>TBL_comb47_HYPODRAFT_10000868_pt1 | contig 39772 bp, 78 predicted proteins | sample TroBogypolimnion_40_FD_10682 | JGI IMG/M metagenome (IMG submission 10682)
CGTATTGGGTATCACTTTTCACTTATTCCTCCGTTAATGATGTATCGCCTTCACATGAAACTCGACAAGCCATAACCGCGACTTGAATGGCTTCTCTGATAACATTCTGCATCAAAACTTTTTCGTCAACTTTCCCTTTCTTCTCAAGTATCCATAATAACGCCTCAGCAAGCTCGCCGACTTCCTCTACCAGTGCTGCGAATGATCGGCGACTATTTGGAAATTTCAGCCTAGCACGCTGTAATTCTAGTTCACATTCTTTCCAGAAATATAAATCTAGTTTTGCTTGTTCTACATTCATTATAAGGCGCTCCTAAGCTGATCTACCAGTTTAAACATTGATGTCTTATCCTCTTTAGAAATAAAGTGATTTCCCATAATCTTTTCTTCAAGCGTCTTTGCAACTTCAATTAGATCAAGTTTGGCGAACATGTGGAACCAAGGGTAAACCCTAACGACTTCAATCGTAGCGGCATCCATAACGTTTCGATATTCATCTTGGGTTCGTTTGCCTGAGCGCTTTTTAATCATATCGATGAAATTGCGCATATTGATTTTCATAATGATGTTTGTCAGAATATTCGTTGGAAGAACACCGCGCGCATCTTCAATTTGGGCTCCGCTCGTAACCAAAACGTTATATGCGTCGTCAATGTCTGACATAGTTTTATCGTACTTATCTTTCAACAACTTGTTCTGTTCAATAGATGGGCCTGTAAGATAATTGAACCCTTCTAGATTTGTCACACGCATTGACTGTTGAGCGAAAGATGCCACACGTGTACGAACAAGTTGATGAGTAAACGCTCGCGTAACGCCTTCAATAAGGAATGTGAAATCAACGAACTCCCAAGAACTAGGGATTGTCGATGCCATATATTTTAGTTCTTCATTCCTCTTTTCTTCTGACAAAGATTTAAAATCATCAAGCAGTTTTGGAGTTAATTCTAAACGTGTTGATTTGGTAAATAACAGAAGATTGGCTGCAAAACGAGCAGGGTCTTCAAACCCAAATCCTGTGTAATTAATCAAATTGACTTTCATACCAGTTCCTTTTCTCTGATAGGGACTAGAAGCGCCCTAAGCGTATCCATTTCTTTTTCTTCCAATGGCTTAAAGTGCATCGTATTCCATCGGACAATATCTTCTGAGCGCAACTCTTCAAGCTGGACATAAACTGAAGCATAAGCCCCAACATACTCAGCATCGTAGACTGTGTATTTTTCTCCAACAATCGGTATCTGATTCCTCTTTACACCATAAATGAATTTAAATGTTGTTATATCTGGTTCACTAACGCAAACTACTTTCTGTCCAGAATACCAATCTGAGCTCATTTGCGCTTCCTCGAATTAAATTGAGATTCAACAGTTTGTCCAGAAAAATCTAATTCAAAATATTCTGCATCTTTCCTCATTAAAGGGAATAGCTCACCATATGGGAGCTTGAGTCTCTGATGCGCCATAACCCAAAACATATCGTCAGATATATTAGGATCAGCATCTAGCTCTGCCAATACAGTTTTAATCTGTTCCTTAGTTGGTGCCATCGACGTTTTCCTCTTTTGTTACAATAGGATAGCACGACGCGCGGAAACATGCAAGCCCTATAGGCTCGCTGAGATTGTGATCAATCCCTGTATCTACGTTCATCATCTATCCAAGCTTGGATACGTCTTACATCATGGACTAAATCATCTAATAGCAGCTTCGGTCTCCAAGTTGCATAGCGTCCGAGTGAATAAATGTTAAATTTGTTCGCAAACCTGATAAAATTCTTCCTTTCATCCTCATTTATCTCTGTTATTTTGGCATATTGTTGCTGACGAATTTGAACGTCTCTTATATCGCTGAATGCAATCCCTATCTTTTTCGATAGCAGATCGAGGCGATAAGCGTGAGGATCAATATCTTTATAGACGTCAGGAATTTCAATTATAAGCTGATTGCCTGTAATTGAAACTCTACTGTAAACGTCTGATCCAGGAAAAAGAATTGAACAATAACAATTACAATCCCTGATAGAAGCGGTTACATTGTAGCCACTAATGTAGTTGAAATCTTTTACATTGAATTCAGGATATTCTAGAAGTGGCATTAGAACTGGCATAGGAATTGTTGAAATGATAGTTGCTTCTGGGCCTTCCCAATCTGGTCCTTCATAATCAGCGCCGTATTCTATTTCAATTCCATCTGCCATTCTCTCTATCAAATTATCTGGCGCAACATATCGTTCAGCGATTACTGTTCCAGCTAGAATGCTTCTATCAGTAGAGTATCGCCCAGTGCATTTGTGAGAATAGCTTATCGCGTCTCCAACTACGCTCTGTTCTGGAATGTATGTCTTAACCATTTGCACTTTTTTGAACTCAATACCAAGAACGTTCCCGACTTCAGGCGTGCGGAAGCGCAGAACTGCTGAATGATTATTTGGTAATTCTTTCTGGCGCTCATAAACTTTAACGTTATAGTGGCGCCGTAGCATTTGAGCAGCCAATAAACCGGCCATACCGGCGCCAATTATATGAACGGTCTTTTGCATTATGATTATCCTTGTGAAGAAGCCAGAACAGTTTTGACAGCAGCTTTTAGAGTTTCTTCAGCAATCAAAAACTTTTCTCGCGACCTATCTTTGGCTTCCTCAGCCCTCATATAAATCTTAAGATCAGCTGCGAATTGAGCTTTAGATTTATCATAAACGTCTTGTAATGCTCCCAGATCGACGGGTTTGGATTTCTTATCCATTGCAAGTTTTTCCTTTTCAGAATAAATCTCGTTTTGGTTTACGAGCTACGCTCGGAATTTCATCAGGTACGTTTTCAATATCAAATATTGACTCAAGCTTAACTACGCCAGATTGACTGTATACCACAGTATACATTTGCTTTTCTCTGTGAGTCCAAACTATGTAACCTATTTCTCCATCTGATATCCTTCTGCATTTATTTATTGGTTGCGGAGGGTCCATATCGCATTGTTTTATTACCATCATTTAGCCTTTTTAACTGTGGCCTTTTGAAAGTATCTCCACCCTAATTCGTCCAGCGGTACAACTTCACCATTAGCGATCTTTTCTTTCACAAACGCACCGAGCAAAGCAGCGTGAACAGTTTCTGATTCTTTATATGGAACAGAATTTAATTCAAGAAGTTTCTTGACTTCCTGCGCTCTTTCAGATTCTCCCTTATTAAATACAATATTAAATGTTTCTTTAATGAGAGACTCACCTCCAGACTCAGCAACCCAATCTAATTGAAGGCGACGTTTGTCCAAATCTTCCTTTACAATACCGCCTTGGAATGCTGGACGAATTGTAATCTTAGAACCATCTTGCATCTTAAATTCAATTAGACCGCATTCCTGCATTACGCTTGGAAGATTACCTTCCTCAATCAATTGCAGTTCGTCTTTAAGGCTTTTGAGAAATGCTTCAGCCTGTTCAATCTGAGCATTAAGCTCCAATGCACGCGATGCAAAAACACTGATATTTTGTAGCGCCGATTTCGTTGGCGCAACAAAGTCAAATAAGTCTGATTCAACATCTTCTGCCATTATTATTCTCCAATTAGAATTTTAGGTGGCATTTTAAATTGAAATGTCTTATGTCTCCACAAATGTAAACAGAAATTGTGATTATTTATATATTCAGATTTTGGAGGATGAAACTGTATAACACATTCCTCTTCATCCCAACACAAATTCTTAACAAAACACATTTCAAACCAATTCGGGCACCTATTATGGAGCGAAACAGAAGCATGTTCCCAGCCTTCTGAATCTTTATCTGTATCATCTGCTCCGCTTATTACCATTATTAATGTTGCGCCCATAGGCCCTATAATTTCAAATGCACCATAGAAACCATAAGTGCTATTACTTCCAAGTTTACCTGTTTTGATACGACCTTTTTCAAGCGTCTCAGGAACAGTTTTTCTCATTTGATCCTCAAGCAATGGTATGCCCAGCAGGGATCGAACCTGCGACCTGCGGATTATGAGTCCGTAGCTCTACCAGCTGAGCTATGGGCACAATCCATTTACATCTTTGAATCAGGATTTACAATGCGAGCATTGGCAGGATCGTTAGGATCATCGTTAACGACCTCACCAGTAAGTTTGTTCTCGCGCACGTCAATATAAAATTGCTTAGCTTGATTCAGCAATTCTTTTGTAGGATCAAGTTCTAGGATGGTATAAGATTGAGAAGGTATAAAAGTATACCAATCACCTTTATCATTGTTATCACTAGCTACAGTTAACTTCCAACTACGATAAAACAATGGTGGAGTAAAAGTACCGTTGCGCCCCTGCAAAACTTCAGCACGTGACAGCGTCATCCATTTTCTAGAAATTTTCAGATTTGTAGATTTTAGTGGAAAAAATACCTGCTTCCATCGAATACCGTCTTGCAACAAGCAAAACCATTCACTGGTTTCTACAATCTTGTTGCCATTAGGTAGAATATTCTCGCGTTTTTCATTCTGAGTAGTTGCTTTCAAGCAACTAGCGTCTGATCCGTGATTTTTAATAAGCCCTTCACCTTGAGTCTTTCCCCACTCAATATAAGAAACTCGGAAATAACAAGGAATAACAATGATACTTTCTTTATAAATATCACCAGTCGCGACATTGCAGAAATCACTAAGTTCTGCGCCTTCGATATATTCAGCTTTCTTTTTATTAAATTGAGGACTCATAGACTGTATCTGAGTAAGACGCGGTAAAAGCATGTCATTAGTAGTGACATTCTCTGCGCCCATTCCAGCAAATTCTTCAATTTCTTCTGCTGGAAGAAAGAGCTCACTTTTCTTGACTTCTTGAACAACTAATTCTTTATTTTCTTCATCCATTTGATGCGCTCCTGTTATTCTGAATAAACTCTACCATTTGTTCATTAGTAACTGGATAATTCTCACGTTCCTTTTCATAATCGTGCATGATAATATAATTAGGATTTTTGAGCAAACTCGCCATTTCCAATTTAAGCCAACCTGCTGGCCATTTTTCTATTGGAGTATCTTTAGGATGGTTATAACGAGACATTATCCAAACATATCCTTCTTGACTTTTGGTTTACGATCTTCTAAGGCTCCATCATTAAACGTTAAAGCTACTGGAAAGCGCGGAATACCATCAGGCGTCATATTGAAGTATCGAATAGTAGCAGATTGATAACTTTTGCCTAAATTCCAATCTACCAGAAGCTTTCGAGTATATTCCTTGTTCCCACTAATTCCTGCTCCAAAAACTTTACCATCTATCGTTTTACAGTTGGCAATCTTTGCAAATCCAGAATAATTTCCTTCTCCTGAATCAATCGAGATTAGTTCAAATTCCTCCGTAATAAATTCCTTTCTCTTGAGAAGATAATTTGAGCGCTTCTGTTCATATTGCTTATCGTAGCGCACTATTTGGCCTTCATATCCATTCTCTAGTAGGTCAGTATAATGCTGGTCTAATGTGTCTTCATCTTCGTGATAACGTGTTTCTACTTGAACGCAATATTTAGGATCATATTCTTCAAATATTTTTCCTATTGTCCAATTTCTAAGATTAAATAAATGTTGAGTATATCTAGAATCATATACATCATAAATATGATATTGCACTAACTGTCTAGATCGTTCAATTTCTTCTGGACCAATAATAGTACGCTTTACGATTGACATAATCGTATTGAAATCGTCGCGCAACATATGGTTATATAGTTCACCGTCTAAAATTAATTCAGGATGGTGAGCAAATACAGGTTTGAGAGCTTCAAAAACGTGCGGAGCAGCAACAATTGGTTTTGCACCGCGCGACCATAATCCATACGCATTTGCTAAGCATCGCATACCATCGAGCTTAGGCTGACTATAACATTCCCCTGTCCAGCCTTGGTATTTATATGCCAGCATCGGTTTAATACTAGAGGCACGTGGAATATCAACTTCTCCAACTGATCCTCTGTAATCAATAGCGAGCAACTTTGTACATTGGGATAGGGCCTCAAATTCAGCCTGCGACTCACTGTCAGCTTGTGATTTGGCAGGAGATGCTCGCCATTCGCTGGTAGTGATTGCTCCACCAAAAACTCCTGAGTTAGAGCGCCACGACCCTTCGCCATTGGTTTCTGCCCACCAAACGCGAATGCCGCCGTTGGCATCACGTTTATAGATTTTCTCTGTTTCCATTGATCTTTTCCATAGTTTCTTTTAAAATCAAATGACGCGGAACAGGAGCCACATTAGTTCGTCTCTTATACATATCATAAGAGAAAACGTGAGTAAACTCTTGTTTTTTATTGGAAGTAGATTTGTGAGTTCTTAAATATTCTTCAAGTTGCTCGTTATATGGTTCCATAATTATTCCCCAGGTTTAACAGTTAGAACTTCGAGTGAGGCGATAGCAGTATCAAGATTATTCTTGGTATCTTCTAGCATGCTGATCCAAGTATTATACTCTTCACCTTTTTCACCTTCCTGCCAGCTTTCGCTCTTATCATCAAAATAGTCTTGCGCGTCCTGAGCAGTTTCCTCAAGAACATTCGCAATTTCTTCCATTTCTGCCTGAAGTGCCTTAATTCTACCAAAAACTTGCTTGTTAATCTGCGTCATTTATCAAATCCTTATTTAATTCCAAGATAATTATTTATTGCTTCTTCCCACGTATAATTATTCTTAATTTTATATTCCTTTATTTTATCATTATTTAATTCCAAGATAATTATTTATTGCTTCTTCCCACGTATAATTATTCTTAATTTTATATTCCTTTATTTTATCATAATTTAATTTTAATTCACGACATATTGATTTTGCAGTTCCTTTTAAAGTTCCAATATTTACAATTCCTGAACTATTTCTTCTATTATTGGCTTGCTCTTTTCTTGTACTCCATTTACAATTATCTTTACAATAATCCCCATTATTATCAATTCTATCAATAGTGAGACCTTTTACATAAGATGGATACATATCTTCAATAAATTGTTTTGGATCATTTCTCCATTCATAACACACTGAAATACCACGGCCTCCATAATTTTTATAGCCAGGGTTTTTGGGATTATTGCATCTTTGCATCATACCTGACCAGATGCCATAAAGTCTATAAACTATTAATTGATATTCCATTTTACATCTTTTTACTTTCTCCTTACTTAAGGTTACAATAGATAAATAAATTTAACAAGTAAAAAGATAAGAAAGCGGCAACGCGCGGGCGAAATATTTGTTAGTCGATTGTTTTTATAGACTGTTAGAACCACTCAGGATTGATAACCTTTACTTCTGCGAACCCAACTCGTCTGTGGTCTTTTTCTGCAAAATATGAAGTATTATACCTCTGGCATCCAGTTATATATCCATTTCTATTAAATGAAATTGCGTAACAGCCTACTCCAGCCATAACAGAGATAATCCACCAAAATCCTGGAGGCCCACCAGCTTTCCTATAAATATCACCAACAGAAGGATTCTCATCTTTTAGAACTTCTGCTGGAGCGTTTAAGACATTCAGATGTAGATTTGTTATCACATTCCTCTCCTAAAATTCAGCCTTTTTTCTATTTATAACTGCCTTGTTCGCTTCCGTGAAATTCTTGTACGCCCCAAAGAATACCTTATCCTTTCCATTGATAAAATATACTTTATATATTCCAGTTTCCTTATTATGTTCATATCTAATAACGGATGCTTGTTTATTCATTATCGTAACCCTTCAGATCTTCAATAGATTTAATAATTACTGATGGATCACAAACAAGTAATGAGGCCTTTGCTGCATTAATAGATAGTGTCATCATATAAATTGATGGAGCAAAATTAGATTGAGAATTGCCTATCTTAGCATATTCTCTCCACCTTTCTCTTTTAGCTACTACTCTTTCAATTTCATCAAGTAATTGTGATACTATCATATCGCTCAAGTGCTCCTCCTTTATTAATTTTCTTCAGCCAAGAAATAATGATCGCCTCTAGAACCTGGCTTAACAGTCATATATTTAAATCCATATTTCTCGCCGAACTTTTTCCAAGCTCTATTCGCATTATTCTGAGGAGTATCAAACATTGAGGCGCCACCAGAAAGATACATCACAGGTGTCGCTTTTGAAGCATCTAGGATTTCAGCATATTCTTTGTCAGTTAGTTTATATTCTCTCATCATTTATCTCTCCTATTCAATTGGAGGACGTGCTGAAATTTCTGCCAATTCAGCAATCTTATCAGATATAAGCTTGCGCCTATTGAATTGAGCTTGTTTAACGGCTTTGTCTCTTGACAAATGAACAATATTAGGTCCAGAAGCATTTATCAACATCCAGCCATAATCCCAGCTGCATTTATATGAACCACATTCTTCATTAACGCTTCCTTTGTCCACTTCTTTTTCTTCAATATTCCCTGTTGACGGATATGTGAGCCAAATCTTAACTTTTTTGGTTCCGCTTTTCATAGGATAACTCCAAGATATTCCTGTTCCACAACAAGAAAAGTAAGACATCATTTGTCCCACCCAACAGCTTTAGATGCTGCAACATGGTCTGTTCTGGCACGCTTTTCATTCATAACTTTTGCGTAATATTGCCCAGACTCTCCTTGAAACATTGGATCGCCTATAGGAGCAAATCTCCATTTGGATAGCAAAGTCTCATAAGAGGCATTATCAATCCACTGTTTCGCTTTTGGATCCATCTTTCGCCTCCACTATTTGTCTAGGCGTATCATCTTCAATTCTGAGCCACGCCTTACTGTCTGTGTGGAAATAGCTTCCAGATTTAAGCTTCATAAAAACATATTTACCACATTCTGGGCAGTAATTTGTAAGTCTATGGTTGACCCAGCACGCCAGAAAGCTGCGCTTGCATGGCATCTGAATCAAACGAAAGTGAACTTGTTGGTTCGTAGGTCTAGGCTTTTTCATTTTAAGCCTTAATTGAGAATTTCATACCGAAAGTAGGTTCCTCAATATCGTACTTTTTGTAATCAATACCGAGCGAATTACAAATAGCCCTCAAATGAGGTTTACCATATTCGTCATACTCACGAAGTTTTTCAACTTCTTCCTCTGTAGCACCAAGAAGCCAAAGCCATGCACTAAAGTGATTCAACGAACGACCTGCGCTCAGACCACGCTGATCGTTAGCCTTTTCCCAAGCAAATGGCATGTAGTCAATAGCGCGAGCCTTAACTAAAGCATCGTCGTTAGGCTCAATATTTTCTTTCCATTTTTCTTCCGTAGCTTCTGGCTTAAGAAACTCCTTGGCATGTTCAAAATCAAGACAGCACAGAAGATCACTGGTCTCGAAACCAAAGAAGTCATGTTCGCTGATTTTCTTGATGCGCTCAACGATTTCTTCCTGAGTCCTCACGTATTCCTCCCCTTCTTCAAATAGTCAACAAAAGCGAGTTCTTTTCCAAGACTACGCGCAACAGCATTGAGAGTAGCAAACTGTGGTCGCAGCGTAGGCCCACTAAATCAATTGCGCAACGTTCCTTCAGTTACACCTGATTCTTCATGAATCTCCTTATATGTGTGTCCAGAGTCTTTAACCAATGTTCGCAGCTTGTCGATAATTGGGTCCTTGTTTCTGAAGTTGTAGCTAAGATACAACTTGTAATTGTTGGGGCTATATTTCACAGGTTTCTTTGCCATAGCTCCTGTTCCTTCCTCGGATCGCGCTAGCGTAGCATAGGCAAGGGATAGAAAGCAAGAGGCAAGGGAAGGAAAGGGATTGCCGCGCCGACGCTTTCTTGCTATACTTAGACGGTCGAAAGAGAAAGGCTGATAAAATGAAAACGATCTATGCTTCTCTCATAACTGATGTTGCTAGACTGGATAACATTGAGTTTAAGTTTAAGAATAAGGAACCAACATACGAAGAAATCAGAGAATTTTTGCAGCCATTCTTTGAGCGCGCAATGCAAGGCAAATATGGCAGCGCCAATTTTGAGCATGTCTCAGTACTTTATGAAGGAAAACGTGCTGATATGTTTGTGGACGAAGATGGTAAAATGAAGAATTTGCCTTACAATTCTGAAGCGACTGCGATCTATCGCGCTAATTGGTTAAAGCAAAATCCAACTTTTGATCCAGATAAGCTGGACTACATTGTAGGACCAGCAGTTTTGTTTCACGAAATAGTCTGGCATTAAAGGTTGAACCATGACATACGAAATTTTATCTATGGATGGCGACTATCCAGTTCCAAATCAGCTTTATTGGAACTTAAAATTCGATCATGAAGATGATAGAATTGAGGAAATGTATATCCAACATGATCAGCTGAAGCATCATTATTCAGATAAATTCCACACAATGGTAATTAAAAGTGAAGTAGCACAAGGTGAAAGCGACGTGGTTTATTTGCTACACAATGGATGCTTGTACGATCACGATAATGCAATAGAAAAGGCTACTGAACTAGAGACTTAATGATGCATCGCATAAAAGATAAATCCAACAAATAGGATGGTGACCAATATCAAGAAGAACTTTGGATAATACATCGCTAGATGTATCACTCCGTCTGCTACATGAAGTATCACAGATAACACTGAAAATATTGCCAATAAGGCAAACATTACAATAAATAGCCCAAAAACTACTCCAACTGACATAAGTAACATTGGGACCTCCTACGTTTCATCATTTTTCACTTTCGGCATCAGGACTTGAGCGGCGTCTTGTATGCCTTGAAAGTATGCGCTTCTCAATAGCGTTTTAATCGTCATATCTTGGCGCGTTAGTCTGAACAAGAGAAACTCAACTCTTTCATCAGCCAGTTTCTCTTGTTGTTTATCGATGGAGAATGGTACTCTATAATCTAGTTTACTCATCTGTTCTCCTCATTATCAGAATCTATTCCTGTGAGAAGTAGTTCACGATTGTGCGCTGATAAATCAGGAAGCATATCCTGAATCATTCCTTCTCCGCTGCGCCACTGCAAGAACTTCAGATATTGGTCGTGCGTAAGTATCACGCAAGTCGTTGGCGCTCCTAAGAAGGCTGGTGGAGTAACGAAGATATTCCAAGTTCCAACACTGTTAGATTCAGTGCGGTAGGATGGTGACATCCCAAGATAATCTGCCGGTTTGTTCATTGCAAATGTCCTTTCATAACTTCGAGGATGGTGACAACTAGTGCGGCTATCACTATGCACATCGCATAGTCGATTGGTCCAAAAACATACACTTTATGCTTCACTTTGCCCTCCTAACAATCTATGAACTTAACATTATTACCACAATATCTACGAATAGAGTGAATACCTTTATCTCTACCACAAAATCCTGGAGATGTAAAATCACTTGGATTTTCAAAATATGGTCTTATTGTATTGTCTCCATTATAATTTGGATCAGACCATACATAGTACCTATCTTCAATTTGGATCAAGAATTTTGATCCAAATCCCCAAGTAAATTTTCCAATAGAGTCAAGATTGATTTTCATTTTACACTCCATGATTCTAAGGTTGCTGGCTATCGCACAGCCAGCAGCTTTAGTATCACATTTTGGTTCTATAGAACTCATTTAGCATATCATTTAGCTCTTTCTTCACCTTTCGCGCAGTATCGCCGCGCCATGTAGACGCATTTGAGAGAAAGTACGCTACCACAGATGACGCACTATCGTTCATATACATCTCATCAATATCATCTAGCTCCCCCATCGCGTTCAGATATGGAGTTGCAGCATAGTGGACATTTTTCCAATCCCTGCGGATTTCAGCAGCGATTTCATAAATCTTCCTTGGCATTTCTTTATCATCTCCAATAGAAATTTGCGCGAGAATCAGGCCTAAACTGTTTGTCTACCATTGCATTCCAAACGCGCTTAACGTCTTCAGGCGGGAAATGCTTGGATTCAGCTTTGATCCTATCGTATGATGCCTGTCCTCTTTGCCACACACTATGATCATCACTATATTCATAAGTGAGATCATGTTTGTTTACCAGATTGGTAAATTCCTCGAAGTCCATTCAATCCTCCTTCGGTTCGACATAAATCACAACGTAGCGCCTGCTTTCTTCAATCTCTCCTTGAGTAAAATCTAAAACCGTTGCTAATTCATCTGCATACTCTGGCAGATCATTAACTAGCTTTCGCGCATCTTCATGCGACATTGTGCCCGTTCCATACCGTTTCTCATCATATCCTCCTATTCATAATACGGACGATGCTTTGGAAAATGTTTCGGAAAGCCGTCACAAACGCGAGCAGCGTAACGACCTTGAGAAAGAACGCTACCAATTGATGGGCGTCCTTTGTTGAGCTCTTCACAAACTCTTGCGTTTAGATCAAAGCAATACGCATTGGCTTCCTCTTCATCATCGAAGCCTCTGAGATACTTGATAAATTCGATGTCAGGATCGCCTGCATCGTAATACCAACCGCCTTCCTCTGGTCCTCCATATTGTCTGTCGATCATATAGATCGCGACTGTCCACGGCCCCTTTTCGACTGTGGTATTGTCCTCTTCATTATAATCATCGAGAGGCATTGGATCTTCCGGTCCATTTCTAACAGCGATCTTAGTCATTTGCCTTTCTCCTTTTGCTTCTCATTATACTCAGCTATTTTCTTATTCAATATTGGAATTTCTTCATTATTGAAGCGCTCAGTATCGCATACTGGACAAATGTCAGACACGATAACAGGACAATCATAAGGAATAGACATGACAAGCGGCCAAGCTTGCCAGCTTCCTTCGTAAAGCACCAACTGTGCCTTAGATGTTCCAAAAGATGATCCTGCCATGCAGAATTGACAAGGTTCGCTCATCATAGCACTGGCTTCGTAACTGAGATAACGAAATAGGCATTGCGCCAGTTAAACTCGTCATCATCCATTCTTTCAACAGTGCTGCTCTGAGTAATCTCTCCGAACGATTTCAGACCGCACTTAATGGGAATACGAAAATCATTCGGGCGCGTCTTCCAAAGATGTGTCGCTCCATTACGACGAGCGATCCAGTATTTGCCTCCACGCATAGCAGCCCAAACTTCGTGCGCATCAAGCGCCGCTTCGATTTCTTTACGGTTCATCTTCCTCTCCTCAGCTATGTGTATATCCATCCGGTTCGATACCAAGCCACATTCCTTTCCACTGTATCATAAGGCAATTGATGATATATGCCTTCTGGGCAGTTCGACGGAAAGCCAAGTAGGATGGTGCAACAGTCATATCACGATCGTAAACGCGCTTAAGAGCTTTGATCTGCTCCTTTGTGGACTTAACCATTTTTCCCTCCTATAGTACCACTACTAAAACTGGTGTCGCACTCACCAGCTTTAATCGCGATGCTAGATTTGAGAAATTTCCTCTTTCTGGACATTGTCCAGCTCTTCAGTCTTATCCTCACATCGCACATCGTTCATGATATCGTTGATTGCTTCTCTGATGCGCTCCATTTTCTCCTTCATTTTGTATTTAAAGAATAGAGTAACTGATGCGCGCCCTCCTTTGTATGAGCTATCTGATTCGATGTCTAACTGAAGAGTGCAGAAATCATATTCTGTGCCATCATAAACAGTCGCCTCCATTTTGTGGCAATTGTGAATAGAAGTCATAGCAGAGATTGACATTTTAAGCCTCCGCTTCCATAATCTTAGCAGCCTTGCGCGCTGCTGGTTTCATCCATTTGTGCGCAGCCTTAAGCGCCAATTCTGCCGTCTCAGCAGATGGATAAATAGTTGCGCGCTTGTAATCGCTGGTCCAAGTAGTTCCCTTCAAGAACCAATCATACTCGTTCCGAATCAGAACGTAGAATTTTCCGCTTCCAGGCATCTCACAGTCCTTTCCCTCTGTGCGATATTGTCGCATGTTCCATTAAAGAAAGCAAGCGGCTATCTCGCGTCCAGTTTCGCAAGCATCAGCGCAACTATCACACTGATATCCAAGCCGAACGTCTTTCATCGTTAAACGGTTCGGGTGCCCACAATTCTGACACGGCTGATTTCGTGGATCGTCGTCTGTCGCCGCGCGCAAGGCGGACTTTCCACCCGGCTCAGCGAAGTCGAGATCATCATCTTCTCTATCATCGTAGTAATTATCTTCTCTATCATCGTAGTAATCGTCTGGGTCTTCATAGTCATCTTCCCAGCCAGGATAACCGCCCATTTTATCCTCCTCACTTACCTTTGCCAGCGAGAACAAAACCATATTCTGTGCAGCTCATCAAATGTTGATGCAGATGCCCGGCGCAAACAAATTTCCCACAATAAGGGCATTCAGCAGTTACGCGCCTATTTGGCGGAAAACGTTTGGCATTTTCTATGGTACAAATATAGACCATAACATTACCAATTCGTTTCTGGTCTACGAAATCTGGCGGAATAGGGCTTGTGGGCTTAAGCCCAAACAGCGGTAGAATTTCATAGGACTGCATCTGCCGCCCGTACTGATTATTAAGATTTTCACCAGGCTTATGCCCATAAACCTGAGGGCTATGTCTCTTTGCCATTTTACTTCTCCACTTGAGCCGTAATGTTCTTTTTCTTACATTTCTTCAAGAAACTTCTCAAACTCAAGATCACGCTTTTCACGATGAACAAAGTGTCCAAAATAGTCGATAATCAAATATTCTTCGTCATTACGATATTCATCGTAGGCAGGATAACCAGAAAGATGTGGTCCGCTCTCAGCGTTTCCGTCATCTTCAAAGCTTTCCTCAACATGATGATAATCATATTCCATCCAGAATAGCCAATAATGTATGTTTTCATTGAATGGGGGCTTACGTGCTTTGTAATTGGCCATCTGACCCACCTATAGCTAGGCGCTATTCTGCGCAAAGAAAGCATAGCACAACCCACGAGCTCCGGCAAGCTGAATCTTTGAACTATAGTATTTTTTATTACTTGCTCTTTACTTGCGCGCTAGTGTCGCATTGCTTAGGATAGAAGGCAAGTAAAAAAGAGCTTGCTAGGATAGGCCGGCGGGCGTATCTTGCGCGATCGACGCAAGCGAGCGCGATCGACGCAAGCGAGCGCGATCGACGCAAGCGAGCGCGAAAGGATTAACAGAGAGCGGAAATCGCGGCTATTTTTTGCGGTCCCGTCTGTTTGCCTAGCCGAAAATCTAGCGTGCTAGGCGCCCGTCTAATGCAATCCTCGCGCCTTTCGCGTTTTAAGTAAAAACCCCGAAAATCCCAGCTTATACAGGAGAAACATCACATTTCTAGCGTCTTGAAAAATGCTTTCTTTACTATCCAATAGGAGGATCATACTGTGAAACAGTATCGAACCTATGGGAGAAATGGCATCACTGTGCAAATCACTCCCGAAATGAGAGATCACATTAATGATATGAGGACGAGGCGCGTTCCCAATCACGAAATCGTCAAAAACTTGAGAATCACTCACAATGAACTCAAGAAAGTCACTAATGGGAGCTAAAATTGAAGATAGGTTTCTCAGGAACGTCAGAAGGAATGACTGACGATCAGCTTTATACTGTCAGACAATTGGTACTCAGACTTAAACCAGAAGAAATCCATCATGGGGACTGCGTGGGGGCAGATTATCAATTCCATTGTATCTGTCAGCCCGCAGGTATCAAGATTGTCATCCATCCGCCTATGAATGATTATCGCCGCGCCTTTTGTAAAGGTGATATTGTTCTTGTACCAAACCATTTCCTCGATCGTAACCACGATATTGTCAAAGCTACAGATCATTTGATAGCTGCGCCTAATTCAATGCATGAATATACGCGATCAGGTACATGGGCGACTGTGCGTTATGCCAGATATAAGAAAAAGCCTATCACTTTAGTCTTTCCAAACGGCTCATCCAAAAGAGATTAACATGACTGTCACATGGTTTAAAGGCAATAATCAAGAACTTGAATTAAGACCTGCCAGGAAATACAATCACAAAGCTAAAAAGCCATATACTCCTATCCCAAGAGACGATGAATGGTCAGATGAAGAAATAGCATTCCTCAAAGCCAACACAGAGCTTTCATCTGGTAAGCTTGCTCTCAAAATGAGTGCCCATTTCCAAGAGAAGTTCACGCGCAATAGTATCATCAGCAAAAGGAGGCGGCTAAAATGACACCAAATCCTGAGATGATACTCTCCTTCATCAACCGCCTCGACGCTAAAGGGCGCCACAATTTCTGTGCTGAAACACCTAACGTTGCTGGAGTTAATGGTGAAACACACGAACATGGAAAGTATGATTCCATACTTAGATTCATTAACAAGAATCAATTCAAACACTCGAATATCTATATTTCAATTAATGAGCCTTGTCCAATTATTGAGCAAGTGTCTGATTCTATTGATAAAGACAAATTCAGAGTTGGCAGATATGGTAAGTGCTCAAGAGACGATATCATTGCGCTTAGAGCCATAGTCATCGATATTGACTTAGACCCAGAGGTCTGCATTGATGCAGAAGAGCGCCAAAACGCTAAAGACCTCATTTATAAGTTCATCCTTCACATTCCGTCCACTTTCCGCCCTAACGTAATCGTTAGTTCTGGCGGCGGCTACCAATTATGGTACATCTTCAAAGACAAACTAGACGTCAGGCTTAATCGCTCCAAATTCTTAAGCGAGGCTGATGAAGAACACAATAGAGACTGTTTGGAAATGTGCCGAATTGTCTCTGAGTGCGCTAAGAATTTAGAAGCTCACTTGCGCAAGCTATCCGATGAATACTTTCTGGGTAGCAAAGTGTGCAAAGTTGACGCTATGTTCAATACAGATCGTATCATGCGGCTTCCTGGTACTGTCAATTATCCCAAGAAAGAGAAAATAGAATTATTCCAAGTAGAAGCATTGGCTACAGTAGCGCACGATTATGGAGACTGGTGTAATCTATTTGGATTAATCCTAGCCGTTCCAAGATATACCGAACTTAAAGAACCAGAGCCATACGTTAAGAAAGAATGGACTGGGAGGAAAAGCGACGAATGGTCTGCTAATGCAAAAGCGCGATGGTGCGCAGCATTAGTCAAGGAGCGAGGTTGGGCAGATGCACACGATGAAATCGTCAAAGGCGTCCTCTTTCCGCTCATTATGGCTACAAAAGATACAGATGAGGCGAACAGGGTTGATGAAGACGTGGCTTTGGATTGCTATTTGGAGTGCGTGTCTGGTGGCAGGCGCTTTGGCATTCCAGGCCGTAATCGTTCTGATTGGTTGTCTAAGTGGCATACAGAAATGAAGTATTACCATCCGTCGAATAATATTGGGCGATTTATTAACTTTTGCAAAACCAAATGGTTCGAGGAAACAGCAACTGATCTCATTACGCCTTGGAGTGCTGAGGGATTCAAAGCGGCTTATAGAGAACAAGTCAGAGAATATGCTTCAAATAATAGTTCAAATGCTTTAGACTTTGATTCTTATCTAGAAGGGTGATATCGTGGCACAAGGGGAAGATGGCAAATCAGACCTTGAACGACTCATAGATGCCCAAAAAAATGCTGTTCGACCTGTTACTGATGGAATCAGCGATACGAGCACCACAAGTAGCGATGAAGAGGCTCAGCGCCCAAGCGCAAGGGTTATTCCAATCTCCTCAGCACAGGGAACTGCGCCAAAGCCTAAGGGAAATTTTCCACAACGCATCAAAGACTTCGTGGAACAAGTGCGTAGCAATACAGACTTCAAAGCCTTCACGCCTGAATATGTCGATTTAGGTGTTGAACTCTATTTGTTACTGGAAGGCTCTCTCCAAGAAAAACTTGCTGCCAATAGCATTATTGAAGACTTAAAGATAGCATTCAAAAAGAGCAATAAAGACTATGTCAGATGGGAGAAGATCATTGAGGCCCTACTTAAAGATTCAAAGTCTAAGGTCAAAGAAAAAGAGCTTGAGCGCAACAAGGTCTGGGAATACGAAACGAGAGACGGTCGTCCAGTAAAAGATAGCTGGGTTAATGCGCTTCAAGCCATCAGCAAGCTCGATTACCACATTCATTACGACGAGTGGTATGAGCAACTCTATGTCAACAATGTATATTATCCAGACGAAAAAGACCTTGCCAAAGCCCTACGTTTCGAGATCAGTAACGTCTGTAAGTATGAACCAGAGATACCGGCTCTTGAGGGCGCAATCGGCTTTCTTGCCAAAAAGAACTTGTTCAACAGTAGGATAGATTTTCTTGAATCCATCCCCAACCCAGGCCCGGACTATGATTTTGTAAGCATGTTGGTTAAGATATTAGGTTGTGAAGATACAGCCTATAATCGCGAAGTCGCTCGAATGCTACCAGTAGGAGTTGTTCAGCGCAGCTTCTACCCAGGTTGTATATTGCAGCGCATGATCACTCTACAGGGCACTCAGGGGACGCGAAAGAGTACATTCACAAAGATACTCGCTGGCAATAAGGGTTTTGGATTAGAGAAGTATTTCACCGACGCTAACATATACTTGATGAAGAACGAAGTAACGCGAGCAGCTGCCATTCGCGGCGTGGCTGTTCAAGAATATGCAGAACTCACCGGCAAGACGGAGAAAGACGTTGAACATTTTAAAGCTGATATCACGCGAACTACGGATTTTCATAGACCATTGTGGCGAGGTCATTCTGTTGTTGCGCCAAGGAAATATGATTCGATCGGCACAACCAATAAAGAAGAATACAACTATGACACGGAGAATAGGCGGGATTATGGTATTAAGTGCGGGCTCATCAATAATGAGTTGTTTATTTCTGAGTTTGATAACATTTTTGGCCGCGTTGTTGCTTTGGTTAAGGCAGGGATGACTGGTGCGCCCAGCCAAGATGTAATTGAAGTCGCCTCGCGTATGCAAGAATCACGCGTTGTTATGAGCGATATAAGTGTTCCATTAAATGTAATGATAGCATTGTCTGAGATAAGGGAAGATATCAGAAGATATTACGGTATGGATAAAGTTGTAAAAGGAGATCAGGTTGAATATAGGATATTGAATAGTTATGTTCTCCAATATGTTGCGAAATATGCTAACTGGCATAAGTTAAACAAGCTTGATATCCGTAATGCTACTATCACTAAAGTTATGTCGCATACTAAAGTCACTATTGGAGAAACAGACTGGAAATGGATCAAATCAGATACAGTTATGAAGGTACACGGAATAGCTGGTAGAGGCTATAGATTAACGATTGCTGGTGAAGATAACATAAAGGCCATTAACGAGCTTGTTGTGAATATATTAAACGCTGACAATTTCTTTAAAGCTGGTATAGATGATCCTCGCATTCGTATGGTTGGGAAGGAATAATTATGCTCAAAGAAGCGCTGGAAGAATTGTGGAATAATGGTTGTTGTCGGTGCCCAAATAATAAGACTCAATGGCTCTTTAATTATGGTTATGCAGTTATGAAGTATGGAAAACAGACGATTTGCTATAGATTAGGTGAGAGAGTTGGTGATGAAGGGAGTGTGAGAGGCGGACCAGGAAGGAAAGGGTTAGGTATAGGCCGCAACTGAGTGTAACCGGCTGATCCAGAAAAATGCAAATTATGCGGGAAGGTAACAAAAATCGCGTTACCGCTAAGTGCTTGTTTTATATATGCAATCGACAGGTTTGCGCCGGTAACAAAAAAGTTTTGCTATCCTCCCCCCCTGTTCAGCGGTGCATATATGTAAATACGCTCTGCAGACGTTTATATTTCTATACTGTTACAATGTTACAATGTTTAAAACATAAGGATTACAGAGACTTACTAATAACATTCGCGGTAACTTTTTCATGCAGGTAACTTTTTATCAGAACATTTCGAGAACAAATCATTAACAAAAGATGCTCACTTTATCAATCTCATCCACCACTGGGCGCATCTATTCAGGATGGTGAATGGACCGCCGACCACCACCTAACCACTACATGACGTGGGTGATGGGCCACAGTTCGCAGTTCGCAATCCGTCATCCATGGGAGAACAAAACGCGAACATAGCCTATTGAGGATGGTGAATGGGCGGTGGCCCATCAACTTTGAGGCGCATCTATTGTCACTCACACGTTGAGGATGGTGAACCGGCCCCGTCCACCCACGGTCATCCATAGTCTATATATCAGGATGGTGGTAGGATGGTGAACCAACCGTGAGTGATGATGGGTGAACGCTGATTTCCAGGCCGATCCATTATCACCCACAAGCGTTGGTCTACAGTCGAGTGACTGTGGTATGTAATTGGTGGTGAGTGAGTGATGAGTGATGGGCCTTGATTGATGATTGGTGGGTGAGTGGCTATGAGTGGTGGGCCGTGGACTGCGGTGGAGCGTCGTGGGCTCATCCACAGCCACCCATGATCACTCACGTTGACCGGTGGTGGGCCACGATCGACGTCCACGCCCATCCACCACTCATCCACAGTGGGCTGATGTGGAATGCTGCGGTGCAACATGAATTTGTGCGGTGCACAATGAAATGCTGCGGTGCAACATATTGTGTTGAAAATGTGTTTAAAATGTGTTGGCATGAAAAAGACACATTTGCCTTAATTTAAACACAATTGTGATTTCCAGAATGCCACACCTCATGCAACTTGTGGTTGTGGTAGTGATGATCCACACGCGAAGTTTTCAAACGACGTGGCGTGATTGTGGAATATGCAAGAGCCATGCCGCGATACAACCTATCAGTTGCAACTTGTGATGCACTCGCGTGCGACAAAACGCCTTTTTTGGGGAAATTGTTTCTAGGTAGGAAAGGACTGGAAAGAGGCGGACCCAACTGTACGGGCTTCTAATTCGATTTAAACGCCTATCCCAGGAATAGCTAGGCGCGGCAATGCGCGGATAATGCCGAGGGCGCGTGGACCCAGCCGCGCAAAAATTACCTAGCAATAACAACGGGTTACGCGAACCTTTCAGAAATCGCGACTACGAGGGAATTTGGTCGAGCGAAATTCGCTAACGATTACAAAGGGTTAGAAATAGGGCTTTCTTTCCTGCCCTAGCGTGCTAGATTTGCCTTGTCGCCGCGACGACGCGCCCAGAGAGGGGCGCCGAGCCACGGGACGACAAGGGCATTGCGTCCCTGCTATCTCTCATCGTTAGCCGCGAACCGGACCGCGCAAGGCGCGCGGCCGCAATTCGCAAATCCCTGGAAAGGATTAATAAAATGTCTAAGACCTCTTCAAACTTCGCGACCCACGCCGCTTCGGTTGAACTTAACCAGCAAGTTGCGGACCAGATCGCCGCTTTCGCCGCTAAACAAGCGGAAACAGAAGCGGCGCTGGCTAAGGCAAACGAGGCGATTGCCGCCCTTTCCGCTAAGAAAGAGACGGCCAAGAAGGCAGAAGCCCAGGATTATACGGGCTTTTCTAAGGGCGCGGCCGAACTCATTAAGGCTTGCTGCCAACGGACCAGGAACGATCGGGCGCGTCTTACGGCGCTTGTTTTCGACGCAAAGCGGATTAGCATCCCAGACATTTGCGCGAAAATTAAATTCGTTTCGGACCGCCACGGAAATCTTACGGATCAGGTCTTTAATCGGTCCGATGTTATGCGCGTTATGCGTCGCGTCCAGGCGGATTTGTTGCAATCCGCCCAGATGTATAATCTGTATATCGACGCGGTGGTTGTGGATAAGGTCGAACATTTGCAGTTGTTCGACCGTTCTATGAAGGCTATCGAGGCGCCAGCGACGGAAACGCCTAACGATACGCCCGCTAGCGAGCCGGAAACGCCGGCCAGTGAGCCGGAAACGCCGGCCAGCGAGCCGGAAAGCAAGGCTAGCTAAGTATAGCCAAAGGCTAGGGGCGCAAGCCCCTAGCCACTACTCTTACGGGAAAGGTTAGGCTATGGCTCTGTATGGTCTTTACGTTCTAGTCCTTGGCACGTATAGGTTGCATGACGCCTATCGTACACTTGAGGACGCGCGGCGCGCGAAAGCGGCGCTGGAATACATGCAAGGCGCGCAAACCAAAATTATGCGCGTGTGAGTTGCAAGGGCCGTGGAGGCAACTCCACGGCTTTTATTTGTGCTTTGATGGATGTTAGTCTATAGATTTAGTGCGGTGTTGGTCCACCCATGCCACAACATGAAAGGCACAGTGTTGCTGGAATGTCGCAGTTGCATGAAAGGCACAGTGTTGCTGGAATGCAACATACGGCTGAATACTGTAAAATCACCCACCCAGTCCGTGACCGCCTAACAAATTCGCTCACAAATTTTCACTTTAATCCACACGCTTTCCTTCATAAACCCTGAACGCTGCTCTAGCCATAGCAATCCATTGTTTAGCATTCTCACGCTCTCGACTATTTTCAGGATACTTAATCCAACGTCTAGCAATATCATGCCTAACTATAGGATGAGAATCGCGCAACTGTAAATAATCTTTCAAATCAATTTCACCAATTTCTATCGCTGCCTTCTCTATCAGTTCTTCATTCATCAGCCTCTCCTATCCAATCAATCCATAAGTCTTAATGGTGCCATCAACATTGTGAACTATAAACTGTTTATCAGCAATCACAAATCTCTTTTCTGCCAGTTCGCCACTTACACTCAGCGTTATTATATCACCAACATTATATGCCATATCGCTATTCATATAGATAAAACCATCATCAAGCGCTGGGATATAATCAATAGTATTATTGAATGCATCGACATCTGTCAGTCTATAATCATTATCGACTTCATAGAGTTCAAGTGATCCGTCATAAGAGTCCCAGCCAATACGATCGAATGGAATATCTCCTAGTTCTTCTTCCACTTCATTCTTAATGAATGTACTATCAAATAGTCTCTCAGCTAAATCAGATCGTTTATGATATAACTGGCTCATTTCCGGTAGCGCTGAACCTGTTATCCCTTTCAATTCGGATTTGGTCCGTAAGGTCACGATTGATGCCTTCCAATGAAGCAATAGTTTTTTTAAGCTCAGCAATGTAAATCCCCTTGAGATCGTCGCCTGCCATCTGGAATAAGGATTTTCTGACTTCTTCAATTGGATAACGTGTGCTCAACGCATAGCGATCAATTATCCACTTCTCGCCTTTGAGCATTCCTTCAACAATATCATCAACGAGGCGCCAGATATAGCCTTGAATATTGGCATCTGTATCGTTGAGCAGAAAATTCTCAAAGCTGTCTTGGATATTGCGATAAAGCCTATCAGTTATTTCTTTAATAAGTGGATTAAAGTCTGTTTCAGCTGATCCTTTCAGCATATGCTCTGTGAAGCGCCTAGCGGCGAAGTATGTCGGGCCCAAAATGGACATTTCCTTGGCTTTGGTCAGGTCGCTTGGTAAAATCGGGCTTTCCAAAGGTTTTCTTCCACTTTCGTCGCTCATGTCTGTTCCTTTTGTCAAGTTTTGCTACCCACTTTTCTCCAGTATATTCCGTGATATACTGTCTACCATTAACCTTAATGACTGCTCCTGATGTGTAATGCACACCTGGAAGAAGTTCAATTTCAAACTGATCAGGGTTCATCATCTACCTCCAAGACCTGCCCAATAGGTATCTGTGAACAATAAACGCTTTAGATGTTGGATTTCATATGTCATAAAACCTCTCTCATCTGTTTTTCCGCCTTGAAGAATATCATAAATTGCTTTTCCATTAACGCAACCGCTAGATGGATCAGAAGCGTAATCTCGCAGTGGAATTCTATCGCCTCTAATCAACAAAAGCTGGATAAAACCTGTTCCATTATCAAGACTGGCTAACAGGGCGCTTCTATTGCCGAACTTGGCTCCCATATGATGCCAACGACGCTGAACAGGTCGTACTTTCCACTCTATTCCTTTAGACTTCATATACAAATGTTTCAACTCTAGGCTGATAGTCTGTCTATGAACTGTAATCTTACAGTCTGGTGCTCCTTCGCTAGAGCCATATCTCCCTGGTTCGATCCATTCTAGACGTAGACCATTTGGTTTATCTGGAGATAACTCATCAGATAACCAATGTCTGAGGTCTAGTTCCTCTTTTATACTTTGAATTCTCATTCTTTTACCCAAGGTATAAGAGAAATTTCTGGATAAATCTGCACGCTGCCTGGTTCAAATTCTGATTCGACGCAATAACCGCGCGGAGTCCAGCCAGTAGTATAAAATCCAACTACTTTTCCATGCCAAGATGATCCAGTTCTTTTCTTGACGTACTGTCCACGACCGAAAATCCACTCTTTATCTGGTCTATCTATCATCATTCTTGCCGCTCCCTGATATAGAGCATATTTTCATCGTCATCTATATAATTATGCACTGGTCTAATATGCGTATTCTGATTTACTGACATTTTGCAATTATTGCAGTATGGAATTCCAGATAAAGTCCCTATTCATGCTCCACAACGAGTACAACCTTTTGGATCATATCTTTTTACTTGGTTATGTTTAGCCTTCTTCATAATTTTTGGCCTTCCTTATCGCGTCTAGAGCCGCGTCGATTGGGTCGATCAGTTCGTGGCCTTCGGCATCCAATTTGCCTCGGATGTTTTGGCCGTCCCAGATGCTCTTCCGGTACTCCGCGACAATCCCCTCCGCCACATCAAGAGCGGCGCGGAGACGGGAGATCGTGGTGTCACGCTCGCCCAATATCTTGTCTGCGTGATGATTGTAGACAGCAGCGCCGTCCTTGCCGTTGGGCCAGAAATGGCGCGGCGCACATTCCTTGTGAAGCGGAGCACCGCAGTCTAGGCACACGATGTCGGCTTGGAAGTCGATCGGCTTCCGGCACTCAGCACATGTCCGCTGGGCGAGCGAGCGATACGCTTTGAGCATCGCTTCCGCAATATCCCAGTCACGCTGTGCTAGATTCCCTGATGGCGGCACGACCCAGTCGACTTTAAGCAAAGCCGCTTCCAGCACCGCTCGCGTGTCGCGCCAGTCTCCATTGAGGGCCATCAGTCGTACCCCCATGATCGAGCGATCCGTTTGAATCGGTCATAGCCAGCGTGGCGCGGGTCGTTTGGATTCTTCGGGTCTCCCGGTTGCCCGGACAGTTCCGAAAGCGGCGTGCCGAGCTTATCGCCCGGATCGCGACCGGACCCAATCATCACGTCGTCCTCTTGCGGCTCGTAGTCTTCTTCGCCGACCGAGAGATCACAGGCGTCACAGAAATAGCCGCCGGCCATGATGCCAACGGAAAAGTATGCCGGTTCATAGGTCTCGCTAATATCAGCGTTGCATTTCGGGCAGCGCATCTTCCATCACTCCTTGCGGTTGCGGATGGCGGCGGAGCAGAGTTCCCACGTTGGGAAAAACTCGACCTCTGGAAGGCAGTGAAACACGTTCTCTCGATGCCCGACTACGATGACGCGCTTGCCGAGCGCGAGCGCCATGCCGTGTTTAACATGCCTGCCACCGCGCGTCTTGGTCTCACGTGGAATTTCGCTGAAAGAGATAACCCAGTCGGCCGCCAACAGATCAGCGCGATCCTCTTGCGCATAACGGATGCGCTCTGCCTCGTGCGCCTCGGTCGAGCCTTCTTTCGTAAGTTCATGACCGCCGTTAATCCACCGCGACGTTACGGTATGGCCCATCGTCTCTAGTTCAGCGCGATAGTCTTGCATCTCCTTAAAACGCGAATAGCGCGATGCAAGATAGATTTTCGCCGATCCCCTCTCCCTCTCGACTGCCTCAGCGACAGAGAGGGATTCAGCGAGTGGGGCACCAAGAATAAACTCAATTGCTCGGCGCATTGAACCGAGAGTCGGAGGGTGCATGACGTAGGTGTTGCCGTCGCCAGCACCTACAGGCGTGCCACACGAGGCAATCGCCAGCGCTCGACTAATAACTGCGTCGCTCAGCTTCACTTCGCTCATGGTCACCCCCAAATAATTCGTTATATGTCACAGTTACGATGCCGATTGGACAACGAACTTTGATCTTTTGTTGTGTCCCAGCATAGGCAGAGCTTACATCGCTGATAAGCTCTACCTGAACCCCCTCGAATTTGCCACTTTTAATCTTTAAAGCCGTCTTTGATGGGTGAATTGTGTATTTTTGGGCATAAAAGCCTCTTGTGATATCTGCTTTTACCTTGTTTATCTCTGAGTTGCGCACTGGAATTGGTCCATTTTCGTCTGATATAAAGTAGAGGAATTTTGAGTTTTTGTGCACTAATTCAAACAAAAAGCCGAGATTTGAGATCTTTTTAATGAATAAGTAGTTCTTCCAGAACCTTTCATGTCCTTCAAATTCGTCCGCATATGGGTAAAAGATGGCTATATTGTGTCTTTCAAGGTCTTTCTTGGTTTTGTCTATCCCATTTCCTATAAATGTTGAACATATCCAAACTGGTTCTAGGCGCATCAATTGAGGTTGTGTAATCTGAAATAGGTCTAACATTTCTCATTTCCCAGCCTTATCTAGAAACTGAAATTGTTGTTTCACATCCAAAATCGAAATACATGGCAGTTCTGCTTTTATAATAAACTGCCGCATCCACACATTGTTTCTGAGTCTGGTAAATTGCTTCATCGACCTTAACCCAATAGCAACCTAATGAGTTGCACATGAGTCCAATCATGAAGAAATATGGCATTTTACTTTGCCCTATTTGCTGTTTCGATTGCTGATAATGCCATGTCTATGTTTGTGACTACAACGTTGGCATCTTCAGAAACGCTCTTTAAAGAAAATGTCAGACTTTGAATTAAAATTTTAGCAGCTTTCAGAGCATCTTCTGCTCTTGATAATGCTGTGTTTTGATAAATGATTTTGGATCTTAATTGCTTTTTCTTGGCATTTGCCAAGTCTAAAGCCACGACCGCATTTCCGTATGCTTCCATAATTGGCCTCCCTTTGCCTTTACCGCATTATAGCGCGAGCGGAAACGGAAAGAAAGGAAAATAAATTTTTCTAGGCCCTTTACTTTTGCCGCAGAGTATGCTAAGGGATAGTCTCGTGTTGAAATTTTAGTGCTTTCTTTAAATTGGCGGTCCAATTCTGTGGGCATCTGAAAGCCAGTCGCAGATAATTGACCGACTATGTTCCATTTGCTCTCTTATGTGAGAGTGCTGCCGCTTACATGAACATTATCATCCAACTTTTAGCTGTGGTGAATCAGTTTGTCTTGCAAGTCTATTGCTGAATTCGATGCTTTGTTGGCCACAATTGAGGATGTGGTAGAATTCAATCGCGTTGAATTAGAGAAGAAGGCTTTTATCAAAGCCCAGCAAGAGCGACAGGCTGAACTTGATCGCATAGAGGCTGAAAGACAATATAAGCTTGCTCAAGAGCATCAAAAGAAAATTGAGAAGTATAAAGACGAAGTTGAATTTAGCCAAGACCTGGCAGACGAAATCTGTGAACGTGTTGCTGGTGGCGAATTAGCCATCAATATTTGCAAAGACCCACATATGCCGCGCCTAAAGACATTGCGCGCGTGGCTTCGCAATAAAAATTTATTAGATTTTCAACTTCAAATGAAGGAAGCTGAGCAGGATAGGCTCGCGATCTTTGAAGAAGAAATCATAGCAATTGCCGATGATGGTTCTAACGACACATATGAGAAAGAGGGTCGTAACGGAACCATAACAGTCGTTGATAATGAAGTTATTTCACGCAGCAAACTGCGTGTTGAGATGCGTTTAAAGCATCTCAGGGCGGGGCATCCCCAGAAATGGAACGATAGTTCGACTCAAGTCGTTGTCAACAACGGAGCCGTTGATAGCTCCAAGCTGTCTGATGGTGAGCTGAACGCGGAAATTGAAGCCATCCGTAAGAAAAAGGCTATGGCTTCTGGTAAGTCCAATTTATCTGTTGTCAAGTGAACTATTCTACACGTTTCGGCAAGGCAGATGAGGAAAGATTATTAGCTCTTGAGAAGGAGCAATGGTATCGCCAGTGCCGAACAGATATGGTTTCATGGTGTTGTGAGGCATTAGAAGTCAATAATCAGGCTCCTGCCAGACACCACAGACTTTTGATTTCATATCTTGAAAGAGTAAATAGTGGAGAAATTGACCGTTTAGCAGTCTTTATGCCTCCAGGTTCTGCTAAGTCCAAGTATTGCAGTGAACTTTTTGCTCCTTATTGGTTTGTTTCGCATCAACAAGGCGCAGTTATCGCTGCCTCACATACAGCAGAACTCGCTGAACGTTTCGGTCGTCGTGTCAGAAATCTTGTCGAACAGCATTCTGAAGTATTAGGTTATGGTTTAGACCCTTCAAATAGAAGCGCCAGTCGATGGGAAACGATACACGGCGGTGAATATTTCAGTGCAGGTGTTGGTGGTGCAATCACTGGTCGTCGTGCTGATTTGGCGATCATCGACGATCCAGTTAAGTCCCGCGAAGCTGCTGAAAGCGAGACTGAACGAGAAAAAACATGGGAATGGTATAAGTCAGACTTATACACCCGTCTTAAGCCTGGTGCGGCAATAATTCTGATACAAACGCGCTGGCATTTGATGGATTTAGGTGGCCACATTCTTGAAGAAATGAAGAATGGCGGCGATCAATGGACAGTTTTAAACCTTCCAGGATTATCTATATATCCAGACGATCCGCTGGGAAGGAAAATTGGGGAAGCTCTTTGGCCAGAGTGGGAAGATAAAGAGGCCCTAGAGCGTAAGCGCCAGACTTTAGGCATTCGTGATTTTAGTGCTCTTTATCAAGGTGATCCGCAGCCTCCAGGCGGCTCTTTCTTTGATGTTGAGAACATATTGTATAATGGGGCGCCTGTTGAGCCTCAAATGTTTTGTGATACAGTATTTGCTACTATTGATACTGCCGTTAAGACTGGTAGTAAACACGATGCCACTGCCGTTATCTATTGGCAGTTTAATAAGCGCATTGGCCACCCATTAATTATGTTGGATTATGATCTAATCCAAATCGAAGGCGCTCTGTTAGAGACTTGGATTCCAAACGTGTTTCGCCGTTTAGCTGAATTTGCTGAACAATATAAGGCAAGGTTTGGTCCATCAGGAGCTCACATTGAAGACAAGGCGAGTGGTAGTATTCTACTCCAACAGTGTGCAAGACGTGATTTACCTGCCAGAGCAATTGACTCCGCACTAACAGCAGTTGGAAAAGATGAAAGAGCTATTTCTGTTTCTGGATATGTGAAACAGAATAAGGTCAAAATTTCTAATGATGCTTATAACAAAACACTCACATTTAAAGGCAGGCACGCAAATCATCTATTAACACAAGTGCTTGAATTCGTCATAGGCGTTAAAGATCAACCTGACGACCTTTTTGATTGTTTCTGTTACGGCATCGCGCTAGCTTTGGGAGATAGCGGTGGATTCTAAAGATGAAATCGACATTCTGCGAAAGCAGGTTTCTGATCTTTTGGATAGGATCAAGGTTTTAGAGGCGCGACAGCCTCACATTGTTTATGTTCCAAATCCTTATCCTATCTATCCACTATATCCTTATTATCAGCATCCTTACGTTCCATACAATCCTTATTACCCAGCGACTTGTCAGACCAATTATGTTGGAGACAATGTTGTTGGTGATAATGCTGTGGGATTTGCGAATATGATTGATCTTGCAGCGGTTGGTGGTAGAACTCAATAACTGGGAGAGCAAAATGTCATATTCGTTCGTTGCGAAGGCTAAGACCAAAGATGAAGTAATGGTTGCCGTTAAGGCTGAGTTTGACAAGGTTCTTGAGGCGCAGCCGACGCACTTTATTGATAGAGAAGCTGCTGAGAATGCCGTTAAGGCTTTCATTTCTATCATCAAAGACCCTGATGAAAACGAAGTCGTTGCCGTTAGCGTTTCTGGCTCTGTGCAGTGGCGGGAAATGAATCCTACTGAAGCGAAAGATTTTATAGGTGCTGGAGTCAGCATTAACACATATGTTGGAGTTAATGCCTGATGGGGACTTCCCCAACTAGCAGCTTTTTAGATGCAGGAACGGCTTTAGGCGAAACCCTTCAGCAATTGCTGATGTGTGACGAGATCGTTCCTGGTTCTGAGCCTAGTTATCAGCTTTGTAAAACCATCTATATGTATCATCCTCTCGGCGCGAAAATGGCTGAGAGCCCAATTTCTATGGCACAATCACAGCCACGAATGCTTAGCGTCCACAGTCCTTGTGGTTTAAAACTCGTTAAGCAGTTTGAAAATGAGTGGAAAAAACTTGAATGCGACCGCATAATTTTCAATACTATGCGGCTTTCGCGTATCTATGGAATAGCATCAGTTGCGTTATTGATTGGGAATCATGCAACTAATGTTCCAATCAACTATTCTGAACTCTGGAAGAAAACAATAGGTTTTAACGTTTTTGATCCATTGAATACTGCTGGTTCATTAGTCATGAACCTTCGTCCAAATGATATGGATTTCCTGAAAGCAGATGATGGAGTAAGCGTTCAGGGCAAAAATTATCACCCGACGCGAACTTGCATCGTTATGAATGAAGACCCAATTTATATTGGGTATACTACTGCTTCATTTGGATATACAGGCCGTTCAGTTTATCAGCGCGCTTTATTCCCTCTCAAATCTTTTATCAATTCTACCGTCACAGATGATATGGTTACGCGTAAGGCTGGTGTCCTTATCGCGAAACTCAAAGCCCCAGGCTCTATCATCGACAATGTGATGCAGACTATTGCTGGTTTCAAACGCACTATACTTCAGCAAGCGCAGAACAACAATGTCGTCAGTATTGGAACTGAAGAGGAAGTTGAATCTCTTAATCTTCAGAATGTATCTCCGGCTTTTGGTGATGCACGGAGGAATATTCTGGAGAATATTGCTGTCAGTGCGGATATGCCAGCGAAACTTCTCAATTCAGAAACATTCGCTGAAGGATTTGGCGAAGGTACTGAAGACGCTAAGAATGTAGCGCGCTATATTGATCGCATACGTATTCAGATGGAGCCGATCTACGCATTTTTTGATAAAATTACTATGTATAGAGCTTGGAACCCTGAGTTCTATAAGGCGCTTCGTACTGAATATCCTAAAGAATATGGCAAAATCACTTACGAACAAGCCTTTTATTCTTGGTGCGAAACGTTTGAGCGCAAGTGGCCGAACCTCTTAACAGAACCTGATTCTGATAAGATCAAGATTGAAGATGTTCGGCTCAAAGCCGTTCTTGCGTTGCTTGAAGTTCTCTTGCCATCTGTCGATAGCGAAAGCCGCGTCAGAGCTATCCTTTGGGCAATTGAGAACTTTAATGGGAACAAGATGCTGTTCTCTCATCCGCTTGTCCTTATTGAATCTGATCTCAAGAAATTTGAGGAAGAACAAGAGGAAGCGATGAAAGCTAATGCGGCGCCACAAGATCAAAAGCCGCTTAAGCCTTCTCATCCAAAGAGACCGTTTGCTGACTCTGATGTTCCGCAGATTGCCAGGTTAGCCTACGATAGGGCGGTTGAGAATTTATCCACACTTACGACTGAAGTAAGAAAATCAGGCGTTGAAGAAGCCAGGAAGGTTAAGGCAAATGATGGACTCTTCTAAATTAGATGCAGCCATTAACAGAGCTGATTCTCTGGAAAAACGCATTGATGCTTTATGCTGCGCGAACAAGGCGCGCATGGATGGTACGCTTGGTCTGACAATTCCTTTTACTGCGTCCAAACATGAACGTGGTTATCACGGCGTTTTTGTCAAGACCAAAAAGGGAAAGAAAGAGTCTTGATAAAAGCTGCTGGGGTAATTTTCCTCACTGTTGATAAAAAGGCTTTGTTCCTTCAGCGAAGTGACGAAGGCGATTGCCCTGGTTTATGGGCATTCCCTTGTGGAAAGATTGAAGGCGATGAGACGCCACAAGAAGCTGCTGAGCGTGAATGTATTGAGGAAATTGGACAGTTTCCAAAAGGCAATCTTACTCAGCACGCTAGACAAATTACTATTGATGTCGATTATACCACATATCTTATGGTTATCGGCAAAGAGTTTGAACCAGTTTTAAATGGGGAGCATACTGCATTTACCTGGGCTCCAATTGGCTCACATCCAGAGCCGATGCACCCTGGGGCGGAAATAGCGCTTCAGAAATTCAACCTGGACGAGCTAGGAATAGCTCGATTTATGACTGATGGCAGACTATCTTCGCCCCAGTGGTACGAAAACATTGCTCTTTTTGACATAAGGATCACAGGAACAGGAATTGCATATCGTCGAAAACTTGACGAATTTACATTCCGTGATCCGAATGTTTATCTTAACCAAGAATTTTTAGATCGCTGCAATGGTTTGCCAGTTATACTTGAGCATCCTAAAACTTCCACTCTTAACACTAAGGAATTTACCAATCGTGTAGTGGGGACTACTTTTGTCCCATATATAAAAGGCGATGAAGTATGGGCCATAGTTAAAATATTTGATATCCCTACTGCAAAAATAATGGAAGCAAATCAGTTATCCACTTCGCCAGCAGTAGTGTTTAGAGACCAAGACGTAAATACCAAACTTTCTATGGAAGATGGAACTACTCTATTAATTGAAGGCAAACCTAGTCTTTTAGACCACATTGCTATTTGTTCACTAGGAGTGTGGGATAAAGGAGGCGATCCTACTGGAATAAATAACGGAGATACTCAAATGCCGACTGAAAAAGAAGTCAAGGAAGAAGTCAAGAGCGATGCTGAAGACCGCAAGCGCGCTGACGCAGAAGCTGGGCAGAAGCTTGATAAGATTTTAGCTCATCTTGATTCAGTTGAAAAGCGCATGGATGCTTTTGAAAAAGAAAAGGCTGACAGCGCAGCCAAAGCTGATAACGTCTCTAAGATCGCTGATGCCGAAAAAGAAAAGGCTGATGCTGAAGAGAAGGCCAAGAAGGACGCTGAAGAAAAAGAAAAGGTTGATGCTGAAGAGAAAGAAAAGGAAATGAAGGCCAAGAAGGACGCTGAGGAGAACTATAAGCGCGCTTCTCGTGAAGACGCTGTTCGCAAAGATGAAGAAGATACGCGCAAGCGTATTGCTGATCTTGAGCGTCGTATGCCTCGCCAGTTAGCTGATGCTGATTATAAGGCTATGGCTGATGTTCAGGCAAAGGCTGATTCGGTCTATAATTTCTTTGGCAAGTCAGCTCCGCGCTTCCTTAATGGAGAAACTCCTGACGCATATCGTCGTCGTTTGGCAGCCGAACTCCAGCCTTATTCTAAGGTCTGGAAGGGCGTTGATCTTTATAAGATCGACCAGGAAGCTGCTTTCGCGCCGATTGAGCAGCAGATTTATGCTGATGCTGAAGAAGCCGGTCTGCATCCGAGCGATTTGGATGAAGATACGCTCCGTGAAATCGTCACTAGGGACGGCATCACAGGTCGAAATACGATTACCTTTGCTGGTCAGCCAAAGACTTGGATGAGAAACTTCTCTCATCAGAGGCAGTCGGCGCGCTTTGTCCCTGTCAACCGTAACCGTTAATTCAGAGGGTAGCCTGGGTTACCATCTTAAACGAGGATTTTAAACATGGCATCGTCCCTTTCTTTTAACCCAGTTGCTACGTCGAATGCGGCTGGTACTTTTGGTGTGTCGTGGCAGGGTCTTATTCAGGGTACTGAATATAACGATCCGGCGGATCGTTTTGACCTCAGAGGCGGCATTCTTGCCTCGACTGAAACTCTGCCTATGTGGGGTGGCGTCGCTATCTCTGAAAATATTCCGGCATATTCACTTCCTTATGTTGGCCAGAGTCCTTTGAACCCTAGCCAAAATTTTGGAACTAGCATTATTCGTGCTACCAACAATACTGCAAATGCTTCTGGCAGTATTACTGGATTTAGCGTGTTCACGCAGAACTATGCTAATATTTCCAGCGCTCAGAGCCCAGTCCCTGTGTCTCTGTCTGGTATGTTGGTTAACTACTACCAGCTTGGTAGCACGGCTCGTATTGCTGTTCCTATGGCTCCTGCACTTGTCAGTCTTGTTGGCGCACAGATTGTTTCTCAGGTCAGCTGGGATTATGTCGGCCAACAGCTTATTCCGTATGTCGCGACGTATGCTAGCGCGAGCGTGCAAAGCGCGACCTATACCACAGCAACTGGTATTCTTGCTTTAACCTTCGCTACTGCTCCGTTGGGCGCTGGTATTGGTTCGAGCGCCAATGGTGCTTATCTCTCCATTAGTGGTATTACGACTTCTGCTGGTAATGCTGCGAACGTCAATGGTAACTTTGCTATTGTCAGCACGGCTTCTGCTGGTACTGTTATTAACCTTCAAGCTGTTGCTGGTCTTGGCACTATTACCATAAATGGTGGTACTGGCACCCTCGCGGCTGGCGGTGGCGCTCTTAACGTCAGAATTCTTGATCTTGAAGTCGGCACTTCTATGAATGTTGTCTACAATACTTCCACCGGTTTCGCTACCTGGAACCGTAGTGGTTCTTGTGCGATTATCCTGATTTAATCAGGGCCATTAAGTTAGGAGATTTGAAAAATGGCAAATATTAGTCCGGCCCAGACGATTGTTCATCCGTCTTTTATCGAGCCAGGTATTCTACTCCCTTATGCTCAGGCATCGGGAGCTTTTGATGCTATTGCTGATGGACAGCCGTTGCCTCGTTTAGGTGATGGTGATCTTTACGTTTATATGAAGCGTATAGACGTTCGCACCAAGATTACTGTTGGCCAGTCAGCCTACAACTCTCTGCCTTCGATTTCAACAGCGTTGTCGCTGATTTCTACTCCCAGTTACTTGATGCGTGTTCGTGCTGAATATGATCATCACGATGTGAGCGCAATGGGTAAATGGGGAGTTAATCTTCCTGAAGCCCAGCGTCTTGGCATGAGGCAAGCCCATTATCAGATGGCTCGTATTGGCCTTCTGTACGGGTTCAATCCTGCTAACGGCGAAGGGCTGCTCAATACTAACGGTGCTACTGCCGTCAGTCTGCCTGCTGACAATAATGGTAATACCACTGTTGTCACTTATGATGCTGGCCAGATGGCTTTCTTCATCTTGAGCCAAATTCAGGCGCTTAAGACACGTACCAACCAGCTTGGTATTGGTCGTAAGTTCGTTATCGTTGGTCCGCAGCAGGACTTGGCACAGTTTGAATATTCTAACATTGTTCAGCTTGTGCAGTTCCAGATGAAGGGCGGTGGTACTACTTCCACTGCTGGTCTCGTTAAAGACGTTCTTGAATGGAACGCTGACGAGATCATTTGGGCTTATGATGACACGCTTATCAACAAGGGCGCTGGTGGCACTACTGATGCTATCCTTATTGTTATGCCTGAAATCCAGAAGCCGCAGGGTTCGAGAATCAACACCAACGAGTTTGCTAAACTTGCGCCTGGTATTGAGGCTTGCGCTCTGATGTATTGCGATATGGCAGCGCCTCGTGAAATACCCACTCCGTTGGCGGGTGGTGCTACTGACGTTCTGTCTGAATGGCGTGTCACCTCTGGTTGGGGCGTCCGTCCTGAGGCTATTACTATTCTCAGCATGCAGAACCATTAATCTGCCCGTCCCGCCTCCCAGACGGGTTTGACCAAGCAGGGGTCAAGTTTGCAAGTTCTTGACCCCTGCCCAAAACTTGCAAAAGGAACGTAGTTATGAATTTATACATCGCGAATGCAACTAATCAAGTTCAGACTTTTATGTATACCATGCCTGAAGTTACTAATGCCAGGCAGCAACAGATCGCTATTGGTGGACAGATTAAGATTAGTGGAGACTTAAATCCACAGCAGGTCGATGCCATCATTAGCCATCACGCAATTTATGGAATGCGTAAAATTGATGAACTCAACAATATAAGTGGTAAAAAGGTTCCACTTATTTGTTCTGAAAAGCCAATCCCTGTTACTATTATTCAGAGAATGGTTCTGCATAATACTGGTGTTCTTGGCTTTCAAGGCGAAACTACTCGTAAGGAATTGGCATTAGGTGTTGATTCGCTTATGAGGCAGAGAGAGCTTGAAGAAGGAACGGCGCCAATAGAGAAGCTGCACATTCATCTAGAGGAAGATACCAGAAAAGGTATTGACTCTGAGATTAATGAGATTATCACAGTTGATCGCTCCGATAATCCAGCGCCTCCGCAGAAAACACGTCGTGGTAAAGTCAAAGGATTTTAATTGTGACACCGACGCTGGCAGGTTTTATTGCGTGGGTTAGAAGCGTAATGGGTATCAGCGTAACTGTACTGCCAGATAGTTCGGTTTATTTCACATACGCCTTCGACGTTTCCATGATGATAGTGAACCAGCAGTTGAGTATGATTTCATATACTCCTGCTGGTTCCACTGCAACTGTTAGTTTATACACGCTGGCTGTATATAATCTTGGCGGAAGCAATCTATTACAGTGGGCGCAAGATGCTTCCGGCGCCACAATCTATAAAGATGGATTGCCATATTTTGCTTATATGCGCCAGCTGTATAGTATGAATTCATTTACTCCTGGAATAATTCAATCGTCTGCCGACGAAAGAACCAACGCGGTTCTGGTTATTCCTGAGTCTTTAGAGAATTTGTCCATAGCTGATTTGCAATATTTAACAAATCCTTATGGACGCCAATACCTTGCCTTTGCACAAAGGGCTGGTACTTTGTGGGGAATAACCTGATGGCTTTTCCATCCAGCAATGTTAATCCAGCCAATGCTATCCCTGTTTGGATTGCGCCAACTCCTGCATCTGCTGGAGCAAATACCAACAATATTACTACTGCTACTAGCACTCTAGTCAAGACTGGGGCCGGCGCTTTAACTGGGCTTATAGTTGCCACTGCTGGTACTGGTGCTACTGCTACTGTTTATAATGGCATTAGTGCTGGCGGCACTTTAATTGGAACTTTCTCCTTGAATGCTCAGGGAGCGATTAATATGCCAGGAAGTGGCATACCATTTAGTGTTGGGCTATTCATAGTGACAGTTGGGTCTCCTGCTGCCAATCTTATCGTAACTTATTTTTAATGAGGCCCTGCCATGCAAACTGGAATTTTAATTACCAATAATGGTACGCATTCGGCAGAAGATTGGGGCTATTCTTCAGCTTCAATGTTGCTTATTGCGCTAGAAGTTGATCCAAATTCTGCTAGTGCTACCAAAATTGAAATGGCCAAAGATGCCATTCGTGGTCCTTTAGCTAAGGTTTTTGAGAAACATCATGATGCTATTATCTCTTTTGAGAAACAGAAGCTGGCTTCTGGCGATCATACTAGATTGACTGCAAATCTTGATGCTACGGAAGCGACTGATATTGAGCAAGGCGTTAAAGATATTATGGATGTTATTCGTCCATTGCTTGCTCAGTTTACCAAAGACCCTGCTGCTTCTGAGGCTGAAGTAGTCAATCACATTCGATCGCGGCTCCATATGGACCTGAGAACGGCGCAGCAGGTTGAGAGGTCCTGGCACGCTGATAAAAATCCTTCCTTGGATGAGTCCAAGAAGTTCCGTGCTACTTTCCATCCTGGCGCTGGAGTTTAATCGATGGCTGGTTATACGACTGCGATGCCAACCAGCTTCAAATTGGAGCTGATGACTGGCCTCCACAATTTTACTATCACAACCGGTAATGACTTTAGGATTGCGCTTGGAAAAGCTACTCCTACTGGCACTTATGATTCAACGACTACTAACTATACCACTTTAACTGGCAACTCTGACGAGTTAGCGAGCGGTTCTGGATATGCTACTGGCGGTTATGATATTACTGCTGCCAATAATATCACTCCGCTTACTAGTGGTACTACTGCTTATACCACTCCGAACGTTAATCCTAGCTGGACTTCTGCTTCATTCTCTACCGCTGGTTGTATTATGTATAATAATACCAATGGCACTAGGGCGGCGTATGTTGGTTCGTTTGGTGGCACCCAGACTGTGACTGCTGGTACATTTACTATCTTGATGCCAACCAATAACAATACCAATGCTCTGTTGCGCTTACAGTAAGGTGAGATTATGAGTCTTACTATTCAGCAAGCACAGCAAGCTGGACAACTCGCTGCTGGTATCGTAGGATATCAGCAGGTTGTTGCTGCTCTCCAAGAAGTTGTGAATACTGGGGATCAAATTGAGTCTATGTCGGCGACTAGATTAAGTAATGGGCTTGTTCTAAATGCTCCAATTACTTTATCTGTTGCTGATACAGCAGTTATGTTCAGCCAATTGATTGGGATTTATAACGACCTGATAGCAGGATTGCAAGCTCAACTTGCTGCGTTAGGGTAAGTTATGGCTGACAATGTCACTACCCAGACTTCAACTTTAGCGACTGTACCAAATGCTACTGGTATTGAAACTCGCGATCAAGGTTCTGGTATTCAGCGGCAGGTAACTACCACTCTTACTGTCGTTCATCCTAACGCTCAGTTTACACGTCCTGCCAATACTACGGCATATGTTGTCGGCTATGAAGTTTCTAATTCTACTACGGCTGGCTCTGTCACAGCTATGAGCTTTGCTGTAGCAAATGGTTCTGCTGTTACTCAATCAAAAGCAACTCTTTCAGTTCGTCGTTGTCGTATTAAGAAATCTGGTACTGTTCTTACTAATGCTCAATTTCGATTACATCTTTATATTTCTGATCCTACTGCGACGTCAGGCAATACAGCTGGTGACGGCGCTGCTATGTCAGTTAAAGATACAACTGGTTTCTTAGAAATTGGGTATCTTGACGTTCTTAGTATGATAGCCCTGAATGATTGCGCTATAGGATTTGGCGTTCCTGTTATTGGTTCTGAAGTGAACGTAGTTCCCACTAGTGGTAATATTTATGGATTACTTGAGGCGCGCGCCGCTTATACGCCAGCTAGTGGTGAAGTTTTTACTATCCATTTAGAAGCTTGGCAGTGGTAAGATGCTTGCAGCAGTTCTAGATGCTGAGTGGCATCCGGCAACTATGGCATGGCTTCAACAAGTTCAGATCGCTGGTGGAAATCCATCAACTATTTATACTGATTGGATTGATAGCGTAATACGCGAATTACTTGCTGCTGGAGTATATAGTCTATTAGATGGACTATATATGATGGCGGCGCCAGACGCTATTACTGCTGGAATTAATCTAGTTAATCCTGGAACGTTCACACTCACGAATAGCGGGTGCACTTTCACGGCTAACCAGGGTTATGCCGGCGCGTCGGGCACCAATGCTGTAAATACGAACGCCTTTCTAAATTTAGCCGGGCTTAATCTGTCACAGAACAACGCCTGTATATTTACGTGGAACACGTCAGCTGGAACTACGTTCGAGGCTAATGGATCATTTTCTACTACGAGGACTTACGCTGGCCCCGGAGCAACAGGCGTTGTAACATCAAATGTTAACTGTACGACAAATTTAACCATATCGAACTCTACTAGGTCTGGACTATTTCTAAATTCAAGATATGGGGCATCTAATACTGATTGCTGGGCGAATGGCGTTCTTATAGGAAACCAGACTGCCTCGACGTCAGTCGCTTTGACAGCTATTCCAATCAATGCATCAGGTGTTAGCTCTATCACCAACAATCCCGCTACGACCAGTTTGTTCGGCTTCGGCGCAGGTCTTTCTCAACAGCAAGCATCGCTGACATATGAGATTTTTCACCGCTTCACGCAGGCTATTGCTGGAGTAGCATAAATGTTGCTCCTTCTATTTGGCGGTGTCGGTAATGTTTCAGCAAGTACCACATTAACTGGAGTTTTTGCTACTGGTGCTGTTGGTTCTGTAACTCCTTTTGTCAGCGTTAATCAGGCAGGAGTTTTTGGAACAGGTACTGTTAACAGTATTACTTCACAAGTTTCTATTCCAGATACTGGAGTTTTTGCTACTGGTACCGTCGGAACAGTAACACTAACCATTTCAAGCAGTGTTACACTTTCTGGAGTTTTTGCGACTGGTGCAGTTGGTACTTTAACTCCAAATGCTAAATATCAATTAACTGGAGTTAATGCTACTGGTGCAGTTGGTACTTCAACTCCAAATGTTAACGCTTTATTATCAGGTGTT
>TBL_comb47_HYPODRAFT_10000870_pt1 | contig 39730 bp, 40 predicted proteins | sample TroBogypolimnion_40_FD_10682 | JGI IMG/M metagenome (IMG submission 10682)
CGTAGGTGCCGCGATGCTGGAATTGTTCACTTCAACGGAGAGAAACTCGCCCATATCCCAGCTGCAGATAACGAGAATATTCCTCTCTATTTTAAGAAGGCGCGCGCTTAATGTTCATACATGTTTCGTGTTCTTTCACTGGCCGACTATCGAGAGTACCTGGAACTTATCAACGAGTTTCGTCCAACGTCATTTACGGTTGAACAGTTCGAGAAGACTCTCGCTGCTATTCAACGGTCTGGAAATATCTGGGTGTACGAAGAAAACGGACAGTTATTGGCAACCGCGACGGTCATCTATGAACATAAATTTATCATGAACACGTGTGTCTACGCACATGTAGAGGACGTTTGTGTACGAAGCTCCCATCGTCGCAAGGGGATCGGTCAACGGCTGATGAGGCACATAATAGATGTGTCTCGTCACTGTTATAAAATTACGCTTGACTGTGCTGATTCAAATGTGGCCTTTTATCAATCGTGTGGACTAGAACGCAGAGGGAATCAAATGTGTCAACTGCTTTAGAACAACGGAATGACCTTCTGTCGGCAGCGACTAAACCACCAAATACACTCTGAAAAGGTGCTCAGCCTACTACATACAAGGTAGTCACACTTTGAGGATGCTAGCATATTAATTGCCGCAAAGCGTAGATCTGATATCTCAGGACGTTGCCGATATATTATTACGTTGTATCCCTCAAGAAACTTGATATACTCTGGAAGAACATTTTCGTTATCTGCGCTCAGAAGAATAGTTTTACAGTCGGGAAGGAATGACTCAATTGCGGACTTGTAGGTCTCAAAGTTATACATCCGCCTACCAGGTTCGTCGGTGCGACTTGTTAGATTCGGCGGATCGTACTTATGCGTCCACGTCCTAATATTGACAGACAAAACAGGATGTGTGAACTGATATTGAAGCTTCTCAACCTCATGTAAAACGACAGGATGCCATTTGATCTTATCAATTCCGCTCATGATTCGGTTATACACTCGGTCGCATATGAGCGACCGATCAAAGAACCAATCGATCGTCTTTTCTGCAAATAGGTACTTCAGCTTAGGGTTTTCACCCGGCAGGTCAATTTTGTTTGTACGATTAAACTCATTAATAAGATCCTGCTGTTCCTCTCCCTCTTCTGCGAGTATAAGAAACCTACACGATGTGAATGGCTGTCCGTACTCATGAGGACCGTGGCATATGTGTTCATCCTTGAGAACTTCACTGTAGTCTGTTGGGTGATGTACATCATTCCGGCACCGTATATTGGTGGGACCAATGCTTAATGCCGTTACAAATGATTTTAGAACATTGCAAAATCCGCTAAGAATTTCTATAGTGAACATATGGTTTATTATAGCTAGTTGCATGTCGTATAAATGATTTAATAGATGTACTTTTTAATATATAATATGTCAGGCGGCAATTTTTCTATTAATCGTACATTCGGAAAGCATACTGTTCTAACCTATGATAGGAGTATATTTGATTTCCGTGGTTATTTTGAGACATTATACTTGACATCTGACTTAGAACACTTAGATTCCGTAAGTCATTCTGGAACAGGGCTGCAGGATGTGGAGACGGACCTTCATAAGCGGTTTTATTCAGATATCAAAACAAACAGACGGTTTAAGGAGTTGTACTGTAACTTTGTAAAACATATATATGCCCAATTTTATCCAGATGAAGAGTTCGCAATCTACCAATCATTCCCAAGTGTTCGATTTCAGTTCAAGAATAATACGGTTGTTCCGCCTCATTACGATTCAGATGAAATAGGCCGCCACCCAATCGGAGAGAACAACTTTTTGGTCCCAATTACAGCAATGTATGGTACTAACCGCTTATTCATAGAATCCGAACCTGGAAAGAAAGATTTTGACGGAGTGGATATGGTGTATGGCGAACTATTTATGTTTGATGGAAACCGTTGTACGCACTACAACCAAAGGAACACCGAACCCACTCTGCGCATTTCTCTTGATTTTCGTACTATAAAATGCGCCGATTATTGCAACTACTTGCGAAACAAGGACATTACCGTTACAAATCCGCGCGATCCAGAACAGCTTCGGAAACCGGTTAAGATGGTGATTGGTGGGTACTATCAAGCATCGCGGAAGACGGGCTCTCTGACCGAAATGATGGAGTGGCACGCACAGAAGGACTTCATTGTACAGACGCGTCCAAACTTTGATATATGCGAAGCAAACGCATGCTTTGACTACATGAAGGATGGTGTAAACTATGTAACCGAATACCAGCAGACTACACGGCTAGAAGAGATGATAGGTAAATTTATAGGCGTGAAACATGTACTGATGACTACGAGCGGGAGCATGGCTCTCGCCCTTGCACTCATGGGATGTGGTATCGGGGCGGGAGATGATGTTATTGTCCCAGACTTTACGATGATTGCAACGATCAATGCGGTCAAGATGGTGGGAGCAAATCCAGTAATTGCAGATGTTGATAGTCGGACATTTACGTTGACACGCGACATTATAGAACGATATCGGACACCTATGACCAAGTGCGTGTTATTTGTGTCTCTTAACAACCGACAAGTAGATCTGGATGATATCGTAAAGTATTGCATAAGCACGGGATTGGTCCTAGTTGAAGATGCTGCGCAATCTTTGGGAGCAAAGGTAGGTGGGAAACACTTTGGAACCTTTGGATGTGCTGGTTGTTTTTCGTTGAGTACTCCAAAAATTATCAGTACAGGGCAGGGCGGATTTGTAGTAACAAACGATGACACTCTAGCGTCCAAAATGATGATGATCAAAAATTTTGGACGAAAGACAGGTGGCGTTGATAATTTTGAGCTTTTTGGTCTCAACCTAAAGTTTACAGATATACAGGCGGTGATCGGAATTGAACAGATGAAAAAACTACCTGAGCGTGTAATTCTCATGCGCGATATTTATCAACTTTACCTCACAGAAATCCAGAAAATCTCGCCAAAGCATGTACGGATGATTCAGCCCGACGATCCAGATTACGTACCTTGGTTCGTCGATGTGTACAGCGACCAACGCGACGAACTTGCTGAGTTCCTGAAAAAGCACAATGTCCAGACACGCCCTACATACCCCGCGATACACACAACGCCTATGTATGCATCGGATAAAAACTACCCAAATTCATTGTACGTAGCGCAGAAGGGACTGTTCCTACCAACGCACTCTCTGTTGACTCCCAGCGAAATACGGTATATCTGTACGCTAATTGCATGCTTTTTTAAATGAACCTGACATATCGATAGAATATCTGACATCCAGGCTCGTGTGATATAGACGCAGTCCGTCTCTTAAAGATAACGCTTGTATCACTGGGTCCCAGGTCGTAGTGGTATGTTTCTTCGGGTATTTTTCTATGGACAGTTCCAGAATGTGGGGGTTTATCCCAAGGTTCGCTCCATTTCTCTTCCCACTTTGCGAGAAAATGTGCTCTGGTCCTTGACTGATCCCACGAAGATGGTGTTTCGATATATTGTACGCTTCGTTGTTCATAGATAGATATTCCAGCTTCGCTAACTCGCCGTACCATGTCACAGTCTTCGTACCCGCCTCCGATAAATCTCTCGTCAAAAAATCCAATACGACGAATCAACTCCTTTCGAAAACCAAAAAAGGCAAATGAGTATAGCGCAACCAGTCCATAACCCTCGTTGATCAGGCCAACGGTTCGCGTAACATCGGCGGCTGTCGGCCTAACTTTATGAGAGCATATAATAACGATTTCATTCTCTGCGCTCATAATTGCATCATTACACACCTTAGAAAACGAAGGATACCCCGGAGCATGGAAAACTTTGCTCGGTAAAGGGGCTAGGCTTTGTTGAACGGGTTCCGCAAGGTGAGTGTCGCTTGTTACTATAATAATTGATGTGTTCTCCATTCAATATATATAAAATATGTATATTTATACCTAAATAGATTGGAGATCAGATACTAGCTGTCCCCACTTCTGCATGGAAATTTCTGTGGAATACTTGCCAATGTAATAATCGCGTGGTGAGAACAGGTGAGGATTCTGTAGAACATAGCGTATTTTCTCAGGAAACTCGCTGTCGTTCCATGAAATCACACCCCACGCAATATCGTCCTTATCATCTAAATAACGACTCAGAGGACGAGAAACCATCGGGATATTGCATGCTCCAATTTCAATTCCTGATATGTGCTCCTCTTCGTTCCCCGATGTGCATATTCCGCATATGGAGGAATTTATAAGTATTCTCACCACCCTTGCAGAGACCTTGTTGAAGATTCGTACACGATGGCGATCAGCTACGGGGATCTTTGCCAGGGTAGTATCGTCTTTCATCACCAAGCAAAAATTCAGATCCGGCATGTTGTGAATGATATCCAAAACGCGATGAAAGCCCTTCTTTTCAATAGAGGAATCTCCAATAAATATTACAGAGTTTGGCAAGACATCTGGATGCCGCTCATTCAACGGCTTAAAAAAATTGAAATCGGCTCCATTCTGAATAATCTTTACACTCTTGGGGTTGATACGATCTTTATATGCATTATACGTAAACTTTGAGGGGAACACAACAGCATCACAAGAGTTTATGACATCTGTCTGCATTGGATTATTCATAGTATCTTGGATCAGACAAAATGTCGGAACGTTGATATTTAGCTTCCTGAAATAAGAACCGTTACGGATGATATACTTTGGTTTTACATTGGCACTGGCATAGTCGGATTCAATTTTATTTGCAAGGATGGAATAGTCAGTATATCCGTCTGTCTTGTCCTCTAGTCCCGGAATTGCATTCAGTAAATTATGCCAGAGTGTTTCTGTTCCTGGTATACATGTCAAGCAGTCGTTTACAAGCCAACCCTTCATTTTCCTGTATAAAGGAAATCCATTTAAATAGATATAGTCATATATAAATGCTTTACTATCACCTAATCGGCGCAATTGCTTCTGCATACAAGCCAGGGGTATATGTTGAGCTTGGACTCCATGTTGGAGATACTTTTCGAGAAGTTCAACCACATGCGCGTTGTCTATACGGCATTGATATAGTACAGAATCCACAGCTTGAAAGCTTCCGGAGGTTCTCCAATGTAAACATTCACTACTGTACAACCGATACCTTTTTTGATAACTTTACCGGAAAAATAGATATGGCATTTATTGATGCCGACCACTGCTTTCAAAGCGCAAAGCGTGACTTTGACAATGTTCTCGCTCGCCTGAATCCAGGTGGGGTTATTTTATTGCACGATACCGATCCGGAGAACGATTCTCTCTTTAGTTCGGATCGTTGTGGCGATGCGTACAGGATCGTCTCCATTCTAGAAGACCATTCTGAACTGAACGTAGTAACGCTGCCCATATCAAACACGGGGCTTTCAATTGTAACACGAAAGAATGAAACTCGAACACATCTTCGTCATCTACTGTCCAAAGCGTAGTTTTATATTTTTTTGGATTGTTTCATCAGATAGTGTAGACGTCTCAGACGTCGTTGCGTAGTTCGCATCATAAAAATATAGAACTTTATCAACTCGCACCTGCTGTTTAATATCTAAACACGCCCGTTTGACCCAGTCCGTATCTTCGCAGTTCTTCATGTCACGAAAATGATGACTTTTTGCAATTGAGCTCTTGTATACCATAGTATGAGCTGGCTTGCCTCGCCATTCCTTTCCTCCCAAAATATCACCATATTCAAACTCAATTCCGTACTTGCACAGTTTGGGGGCTCCTCCATCCACACAACATATACAGTTGAATACTACGCAATCTGTATCGGGGTTATTCTGAAGAGCAGTCATGATCTCCGATATATAGTCCTCTGAAATACGGTCATCATCGTCAATGAAAACGACGTACTCTCCCTGTACAAGTCCTAACATCTCGTCTCTCTTTTTGCCGATACTTCGCTTTTTGTTATCAAAAAACGATATGAGTTCAATAGTGTTATATGGAGATGTCTGATCTAGAAGTTGTTTCATAAGTCGCGGATAATATGAAGTTAACCGACTCGGGACAGTGGGAACCAGTATTGTAAGCTTGATGCTCATTGTTGTGTACATACAATTTACTATGTAAACTAGTTAGACGTATCGCGCATCTCGCCTTCCTGGAAATGATACACAATACTATCAAATGCACTCCAATGGTAAACCCCAATTGTCTTAAGCTTTTCTATAAACACCCTGTCGCCAGGTATACATGGTTCACCTAGGCGGGCATACGATGGATTAAACATGTCGGACCCCGGGACAATATTTCCTTCGGGGTAATAGTTTATTCTCTCCAGATGTGCCTTCTTGATAAGACACGGCATATACAGACCACCGGGCATGAGATTGTTATTGGACATCCGAGCAACATATTTTAAAAAATCTGGTTCATTGTAGTCATCTGGGACGTTTCCGAAGTTCCGTTCAATCCCGTACATCCCGCTGCGGAGAATCCCCCTCTCAACCAGACGCGAATTAATAATTTTTGTATCATCGATCTTGTTCATCAGATTGTCGAGCCATCCTGGAGAAAAAGCCATATCGCTATTGATGAATACAACGTACTCGCCTTTAGCGTGTCGACCAGCTGTGTTCCATGCACGATACACATTATTGATATACCATTCCCGTCGCTGCTCTGGCGTATTATTGTGGATATAATGCGGAATATTATGCTCCTTAAGATAGTTTAAAACTGCCGGAGATGCATCGTTCGCGACAAAGTAAAACTCCTTGTCGGCCATATCCGTATGCTTCATAACCTGGTCATACACAAACCGAAGCCACCGCGTGCTTTTATAGATCAAGCATGCAATTGAAACCTTCACCATTGTTACTTTCTGTGAAAGTATGTCTAAATAGATTCACTGTGTGCGATACACGGCTTTATACTTGTCGGGATCCGACCGCAAAAGCCGCAGGCGATCCTTTTCAGGGTCGGGGAGATCACTAGGACGCGCTACAAAGTATGCCTTAACGCGATTATTTAGATCGTCATAATTCTCACTGAGATATGAAATAGTGACGAAAATACGACACGCGCCAGAAGGACAATTCGCAGCAACTGGGTTTCCATGCCATGCGTAATCATTGCATGTAAACAATATGCCGCGATTAAATAGCGGAGCGATTGATTCCACCTTCTCGTATAGTTTAGGATGTTCCGACGAGGCGTTATCTCCCTTCCAGGCCTCAAGATGACATCCATATTCTTCCTTCCAGTTTGAACTGAGATACAAGCCTAGAGTCACCTGTTTCTTCTGCTTGGTAGTTGGATGAAGCCCAGCATCTACGTGGATATCCAGTTTGTCTCCATTCCTGTATTTGTGAACCCCCCAAAAATTGCGAGTAGGATCCAGGATCAGGCGATACCCACATACCTCCGATAGATGATCAACAAACTCCCGTGATTCAAACTGTTCAAACACCTGATTCAGGAGAGGGGGGAAAGCGCGCTTGTCACGCAGAGTATACTTCTGTTCAAATGGATTATCATACCTATCCCACGCACTGTCTGGAATATTCAGAATCTCTTCCTGAATATCCGAGGCGTTCTCTATGAAGTTGTCCTGATATACATACGGAAACGGCAGAGTGTTCGTATACGTGTCCGTAGATACGTTAAATTTCATTATGTATATATTTCAACAGCTCTTAAAGTAGTTGGAAATATGATCAACGATAAGGGTGCTTGTCCTTCCGTTTCCCAGCCACTCGGTACTCATTGCGCGTTCTCCCTTTTTGATTGATTCAAGCCATGCAAATACTTCAGCATGATTCTCATTTTCAAGGTCTAGACGAACACTGCAGTTGTACGTATAGCTCTGCGGCCGCTCAGTAAAATCTCTGGGAACAACTACTGGTGTCCCAACCATAGCAGGTTCCTCCTGCCCAGTTCCGCTATCACTGATAATGAAGGGGCAGTTGTATATCGTGCGAATGTAGTCCTTATAGGACATCAGCGGTACAAGTTCAATGCGCCCAAGATCAATACCAAACGTATCCAGAGCATCCTTCAGCCGCTTAAAGTAAAGAAGACGAACCGGAAGACCAAATGTATCTATGCATCGATTAGCAAACTGGATAGCAGTTCGGAGTCTGTTTTCAAACTTGAAATTCTCCGGACGATGAATGTCCATCAAGATACATTCGTTGGTCTTCGGCAGTGCACATATAGCACTACGAATTTCCTGCATTGGCTCTACGACCGTGTTTCCAACGACAAAGACATTATGAGTAATATTCTCGAGAGCCAGTTGACGGGCATAATCGGGGTGGTACACAAAAAGGATATCACTGCAATGGTCACATACAGTCCGATTAATCTCCTCCAACATGAGACGATCGTAGGAGCGCATACCAGCTTCAATATGCCCGATACGGTAGCCCTCCTTTTTTAGTGGAAATGATACCCCGGCAGAATTTGAGTCTCCCAGAAAAAGAATAAGGTCTGGTTGAATATTGTTCTCCTTGAATAGACGTGGAATAGCACTGGTTAGGTAACTTAGCTGATCGAAGTGATTCGATGACTCCCTGCCCGCATTCAGAATAAAATCGGGCTTCCGAATTCCGAGTTCTTGGAAGAAGACGTCAGACAAAGCCGCGTCGTAGTGCTGTCCGGTGTGAATCAAGATATGTTTGAACCGCTTATCAAGTTCTTGGAAAGTATACGCCATTCGAATAAAATCGGGACGAATCCCAGTAATAGTCACAACGGTCTTCATTGCTAATCAATAGTATTCCAACCTTTAAGTTCATATCTGTAAAAACTCCTTATACTGCCCTGTCTTTTCGTAATGTTTTTTCTTTTCTTCAAATATCAGGTCATTCAGCGGAAGCATGCCTCCCCACGCGATCTCGGACGGTGTATGATAGAGATGAATTCCTCCACACTTAACATCCGTATGCTGTACTGAAGTGGTGTGTATTCCAAGAGAATCTATACGAAGAACAAAATCGTTGTCGTCGTATGCGTTTCCGACGGTATAATCGTAACTAAATCCACCAATTTTATTGAAGGTATCCACTGTAACAGCGACCAAAAAATGGAACCGTACATTGCGATACAACGCCGACTGATACCAGCTTTCTCCGGTAAATATCTGTTTATCTGAATATATATCCGTGTTGATCATGGATCTCGAATACAGTATATCATTATACTGCGGTCCCTCGGTGGTTTTTACATCGAAGACTGTGTATGTGTTATCGTTCACGTTTGTATGTACATAGTCTATCACATTACCTACATGGCATACTTCGGCGTTCTGTATAATTACCTTACCTCCTTCTATAAACTGAAATCCAATATTGTAATTAACGCACGGGTTCCCCCACATCTTCTTATCGGGAAGTATACGAACAAAATCAATCGTGAACGGATACCCCCTAAGATCATCTATACGTATAGGATCCGATGTTGAATCATCCACCAAAATAACCTGTACGTTCTTGTACGTATCTCGGGAAATGGTGCTCAGCGCATAATATGTCTGTTTCGAACGGTTGGACGATGTCATTACAATTGATACGGTTTCAGGCGTCAGTGCTTGTTTCTGAATTCGGATGTGCTGATAAAAAATACCCGTTTTAAGATTACGTTTAATATAAGCAATTTTCTGTCGGTTGGATAAAAGTGTTTCTATTTCAAGATGTGTGGTACTCCCCGCCCAATTGTATATAGGTTTCGCAGGTTCTGTTGTTATTTTATTTACCGGTAGAGTTATAGATCCGGCTACAAATCGACCGGTCGTACCAGACCAGCTCATTATACATATAAAAGCGTAAATTTTCGTAAATCGCTTATTTGTGTGCTTAACTCCGGAACGTTAAACAGTGGGGGGTGTACAGACTTCAAAGTTTTATCACATACAGTTGGTCCCACAGTCTCAAGGATTATAGTGGTTACTCCAAATGCGGTTTGAATCATACGTGCAAGATCATACTTACTTGCTGATGTAGGAGATGCGATGTGACGAACTCCTGACCAGAATAGGTTCTCTGCTATGATTTTTTCAATGATCTTACAATATTCAAGACACGTGATACCGTTCCACATATGGTTTGTCCAACCCTGTATACTTCCAGAGCTATTCTTGACAAATTCCAGAAATGATTTTTTATTTGATAGCTCTTCGCCAATAATAGACGTGCGTAGTACAGTGCAGCCAGGTGGTTCTCCCAAGGACTTACTCAGTCCATAGTGACCAGTTTCATCGTGCTCGTCATTTTCTGTATACATTCCACGCGTTCCACTGAATACGCAATCAGTTGTGGGCTGTATCATACGGCATTTATACTTTTGACATACTGCCCACAGTAGGTGGGGAAATAGACCATTTACACTGTAGTAATTCAACGGATGTTGATTCCTCTGGGGGATCGCACCAATGCAGTTAATCACACACGTGGATTCGTTAATCCCGTGTTCTTGGAGGACTTTCTCTATATCTGCGAACGTTGTATCCTTCGTCATCCTGAATCCTTCTACGATACGGATGTTCTTGAAATAAGAATACACATATCGGCCGAGCATCCCGGTGTAACCAAAAAGGATGATCATTTTATTCAATACACGTTACGTTTGTAAACTGTATTGAATCCTGTTTCCGGGACCGTTATTTAATTCTTCTAACCTATTCCTCACATGTTAATGGTTCAACCATTTCTCCGATTTTGATACTTGATCAATATGCGATGGAACTCCTTTTCTTCCGTATGTTCGCCCACGAGAGACTGCATGTCCTCCCGAAACCCGTCTGGGACTCCGTGGACTTTTTCGTAATGGTCTACACACGCAGATACGTTCCCAAGTTTGAGGTACCCAAACATTTCTTTCTTACATATGTTCTTTCGTTGGAGTTCCCCCGTCTTTGTTTCGGATTTTAGTATGTTCTTTATGTAGTCTCTTGCTTTGTGTTCTGTAAGAACAAGTTTAGACAAATCAGTCAGTTTTCGTAGCATACTAGGTGACCTACCATCTCGCTTGCATAAATCTATATACTCTTCTAATTTGCCTTTTGAATAGTACACTAGTATTTCTTTGGGTCTCTTGTAACTTCTATTTTTTAATTCCGGAACTGTCGCAACTGTAATGGTTGGTAATTTCATGATGGACAACTTCTCATAAATTCGAATTATATGTTGCTTGAATTCTTCGAGTGTATAATCACACTTCATTTTATTACAGGTGCTACAACAGGGCACCACATTTTCAAGTACATAACCGAAGTCGTTATTCACTCTATCTATACCATTCACCTCGCATTCAGACAGAGCATCACAGTATTCGCATGGTTTTGAAACCAATTCAGAGAACGCTTCAAACTCCAGGTCAAACAGTAGTCCCCTCTTACGTGCACTCACTTCATAATCAGAATAATAACGTTTAATATTACCCTTTGACTCCATGCGGTAATTTCGTGGTTCGCGAATACGAGTCTTTTCTATATCTTTTAATTTTTCGTAACAACTGCTACATCGTTGTACACTTTCTGCGCGAAACCCTCCTATTGTTTCTGAAAGTTCTTCCCCGCATCCCAAACAGTTGCCAGATTCGCGTAATGCCGTATGTTCTGCGTTCTCCTTAACTCGAATTATTTCAAGACAGTCCTCGCACTTCGCCTTTCCGTCAATCGTGTACTTCTTGCACGCCCGCTTGCCGTCGTCACAAATGCGATGACCTTCGTCCGAAGCCTTCTCTACAATTATATTGAGTGTATGCTTCCCACAGAACCCTTCCGGTGTTGAAGCTTCTTTGTCACATTGTGAGCCCTTGTTCGAGCCCTGCGTTATTCGACCTCGACATATCGTTTTTTCGTTCGAATCAGCGTCTTTTTCACGAATACAGGTGTCACAATGCTTTATTCCGTCTGCTAGCAGAACACTACAACGGTAAGTAGAACATTTGTGAAGACCTTCCGATACGCCTTTCTCAAGTATTGCGACACCTTGATGTTTACCGCAGTACCCGTTATCTTTTTGAGGTCTCCAGCATTGTTCTCCCCTCTTCTCACCCTGCGACATTATCGCCTTACACTGTGTGTTTGTCTCCATTAAACGAGCTTGACAAACGTCAGTCTTGTTTAAAAAAGTATCCATTTTGGTTATATGTTTACTAGAACAACTACCCGTAAACGAGTATTAGAAAGAGTACCCAATTTATTAATTCGAGTACGCGAGGCCCCCCATGCCGCTCATCACGCGGAGTACGTTGTAATTGACGGCGTAGATGCGCACCTTGGCCGTGCGCTGCTGCTGGACCGTGTTGACGGACAGCGTGAGGTTGAGCGTGGCCTTGTCGATGCGCGAGAAGTTGCACGTGCCGCTGGGCTGGTGCTCCTCGGGCTTGAGCGCGAAGGAGTACACGTTAACACCCACGGACGGCGTGCGCGAGTGGTGCTGCCACGGCTGCACCTTGTCGAAGTAGCGGCCCTCGCGCTCGTCGAAGCGGTCCTGGCCGTTGAGCTGTACCTTGGCGACCTCCACCGGGTTCTTGCCCTCGCACTTGACGTTGGAGGCGAGGATGACCTTGGCGAGCAGGTAGTTCGTCGTGCCCTCGAAGAAGTTGTCGTCGCCGGCCGTGCCGTCCAGCTGGTAGATGCCCGAGCCCGTCGAGAGGCCGGCGTTGACCGCGACACCGAGGCCGCCGATCTGGGACTGGGCGTACGCGAAGCCGGGGACACCCGCACCCGCACCGGCAGACACCGAGAACGTCGGGACCGCACCGGCGTTCGTGTTGGTCGCCAGGGCGCCGCGGCCGAGGACCGCCGTCACGATGCCCTCCGTCGACCAGTCGTCGGAGTAGTTGAACGGCTGCTGGCCCAGCGCCTCCATGATCCACGGCGTCGGGGGGGCGTTGCAGTCAACGAACGAGTCGCGCTGGACGACCCAAATGAGCTCCTTCACGGGGTGGTTGAAGTTCATCTGGATCTTGTTCGAGGAGGCCGTGACCGTCTCGTCGCCCGTGAACTGGAGCTGGTCAATCAGGTACTCGTGCGACTGCTGGGCGAAGCGGCGGCGCTCCTCCGTGTCTAGGTAGACGTAGTCGATGTACAGCGACGCGGCCACCAGCTGGAGCTGGGAGACGGCCGTAACACCGTTGCCGAGGGGGATCGTGGCGGGGTACAGCGGCATGACCGAGAAGTCACCGTTGGCGACATCGGCGTAGCAGCAGTTGTAGTTCTGCTCGAACTCGACGTTGATGCGCACCTCGTGGTACTGGAGGGCGATGAGCGGGATGGCCAGGCCGGGGTTGCGGCAGTACCAGAACTGGAGGGGGATGTACAGCGTCTTGAGCGGCGTGCCGGCGCGGGAGAGGCACGAGTTCGTGGCCTCCGAGGCGGCGCACGTGGCGTCCAGCGCAACACCAGCGGCGTCCTTGAGCAGCACGAGGTCGGCGGAGTTGCCGACCATGTCGTCGAACGACACCTGGGTGCCGAGGGGCTGCGTCAGCTGCGTCCAGATCTGCATCCAGTCACCGTACTGGCGGTCAATGCGGGATCCGCCGATCTCGATCTCGACCTGCTTGATCAGGCGGTGGCCGACGTAGTTGAGCCAGCGGAAGCGGACGTTGGCGCCGCTGGAGACGTTCAGGTTGATCTGGGGTAGCGTGACCTGGATGTACGTGCGGTACATGAGGTCGGCGTTACGCGAGATGACGGCCGTCACGCGGCGACCGAAGTCGGCCTGGCCGTTGAACGTCACCTCAATCGCCTCCATGGCGAAGTTCGTGTGGCGCTTGTAGAGCACCTTCCAGAACGTAATCTGGGGGTTGCCCGAGATATAGATGTCCTGGGCACCGTACGAGACGAGCTGCATTAGACCACCTCCCATTTGTGTTTATGTTCCATATCAACATTATTTTTTTCTCCTGGACCCACGCGGCGGTCTAGAATGAAACGACCGCGGCCGAGGATGATATATTTTTTTCTTTGACTAGGAGATAGATAGATATGGACCCCTTCCTGTTCCCGACGAGCAATGTTCTCATCAACACCTTTTTACGTTCAATCATTGTGATATTGGTCATGATTCTTGGCTTTCAAACGAGTTGGTACTCTGCGTACTGGGGGGCTGTGGTTCACGATGCGATCTCCCTGATCCTTGTGTATTCCTACATCTGATTATTTCCGACTTTGAGTATAATGAGCCTTATTTCTAACGTAACATCCTACTCGTACACCGATAAAATATCGGCTATAACTGTAGCCACAAGTCCGTACAACAATACTGGACAGTACTACAACATTATGTATATTGGGACGTCAAACGGTAAGATTTATTCATTGACTGATTTTTCAAATTCTACCTATCCCGTCTTCCAGATTATTCCGTCGACAGGAGTTCTCACTGGAGAAATCACGGGGATAACCGTTGATCCTACCGGAAAGTACATGTTCGTAAATGCCCCATACGACCGTCACTGTTTACGGTTTTCGATCGCGTCAATTCCCTTGGCGACTGAGATAAATCAGACGCAGACTGTTCCGGTTGACCGGGATATCTATACCTATGGAGATAACACGGGGGGTATAACAGTTGATTCACAGGGTGTAGTGTATTTAGTCACGGGAAAGGGTACATCTATTTCTACAATGGAACGTTACGGAAACTCGTTTGTAAATTTACTCTTTAAAAACGAAGGACCCTATTTGAATTTTCGCGGAATTAGTCTGTCTCCGAACGAACAGATTATTTATTCAATTGATACCCGATTCGGAACTATTTACTATTACAATTTCCTCAACTATCAGCCAACGTTTTATACGCTTACTTCGGCAGGAGTTGATTCCTCCATGCGAAACATAGCCACTCTCGGAAACAATATTTATTATTATACCCAGACCGACGGTATATACGTGAAAAACTCGTCTATCGGTGCGGTTTCGCATATCGTTGGAACGAATTCAACGGGGAACCCTGTGAGTGAGAATCCGCTCGAGATTACCCTGAGCGGGACGAATACGGTTGCGGTCGATTCGGTGGGTAGTGTGTATCTCTCCAGTACGATCTACAATGGAAATAGCGCACTGTATAAGGCAACATTTGTGACCAATCCTCGGAGTAATTACCATGCGCCTCCTTCTCGTCAACAACAGCCTATTTTACAGCCGTATCCGACAACATCATGTAAACGTATTGTGGAACCGTTTAGTCCTCGTGTACGGTTTGGCTGGGGGCTTACTAACACCAAGAAACCGCCGGTATTGGATCTGGTCAAGAGTCCTCTCTGCTGTCCTCCTCCGATCGTGAACTGTCCGGTGACTCCTTTTTACTGTATGCCTACTCCACCAGTTCCGGTTGTTCCTCTTCTGATTGCTCCGGTGTATCCTACGACTATCCCTATTCGGCAGTACGGAGACCATGCGCATTCAACCGGCTTCCGTGGATCTATTGCGACATTAGCCTCTGTTCTACTCTCGACATCCTTGACGTTCATTGCGGAGACGTCATCCACTCAACCGGCACTTGGCCCGGTTGGCGAGATGTACACCTTGGCGAATTCCGGAACGCTTACAAAAATCTATAATGGTCAAGTTGTATCCACAAAATCGCTTGGAGGTGTTACGTCGGCTGCTGGACCCGTGGTTTCCTTGAAAGGAGCGGTTACGATTGCGACGAACGCCGGAAAACTCTACCGCCTGAATTCCGATATGATGACGCTTCCGGGGTACCCAATCAATCTTGGATATCAAGTGTACGGCACTCCCTTGACGATCACGAACGGTTCGTTTGATTACATTGTTGCCGCGTACGGGAATAGCCTGACCGCGTTTGGGGCAGATAGTGCGTCGGGAGTATGGACGATGACGACCCAAACTCCGGGCGAACTGTTTCGGACATCGGTGGCTACCGATGGTATTAATGTATTTGTTGGATCGGATAACAAAAACGTGTACTGCTACCTCGCAGAAACTGGGGTATTGAACTGGGTATGTCCATTCAAACCAACATCACTAGGAACGATCCCATTCACGCCGTATGTGACTTCATGGTATGTAGGAATAACGTTTCCGAACGATAGTAATATTTTTATACTCAGCAATGCGACGGTTCGAGTACCGGCTTACGATATTACGGTGAATCTTCCAGGGGGTCAGCGAATATCATCGCCACCGGTCTTATCAACAGATCCTGCCGGAAATCTGTGGGCGCACGTTCTCACCATCTCTGGAACGAAGCAAAAATTATACGGAATTGGTGGGATCTTCGCGAATGTCTCTGGATTTTCTTATAAATATATTTGGTCAAATGCGTCGGGCGAAGAGATTCCTTCTTCGTACACACTTCCGGTGCTTGATTCATCAGGGTATATTTATGTACCATCGACCTACGGCGTTTTGAATCAATACCGTGCGTACGTAGCGACCGCGTCGGCTGCGTACGAGGTCACACAATCCAATGTGACTCAACTTGTTCTCAATGGAACGTCTACATTTAACAATCCTCCGATTCAAATATCGCAGACTCCGCTCATCACAAGCCAAAATACGTTGTACGTGATTGGACGCAATACATCAGCAGGATCAGTCGGCTATGGAACAAATTACATGTACACATTGTCTGGCTAAGACGAGATCATGCGAGGCGAGATGTGCATGGCTTCCAGTTCCTGGAGCCACAGCTTGACCGCATACGGAATGGTCTTATCTTCCAGACCCACCTTCGAACCGCACGACCTACACTCATAGAGATGATCCTTCTCATTGATTGTCGAGAGTGAACCGCAAGAGGAACACACACCTGTCGTGAACGGGTCGGACACATCCATCAGACGCTCCTTGGTGAATGCAGCGGCACCGTGAGAGATGAAACAGTCGCGCTCCATCTCGCCTACGCGCAGACCGCCGTCACGCGCCCGGCCCTCACATGGCTGGCGGGTCAGGGACACAATGGGACCGCGGCCGCGCGAATGGCACTTATCAATCACCATGTGCTTGAGACGCTGGTAATGCGTGGTCCCGATGAAGATCTCGACCTCCATCTGCTCGCCCGTCTGGCCGTTGTACATGATCTCGTTGCCGTACGGGTGCATCCCGAGATTCGACATGTGAACCTTGAGATCCTCGATCCCGAGATGGGAGTAGGGCGTGCCGTCGCCCAGATTGCCTGTTTGGACACCCACGCGGCTGTACATCGTCTCCAGCAACTGCGCAATCGTCATGCGGGACGGAATGGCGTGAGGGTTCATGATGATGTCGGGGCGCAGACCCGACGCCGTGAACGGCATATCGCACTCATCTAGAATCATCCCGCACGTACCCTTCTGACCAGCGCGCGACGCAAACTTGTCGCCGATCTGTGGGGTGCGCTCGGACACGACCCGAACCTTGACGAACGGATACCCATCAGAATTCTTGTCCTGCCAGATACCGTCGATGCGCGCCGGCTCGGAGTTCTTGTGCGTCGTGGAGAGATCGCGGTAGAGGTATCCGTGGGGATCCGACCGCAAGTTCACCACCTTTCCAATCACGACATCGTTCTCCTGGACGATTGAGTTCTTGATGGGAATACCTGTCTCGTGTACGGCGTTGTACGACGTGTTCTTGAACGCCTTAGTATTCTCATGACGGGGCTTGGAGAACCGCTCCTCGCGCCCAGACGCCACATTACGATGCTCTTCATCCTTGTAGACTGTAGAGTAGTATCCGCGCATGAACCCACGCTTGAGGGATCCACGATTGAGAATGACGGAATCCTCCTGGTTGTAGCCGGAATAACAGGCGATGGCGACGATCGCGTTACATCCGGACGGCATCTTGTGCATATTCAAGATGCTCATGATCTGCGTCTCCACGATCGGGCGCTGGGGAGAGGCCAAGAGGTAAGCGTTCTTGTCGAGACGCTTCTGGTAGTTGGAGGCGTACAGCGTCATGGCCTGCTTGGCCATGGCCGACTGGTATGCGTTACGAGGTGACTGATTGTGGTTGGAGAGCGGGATGATAGCGGCCATATGACCAAGAATCATGTGTGGATGAATCTCGCAGTGCGTGTGCGTCGGACCCACTTCGGACGGGAACATCGCGATGTGTGCGACCTCGGACTCGTTGGCGTCAACGTATCCGATACACGACGAGATCCAGTCGGCCCACGGCGCATCTGCCCCTGCTGCTGGAGGAGGAAGAACCTCGCCGTTCTCTACGCGGAAGACGGGGCGCACTAGTCGACCCGCGTCGGTTTCTATGATGATGCGGTTCTGGAGAACGTTCCAGGCGACGGAGACATGGGGATGAATGCGGCAGGTATGTTTGGCGTCCTTGAGGCGCCCGTAAACATCCTTTGGATGGGAGGTATATGCGAGAATGACTCCGTTCACCAGAATACCGACAGGGCCGGTGGTCCAGACATCGGTGATCCAGTCAATGTCGGGAATCTCGCGGAGGAAGTTGGTGACGACGAAGGATGGGACATGGGTGGAGATGGTGGACATCAGGCTCATCGTCTTCACGATACCGACTGAGTGACCCTCTGGCGTCTCGACGGGACAGACGAAGCCCCACGAAGAGCCGTTGAGTTTGCGAGGCGCCAGTAGCTTGCCCGACTTCTCGACGGGTGTCTGGATACGGCGGATGTGTGAGAGCGTCGCACTGTACGACAGCCGATTGAGTACTTGGGACACCCCGGACTTGGTGGCGTTGGAGAGGGAGGTAGATCCTGATGTCCCCAGCCCTTGAACCGTGAAGTTGCCCGTAGCGAGCGCCTGCTTCAGTTTGCCCTCGATGGAGGACACCTTCATGATCTTGTAGAGATTCGAGAGAACGAGGACATCCAGTGGCTTGCCCGACCGCTTCCAGTTATCGTTGTTGATTTCGTGGACGAACTTGGACCGAATATCCTTACACACCTTCTGAAACAGTTGACGGAAGAGGTGGGTGAGCAGGGATCCCGTGGTCACGACACGCTTGTTGGGGTAGGCATCGCGATCATCGGCTGGAATCTTCTTGGATGCGGTGTCCAGTAACTTCTTGACCATGCTCACGAGAATCTTGACCTTGCGCGCAGCAAGAATCCCGGGACCTACCGTCTCTGCCGGCAAGGAGGTATGCGGCAGGAACTCGGTGAGTAGGAGCGCACGAACATGTCCAGTCTTGTCGTCGGTTGCGGGAGGGTACTGGAGATGGTGAGACAGGTACTCGATTGCCTCCTGCTGGGTGAAGACATTGATATCGGCACACTCCTTGAAGGAAGCCGTAATCGAATCAGTATTCTCTACGTTCAGGAGATCGTACACTTCCTTGTCGGTCTCGATGCCCAGACAGCGGAAGAACACCATCATCGGAATATCCTCGCGGAAACGGGGAATACAGATAGAGAGGGGGTACCCGAGACCGTTGAACTTGCTGGACATCCGGATTTCGAGTTTCTTGGGAGGAAGGGTAAAGCTCTCGTGAAGCGACTTCATTTCCACCGAATGAGTGTGTTTGGTCGTCGTCTTCTTGTTGAGAAACACCATGGTGCGGTTGTCGGCGACCTTTTCCTGCGAGAGGATGACTCGCTCGCCGCCGTGGATAATGAAGTATCCGAACGGATCCTGGGGGCATTCGCCGAGTTCCTCGAGCGTCATTGGGTAATCTTTGAGCACGCAGAGCGAGGATCCCAGCATGACGGGAATCTTGCCGAGCGAAATGCCTTCGAACGTCTTTGACTCTTCCTTGAACTCAGTGAGACCCGGACCGCTGTACGAACGGACCTTGAGCTTGATATCCACAAACATCTGGGCAGCATAGGTGAAGTTGCGGATGCGGGCCTCGTGCGGCAGCATCTGCTTCAGCCGACCCGTCGCCTCCTGAATGCGGGGTTTCAGGTAGGACACATTGTCGAACGAGAGCCGGAACTCATACTTGTACTTCTTCGTCGCCTCGTCCTGATCGTGCCATACCACGATGGGTGGCGTTGATCGCAGAATCAGGGGGATCTTGTTGCGGAGGAAGTCTTCGTAGGCTTCAATTTGGGACTCAGAGAAACGCGAAACACCATTCTTGAAATATGCTCGAACCGCCTCCATGTCGTATCTTGATACTCGGGTCCTCGCCGTAAGTTTTTATCCGTTTTGAGTAAGAAGGACTTGTATGCCTGCGGCCGACTCTGGGACGAAATACACAATCATTAAAGAGGGAAGTGATCCCGCATTTAATGGTCAGGATAAATCCGTTCACGTATCGACGATCACGGCACCGGTTCCTCCGGTGGGTATGCCGAGCGGTCCTGGGTTTGGAGGAGTGCGTCGTCGCCGCGTCCATCGTACGACCAAGACATTCCCGAAAGGAATCCTGCGGAAGACGGCAAAGATTGTTCCGGCCAAGAATCCGTCTAAGGCTCCGGCGACCCGCAAACGTTCGGTCAAACTGATGACGGAACGCGGTCTAGAAAATGCGCGTAAGACTGCGAAGGCGAAAGCAGCGAAGATGGACATTGCGTTAATACGTAAGAAACTGGTTGATAAGAAGATTATTGGTGGTGAGAAGAAAACGATCCCTCCGGCAGTTCTTCGCGTTCTGTATGCCGACTCGGTGGGAGCGGGACTTCTTTCTTGATACCTCAATATAATGACGAAAGCGTGGGGTCCTCTCGGCTGGGTAACACTTCACACCATAGCAGCCCTTTACCCAGACTTTCCATCCCAGTACGAATTAGAACTCCTGAATCGGTTTCTTGACTCGTTTACGGGCACTATCTTATGTCCGAGTTGTCTACAGCATTTCACGGATATGGTTGCGCTGTACACTCAGCGATATCCAGGATGGAAGAATAGTCGTCGCACAGTATGTGAGTTTGTGTTCCGCGCCCACAATACGGTAAATCAACGGACGCATAAAAAGGTTTATACGCTGGAGGAGAGCATTGCCGAACTTCGTACACTCATGGCGGATGACCAGGCGGCGAAGGTGAAACGCCAGCAGTATTTAGTGTACATCCGCAGCGATTGGATGAGAAACATGACGCTCACTGGAATCTCAACGGCTCCTAAATTGAAAGAACTCAACGTCATCGAAGAAGAGTACTGGTCGAGGCGTTCGTTTTCATGGTTGGATATTGCGGCGTTACAGGGTATTACGGTATCTCCAATCCAGGAAAGATCATCAGCGACTTCGTCGGGGGATATACTTATCCCGAAAATAACTATGCCCACGTCAGGGGGATTCAAGCTAGGGAATATTGGAAAGATTGGACCGAGGTCAGCTCTTCGGTAGCAAGAGGGAGCGAGATGCGCGGCTCGCATTCCCACGCATACCGTCTCATCCATGGGATACGGGTATCCGTCTCCTCACTGTACATTTCGTCCGGAAACATGACTCGCTTTTTAGCCCTACGGAGGGAATCATGTGGAAGAATAAACTGTAACTGCTTTGTGACCGTAAAGTTGGGCGGAGATTCGGGGGTCCACCGAATTGGGGAAATCTCTTCGTACCTCACCAGTTGCGAGACCAGGGGGGCTTCGGGGTAAGGATATACCCAGTTCCAATCCAGACACTTGTTTTCACAAAAATAGTGAAGCGTCCAATCAAACGTTTTCCAGAAAGCTCCTACTAGTTGGGCGATATTCGTTGTTCCATCCAGAATGTGGAGATTGTAGCGTGCTTCGAAATGATGTCCGTCGGCTGAAACAATTGCCCTTTCTGCCGGCTTGTCGCGGGATTTGACTCTCTCCGTATAAAACTTCATCTCCTGGGTCTGCGCCGTCTGCATAAACACCTGACGACCCTTTGCTGTCCAGAGATCAGGTTCCCCTGCTTGACGATAACATTCGAGCGCACGATCATGTCCCCCTTCGCGGAGGGAAAACATGCCGATAGGAGGCATAAAATCGTTGCCGAAACAGAGGACACAGAGCGCGACATACTGCAAGGAATTCATTGGAAGTTTACGGGCGAGATCTGAGATGTTCAGGGTAGAGTATCCCTCGACCTTCGACTGAAAACTCTGGTTCTCGCGCAGGAGGGAGAGAGAGCACAGGCTCTCCTGGGCAAGTGAGAGCAGGATCAGGTCGGCATCCAGACCGTAAATCACGGTATTCGTCCGCTCAGTAGGCGGAATGGTTTTGAGCCATTCGAACAGTTTATGTTCGCCCTCTCCAGGAAGATCGGTGGACGACATAATCGCCTGGGGAAACCGTGCACGCACCGCCAAGTCCAGTTCTTTCATGTACGGAGTCCCTGGAGAGATCTGGTTGCGATCAAAGACGGGGTTATTTACTTCGGGGATACGAAAGCGACGGTAGCGCTGCTGGGAAATCTTGGCGTACGGAACTAGACCGTCCATCGCAATATACAAGTGAGTCCGAGGACTACAAGTGTCCGCAAGGAGAGTAGTCAGTGCTTCCAGAATACTCTCAATCGGTCGGGCATCGTCCATATACGTGTGTAAAAAACAGTTGAAATCTAAAAGAAAAATGTTCGGTTCCAGACGGGTCCGCACGCGCGACACAATTGTCTTGTGTGCCTTGATGAGGGAGACAAAGTAGAACGGTATGCCCATTTATGTATATAAAATGTCTTGGCTGAAAGTAATGGCCAAACTTACAGGTGGAGGAATTTTCGAGACTCTACAAGTAAACTGGATCTATGTGCTCACAGGTCTTGTTGGGATTCTCGTACTGTATTGGATCCTGTCTCGCAGCTCTTTTACGCCGAAGGTGAAGGAGGGAATGGGCGGGTGCTCAAAGTGCCCTAAAGCGTCCGCGCAGACGGGTCCGTTGTTTTAGACCAGTTCGGCATCCAGTAATGAGGAACAACTTCATGCTGTCCCGGAAACATCTGGTCAAATAATTTGCGATAATAGGCAGCTTCTGCGGTCATGGGCTGGATATGGGGATACCTCGTATCAACGGGAACCTCGCACTGAATCGAACGCTGCAGAATCTTGAACCACGAATCTGTTGTTTTCGACACGCCATCGCTGAATGCTTCCTTCTTGCGGTACAGGATATCTAGCGGAAGAAGATCCGGCATCAACCGGAAAAACGCGTCGCGCAGAAACTGTTTTTCCATCCGTTTCTTTGTAGGAATGCGTAGAGAGGCGGGGACACTCAGCATTGCCTGTACAAATTCAGGATCCAGGAACGGAACACGGGCTTCCAGACCGTGCGCGGCCAAACATCGATCAACTCTTAATCCATCAAACTGATGGATATTCCGGAGAAGATTGATGCTTTCATAATGGGCTTCTTCTTCGTTAGGAGCATTGTAGAAATACAGGTACCCCATCTCGGCTTCGTCGGCTCCGTCGCCATTGAGAACCACTTTGATATCCGTGTTCTTTGCGATATAGTTGGCGAGAAGGTACTGTCCCACCGATGCCCGAATCGTGGTGATATCGTAGGTCTCACACGCCCTCACAACCTCAGGAATCGCGGCAATGCCTTCTTCGGCGGTAAACAGAACTTCGGTGTGTTGGGTTCCAAGATACACAGCAGCCCTGCGAGCGTACTCGAGATCGGTTCCTCCAGGCATACCGATACTGAACGTCCGCACATTCTCCTTTCCAATCATCTGGACCGCAATCGCTACAACTAGACTGCTATCAAGACCTCCCGATAAAAGGAACCCAATTGACCGTTCGCTCGACAAACGTTTGTGAACGGCCGAAATTAGAGCCGAAGTGGTGCGCGCAAACAACTGATCAATATCAGTCATCGTCTTGGGAATCCAATCACGAGAGAAATAACTATTGAACTGCGTATCGTGTTTACGAATCATCCACGTATCCCCAGGCGGAACATGCTCGGCGCCCGAAATCCCCTCAATACCCGCAAGAAGAGAACTGAACACGAATCCGTGGCCGCTGGTAGCCCAGTAAAGCGGCCGTACACCGAACGGATCACGAGCAATGATAATAGTGTCCAGTTTCTTTCGTTTGAGAACAATTCCCGCAATCGCATACTCGCCATCAAGTTCGGCTACCACTGCCCGAATATCGCGATAGAGGGCAAACAGTTTCCCAATCACTTCGCAGTCTGATCCTGTTGTCATCACGAATCCGTGCCGTTCCACGATCTCGCGGTAGTTGTAGATTTCACCGTTACACATGTAAACAAACTCTTCTTCGTGCGTAAGATGTTCGGTGAACGGCTGATTCCCATCTTGGGTCAGATCGTGGATCGCGAGACGATCAAAGACCATTTTGAATTCGGGGTGGTTGTAGACGGTGGTATGATCGGGTCCCCGACGAGCATTTGCGGTGGGACTTCCTCCGGCTCCGTCAATACATAACCAAATCCCGCACATCCGATCTAATTACACTAAAACGGGTCTTCGGCGTAGATATGTTTAGAGGAGCATTCAATACAACAATAATGACGCGCGTCGCAGGCGTCCTCCAACTCACGAGCAAGACGCGATATGGTCTGACGTCTCGCAATACCCCGATGTATCTCTTTAGCCCTCTGAACACCGTATTCCCGCAAATGATTGTCGCATCCGCTTACCGTGATCTCAAGAAGAATCTCCTGGTCGTCGCCGAGAAAATCAATGATGATAAACTCCCCCGTGGTCAAATCGTAGATATTGTAGGCGTATGTGGCGATCCCCTGGCCGAACGCAAGGCAATTCACGTCGCGTATTCTCCCGAATATTGGTCCAAGATCCCCGAGACCATTGAACCGTTGTTTAACCGTGCGATTCTGGACGTTCCTACCATTAACATTGACCCTCCAGGATGCCTAGATATTGACGACTGTATTTCCATCTGGACGACCGATGAAGGTATTACCAAGGTGGCTATTACCATCGCCGATGTGGCGGAATGGGTGCGGGCGAATCCGTGGATGTCCCATGCTCAGAACATTGGACAATCGCTGTACGATGGCGGCGTCCCCGTACGCAGCATGTTCCCTCGGACGCTAGAAGGCAAGATGTCCCTTCTTCCGGGCGAAAAGCGGCTGGGGTATACCCTGTTCTTCGACTGGATGGGCGGGGAAGCGAGGAATCCCCATTTCAAGGAGGTCGTGATCATCAACAAGAAATCCTATACGTACGACACCTGCCGTCTCGCCACTGAGATCCCGATGAATACGCTACAGACCATCTGTGAACATCTGGCCGGAAAGAAGCCCCTGCTCGATCCCCACGACTGGGTGGCGGAACTGATGATTTACTACAACAAACAGATGGCCAATGCGCTCACTGTGATCGGCAAGGGGTTGCTGCGCCATCACAGCGCTCCCGATAACGAGAAACTGGACAAGTATGAACGTCTAGGCTTAGATGCTCGGATGTTCGCGTATGCGGCCGCGACATACGAACACGTGTCTCCGAAAGTCATTCACTGGGGGTTTCAGACGCGGTACTGTCACGGATCGTCTCCGATTCGGCGGTGGGCGGATGTCGTGAACCAGATGGCGATGAAAGGTATGTCCGTTCCCAACGCCAAAGAGGACTGTAATAAACTCCAGACGTTTGCGAAGAAACACGCACGGGATTTGGCGTTCCTGGACATTCTCCAGCGCCGGCCCGAGAATGTTCCGGGCGTGGTCGTTTCCTCCACCCGCATCTGGATCCCCGACTGGAACCGACTGATCACCAGTCCCAATAATCTCGTGGAAGGAACGCCGGTGATTGTGAACTATTTCCTGGACATGCAGCGGCCTTCATGGAAACAGCGAATGGTGTTCCATGTGAAGGTAGACCCGATTCTTGTGTAGATACGTCTTCATCAAAACGGATCAGAACCCTTTTTCGTTGGGAGAAGAGTAACAATAAAATGACGCACTTAATGGTCATGCATATTCACGTAAATACTGACGACTATCCCTACGACTACGAACTCGAAATTTGGAAGGACCCAGACAATTGTGTGTTTTACGCCCGCACCCCAGACTTCTGTACGTGCTGCTACCGTGGCGAGGAGCTTTATTCAGTAGGAAACTTTGATCAGTTCTTGACGATCGGTCAGTCGTTGCGCCATTTCCATACCGGGAAAGCAGATAGAACCTATACGTGGCGCGACATCGACTTCTACAATGGTCCCGAGTTTCAGAAGAAGATTATCCTGGATATGCGGTGGGAAGAGGTATGCGATTCAGGGGCTCTGCTTCCTCTGAAGATGAACATCACCTTTCCGGAAGAGCATGGACATTAAATAAATTCTGCGGTGAATATATGTCTTTTCATCTATTGTTGGGAATGGATCTTGATTTTTTCAAATCTCGGCATCAGCCTGTGACTGTCGGGAAAGTTATCGTGAAAGACGGAGATAGGGAAGAGACTATATCCATTACCTGTTTTGTGGATTCGGGAACACTGTTTATGGACGGCCGATTTGCTCCTGCCTATTTTACGATTAGAGAGACTCTGAATTGGTATCTTGGCGACTCTATTACCGACATGGACATCGAGGGACTGTTTTTTGATAATTCTGATATGCGAGGAGAAGAGAGACCGGCGTATTCGTGGGAACGACGAACGTTTTTACTGGGTCACTGGAAACAGTACGCGAAAAACAGCACGAAGGTCAAGGTCGTGATTCGGTTAGACGATCCCGAATTGAGTGAAAACGAATCTATTTACTTGACTATCCCCGAACGACTACACAATCCATCCTCATCCTCATCTTCATCCAACTATGAACAACCTCCCATCCTCCATATCCAACCCTTCTCCTGACGCACCCGATGACGACGATGAGTACAGTGATCAAGATTACAAGATTGCCGAGTTCACTGATCTCAACGACAATGATATGATCTACGTTCGATGGAGCGTTCCGCATCAGAGGGCGTACATGTACTCAGTCCTTGATACTGCAACTCAGTGGGTGCTTTCGAATTGGACGATCAGGAAAACGATTGAAGTTGGAATGGGAATGGGACACCGAGTGGATGAATACGAGTTTGAGATCGAGGATGTGTTCGCGATCGAACATCGCGAACGGGTGGATCCTAATGACGGGCTATCCGAGTTTGTCGTCTTGCATCCCGATATAGACAACGATTATCTCAAGATCGAGAGGATTCTGAGCAGGAAATGGAACTGTTATGCGGCAAACAAGATCATGTTTGAGTTCCAGGTCCGTTAGGTTAGGTTTAAAAACAAAGCGCGATACAGAGTAATGTTGATACTGAAGTCTCTAGTTTTTGCGTGCTTGAGTCTGGTTGGTGTTGTTCAGGGGTACAGCGGTGGTGCTACAAGTTGTGTCGCGGTAGGTCACGGAACGTTCAAGACTCCGCTTCCGACCGACTGGACATTATCGCTCCACGACGCAGGCGGAAACTCGGTGACGACGTGGACGGCGGGTCAGACGTACACTGCTCAGATTTCGGGGACCACAACCTTCAAGGGATGGCAGTGGGGTCCGCTGAAAGGAACCCCGGCGAGTTTCTCGGCAGGGGCATCAACTATGGCGGGAACGTTTACGGCGGGCGATTCGCTGTCCCATTCTGTGACTGGATGCCCTGGATCGATTACGCAGACGAGCGCGTCGTCTCACACATCTATTAAGGCTCTGTGGACTCCTCCTGCCGCAGGAACGGGGACGGTATCCCTATGGTCAGTCATGGTCATTTCCAAGAACGGCAATAACTACAATGCGGTCATGACGGTGAATGAGGCACCTGTAGTAGCAGGGAATAGCCCAACCCCTGCCGCCGCCATTTCCAGTCCTACACATACGGAGACCGCTACCGCTACCGCTACCAAAAGCAGCGGGGCATCAGGATCGGACACTGGAACCCAGACACGGTCTCCTTCGAGTGGTACGACCGTTCCCGCCACTGCCGTTGCGAATACGGGTTCTGGTTCTGGTTCTGGTTCTGGGGTCACGGTGGTCACATCGGGGACGAACGCGTACAATCTCCTGGCGGTTGGGCTTGGATGTACGTTCGGAGGTGCGTTCGCAGTTGCGCTAGTCGTCGTAGCGCTTCGCCGATCTCAACCTAAAAAGATTTTTAATCAACCTCCGACCGTCATGCATGTATCCCCGCTCCAGGAGGCAATTCCAATTCCGAATCCGTACGTCTAGACGAGTTTAAAGACGCAGGTAGAGAGAGTCGGGAACAACTAGTCCTCGCACGAGATCCGTCCTGATCTCGCGCAAGGTTTCCAGGACCTCCAGATTTTTCGTGATCGTGGCCAGCGTAATCCATTCGTCCACGATATTGGCGGTCTTGAGAATGGCTTTCATGAAATTGCCCTCGTATACCGCATAGAACGAACACAGAATGCTCATCTCTTCGCCGTGCATCCATCGGTACACGATCTCGGGCCAGTAATTGTGCACTGCCCAGTACTCGGGCTGGCTCTTAGGGTTCTCGTTCGCATACAGATCTTGGGCAATGACGTGAACGGTCAGGAGGGCATCTTTGAGCGTATCGGGGACACGCAGACAGTCTACGGTAATCGGATCCTCGGTCTTCTCGCCCTCCACGAAACACGATAGGAGNGCGACGATTTCAGGGCGGGGGAGAGCATTGAATCCCTGCATACTAAACATCTTGGACATCACNAGAGGATTGCCCTCATTGATTTCCGAGGCGAGAACACCGACNTCCGTCAACGTCTCACCGACCGCAAACCCCAATCGCTCAAGATTGATCAAGAACGGAACCTGAATGTTCTTGAACGCGTCCACCTTCTCCTGAAGTAGCGTAATCGCATCGCGGTTCTTCTTGAACTCCTTGAACTCTTTCCATCCCGCCTCCCACTTAGGCCCCATATGCTTATTCTTCCACGAATCGAGCGACGCCTGCGCCTTCTTCCGCTCAGCATTCTGCGTCATACGAATCTGGGTCTCGTACATCTCACGCAACTCAAACTCTGCGACGTCTAGTCCATTATACTTCTTCTGAAGTTCGAGAAGTTCGGCCTGCCGTCCTTCCGTCTCTGACTGGCGCTGGACGTACCAGTACGACTGCTTAATAATACCTAACCATCCCGTCGTCCCGCTCTGGAGACATTTGAGCAGAAAGTCGTAGTGGAAATCCATGCGCGAATCCAACTCCAACTGCTTCCCCGTCATCATCCGCTGCACGTCCTCCACCGTCTCGGGCTTGCGGTCAGGGAGGTAGTACACGAACCCGCGCGTATCCTTTCCACGCCGACCCGCACGACCCGCCATCTGAATATACTCGTCCGTCCGCAGCATCCGCAACCCGTCGGCGGCATCGTCGTACTTGCGGTAACTCGTGAAGATCACCGTCTTGGTCGGCATATTGATTCCGACGGCAAACGTCTCCGTCGCAAACAGCAGTTTAAGAAGACCGCGCGAGAACAGCATCTCCACGATCTCTTTCAGCATGGGCAGCATCCCGCTGTGGTGGAAGGCCACGCCTTTCATGAGAAGCGCCATCAGCGTATGGTACTGCGGCAGCGTTTCCAATTCAGGGTACCGATGGAGATGGAAGCGCACAATGCTCTTGATATTGGACCCTTCCATCGCGTCAATGAGTGTGGAGGATACTTTGGCCGCATACGACTCGCAGTTCTTGCGGGAGAACACGAAGAACATCGCGGGCAACTTTTCCTTGACGTTGAGATCGTCGATCATTTCGTTCATTTGGTGGAGGAAACCGGTAGAACGGATCTCGCGAGCGACGACTGGATCACCAGCAACCCTAGCCTTGACTGCGTCCGAGTGTTTCCGCTGCGCATCCTCAAGACCTTTCAGATGACGCAAATACTCGGTGTAGGCTTCTTTGTGGAACTTGTCCTTCTCGTCCATCAGAAGTTTGTCTCCCGCCACCACCCTGTGCTCCAGCGGAACGACGCGGTACTGGGTGGAAATGAGATGAATCGGAACCTGTTTCATTTCACCGATCCACTGAGCAAAGACGTCTGGGCTATCAATCGTTGCCGAGAGAAGAACCAGCCGAATCGAAGGTGGAAGGAGGATGAGACATTCCTCCCACACCTTTCCTCGCGCTGGATCGTTGAAGTAGTGGACCTCGTCGAAGACCACAGCATCGACTCCGTCTAGCGAGAGAGAAGCCGTTGATCCTACACCCTCTGTCGACGAACCGATCTTGAACAGGAGATTGCGCAGAATCTCTGTCGTCATGACCACCACATCCGCTTGGGGCATGAACTTGATATCACCCGTCATGATACCCACCTTGTTGGGATACAGGGTCTTGAGATCGTTGAATTTTTGGTTGGAGAGAGATTTGATAGGGGTAGTGTAGAACACCCGCCCACCTCGCTTGAGCGAATACTCGATCTGGTACTCGCCCACCAGCGTCTTACCACTGCCCGTCTTGGCGGTGACCAGGACGTTCTCGCGAGCCTGAATAGCGGCGACGGCACATTTCTGAAAAGGATCCAGAGGAAACGTGTAGTTCGTCTCAACCTCGGGAGCCTGTTGGGTGATATCTGCGATTCGTAACATGTTTATATATCTTTGTTCTTTAGGCAATGAAGCCCCTACGTTTCCGTTTTACCCATTTTTAAAAGAGGGTGGGGGCGTTCGCGCGGCAGTACGCACCGTCGGAGAAATAGTAGACGAAGTAGAAAGGGCCGAACACGATAGCAAGGAAGAATCCGAAGATCTTCTCACCAAACGATCCCGAGCGGCCGAAGCATACAAGGGAGAAAAAGAAGGCGGCCACACCAAACAGAACCCAGGCAAGAGCAAAAACGCCCATGAACTGTGTACGTACAACCGCCGCAGATCCGGATGTAGAAGCAGCCCCGTCCGCAGTCTTCGACGCCCCTCCTGCTGGAGCGACCGTAGAGGAAGAGGACGTAGCACTGCCTCCTATTAGATCCGTCATCTGCGTAAGACCAGGGGATCCGGCGGGGAGAGACGCAGCGGCACTTGCCTGGGACGAGGTCGTATCCGCATGCCCAGGGGATCCAGCGGGGAGCGTCGAGGAAGTAGACGCACCCGAATTTATCACATGATCAGTTGCGGCATTTGTCGACGCTGGGGGGACATACGACGCCGTAGGGTTTGCGGCAGATGTAGATCCAGAGGGAGCAGGGGAGGATGAGACCATCTTTCTTCTTATTATATCTGGTTCGTGAAGATTTTACTTACGTCTTCACCATCGAGAATACGTCACGGGCAAGAGTGCGGGCATCCTCCTCCGTAATGTTCTCGATCGTTCGTGCGACGTCACACAGACCGTCATGAATCTCCATCCACGGCTCGTCGTCCCACGGAACCTCGGTGGTGCGCGGACCACGTCCAGGAAAGTTCTCCAGCAGAACGCCGTCCTTCTTTCCCTTCATGAACATGTAGCACCGCAGTTGGACGAAATCGTAGGCAGGCGGAGTTGTCCAGAACCGCTTACGGTTCTTCGTCTCCACCACCTTCTCGCCCTGCATTCCATCAAGGTATCCAATGAGGCGGTATGTGCTACACTCGAAGTCTACAAACGAATTACGACCGGTGACCTCGACCCCCGTAGCCGCAGCATAGTTGTTCTCGGCCTTATCCTCCAGCTTAGTCCCACGCCGCTTCTGAATCTCGGACGCCAGAACCTGGTGCTCCTGTGTACTTTCAACGTGCGCGACAATATCGGCACGAGCAACTAGATCAGGAAGAGCAGCCGCAGCCGTTGTGTGTCCTGACGCGATCTTGGCGACAATGTCTTTGAGCGCATCGTTGGCGGGCGCGCGCTTTCCCTCCAGCGTCTCCTGTACCACCTGACGAACATGCTCCTGCTTGAAGGTACTGATTGCCTTCTCTACCTGCGCATCGGAGGTAGCACCTACCGACTGGTCTACGGACGCCCACATCGCCTTGAGAGCAGCAGGGGAGGCTGCCGCAACAATCTCACGCTCAGACTTAGCGCCCATCGTGGTCTTCACATCTAAGACCAGCGACTTGAATTTGGGCATCATGGAAATGACCTTAAGAAGTGATTCATTCTTGCTGCGGTAAGGGTTACGGCCGAGGAGAGATGCGACATCGGAGGCGGAGAATCGGGGCTTCGTGGACATTGTAGGATATGAGTTCTTGTTCTTTACCAGATTCCGTTTCCCTAATCCGTTTTACGCAAACATGTTCACATACGAAGGACCGCAGCAGTTGTTTGCGGATGCTAGTGTCTGGAAGATCCTATCGCACTCCGGATTTGACGCTCTCGCCATTCCTAGGGGTTCAGGTCCAAACTCGGCAACCAGTTTCGCGTACCGTTCTTTCACTGTGCGGGCCTCGAGAGATTCCTCTTCAGTCTCAAACCACGGCGGTTCGGTCCAGTACGGTTTCAGTTCAGAGAGTTCCGATAAATGAATGACGTGAAAGGCATTTTCAAGACGGAAAGAAACCGTATCACCTGGAAATCCAGCGATTTCCCAGAACACGTGTTTGGTGTTCCGTACAGATGATTGATGGAGATAGTATTCTTGGTTCGAGTGTGTCCCGTTTTTCGCGGTAAGACCAATTCTTACATTTTTTGGCGTCCATTCCTGCGCATTGATATAGTCAAGTAGAGGGCGCGTCATCACGAAATCCGCGTCCCACCGAAATGTCCATGTGTACCGAGCCTGTTCGGCACACCAGTTTGAATACCGCACGAAGCTGTGATCGGAGTTCGCGTCGGTCGCCAGCGTTTCGTACCCTGCTCTAGATATCGCGTGATCATAAAGTACAATCCGAACATGTGGATTCTCTTTCGCGAGGAAATCAGCGATCTCTGCGCTCCGGTCGGTACATCGATGAAGCACAAGAACTATTTCGTAAGGAATCGTCAGAGATATCAGGGACCTTACAGAACGAGCAAGGACCTTTTCTTCGTTGCGTATGCGGACGATAAAACTTATACCCGCACCAGAATCCTCCATTTACGTATCCACGAACGATAGTATGTAAATGGAGTCTTCCGTGACTCCCGTTCCCATTCGTCTCCACATTCTGGCTCTACCGCATACCGTCACGAATGACGATTTCAGTCATTGTGCGTATACGGGAAAGGTCCTGCGGTTCCCCGAGATGATGATGTCTCGTGGATTCGAAGTGTATCATTACGGTATCGAAGGATCCACCACAAACGCTACCCGAGATGTTCAGTTGATGACGCGCGATGAGTGGGATTACTTCCGCGTTCAGTCGTACAAGTTCCTCCACCCCGAGATTTCCCATGACAATGCCGTAAAGCATCTGGCCGATCACAAATCGTTTATCGGAGATCTGGGGAACTGGTCAACTCCTCTCTACATTGAGTTCAACGATCGTCTACGCCCGCTTCTACAGGCAAACTACCGCTCGCCCACCACGGATATCGTGTGTGTCCCGTTTGGAACATCGCACGATCGGGCCTTGAAGGATCTCAATATGGTGGTATGTGAGAGCGGGATTGGGTACAACGATTCAACCCGTAACTACCGCATTTTCGAGAGTTATGCGTGGCTCCATCACGAACTCGCGAAGTCGGGGAAGTGGGGGCAGAATTACTGGTTCGTGGTTCCCAATTACTTTAATGCCCGCCACTGGCCTCTCTCCCTCACCCCCAAACTGAATACGGTTGGATTTTTCGGGAGGATCTACGACGGCAAGGGGTGCCATATTGTGACGGAAATCGCGTCGCGTATGCCTCATGTCCAGTTCATTCTGTGCGGCCAGGGAAATCCCGAACCGTTCATGAAGTATCCCAACATTGTCTATAAGCCTCCGATCAGCGGAACTGAGCGAGGAGAGTACTTGGGGTCTCTCACGGCTCTGCTAGCACCCACGATGTTTATTGAACCTTTTTGCGGCGTTGCGGTAGAAGCACAGATGTGTGGAACTCCCGTACTAACACAGGATTATGGTGCGCAGACAGAGACGGTGGAGAATCTTAAGACGGGGGTTCGCTGCCATACGCTACAGGATTATGTACTGGGCGTACAAATGGCAGTAACCGGAAAGTTTGATCGGCAGTATATCCACGAACGTGCCGTCAAGCTGTACGACATGTTCGAGGTAGGGAAGAAGTACGAGTATGCGTTCCGGAGTATTATGGATATCCATAGCGGTGCGAACGGATGGTATTCCCAGACATCGCACCTAGATGCTCTGAATGAATTCCCAGTGTAGGTACTCGCAAATACGTTTCCAGATCGCATCGTGCTGAATCAGCCGATCGCGGGATTTGAGTAGCGGGAAGTGGACCTTGTACTCGTCCAGCTCCAGCAGCTCCAAGAATTTGTAGATAATGTAGGAATACGACAGAAAGTTCCGGCGCTCGTCGGGACAGTATAGAAGGTAGGGAGCTTGGACTTCCTGAAACATGGCCCGAATCTTGTCCTCGATCTCGGGCGTAATCGTCGGAGGAGGATTACCGTTCAGGCGCGACAGGATATGTGCCGCATGCTCATAGTACCGATTGCGTCCCAGCTTCTTGAGGATTTCGCGGATATTCTGTTCGGTCAAGAGCGCGATATTCTCAATGCGCCGCTTCCTGATTTCACAAATCACTTCATTCATCACATCGTCGGGAATCTCCGTGCTTTCCTTCGCCTGAAACTGGTTCAGAATCTCGTTGAGGTGATTCTGTTTCTTGTACGCATAATTATTGCGCTCCTTCGGCGGATCACGGAAACTCGGGAAGTCGGAGACAACGAGGGCATACTCTTCTGAACCACACTTGGGACAGACGAGAATACCTTCGGACGTAATTTCTTCGCGCGGAATGTTGCATGGTGCACAATGCTCAGACATCTTCTTGATATTGTCGGCATTCTCGGCAATGTTCAGACCGTTGGATAGACCGCGACGGGACATATACTCGTCAAACATCTTCTTCTTCGATGGACCCACTGCGGTTTCAGTAATTGAAAAAAGTTTATCGAATGTTCCCTGAGCAGTTGCGCCCATATCAATTTTCGATACGGTCTTCTTCTGAAGAGGCGCATAGTAATCCAGCATGATATCACCGCTATCCAGGTAATATTTCTGAATATCGTACTTCTCAACTGCCCGCAACTTCTCGTCTTCCAGAAGAATCAACTCTTTCTGAAGGCGAGTCGATCGCATAACGTCCGAAAACTCGAACGGGTCAAACACTCCCGACAAATCAACCTTGACTTTGATGATTTTCTCATCGAGTACTGCGATTGCCTCCGTGGATGTGCGGGTGTGTAGATCTTCAATATGACGCTCATGAAGGGAATCTAAGGTCCCGATTTGGTCACGATTCTTTCCTCCACCTCCTTCGCGAGACTTTTTCACCTTGAATACATCTGAAGACATACGACGGTTCTATTATCACTCTGGGACGACCACCTGTAAGCCATTATTTCATGACGATGTAGGCAAGAACGCACGCGAGCGCAACTCCCCACAGGGTGAACGAAAGGGTATCAGGTTGGTAGACAACATCGTGGTTGATACGATACGTGTCGGAACGATAATCGGCAAACTTTTCTGTGGCGGTTTCACTCTCAACAAGTTTAGCCGCGGGTCCTTCGAACTTCGCCTGATTTGAGGCAACGCGGCATCCGGCCCCGGGAGGAGGAAGACCCATATTCAGTTCAAGCGACGGCGTCAAGAACTGGGTGTCGGACGTATTGATTCCGCCATTCGTATCGACTACGGGACATGTATACGCCTTACAGGGAGGAATGCCGTCGGCCACCAGTCCGTTCATAATCTTCAGGGGATTCATCGACGCCAGATCGCCGCCCATCCCAGGAATTAGTCCGTCCATACCCGACCCTTCAACCGCCCGCTGGAAACTGACTCCTAGAACTCCCGCGGCATCATCTCCACCCATGTAATTGTTGACGTACGTCGACCGTTTCACAACCTTTCCCCCGGGCGCCTTACAGTATCCTCCCGTATCCCGAAAAAACTGGCTTCCAACTTTTGGGCCTTCAATAAGGTTTCCGACGTACCCACGCACTGCCCCAATGTTGGTGGACACCTGGTCAAACGATCCGTCAGACGACACACCTTTCTGGGCAGGGGACTGGATCGTTTGGAGGTAATCGAAGGACGGACCCAGAACCACATCCATTCCCGCATTCATGGCTCCAATAGGATTATCGTTCGCGTGTAGGACAGAGCTTTGAACGTTTGCCCACATGCTTACCTCCTCTTCTTATGTTTTCGGATGAGACGCAAATTCTAGCAGTTGACGCCGGAAGGCGGAATTCGTAAGGATACACGGACGCTGACGGGCCACCGATTCAATCAGTTTCATCATCGGGATTCCGAAACGTCGATGGACGTAAGCGATGGCCAGAGTGGCCGACCGATTCATTCCTGCGTGACAATGAACATAGACATTTCGGCAAGCAGGGTCTCGAAGATAGATGTCCATAGTCTCTTCAAATCTCGGATAGAAATCACGAATGATTTCAGTCTGTTCAGTATCTTCGGCACCCATACACGTGTACCGAGGACCTAGATGTCGGCGGGCCCAGAATGGACACGCAGTCTCGTCGGCACAATTGACGATGTTCGTCACTGAATATATCCTCATGAACCGAGGGGTCATGTGTGTTCCGGGACCAAGAAGAATGCGATCAAACACAACTGCGATTGGATCGTATATGGGTCCGCGAGACCGTGTTCGATAAGGGGCAATAATTGCCTCGACCTCAGACATGTTATTATACCACGGGAACGTTTACCTATCCGATTTTTCGTATGAGCAAAAACGGATTGAGGCGGCTCTAGAAGAGTGAAGGGCAACAATGATGACTCGACAGAAATCAGGATTTCCTACCGACGGACGCAATCATCATGCGGGCATCAGAAACGAAGCAGACATCGCAGCACTCTGGACCACCTCTCCTCCTCCCTTCTTCACATCTATCTACGGCACCAATATCCAGTTCATCCACCGCGGAGGCACACACGCGGTCTCCGACATCGACATCGTCCACAGCCCGGACAAGACTGTTTCCGACGGCATATCGCTCAAGAGACACAAGAGCGGCACGTACGACTACATAAACACGTCACGCGTCTCGGACTTCCTCGACGACTTCGATCTCAAGACTACCCTAGCCGGTCTTCGTACAGCCGGTCTTTCAGAGACAGAAACGCGCAAGCAGGTCACACACTGCCTCGCGAACACTCTGACGGAACTGAAGTCTTCTCACATCAAGACACTTCTCGAGACGTGTACTCGCCGTTCACCTCGGTGGATGTGCGTGAACGATCTGGAGACCCGGCGTCTCATTGTCTTCGAGCACTCCGAGATTGACGCCTTCCAGGTACGCGAGGACGACGAGTTCTTCCTGAAGTCCACTCCTCGCGCACGGACTTCGGCCACTATCTGGCGCCGGCGGGCGGGAGTGGGGGCCAGCACGACTCTCCGTATTCGTCTCGTCCTCAATAACGGTATTGGCGCCTTCCTCGGTCTTCCCACGTCAAAAAATAAGTCGAGTATTCACACGCTCAAACTCCAGCAGGATGCGGTCAAGTCCCTACTGTCTCGGGTGAAATCAGTCGTTCTCTGATAATCGCAATCGCCTCTGGATTCCGATCAAATAAAACCGCCAGTCTATTTTTCAGTTTACATGCCTCTCCCATAGTTCCCGATCCGGCCATTGGGTCCAGGACCGTATCCCCTTCATCGGTGGTCATATCTACGATCCGCTCAAGTAGTTTGAGAGGTTTGGCGGTTGGATAATGACGAATCTCGGATCCTTGGGCGATCGAGAAGATATCGTCCCAGATATCGAGACAGGGTTTTCCTGGGCTTTCGTCCTTGTACAGTTTCTTGTACAGGTTCGCCTTTTTCCCTTTGGGAACATACAAGCGGTTTTCTCCCTGAAGTTTTTCCATCTCTTCTTTCGAGATGCGCCATCCTTTGGACGGATGAAACATCTTTCCTTCGATCGTGAATTCGTAGTCGTACCCGGTACGTGTTTTGTCGCACACTAGATGTCCCAACGAATAGTGGCCGCGCGCATCGGAATTCTTGAATGAATTGTTCAGGTAATGAGAATCAAGAGGTTGGTAGACCATATGAAATTTACGTTTCGGAGTCTGGGTACACCAGAAGATCATATCAATCGAAGATCCAAGATTGTTCTTGATATTGTTTTTTGATCTACACCGTTTCCAGACAATAGGTTTCACGATACTGAAGGCCGCTCGCAGAATGCTTTCGGGGATAAACATCTGTTCAGAGGAAATGTGGAAGAAGAGAGATCCGTTGGGTTTCAGAAGGGGTACACACAAATCAATCACAGTCTTGACGAATTCGCGATACGTTTCATCGGTCCAATGATCTTCGAATCCTGGTCCGCCGGCCGCGCTCAACGTATACGTTCGATCGCTGTTAAAGGGTGGGTCTAAATAAATCGTCTGAATACTCTGTGGAGAGAGAGTTTTCAGAAGATCAAGGCAGTCTCCTTGACGAATGTCCATGTATGTTTGAGTATGAGACAGACTGTATTTTTCGACAATTTATCCGTTTTATGCCTAAACGAGGGGCTGGAGAAGGGTCTGAAGAATATAAACCAGAACAACTCCTAGACCGCCAAGAACGGCCGCGCCCGTGAGCGAGACAACACCCGAACCGGCGTAGGTGTTCGGGATGTAGCGAAGAACCAGGGACTGTACCTGGGTGAGCGAAACGATAAACACCGCGCAAAACACCGAGACATACGTCATAATGCTCTTAAGAACCGTCTTGGCGGCATAAGGGTGTATCCCACCTACCTGGGACGGCGGCGGCGGAGTATAGATAGCGGCAGATGTTCCAGGGGTGATCATCTGCGGGTACGTTGTCGAAGACGGCAGGGACATCGCGGGCTGCTGCGAACCTCCCGGGGGCATCAGCTGGTCAAGAGGGGTGGCGTCCATTCGTTTATAGTATCTAGAGTGAAAGTCTCGCGTCGGGACACGACGCATCCTCCACTTTATACCGATAGCACTTTCCATCCACTCGTGTGACCATCTTTTTCAGTTCGTCCATAGGTAGAGCGCACACATCAATCTCTGTCTGGGGGCGATGAAACATCAGGACCGCGATACCTATCCCAATCACAAACGAGAAGAAGTAGTTTGCTTCGGGTTTTTTCAGGACTTTGCTGATCTCCATTTCTATTACATTACTGGTTTAGAAAATCAATGCCGTCGGTGCACTGAACCTCGTACGCGGCGGCGCGGAAACATCCGTTCTCGACCTTGGGATTGCGCAGAACCATATCGGGTTTCTTGATATCGGGGACTAGTTTCTTGGACGTCTGCGGCGGAACAAAGATAGTGGTCACGATCATTCCGACAAGAAACCCACCGAAGATCCAGAGGATATCAAACATTATTCTAGACCGAGAGTTTTATAGACAAGGGCGATGGTTTCCTGATTATTTCCAGACCACGTAATCGACTTCTTGCCCATCGGAATATTTGCGCCTTCCCCGAAATTCACGAAGAGATCGGCAATGTAGTAGAATTGCCGCCTGTCGTTAATCCACACAACGTGTTGATCGTTCGCGTCCATCTCTTCGAAGAATCGATCGCGTTGGTTCACGTATCCGCCCACCAGAACAACGAACATATTATATACTTACAGATCCTTTTCCCAAACTATATTTCGGTAGAAGGTGAAGTCGAGTTCCTTGGCTAATTTGTCTACAAAGTCATCGGTAAAGGCCTCGCAGGGTAAAGGGCCATAATTGCTTCGCCTCCAGTTGTCTTTCACTGTCTCATATTTTTGTAGGTGTCGCTCGGTAGGATGAATCCCAAAATTTCGTTCATACCATGTCTGTCCGTATTTCATAAACGAAAACCACATGAGACTCACCTCCTTTCCATTACACATAATCGTAGATTCATCCTGTAACTGAACCTTTGTAGCCCCCAGTTCCTTTAAGAACGAGAACATGAAGTTTATCATCTTTTTTGTCCCGTCT
>TBL_comb47_HYPODRAFT_10000872_pt1 | contig 39707 bp, 35 predicted proteins | sample TroBogypolimnion_40_FD_10682 | JGI IMG/M metagenome (IMG submission 10682)
GTGCGTAATGGATTTAGAAAAAGCTGAGGTAATAAAAAATAAAGAAGTTGGTAAGCAGGCTAATTGTCCGCCAACAGTTTCTTATGCAGGTACAACTTATCATACAGTTATGATAGGCAAGCAGTGCTGGTTTAAAGAGAATCTGAATGTAGGTGTAATGATACCGGATAAACAGAACCAGACAAAAAACGGTATTATTGAAAAGTATTGTTATAACAATGATTCGGCTAATTGCTTAAAATACGGCGGCCTCTATAAATGGAATGAAGCAATGCAATATATTACTGTGGAAAGGGCACAGGGAATTTGTCCTGAGGGATGGCATATACCTACCCGGGGAGAATTTACAGCTTTAAAATCATTAGTTGGAAGCAATGGTAATTCATTGAAAGAAACAGGTGAAGGAGCTGAGGATGGGATAGGCACCAACAAGAGCGGGTTCTCTGCTCTTCTTGGAGGGTACCATAATTATAAAGGGGGATTTTTAAGCATTAACAGTAATACATATTTCTGGAGCTCAACAGTGCGGAACAGCAGCCTTGCATATCTGATGCTTTTAAATGGCACATTAAGTAATGTAGATACTTTCAGCGATAATATGAATATTGCATTTAGTGTGAGGTGCTTAAAGGATCAGTAAAAAATAATTTAAGCAGGTAAAAATTATTTTTTTAAACAATATACCCTCACCCTTTTTCCCTCTCCCAAAAGCGAGGGAAATTGTTGTATTGTCCTGAAATAGGTTGCCACAATAAAAACTAGAGAATATATTTTGTCCTTACTTTTTACCTTGCCTAATTTTAATATTTTACTAATATTAAATATGTAAATATGCATGGAAAAGATTTAATGATTATTTATAAAAAAACCGGCTATAACCATGAAGTTTATTTCGCTGCAAATGTTTCTATTTCATTAAGTGGAAGTGCCCACTACTACAATACATAGAGGACTAAGTAGCATACACGATAAAATAAATGTTTAATAATAAGAAAGAAAGAACAATTTTTAAATGTAAAGTGGAAAGACTAATGTTAATAAAAAAAATAATGTTTTACTTAATTTTAATAAACTTAACTATCTCTACGAGTTCCTATGCACAATGGAAAAAGGCGAAAGGTATTTATGGAGGTTTTGTTAATACAATAGCTGCTGAAGAAAATGATATATATGTTGGTATAGAATATGGAGGAATATATTATTCATCTGATGGAGGGGTTAAGTGGGAAGACAAAAATGAAGGGTTACCAAAGCAGGGAATATTTAAAATTGTAATTCACGGGAAAGCATTAATCGCCGCAACAATAGAAAAAGGAATTTTTATTTCCACAAACAAAGGGAATAATTGGAATAAAATTAGCTTGGATTTACCAAATTATAAAAAATTATATGCACTAGAAATATTATTTAATAAAATCTATATAGGTACAGATTCCGGCCTTTTTTGTTCCGCAGATAATGGTAAAACGTGGCGTAAATTATTGTCGGACAGGATAGAGGTTATTAAAGCCACAAGTGATAGATTGTTAGCAATAACGGGAAGCGGTTTATTTTATTCTAATGAAGAAGGAAAAAATTGGAAAGAGCTAATGATTGATAATGAACATATTGAGGGGTTTGGTTGTGATATTGCTGCCGAGGGTAAATCTATTTTTGCCATAAAAAATAAAAATATATATTATTTAAAAAATTATGATTCAAAGTGGATTAAATTACCCAATCCATGGCTAGATGAAGATATACCCTTCAAGCTCTATGTGTTTGACAATGAATTATATGCGGCGGGAATAGTAGGTAATTCAGCGGTTTACCTGCAAAATGGAAATAAATGGCAAAATCTAAATAAAGGGAAAAGGTTTGATTCTGATGTTAATGTATTGGTAAAAACAGGGAAAAGATTATTAATAGGTTCCACAGGAAGTATATTCATTTCTACAGATGGAGGAAATATTTTTAATAAATTATATGTTAACTTTGAATACAAATCTATATCACATATATTCCAGAGTGGGAAATATATTCTGGCAAATTCATCATTTTCAGATAGTGACATATATTATTCATCAGATATGGGAAGTACATGGAATAAAACAAAACCAATTCCGGAAAATGAAAAATGTAATCTAATTATTGAAACTATTAACAAAAACGATTCAATTTTTTATGCGAGTAATAATAGAAAGCTTTTTAATAGTACGGATCAAGGAAATACGTGGAATGAAATATATCATGAAAGTTCAGATACTATGAATATATGGATTGCGGATATGACCGCTAATTGTATTTTATTGGCACGCCATCATAGTGATTTAGGAAGTGATATCTATTTTACTTTATCAACTGATGGAGGGAATAGTTGGAAAAATCTGGATTTTAAAATGAAATATAACGATTACAACTTTGCTAGTTTAATTAACGAAAAAATCGTGATAGCTTCCAGAGGTAAAGAATTGTATATAACAGATAATAAATACGAAAATTGGCATTTAACATATTCTGAGTGTGGAGCTTTGAATTCACGGTTCAAAAAAAATGGCGACTTTGTGTATTATTTTAACATATGGGGTGCTTTGTATTATTCAAAAATAAATAATTTTGATGCAGATACACTGCATACATATTTTATTAATTCTCCGGATTTATTATCAATAGGTATTTGTACAGTTAAAAATGGAACGTTGTTTTGTATAAATTCACAATATAAAAAACTACGAAAGCTACTTTATACCTCAGATAAAATTAATTGGGGCGAAATATTATTAGAGGGCCTGCCAGAAAATTGTACTGTGGAAAGTATTGAAGTAAATGAAAAATATATTCTATTAGCTACAGATAACGGCATTTGGATTAGGCCTTTGAATGAAATATTCAATTCGTTCAACAGTAAATAATTTATATACTATGACCATAAATAAAGCAAAATGAGAAATCTTCAGAAGTGAAAATATATTAGAATATATTCCTTATCAACATATTAAACCCTCGACAATGAATGAGTTATGGGCATTAACGTATTAAATAAAAAAGCCGCAGGTTGCTCCGCGGCTCTATAAATTTTTGTGTAATATGTAGATCAACCCAGGTAAACTTTCAGGTTCTTACTGCGGCTTGAATGCCTAAGCCTTAAAAGAGCTTTCTCTTTTATCTGGCGTACGCGTTCCCTTGTAAGGTTTAATCTTTCGCCAATTTCTTCAAGAGTCTGTGAATTTTCTCTATTAATTCCAAAGTAAAGTTTAATTACTTCTGCTTCTCTTTCAGATAAGGTAGAAAGGGAACGTTCAATTTCATAACGGAGCGATTGCTTCATTAACTCATTGTCGGGAGTAGCTTCATGCTCATTGGACATAATATCAAGAAGGCTGTTTTTATTATCGTCACCCTGTTTAAGAGGGGCATCCATAGAAACAGTTCTGCCGGCAATTTTTAAAGCATAATCAACTTCATCAACGTCCATGTCAAGTTCGCTTGCAATTTCTTCAGCTGAAGGCTCTCTCTCATATTCCTGTTCCAATGTTCCGAATGCCTTACCTATTTTAGTAAGAGCGGCAACACGGTTAAGAGGAATACGCACCATTCTGCTTTGGTCTGCAATAGCCTGCATAATGGATTGTTTAATCCACCATACTGCGTAAGAAATGAATTTAAAACCTCTGGTTTCATCAAATTTTTGTGCAGCTTTAATTAAACCGAGGTTTCCTTCGTTTATAAGGTCGCTTAAGGGAAGGCCCTTATTTTGGTATTGTTTAGCAACACTGACAACAAATCTTAAATTTGCTTTTGTAAGTTTTTCTAAGGCCATGCGGTCGCCTTTTTTGATCCGCGAGGCTAACTCAATCTCCTCTTCAGGAGTTATAAGTTCAACTTTACCAATTTCTTGAAAATATTTATCTAAGCTTTGGCTTTCTCTATTAGTAAATTGCTTAGTTATTTTCAAATTTTACTCCTTATTTTTAATATATAACTGTAAAAACAATCTTCTTGTTCCCACAAAAAGCCTATTTTGAACGTAAATACAATAAAAAGAATATTTTATCACGCAAATATAACGAATTGTCATATATTTTTAAACAAAAAAAGCCGGCAAAAGGGAATAAGTCCACAATACCGGCTAAAAATTGAATATTTATACTTAATTAACTTTAGTTGAGTTTAAAAGAACATTATCAATGATTTCTTTAAAACTCGATTTCGGAAGTGCACCCATAGCCATTTGCGGCTGTCCGTCTGCAGGAATAAAAAGAAGGCTTGGGATGCTGCGTATACCGAATACAGAAGCCAATTCCTGTTGTTCTTCAGTATTAATTTTATAAACCTTAATTTTGCCCTGATATTCTTCGGCAAGTTCTTCAAGAATGGGAGCAACCATCTTACAAGGGTTACACCAATCTGCATAAAAATCGATTATTGCCGGCACTGAACCCTGGTATTTCCAGTCTTTATTTGCTTCATAATTAAATATATCCTTAAGAAATGTTTCTTTTGTTAAGTGTTCTGTCATCTTTTATTTCTCCTTTTTAGTGAATAAGATGAAATGAATCTGTAAAAGGATTCAAGTTATTTTTCCTTTTGCCGATAATATAACCGGAAGAATATAAAGTATAGTTCACATTATGAATGATAAAGATAAAATAAAATGGTTTTCCTATGCTGTTAAATTTATGATAGGGAAAAATTTATACCTGACAATGAAAGCCCGTAGTAACGGTAATGAACAATGGGCAATTATGGATCAGAAGAATAATAAAGTGCTAAATTCTAATCTTGAATGGGAAGATGAGATGCCTTCTGATAAAAGAGATGAAAATTTTAAGATCAGGACCAGATTCAGTTTTGAGCAGGCAGTTTCATTGTTTGAACAATATAAAATGTTTGCATTATAATTTAATTTTCGCTTGTGAAGCGTTTGCTGCGGGTGAGGAAATAAAATCCAGCCAACGAAAAAGCGGAGCAATTGTATCGTAAATTGTTCCGCTTTTCATTTTATTACGTCTGTTGTAAATAATTATTATTTCTTATGAAAAGTAAGTGTAAAAATACTTCCTTTATCTTTTTCGGTAACAAAAGTAATTTCGGCATTATTGATCTCTGCATATTTTTGTGCTAATGCAAGTCCAAGGCCATTACCTTCATAACGCCTTGTATAACCCTGGTCTTCCTGTCTGAATGGAACATACAAATTAGGGATAAAGTCTTTGGAAATTCCTACTCCGGTATCCAATACACTGATTGTTATTTCATTTTTAAAACTTTTTTCAAGTGTCAGTTCAACCCTGCCGTTTTCAGTATATTTAACCGCATTATCAAGCAGATTTTTTACAATTTCATTTACAGTGAATCTATCGGCACTGATAACCACATCGGTAATTTTATAATAAATGTTAAATTCCAGTCCTTTTGATTTGCATGCCGGGTTAAATTCCATGCGCAGATTTTCAATTATATCTTTTTTTAGATCAAGATTTCCGTATTCAGCTTTGTATGTACCAAGCTGCATTTCGGACATATTCAGTATCAGGTCTATCGTTCTTATCAGCCTTCTGTCGGAGGTTTCAATGACATTAAAATCAGAGACAAGCTGCGGTGTAAGACTTTCTTCCAGTTCCCATTTAATTTTTGAAATATAATTTAGTGAAATATTAACAGGAGTTCTAATTTCATGTGAAAGCTGAGCAAGAAATTCAGTCTTTAATCTATTGGCATTTTCTGCTTCTTCTTTTGCTTTATTTATGACAAAAACGGAACGGTTAATTACAAAGTAGAGAAAAATTGAAGAAATTGTAATCCAGCTCCAGTCCTTGCATAACTGCCACCAGAATTGAATTGCCTTCAATTCCATTATTTTGCCCAGGTAACCGCTGGAAATGAAAAGCCATACTGTACCAATTACTACATATATAAGAATTATTCTTAAGGCATGTGTAGAAGAAAACAATTTTACATTTGTATCCGCTGCTTTAGCTTTTGCCATATTATGCCTGCAAATTGTAATTAAGTCTTTTCCATAATTATTATCGGAAAAATTTTCCTCTTTTTAATAGCTTAAACTGAAAAAGTAATTATTAAAATATTAAGTGATTAACAAATAATTTTAGAAATATTATGGTAAGCAGGGAAGATAAAAAGCTGCTCCGCTTAGATAGCGGAGCAGGCAGAGGTATAGACTTTATTCTTTTTCTTTTTCACCGGTGAATTTTGAACCGTCTTCACTCAGGTTTTTCATGTATTTATCAGGGTCTTTCTGGAAAGTTTTATCGCATCCTGCGCAGCAGAAACCGATGGTTTTTCCTTTATACTGAACTGTTGGAGCGTTAGGATTTACAGCATTACCCATAACCGGGCATACTTTATTCCAGATTTTCTTTGAATCTGCCTTTTTGGTAGTGGTCTTTACCTGTTCTTTCTTATGTCCCTTGGTTTTTGTTGAATCTTGTTTCTGAGCAATTGTGCATTGAATTGTGAATACAAAAAGAACAAAAAACAAAGTTGTGAATAACTGTTTTTTCATTTAATCCTCCATGGATTGATTAGTTGGTTTTTCCGATAAATTTATTACCGTCTTTATTTAAGTTAACTAAATATTTTTCAGGGTCTTTTTTAAATTTTTCATCGCATCCTGCACAGCAGAAACCAAAAAGTTTTCCTTTATATTCATATGTTGGGGCTTTGGGGTCAACTGGGTTCCCCATAACCGGGCAGATTGTATTCCATATCTTTTTGTTGTCCGGCGTTGTAAATGAAATAGGGGGATTAGATGAGGATACCGGTTTCAGGTCTCCGCTTCTAAGCTGATTTTCGGAATCTATCAGGTATCCGCCGGATGCAGCAACTTCATCTCCGGCATTTAATCCTGCAATTACCTGGTATTTCCCGTCTATTTTGGCGCCGAGTTTTATTTCACGCATTTCAAATTCTTTATCCGATTTTTTAATCCATACTATATTTTTCATGCCTGTAATAATTACTGCTTCTGCCGGAATAGTTATTATCTTTCCGAGATCATAATTAAAATATGCCTCTGTAAACATATTAGGCTTTAATTTGTTCCCGGTATTGTTTATAACCGCTCTGACTTTTATCGTTTTATTCTGCTGGTCGGCAACCGGATAAATAAAGTCCACTATCCCTGTAAAACCCTGATTAGGGTATGCGTTAGTTAATATTTTTATCTGTGAACCTTTCTTAATGTAATAAATATCATCTGTAAATATTTCAGAAATATTCCAGATAGTTGATAAATCCGCTATTTCATATAGAGATGTTCCTTCATTAAAGTAACTCCCTTCCTGAATTTTTTTCTCTATTACAGTACCTTCAAATGGAGAGCAGTAGGTAAATGTCGTTTTTATTTCTTTCGTCTTTTTTAATTCTTCAACCTGAACTTTTGTTAAACCGAGCAGGAGAAGTTTCTTCTCTATTCCCGAAGTTAATGAAGAATTGTCCCGGTCATTTATGGAAATAACAAATTCATTTTCTGCCTGAACAATATCGGGACTGTAAGCTTCGAATAAAGGAGTGCCTTGTTTAACAATATCGCCGACCTTATTGATATATAATTTTTCAATTCGTCCGTTAAAACGTGCCGTAATTGTTCTCTTTCCGGGTTCGGCAAAATCTATGTAACCGAAACTTTTAATTTCCTTTACGCCTTTTTCATATTCAACCTTTACGGTCTTAACATTAGCAAGTATCTGCTTGCCTTCAGAAAGTTTAATAATATTGGTTGTTTCTTCCTTAGATTCGCTATCATCGGTTTTTAGTACAAGGTCCATTTGGCAGATAGGGCACACCCCCGGCTTATCCGATGTAACCTGCGGGTGCATAGGGCAATAGTAAATTTTAGCCTTTGCCTGAACCGATGCCTGTTCATTATTCTGCTGTTTGCATCCGGCAAGAATGAGAAGTAAAACTGCTATTAATATTTTTATATTCATTTTCATGTTACACCCGCTTAATTAAAAAATTGTTTGCCTGTCATCATTTCCAGGTCGGCAAGAGCCATCTGGTAATCAGCCTTGGCCATATATAAATTCATTTCATTCATTAGAAGCATCTTATTTGCTTCGAGCACGGTATTCAATGATGTATTATTATTTAAGAAAGAGGATTTTTGCATTTCCAGATAATCTCTTTCAAGGGGGAGTACTTTGTCATTATACAATGATATAAGTTCATCAGTATTTTTTAATTTTAACAATAACTCATGTGCCTTTTGAATCATATCCCTTTCCATATCAAGTTTTTCCGATTCTACGGATTTAATATTTGATTCAAGCTGCAAAGTTCTTTCGTCAATTTTCCCCCGCGCCCATGGTGCAAACGGTAATGTTATTGAAGCCATCAGTCCATACATTACTTCTGTGCCTCCCATTCCAATCATCATTGGGTCGGATTTAGTAGTTACAATCATTCCCTGCGGCATTCTCATAAGCATTCCGCCAATCATCAGATCGGGAATCATTTCTTTTTCGTTTGCAGTGATTGCGGCTTCATTCATTAGTATCATTCTGTTCATTTTGATTAGGGATGGATTAATAAGCTTTATGTCTTCAATAATTTCCCGCTCATTTAATGAAGTAGATTTTTTATAAATATCATTATCAACTGTAATATTACCCGAAATTACATCCCTTCCTATCAGCTTATTGAGATTGGAAATTTCAATTTCCTTTTTATTTTTTAAAACAACTAATTGTGTTTCATAGTTCGCTATTTCACTTTGTAGCATCAATATTTCGCCTCTGCTAAGCTTATTGGATTGATACAATGTTTCATTTGTTTTAAGAAGGCTGTTCAATAAATCTATATATTTTTTTTGTATCTCTATATTTTTTTCAATCTGCCAGACTGTATAGTAAGACATTTTAATTTTTGAAATAAGTGTTATTTTGTAAGAATCATATTCGCTTGATGCAATTGCAGTTTCAGAATTTGCCATATTTTCCATTGCGCCGAGTTTGCCTCCCAATGGAATCATCTGCGAAATTGAAAAACTCTGCGATAGGGCATCATTCCAAATATTCGGCTTACTGAAAGAAAGGGAATTAAACTCTATATTCAGAGAAGGCGCCGGCATTGTTCCCACTGATTTTGCATTATGCTCAGACGCTTTAATCTTATAATTCAATGATTTAAGCTGCGGATTATTTCTTACCCCTTCATTAATGAGGGAATCTAAAGATTGCGCCTGCAAAAATGCAGCGGATAAGAGTATAAAAAATATTACTGTTTTTATATTTTTAATCGAATTCATTTTTATGCCTCCTTCATCCACCCTGCTATTTTGGATAGCTCCAGTTTTCCTTTTTTAAGAGCATTCTCTTTCATATATGCAAATAATATTGGCGTTACTACAAGTACATGTACTGCAGATGTAAGCAGGCCTCCTATCATTGGTGCTGCAAGAGGTTTCATCACATCAGAGCCTGTACCTGTTGACCACATAATAGGCACTAAACCAATCATACTGGTAAAGACCGTCATAAGTTTCGGCCTTAACCTCAGTACAGAACCTTCCAGTGTTGAGTCATATATATCTTGCTTTGTAATTGGCCCTCTTTCATTTTTATGGAATGACAGAAGCCTTTTATCAAGCATCTCATGCAGGTAAACGACCATGACAACACCTGTTTCAACTGCAATGCCGTAAAGAGCAATAAAACCGACCCACACTGCAACGGAAAAATGGTATCCTAAAATGTAAACCATATACATCCCGCCAATAAGTGCAAACGGTACGGAAAGCATTACAACTCCTGCTTCCTTGTAATCCTTAAAAGTAAAATAGAGGAGCAGGAAGATGATTAGGAAAACCATCGGCATTATATAAGTAATAGTTTTCTGTGCTCTTATTTTGTTTTCGTATTGTCCGCTCCAGGAATAAGTATAACCCGGAGGTAATTTCAAATTATTTTCTATTGCTTTTTGCGCATCTTCCATAACACTGCCCATATCACGTCCGCGTGTGTTAAGGTAAACAATAGAGCGCAGCAAACCGTTTTCACTGTTTATCATCGGCGGGCCTATAGTGACCTTTATATCGGCAACTGCTGAAAGAGGAACAAAAATTTTATTTTGATTTCCGCTGCTCAGCAATGATGATGAAGTGCTTTCCCCTTTGGGTGCAGGTTTTTGGTTTTGCATTGCCATGCCTGCAGAAGCCCCCGAATTCATTGAGGCCATTGAAGAAGTTGCTGCTGATACACTTCCCATTGATGATGTTCCGGATGAAGCACCAATTGGAATTACAAGATGTTTAAGTTCTTCAATGTTATCCCGGAAGTCTTTTTCAAAACGGACACGTATAGGGAAGCGCATCCTGCCTTCAAGTACAGTCCCCAGGTTTTCACCTCCAATTGCAGTTTCAATTATCTGCTGAATATCATCAATGTTAGCACCATATCTTGAGGCTGCTTCCCGGTTTATTTCTATATCGAGATAATAACCGTTCTGGTTTCTTTCAGCCACAACATCAGCAGCGCCGTCAACCATTTTTAATATTTGTTCTGCTTTTATTGCATATGCTTCAAGAGTATCTAAATTATTTCCATAAATTTTAAAACCAATATCTGTTCTTACGCCTGTAGAAAGCATGTTAATCCGGTTTATTATCGGCTGTGTCCACCCGCTTCTTACTCCGGGTATTTGAAGTTTACCATCCAATTCCTGAATAATATCATTCTTGGTTAATCCGGGGCGCCATTTATCTTTTGGTTTTAGTATAATAATTGTTTCAATCATGCTTAAAGGTGCATTGTCGGTTGCAGTTTCTGCACGGCCGGTTTTTCCAAGTACGCTTTGTACTTCAGGAACGGATTTTATAATTTTATCCTGCTCCTGCAAAATTCTGTTTACTTCACTTATTGATGCATTAGGTAATGTAACAGGCATATAGAGTAAGGACCCTTCATCAAGGGGAGGCATGAATTCGGAACCTGTTTTCAAAATCATCGGAATTGTAATAAAGAGTGCAATGACATTCAATGCTATAGTAGTTTTCCTATATTTTAAAACCCAACGGATTACAGGTGCGTACAATTTATTAAAGAAGTTAGTTATAGGATTATCTTTTTCCTGCCTGAACTTTCCGCGCATAAGGTAAGTCATAAGAACCGGTATAAGTGAAATAACTACTATTGCGGAACCGAGCATTACAAAAGTCTTGGTATATGCAAGAGGCTTGAAAAGTTTTCCTTCTTCACCTGTTAAAAGAAAAACGGGAATGAAAGCAATTAATATTATTAACTCGGAGAAGAAAATTGCTCTGCCTACCTGTTTTGCGGATTGAATAGAAATTTGCTTATACTCATCATTTGTAAGTTTGCCTTGAACCTTCATTCGGTTTGCAATATTCCGGTAGGCATTTTCTACCATAACAATTGAGGCGTCTACTATCACTCCCACTGCAAGTACAATGCCTCCCAGACTCATAATATTTGATGTAATCCCGAAAATATACATTAGAATAAATGCAATAAGAACTGAAACAGGTATTTCAATTATTATTCTTACAATACTTCTGAAATGCATTAAGAAAATGGTAACCATAATAGATACAACAATGGCACTTTCAATTAGAGCTCGTTCAAGAGTTCCCACTGCTTCCTTAATTAAGGTACTTCTGTCATAAGAAGTTTTTATTTCCACACCTGCAGGAAGCCCAGGAGTAATTTCAGAAATTTTCTTTTTCACTCTGTCAATTACATCTTTTGCATTTTCCCCGTTACGCATAACTACAATCCCGCCAACTACTTCTCCTTCGCCATTCTTGTCAAGTGCACCTCTTCTTATATCGGAGCCGAGTTGAACAGTTGCAATATTTTTTACAGTTAGAGGGATTCCATTAGGCATATTTTTAATGACGGTATTTTCAATATCCGCAACTGAGTGTATATATCCCTGTCCGCGGATAAAATATTCAGCTGAATTCTGTTCAATCAGTTTTCCGCCTACTTCATTATTACTTCTCATTACGGCATTTGAAACTTCGCCGATTGATAAATCATAGGCACGGAGTTTATCAGGATCAAGGTCAATCTGGTATTGTTTTACAAATCCCCCAACACTTGCAACTTCTGCAACTCCTTCAACGGCTGCAATTTTGAAACGAATATCCCAATCCTGAATTGCACGCAATGTAGCAAGGTCATGTTTACTGCTTTCTACAGTGTACCAGAAAACATGTCCTACGCCTGAACCATCCGGCCCGATAGTAGGAGTAACATTAGCAGGAAGCTGCGATTTTATTGTAGCCAGTTTCTCCAGTACGCGGGTGCGGGCAAAATAGATGTCGGTCTTTTCATCAAATATTACAAATACGAAGGACATGCCGAACATTGTAGTAGCTCTTACAGCTTTAACCTGGGGCAATCCCTGCAAACTTGATACGATAGGGAAAGTAACCTGATCTTCAACAACCTGCGGAGATCTTCCCATATAATCAGTGAATACAATTACTTGATTTTCGGAAAGGTCAGGTATTGCATCCACAGGTAGGTTTGTTAGGGAATAGATACCTATAGCAGCGGCGATAATGTATATTATTAGTACTATTGCGCGGTTATTAGTACACCAATCTATTATTTTTTCGACCATTTTTTTCTCAAAAAATTTAAAATTATTTAGGACGGCAAATATTTTGCCGGAAAAAGTGAGGATTACCGGGAATTAAATTAACAGGGAAGAATTGGAAATATAAAAAGGAGGTGATTTGGATTTTATTTCCAGGCGCAGTTTGCCGGAATTTTTAATAAAGGAATTGGCCGACATTTCTGTTCCGGTTGAAAGCAGACTAATAACCGGGTCATTGATTTTAAACCTGTTTTCAACTAAACCGTTATCAGTCTTAGAAGAACTGCGAATGCAGGTGCATGTTTTATCTATGGTATTATCCCTTACAGGTGTGGAGCAGCAAGGACAGTTTTCGCCGGAACTTTCCATCTTGCAGCAGCAATGGCATTTTACCCTTGGAAGTGGGTTCTCAGCAGAGCAAGGGGGCACAAAGGAAAAGGAATTTAATATTAACAAAAGGATAACAAATGGCGCAATTATGCACTTTTTGATGAAAGCCCTATGTAAAATATTTTTTTTCAAAATGACTGCAATTTTTTTGTATATTTTATGGTTAATATTAAATAAAAATATATATTAAACAAAATTAAAGATTTTACAACATAATAAATTTTAATAGGAGAAATAATGAAGATTAAACCATTATACATATATTTAATCGGTTTTGTTTTTTTTGTAGCTGCAGTAATCTTCTTTTCAAGCAAGAGCAGTGAATCCAAAATGCCGAATGATGCCGCTCATTCACATGCTTCATCCGACAACCCTCATTCCGGTATGGGTATGGGGCAGGATGACCCCAACGCCCCCAGCAAAGATAACGTAAGTGAAAAATATAAACAGGAATTTGAACGCCGCAAATCTGAATATGAAAAAAATCCGAATGATACTCTGAAAATGAGGGAATATGCTGAAATATTGTACCAGTCCCACAAATACAATCCGGCACTTGATTTATTAGAGAAGATCCTGAAGGTTAATCCGAATAGGAAGGATGTTCTTTTGGCTGAAACAGTTATATATGACATTCAGGGGGATGTAACTAAAGCAGAAGAAGTTACCAATAAGATTCTTTCTTTCCGCAAGAATGATCCGGAAGCAAGTTTTAATCTTGGTATTATTATGGAAAAAAAGGGGGATAAGGAGAAAGCAAAGCAAATCTGGAATGACATCTATAAGAGAAGCCCCGAAAGTGCTATCGGTAAAATGGCTAAAGACCAGGTTGACAGGTTAAATGAGCCTTCTAAATAATTATATTTTCAAATTTTTAAGAAAGTTAAAAACCTTGTAGGCCATCATCAGGCCTCCAGGGTTTTTGTATAATTAATATGAAATATGCTGCACTTCTAAGAGGAATTAACGTCGGTAAGACAAGATGGATTAAAATGGATAGCCTTACCAAACTATTTGAAGAATTAGGCTGTAAAAATGTTTCCACATATCTTAATTCCGGAAATGTAATATTTGAATCGGATAAAAAAGTTTCGGAAATAAAAATAGAAGTTGAATACGGAATAAAGAAAAATTTTGGGTTTGATGTTCCCGTGCATATTAAAACCAAAACTGAGCTTGAGAAAATTGCAAAAGCTATTCCTGAAGGCTGGCAGAATGATTCTGAACAAAAAACCGATGTAGCGTTCCTTTTCGAGGAAATAGATTCAAAAAAAACTATTGATGCCCTTCCAATAAACAAGGAATTCGTTGATGTCCGCTATGTAAAAGGTGCAATTTTTTGGAATGTGAAAAGAGCCGATTATAATAAAAGCCGTTTAAATAAGATTATAGGGCACAAATATTATCTATTAATGACTGTAAGAAATGTTAATACTGCACGGTTTATTGCCGGTATAAAAGAATAGCCTAAATCTCTGTCAAACCTTATGAAATTATTTTTGTTATATATTTCCTTTCCACCTCTTCAAAATAAAAATTATTAACGTTTATCATTTTATTTTTATTATCCCAGATTTCATGAGATGCATTTTTATCCGGTACAAACTTTGTCTTAGAACTGAATTTGCTTTTATCTGCAACAACAAAAAATGGTTTATTAAATTCCTTGCAAATAATTGCAATAGCCCTGCTCCCGGTTTTATTAACGGCATTCCCATTTTTCAAAATAATATCGGCACCGGTAATTGCACAATCACACATTTCAATATAATGAGGAAGCATTGCTTCGGTAATAAATTCTATTTTAATTCCATGTTTGGCAAGGAAGCGGGCAGCAGTTCTTCCTTCTAACTTTGGGCGGCTTTCTGACACAATGACTTTTAAATTTTTAACATCCTTTTTCAACATAAGCAAAACATGAAGTACTGTTTTACTGTTGGAGATAGTAAGAATATCGTTATAATTTTTTACTAACGGATAGAGTTCCTTATAAATTATTTCATATTTACTTCTCTCCGATTCCTTATACATTTGAAGTACCTTACCCGCGGATTCTATATTTTTTTGTTTATCGAGGATGGTTAGATATTTTAAAATAGCTTGAAAATTGGAGAATTCTTTTTTCAGGCGCGGAATGATTTGATGCCACGAACCGAAATACCGAATATTCTTTTGAAAATAGTTATTAAGTTTAGTGAGGAGGATATTACTCCCCGAAACCTTATCATTTAAGATTTTACATATTTCCGGAGGGATTTCAGCTTTATTTTTCAAAACAGGCTACCTGTTGGAGAATTTAAATCCTTTAACCGGTTCCCTTATTGAAAGCACCGGACAAGGGGCTTTACGTACGACTTTTTCCGCAGTAGAGCCGAACAGAATGTGCTCAACTCCGGTATGTCCGTGTGAAGCGATAATTATAAGGTCAACATCCTTTTCAGTAGCTGTCTCAATTATTTCAACGAAAGGTTTGCCCGTTTTAATCATAACTTCAAATTCCAAAGCTTTGTCAATAAAGTTCTTAGCAAGAGAATTCAATTCGCTCTCAGCCCGGGTGTTCATATCAACATCGGGTGTAGGTATGGTAACTTGTCCTATGCTGAAATCGGCAGGATAAATAATCGGTTCAATAACATAGATGAGGAATATTTTCGCTTTGAAGTTTTTAGCGAAATCAACTGCATATTTCAGCGCATTTTTTGAATAATCGGAGAAATCAATAGGAACTAATATTTTGTCAATCATTTTAAGCTCCTTTTATTCTATTTAAAACGCTCCTTTAATTCTTTCTTTTAAGAGTGCAATATGATCCTGATTTATTGCTCTTAAACGTGCAGCCAGAATTTGGGAAATTCCGGTTAAAATTTCAATTCCTTTTTTGGGGTACTTTTCAATAAACTCATCAAGATCGGGCCTGAATATTACTGCAAGTGTTGATGCTCTAGTTGCAATAGCAGAAGCGGAACGGACTCCCTCATCCATAAGTGCAATTTCACCGAAGAAATCCCCCTTGCCAAGAAGTGTTAATTCATAATTCTCGCCGTCAATATAAGTTTCTGAAATAACTACTTCACCATCAACAATAATGTAAAGTGCAATTCCGGGATCATCCTGGTGGAAAATATATTCGCCCGCTGTATAAACTCTGTTATGTATAATCTTAAGGAAATCATTCAAATGTTTTTGATTAAAGCTGCTGAATGGGGGCATGGATAAAAGGACATTGACAAGATCATTTTTAGTAGCAGGGGTTTTAAAAAGGTTTTCCCAGAAACTGCTTCTTTTGCTTATTATGTTGCTTACAGGCATTTATTCCTCCGCTAAAAAATTCCGGATTCGGCAATTCTCCAAATTTTTTGACAAGAGAATTTGTTTTCATAAAGTGCACGCCCAATTATAACTGAATCAATTCCATAATCTGCAGAAACTTCCTGAACGCGCAGAAGATCTTCAAATCCTCCTATTCCGCCGGAAAGAGTAACCTTTCCACCTGTAACATCGGTAATTCTTTTCGAAAGTTCAAGGTTCGGACCATTTAACATGCCGTTTCTTTTTATGTCTGTCACTATGTATCTTACAGCGCCAAGGTCCTTTAATTTCCGTGCAAATTCTTCCGGTTTTAATCCGGTCTTTGTTGTTCTTGCATCTATTACAACTTCATCATCTATTACATCTATTGCTGCTACAACTTTATTAGGAGTAAGTTTATCAATCATCTTTGTAAATTCAGCAGGATTTCTTAATGCGAGTGTTCCTACTATTACTCTATAAACTCCAAGCTGAATCATTTCTACAGCATCTTCACAGCATTTTATTCCGCCGCCGTATTGTACGGGAATAATTACCGAACTGCATATCTGTTCTATCAGGCTTTTATTTCTTAAAGAATTTTCCTGTGAGCTGTCAAAATCAACTACATGAATGCACCTTGCATTTTCAGCCCGCCATATCATAGCCATTTCAACAGGGTCATTGCCGTAATCTTTAAACCCCAATTCAGGAATTCCCTGAACAACCCTTACTGTTTTGCCATTCTTAATATCAATTGAGGGAATAATTAAAATTTTCTGCATGTGTATTCAATTATTTTTTTTCTGGTGTAATATAAACTTGATTAATTATATCTGCTATTAAATATTTTCGGATAATTATAACAATTATTTAGTATGGAAATATAAAAATAAACTCTAAATAAAAGTAATTTCAATTAAAAATTATTAGAAAGAGGGCATATTTTTAACATTTTTAAGGAAAAAAAAGAAGAATTTGTCCTCCCCTTAAAATTTTTTTGTAATAATTCAAACATTCAAAATATTGACTTTTGGTATCTCAAATAGCATATTTTGACTATGCAGCTTGAATTTATATACCAAATACCCGGAGGTGAGAACCTAAAGGTAACTCTTTCTAAGAAGGAAGAGCTAAAACCTGTTAATTCCATTATTTTTATTCATGGTTTTAAAGGTTTTAAAGATTGGGGTTTTTTCCCTTATTCGGCAAATTTTTTTGCAGATAGGGGATACAATTCTTTTACATTTAATTTCTCGCATAATGGTATTGGAGATAATCCTCTTGAATATACCAGGCTAGATAAATTTGCAAAAAATACAATTAGCCGTGAAGTAAATGAATTGGGTTATTTGATTGATGGAATAAGAGAAGGTTTTTTTGGTAAGGAATTAATGAATTGTAAAATTGGATTAATCGGCCACAGCAGAGGCGGTGCCGCGTCATTGGGTGTTACAAATATTAAAAGAAAAGAAATATCTGCAATTGCACTTTGGGCCAGCGTTGCCGTATTAAACAGATACAGCGAAAGACAGAAAGAAGAGTGGAAAAAACTTGGTTATTTTGAAGTCCTAAACACAAGGACAAATCAGTTAATGAGAATGGACGTTGAATTGCTCGACGATATAGAACAAAATTCAAATGGCCTGCTTAATCTGGAAAGTGCCGTAAAGAATTTGAACATGCCTCTTTTTATTGCACACGGCGGACAGGATCTTACAGTGCCTGTAAAAGAAGCGGAAATGCTATATGACTGGTCTGATAAAGAGAAAACCGAATTTTTTATTCTTCCGACCGCTGGGCACACTTTTGATATTCAGCATCCGTTTATTGGTTCTAACGATAAATTTGAAAAATTATTAGAAAATACAGCCGGCTTTTTCAGAAAACATTTGTAATTACATAGAGTCAGTTTAAAACATAACTTAGGATATAATTATTATGGGAATCAAAAATTTAATATTCATACCGATATTGCTTGCAGCGTTTGTATTCCTCTTTTTTAGCCTTAAAAAGAAAATTCAATATTTGAAATTAGGAATAAAGGAAAACCGGTTTGATAAAGTACCTGAAAGGATATTTAATGTATTAAAAGTTGCATTCGGACAATCAAAAATATTAAGAGATCCAATTGCAGGCCCAATCCACTTCTGCATTTTCTGGGGATTTATGCTTTTTCTTTTTGCAGTACTTGAATCCTTAGTACAAGGTATCTATTCTTCATTTTCACTTGAATTTTTGGGTGTGATATATACAGCAATAAGTTTTATACAGGATGTTTTCGGAGTGTTGATTTTTGTCTCGGTTGTTTATGCTTTGTTCAGAAGGTTTGTTCAGAAAGTGCCAAGGCTACAGGGAGATAAAAAAGAGAAACGGGATGCATCAATTATTTTAGGAATGATTCTTATAGTAGTTATATCAATGATGGGAATGAATAGTTCGCTTATAGCTTTAAATGGATTCGGGACAGCAGGTAGTTATGCCTTCAGGCCTGTATCTGCAAAACTGGCTTCCATTTTATTCTCGCCTGATAGTATTGCTGCAGCTTCAGTTTATTATGAAATTTTCTGGTGGATTCATATTCTCTGTATTTTCTGTTTTATGAATTATCTTCCATATTCAAAACACTTCCATGTTTATACATCTATTCCCAATGTTTATTTTAATAAGCTTGGCAAAGAAAAATTTATTATTAAAAAATTAAATCTTGAAGATGAAAATCTGGAACAATATGGCGCTGCAGATTTTGATCATCTTTCATGGAAACAAATTTTGGACGGATTTGCATGTACCGAATGCGGAAGATGTACGGCAGCATGTCCGGCAGCAAATACAGGCAAAGCATTATCTCCAAAAAGAATTATGGAAATGATCCGTCACCGTACTGAAGAAAAAGCTCCATTGATGCTGAATAAATCGGAAAACAATGAAATTTTGGAAAAAACACTTATTCATAATTATATAACAGATGAAGAAATATGGGCTTGTACAACCTGCAACGCATGCGTTTACGAATGTCCGGTTACAAATGAACATATTGATTCCATTGTAGATATGAGAAGAAACCTTGTTTTGATGGAATCTGCTTTTCCTGCTGAATTGAACCCTGTGTTCAAGAATCTTGAGACCAATTTTACACCATGGGCGTTTAATCCTCAGGACAGGGCACTCTGGGCAGAAGGAATGGGGGTTAAAACCATGTCAGAAGACCCAAATTGCGAGATTTTGTTCTGGGTAGGCTGTGCCGGTTCTTTCGATGCGCGGTATCAAAAAGTGACAAAAGCCCTTGCAAAGTTGATGCAAATTGCTAATATTAATTTCCGGATACTTGGTTTTGAAGAAAAATGCAATGGCGATACCGCCAGAAGATTAGGAAACGAGTATTTGGCACAAACTTTAATGCAGGAGAATGTTGAAACTCTTAATAACTATAATGTTAAGAAAATTGTTACTGCGTGCCCGCATTGTTTTCATTCGTTGAAAAATGAATATCCTCAATTTGGAGGTAATTTTGAGGTATTGCATCATAGTGAACTTATTGCTAACTTGCTAAAAGAAGGTAAAATTCAATTAAAGAATGATGCTATTCATAATAAAGTTACATATCACGATTCTTGTTATTTGGGCAGATATAACAATATTATTGATGAACCGCGTAAGGTGCTTAAGAGCGTAAAAGGTTTACAGCTCGTTGAAATGAAAAGAAACAAAGATAAAGGATTTTGCTGCGGTGCAGGCGGCGGCAGAATGTTCCTTGAAGAATTGGAAGGTTCGCGTATCAACGTTAACAGAACGGAAGAAGCTGTAAGCACTAATGCAGATACAGTAGCTTCTGCATGTCCTTTCTGTATGACAATGCTTACGGACGGTTTAAAAACTTTAGAAAAATCTGAAACAGTAGAAGTAAAAGATATATCAGAAATAATTCTCGAAAACATAAAATAATTCCACAAAAAGTACAAGGAGAGGCATTATGAGTGAAAAGTATTACAAACTTGTTGAATTCACAAAAAGTCTGGAAACAGATGTTCACAAATTCTACGAAAAGGGACAGGCAGCTGCCGGTACCAGACTTCGTAAAGGGTTAAGCGATTTAAAGAAATTAGCTCAAGAAATTCGTAATGATGTACAGGAAGTTAAAACACAGAGAAAACCTCCTGAAAATCCTCAAGCATAAGTTTAATGACGCTTTCCCGGCTTTTTGCCGGGAAAGCAATTCTGATTATGCAATCTAAAATTGTAATCTTATTATCAACCTTTCTAACAATTCTTATTTTTAGCAGAAATGCTCCATTTAAATTGGGATTTGAAAACTCTGCGCCAACACAGATAAGAATATCAGCCGTAGGGGATTTGATGTGTCATTCTCCCGAGTATGAATATGCCCGCGCAGGGAAAGACTCTTTCAATTTTAACTTTATTTTCAATTCTGTAAAACCTATTCTTGAAAAGTCTGATTTTGCTGTAGGTAATCTTGAAACTGTTCTTGCAGGAAAAGAGAAAAAATATTCGGGCTACCCTAAATTTAATTCTCCCAGCCAATTTCTTGATGCTGTGAAAGATGCCGGTTTTGATTTCCTTTTTACTTCTAATAATCACTGTCTCGATAGAGGGAAGGAAGGAATTTTAAGCACATTAAATCAGATTAAATTAAGAAGTTTAAAAAGCACAGGCACCTTCTCATCGCAAAAAGAAAAAGATTCCGTGCAGGTTATAATATTGAATGGTGTTAAAATAGTTTTTCTTGCATATACGCAAATGCTTAACGGTGCTTCATTATCCAAAGAAAATTCTTTTCTTGTTAACCGGATAGATACAAATAATATTAGAAATGACATTTCCCGAGCTAAAAAACAGGATGTGGATCTTGTAATAGTATATTTTCATTTTGGTGAGGAATATAAAAGAGAACCTGTTCCTTATCAGAGGGAAATTGTTAAGAAAACTATTTCTGCCGGTGCAGATATAATTCTTGCAAGCCACCCTCACGTGCTTGAAAGAATTGAAACGTTTAAGCCGGTAAATTCCAAACTTGATACGGGATTTGTTGCATACTCGCTCGGTAATTTTATTTCAAATCAAAGGTGGAGATATTCCGATGCGGGCACAATTCTTAATTTTACCCTTGAAAAAGATGCAGCCGGAAATATTATGCTTAAGAATATTGAAATAGTGCCAACATGGGTCTTCAGAGGTAAGGTATTTACGCATCAGGAATTTGTTGTTATTCCTTCTGCCATTTCTTTATCGGATAAGCCCCTCTTTTATTTGAAGCCGGCGGACTTAAAAAAAATGAAAGAGAGTTTTTTTGATTCAAGAGACATTTTACTCAAAAATATTAAACTCGATAAATCCAAAATTTCTGTCGGCGGGCAGATCTAAAAATTTTTACTTTCCTGCAAAATGAATTATTCAAATTGATTTTTAGTTATTAATTTTAAATCAATAATCATGGAAATTATGTGAAAAACCGAAAAGCTTCATTATGGGCTATTTTCCTTACTGTCTTTATAGATCTACTGGGATTTGGGATACTTATTCCTCTGCTTCCAACATTCGGTGCAAAACAGCTTCATTTATCTGAGTTTCAGATCGGTATTGCAGTTGCTGTTTATTCATTGATGCAGTTTCTGTTCAATCCGGTACTCGGGAGAATTTCTGACCGTTTCGGCAGGAGGCCTGTTATACTTGTTTCATTGTTATTGACGGTTACTTCTTATATAATATTCAGCTTTACTGATTCTTTTTTACTCCTTATAGTATCCAGAATGCTTGCCGGTTTGGGAGGTAGTAATATTGGTACTGCTCAGGCATACATAGCCGATATTACAACTCCGCAGGAAAGAACTAAAGGAATGGGTTTTATAGGCGCTGCATTTGGATTGGGTTTTATGTTCGGGCCTTTTATGGGGGGAATGCTTTCTAAGTTCGGATACTCTTTTGCAGGACTTGGAAGCGCAGCTTTTTCATTCACCGCATTTTTATTTACTTTTTTCTTCCTTCCTGAATCTAACATTGAAAAAAGAAATACAAAATTAAGCCTTAAAATTTTTGATATAAATTATGCAAAGAAAATCTTAAAAAATCCGGCGCTTGGAATAATGATTCTTCTCTATTTTATAATTGTTTTTTCAATGGCAAATCTAACAGGAACTCTTTCACTTCTTGGATATAATATTTATCACTTCAGCGATGCACAGAACGGGATGTTATTTGGAATAATGGGGCTTATTGGAGTTATTATTCAGGCAGGCTTGATGAGAATTCTTTCTGTTAAATTTTCTGAAAGAGGATTAATTATTTATGGTGCAGTTTTCATGATGGCAGGGCTTGCATTGCTTCCTTTCGGAGCCGGCTTTGCTTCCTTATGTTTCATTGTGTCGTTGTATGGCATAGGGCAGGGTATTTTGCAGCCTGTAATCCTTGGTATGATTTCAAAGCAATCTCCTGCCGGTGAGCAGGGGGCAGTACTTGGAATAAATCAAAGCGTATCGGCTTTTGGAAGGATACTCGGGCCTATTTGGGGTGGATTTTCTTTTACTTATATTGGTTATCAGTTCCCCTTTATTACCGGTGCTATTTTTACATTTCTGTTTATTCTGATAGGTTATTTTTTCATAAAAAAGGTATAGGATGTTTTCAGTAGGCAATATAAATATTGAAAAACCACTTCTTCTTGCTCCAATGGAAGATGTGACGGATATAGGTTTCAGAAAATTATGCAGGGAGCTCGGCGCAGATATTGTTTACACAGAATTTGTAAATTCGGACGGGCTTGTTAGGGCAAATAAGAAAACAGAAAATAAATTAGAAATTACGGAAGAAGAGCGCCCGGTAGGTATTCAGATTTACGGAGGCAACCTTCAGCCTATGGTTGAATCGGCTTATATTGCTCAGGGAAAGAATCCTGATATAATTGATATCAATGCAGGCTGCTGGGTTAAGAAGATTGCAAACAGAGGCGCAGGTGCCGGGCTGATGAAAGACCCTGATTACCTGCAGAATATGGTTAAGGAAATTGTTAACAGAGTCACCTTACCTGTTACAGTTAAGACCCGCATCGGGTGGGATGAAAATAATATTAATATCCTTGATATAGCAAAACGCCTTGAGGATATAGGCATTAAAGCATTAACTGTTCATTGCCGTACGAGAACTCAGGGGCATTCAGGAGAACCTGATTGGTCATGGATTCCAAAAGTTAAGGAAGTTATAAAAATTCCGGTTGTCTTGAACGGCGGTGTAATGTGCGCTGAAGATGTTGTCCGTGCATTTAAAGATACTGATGCAGACGGCATAATGATTGCCCGCGGTGCAATTGAACATCCATGGATATTCCGTGAAGCTAAGGAATTAATGACAACGGGAGAAATTAAATCACCTCTTACCCCCGATGAAAGAATTTACACAGCATTAAAGCACCTTCAGTATCAAATGGCAATTAAGGACACACGTCATGCAATTATTCCTTTCAGAAAATATTACAGCGGTTACCTTAAAGGATTGTACAATGCATCCCGTGTAAGGCAGGTGCTTGTAAGGCTTGAAGATTATTCCGCCATTGAGGATACTCTTCTTAATTATCTAACTGAACTGAAAAAAGATTTACCTTTTGATAAGGCAATTTAAATAATCATATATATGCGGAGGTACTTTGGATTTAGAAAAATTAATTAGGACTGTCCCCGATTTTCCTAAAAAGGGGATAATGTTCAAGGATATTACTACTTTGTTGAAGGACAAGGATGGTTTGGAAACCGCTTTGAATAATCTTTATGAATTAGCCAAAGATAAAAAAATTACAAAAGTGGTCGGTATTGAATCGAGGGGATTTATTCTCGGCGGTGCATTGGCAGTAAAATTAAATGCAGGGTTTGTGCCTGTCCGCAAGCCGGGTAAACTACCGGCGGCATTAATTTCAGAATCTTATATTCTTGAATACGGCACTGATTCTATTGAAATCCATAAAGATGCAATCCAGCCGGGGGATATTGTTCTGATTCATGATGATCTTCTTGCAACAGGCGGTACGATGGAAGCAGCGTGCAAGTTAGTTGAAAAACTTGGAGCTAAAGTAGTGCAGGCCTCGTTCCTAATAGAACTCTCTTTCCTTAAAGGAAGAGAAAAGCTGAAAGGTTATGATGTGCAGTCTCTGATAGTTTACGATAATGAGTAAGGTTTAATATAATATTGCCGTCACGCTTTAGCGGACGGATAGAAAAGATTCAATTCTTCAATCATGGCTTTAGCCACATTAAACCAAATGAAAATGTGGCTTAGTCAAAAGACTTTTTTGCATCTAGATTTTGCAAAGTTTTTATGGAACACTGATTTTCACGGATTAAACGGATTTTCACGGATTACAGTTTTTTAAGATATCTGAAATGGAATATTAGACTTACTGGAGGGTTAATTGAAAAAGCAAATAATATTTGCAATATCTCTTTTGATATTTTGTTTATCTTTTAACTGTTTGAAGGCAGCAAACGGTATTAATCTAGATAGTAAAAATAAACCTAATAATTCAATAATAACCAGTAAATACCATTGTGCACCGATAGATACCATTGGGGATGAAATGATTCCTTATCTTGAAGAATTAGCCAGGATGGCTAAGGATTATTATAAGAAACATAAAGCTGTGTTTGGAGATGATTTCGGATTCATGGGTTTTAAGATTCCTGATACATTAAAAGCCAATAGATTTGGGAAATATTCTGCAGAAGTGAATGATGATAAGGTTATACTCAAAGGAAGTTATATATACCAAATAACCAATAACAAACGAGATTCTGTAGCCTTTTACATGATTGTCTTTAAAAATAGAATTGCCGGTCCATTTGGAAAAGAACAATTACAAAAAGAGTTGTTATCCGACAATAGAATTTATATTATATGGAATTTGACCGTTATAGCTAATGTTGCACAGCAATATTACAAAAAAACGAAAAAAGAAGGAGGGAGTAAAGACTCATTTACCGGATTCAAAATTCCTGGTGATTTAGCGAGTAAAAAGGGATGCAAATTCTTTGCAGAAGTCAATGATCAATCAATTTATTTAACCGGTAAAGGAAAATATACTTCAACAATAAACGGAAAAGATACTATACAAATAAAACTCGTTGTATCTCCAAACTCTTTTCAAACAATTACGGTCAAATAGATTTAAAAGCTATAACTGCTGATAAAATATCTTGTTACCTGCTGTTTTGCTCTTCCTTCCAATTTAATGGGGAAATGATTACTACAAATTCCCCTTTAATAATTTTATTCGGCAAATCGGCAATAATTTGCGAAGGTGTTCCGCGCCAGGATTCTTCAAATTTCTTAGTCAGTTCTCTTTCTACAACAACAACCCTTTCAGGCATATATTCATTTAATTCTTCAAGCAGTTTTTCAATTCTGTAAGCAGATTCATAAAGAACAATAGTCCGTTTTTCTTCTGCAAGCTCTTTTAATATTTTCTGTCTCCCTTTTTTCTGCGGAAGGAACCCTTCAAACGCGAACGAATCAGTAGGCAGCCCGCCGATTGATAATGCAAGAATGGCAGCATTTGCTCCCGGTATGCCGCAGACTTCAATGCCTTCTTTAATTGCTTTATTTACAAGCCTAATGCCGGGATCGGAAATGCATGGTGTGCCTGCATCTGAAACAAGAGCACATACACTACCATTTAGTATCCGTTCAAGAACAGAGTCAATCTTATGACTTTCACTTTGTGCATTGAATGAGAATAATTCCTTCTTAATTTCATAATGGTCAAGAAGTATTTTTGTAACGCGTGTATCTTCACAGAGGATAAAATCAACTTCCTTTAAAGTTTCCACGGCGCGGAACGTAATATCTTTTAAGTTGCCAATTGGTGTTGCAACTACGTAAAGCCTGCCAAGACTCATAAATATTCCAAATATTGTGTTTAAAGATATAAAGCCAAAACTAAGTGGCAAAATGATTTTTACTGTTTAATAAGGATTTAATTACAAAAAGAACAAAACTTTGCTGATATTATCTTCTTGCATAGCCCCTAAAAATTAAATATAATTAACGAGTTCAATATTTAGATAATTTCGTAAATCAGATAAAAATAAGTCAAACCTTAAAAAAGGCCATTTACAATTTTAAATTAATCAGAGTAAAGAATTATGAGAAAGTTAATTTTTGTTTTAGGATGTATCTTTGCCAGTATGTTCTGCAACAGCAGCATATATGCAGAGAAAAAGATTGAAGTTAAATCAATGGTATGTGAATATCATGTAAATCCATTAGGCATTGATATTAAGAACCCGCGTTTAAGCTGGCAGATTACCGCTGAGGATAACAATGTCCTTCAGACAGCTTATGAAATAAGGGTTGCTGAATCAGTTCCCGCATTAAAAGATAACGATAAACTGATCTGGACGTCGGGCAAAGTTGAATCGGCTAATTCTGTAAACGTTCCGTATCAGGGGCCTGCATTAAAATCAATGGAAAGAGTTTATTGGCAGGTAAGAGTATGGGATAATAAAAACAGAGTTAGCAAATGGAGCGAACCTTCATGGTGGGAAATGGGAATTCTTGAACCCGAATCATGGAAGGCTTCATGGATCACTCTTAAATCAGAACCGGAAAATAATGAGTTAAAGCCTTGCCAGTTTTTAAGAAAAGATTTTAATGCAGCAAAGAAAATTAAATCGGCAAGAGTATATGTAACATCTTTAGGCTTGTATCAGTTATTCTTAAACGGTAAAAAAGTAAGTAATGATCTCTTCACTCCCGGCTGGACGAGCTACAACAAGCGCCTGCAATATCAAGTATACGATATAACGGGGCAGATTAACAAAGGCGCTAATGCAATGGGTATTATCCTTGGCGACGGATGGTTTAGAGGCTCTATTACATGGGATAACAGCAAGAATACTTACGGGGCAAAACTTGCAGCATTGATTCAGGTACAGGTAACTTATGAAGATGGAACCAAAGAACTTCTCCTTGCATCCGACGGATCATGGAAAGCTACTACAGGTCCGATATTATCGGCTGATATTTATCATGGTGAAACTTACGATGCACGTCTTGAATTTCAGGGATGGACTAAAGCAGGTTTTGATGACAAGAATTGGGAAAATGCAGGCCTGCTTGAACATTCAAAAAATATTTTGATTGCATCGCAGAGCGTACCTGTAAAAGCAATTCAGGAATTGAAACCGGTAAAAATATTTACTACCCCAGGTGGGGAAACTGTATATGACTTAGGCCAGAATATGGTTGGTTGGGTAAGATTAAAAATAAAAGGGGAAAAGGGGACAAAGATAACTTTAAAATTTGCAGAAGTCCTCGATAAACAGGGGAATTTCTATACTGAAAATTTACGCGGTGCAAAAGCAACTGATGTATATATTCTTAAAGGCGCAGCGGAAGAAATCTATGAACCTCATTTTACATTTCATGGATTCCGTTTTGTAAAAATTGAGGGATTAACTGTTACTCCATCTGTCGATCAGATTACCGGTATTGTAATTCATTCCGATATGACGCAGACAGGTACTTTTGCCTGTTCAGATTCTCTTATAAATAAACTTCAGCATAATATTCAATGGGGACAGAAGGGGAACTTTCTTGATATTCCTACCGACTGCCCGCAGCGCGATGAACGCCTCGGATGGACAGGGGATGCTCAGGTATTCAGTACTACTGCTGCATTCAACTTTAATGTAGCTCCATTCTATACGAAATGGCTAAAGGATATGGCTGCTGATCAGAGAGCCGACGGCGCAGTACCTCATGTTATTCCCGATGTATTAAAAGGTTCCGGCGGATCAACTGCATGGGCTGATGCATCTGTTATTATACCCTGGAATACTTATCTTGTATTCGGGGATAAACGCATTCTTGAAACTCAATATCCAAGTATGAAAGCATGGGTCGATTATATGAAGAGCCGGGCAAAAAATAATTTATGGCTCGGCGACGGACATTTCGGCGATTGGCTTGCATTTGCCACTAACTCCTCCGATTATCCCGGCGCTACAACAGAAAAAGATTTGATAGCCAATGCTTACTTTATTCATTCATCCGAAATACTTAGTAAGGTAGCGGCTATTCTTGGTTATAAAGATGATGCTGAAAAATATTCTAAATTATCACAGAATGTAAAAGAAGCTTTCATGAAGGAATTTGTTACTCCTAATGGCAGAATGGTTTCTCATACACAGACTGCTTATTCCCTTGCAATAGCATTTAATCTCCTTCCAAAAGAGTTAAGGCCTAATGCTGCTGCTTATCTTGCAAATGATGTTAAAAAATTCAAACATATTACTACAGGATTTGTAGGAGCTCCGTTAGTTTGTAAATCCCTTTCTTCAACAGGGAATGATTCTTTAGCATTCATGCTGCTTAACAGGAAAACCTATCCATCATGGTTATATCCTGTTACACAGGGTGCAACTACTATTTGGGAAAGATGGGACGGCTTAAAACCTGACGGAACTTTCCAGGATGCAGGTATGAACAGCTTCAATCATTATGCTTACGGTGCAATTGGCGAATGGCTTTATCAGTATGTTGCAGGTCTAAATTTTGATGAACAATTGCCCGGTTATAAACATATTATTTTTGCACCTCATGCAGGAGGCGGGCTTACTAATGCAAAAGTAGAATACAATTCTATGTACGGGAAAATTGTTTCCGCATGGAAGATTGAAGGGAATGATTTCATTTATGAGGTTAATGTTCCTGTAAACACAACTGCTAATGTATTTTTGCCTAATATTAAAATTGATGATTTAAAAATAAATTCAAAGCCGGTTACGGAAGAATTGAAAAACAATATTACTGTTAATGATAAAAGTTTATCCGTTTCAATGATAAAAGTTTATCCGTTTCACTCGGTTCAGGAAAATATGTTTTTGAATATCCGGTTAAGAAGTAAGTAATGATATTCGGCTTGTATTGATTAAAGCATAATTTACTGAGCACCGCCCGCCCCTGAAAATTTGGCGGGCAAGCCTTAATCCTCCTCCTATCCAAAAAACGGACAGGAGGGGGAAACAGAGGGTGGTTTATTCCTTTGAGGTGTCCTAAATATAACGTAAATTTAGGATGTAAATAAATTGGGCTAATATAATAGCAATTATTGTTTGTAATTCTTCACTATCATTCATTCATCTAACAGATAATCCAGAATATACTAACTACTCAAACAAATTATCCATAAGGAAAAATTAATTAATGTCATTTGAAAAAATAAACTTGATAAAACCGATTCAAAAAGCTTTAGCTGGAGAAGGTTACACTATTCCTACTCCTATTCAGAAACAGGCTATTCCATTTATACTCGAAGGCAGGGACTTACTTGGCTGCGCACAGACAGGTACCGGTAAAACTGCCGCTTTTGCTGCTCCTATATTGCAATTACTTTATAATGAAAAAGGAAGCAGTAAAGAACATAGAGTTATTCATTCATTAATTCTTACTCCAACAAGAGAACTTGCTGTTCAGGTAGGAGACAGTTTCTCTGTATACGGCAGGTTTACAGGATTGAAAAATCTTGTTGTCTTTGGAGGTGTTCCGCAAAAATCTCAGACTGATGGATTAAGAGCCGGCATTGACATTCTAATTGCAACACCCGGCAGGCTGCTTGATCTAATGGAACAAAAATATATTGATCTGAAGCATATTAAAATATTTGTCCTTGATGAAGCCGACCGTATGCTTGATATGGGTTTTATTAATGATGTTAAGAAAGTGATTGCAAAACTTCCGGCAAAAAGGCAGACTTTGTTTTTCTCTGCTACCATGCCTCCTGAAATTGTTAAATTATCGCAGACTATTTTAACGAATCCGGTTAAAGTTGAAGTCACACCCGAATCTCCTACAGTAGATGCTATTAAGCAAAGTGTTTATTTTGTAGCAAAGGGGGATAAAAGAGCTTTATTGATTCATCTATTGGAGCAGCCTTCTATTCAATCTGCACTTGTATTCACGCGCACTAAATACGGCGCCGATAACGTGGCACGGTTCCTATGTAAAAGGAATATAAATGCAGAAGCAATTCATGGCGATAAGAGGCAAACCGTGCGTCAGCGCGCATTGAATAATTTTAAAGCCAAACAGACAAGGGTATTGGTTGCTACCGACATTGCGGCCCGCGGTATTGATATTGATGAATTATCGCACGTTATAAATTTCGAAATGCCGAACATTCCTGAAACATATGTTCACCGAATCGGGCGGACAGGAAGAGCAGGATTGGGAGGGGAAGCCATCTCTTTTTGCGATGCCGAAGAAAAAGCATATTTGAAAGATATAAATAAACTGATTTCAAAAACTATTCCGGTAATTGAAAACCATCCCTTTGCACTTAAAGAAGAACATGGGGAACATTTCAGGCAAATTGTAACAGGAATAAAATCAGTAAATATTAAATCCCATTCCGGTGCGGATTTTAAAACTGCTAAAACTAAGAATAGCAGAAGCAGACCTACCAAAGTTTGGACTAATTTGGAGAGAAATTAAATCGTGGATGGAACGAACCGCAAATTGATTGCACAGGGGATGCATGTGGCAATTGTTTTAAAAGAAGATCAGCGCACAGGGAACCTGACCGAAGGCTATGTGAAAGATATTCTTACTAATTCCCCTAATCATCCTCATGGAATTAAAGTCCGTCTGGAAACCGGGGAAGTAGGACGTGTTAAAAAAATATTGGATTAAACAAAGATAGAAAAGCATTAATCCAAAGTATGCAATTAAAATAAATTTTTTGTGTTATTTCCTTTTCAATGTTACTCTTGCAAAAGGCTTAAGTTTGCCTTTCTCTTCATTATCCATTGTCCATTTCCATGTATCGGTAGTTTTATCATAAATAAATGTCGTGTGGAATGGGCTGTCTCCTATATTGAATAAAAAGGGGAGAGTATCATCAACTCTTTTGGCATGTGCAATTGCCTCTCCTATTAATCCGCCGCTTCCTGTTACATCCAGCCAAAGGCAGGTGTAAGTGCTTGAGGCGGCATCCCAACCAATGTAAACAATAGCTTCATATTCTGCCAATCCGGCTGCATTCTTTTCATGTGATACTTCATGTATCTGGATATACTGATGTCCCAGTACCCAGGATATTGTTACATCATGTGTGGTTTCCTTTCCGGCTATTGTGCCTTGTAAAATCCAATCACCCGTCATTTTATCAAGCAGAGGATCCTGAAAAGTTGTCTGCTGAGAGAATAAGGAAGTAGAGATGAAGAGAATTACGATACTTACTTTTAATGCCAACTTCATTTAACACCTCAATTTTATTTATAAAAAATAAAATAAAAAATTATGAGATGCTACAAAAAGTTCTCCAAGATTCTGTGCATCGGCTCCTAGATTACTCGGAGTCCTTATATTAATAAAACTGTAAAAAGGTTACCTTTATATTAAATAGGAGCGAAGAAGTTTTATAAATAAAAAACAAGAATTACTTAAAGTTTTACCAAACTTGTTAGGGCAAATTCACTCTGACATTTAATCCCGGGTAGGCCAGTTTTTGGAAAGAAATAGCATTAAATAAACTTTTATTTTGACTCAAAAAACAATAAATTAAATTATTATGTTTTTGAAATGTTTTATTTGAATAATATTTTAATATGCGAAAAAATCTAATAACTATATCTTTCTTAATCATTGGACTTTTTAGTTTGTCTTATTGCCAGGGGAAATCTAATTATTTTGGACTTTACAAACTTGAATTTAATCCTGAAAAAATAGATGAATGCGGTGATCTTAGATTAAGTTCGACTGCATTATGGACACTTAACGGAACAGTGATTGAAATTGATAGTTTAGGTTTTTTTATTTGCCGATTGTCTTCTGACCAGATCAGTTCCCAAAATGATTTTAAGATTTATAAAATAAAATTGGCTGGTGTTGATTTTAATCAGGATATAAAGAAAATAGTAGAAATGTTAAATGCTTTATTAAAGCATAAAAAAGTAATAGTAATTACTACTGATAGTGAGTTCTATAATTTGCAAAGTTTTTATGGAGTGATTGAGTATGAAGATTTTGATATAAATTATTCTTTACTTAAAAATGGACTAGCAAAATTCAGATCTAAAGCTTACACGCTGGATTTTTGGAGAAAATGCAAATACGAAAATGTCTCAAATAATTCTAACCGCCGCTAAATATTTTCCCTTGGTAACCCCATTTAGGCGGGTGAAATAAATATAATGTGAATGAATATGAATCGAAACTATTATAAGGCGGAATATTTTTATTGTAGTAGTGCATCATTCTGTTACTAAAAGATCATTGCAACATCAACAAATGTTGCTCACATCATATTTAAATCTATTGTCGTAAATTTTGTCGCTTCCGTCACGAAGTGGTTCGTGACGGCCACAACAAGAAAAAGTTAGTTATTTCGCCGCGGATTGGCCTATGACGGCCCAATGTTTGCAATGTTTAATATCTGTTGGACTATTATAAACAACAAACCCGTCAGCAGACGGGTTTGTTGTAATCTATAATATGTGTAACACTCTACATTTTCTTTAATACTTTTCTTATTATACCAAGGCATTCATCCATTTCATCCATAGTCACATTTAAACATGGCCTGAAACGTACAGACCTGCTTCCGTTGCCAAGCATTATAAGTCTTTCGTTCAACAATTCTTTGAGGAAATTATTTCTGATTTCAGTATCCGGCATGTTGAATGAACACATCAAACCCAAACCTCGTGCCTGAGAAATGAGTTTTGGAAATTCTGTTTCAAGTTGTTCAATATTCTTTAATAAGTATTTTCCCATATTAGCGGAATTCTCAACAAGCTTTTCTTCTTCTATAATCTGCAAATATTTAGCGGAGCGAACCATATCTGTTAGGTTGCCACCCCATGTGGAATTTATTCTGCTCGATTTTCTAAAGCAATGGTCTTCAATGTCATCAATTCTTTCACTTACCATTATACCGCAAACCTGTACTTTCTTTCCGAAAGAAATAATATCCGGTTTTACATAATGCTGGTGAGCCCACATTTTACCTGTCATGCCTATGCCGCTCTGTACTTCATCGAACATAAGAAGAATTTCATTCTCATCGGCAATATCTCTTAACTTTTGGAAGAATTCTTTTCTGAAGAAATTATCTCCTCCTTCTGCCTGTACCGGTTCTATAATAATAAGGGCAATATCATCCTTGTTATTTTTAATTGCAGCATGAATTTCATTTATTGCCTGTTCTTCAAGCTTAATTACTTCCTTTAAATTCTGTTGAAGCGGGAAAGTAATTTTCGGATTGGTAATTCTGGGCCAGTTGAACTTTGGATAAAGAAGAATTTTTGTCGGGTCTGTATTAGTTAAAGACATAGTATAACCGGTACGCCCGTGGAAAGCTTCCTTAAAATGTATTACCTGATGCCCTTTTTCTTCTTTATATCCTTTTTTAAAATTCTTCTTCACTTTCCAGTCAAAAGCAACTTTAAGGCCGTTTTCAACTGCAAGTGCTCCTCCTTCAATAAGGAATAAATATTTTAGATAATCAGGTTTGGCTATGCGGGTAAATGTATCAACGAACTCAGCCATTTCAGTTGTATAAACATCTGAATTGGAAGGTTTATTTAAAGCGGCACGGACAAGCTTTTCCTTAAATTCCGGAGTGGTCATTTTAGGGTGGTTCATGCCAACCGGAGATGAAGCAAAGAATGAGAAGAAATCAAAATATTCAATTCCGGTTTTTGCATCTATCATTCTTAACCCGTGGCTGTTTTCAAGGTCAAGTACGAAATCAAATCCATCTACAAGCATTACTTTGCGTAGTACATCATGTACATTTTCTGCAGTAATTGCTGAATTAGAAATGCCTGTGTTGTTAAAAATTACATTGTTCATTAAATCCCCCTGTAATTTTGAAATAAAAAAATTAGTTATTTGTGCTGAAAAAGGTTAAAAAGGGGGTATTGAGGATTAGAATACCTGCTCAAAGCGGGAAATCAGGTAACTTCTTAAAGTTTTGAAGCCCGTAATTTTGTAGAAAAGAATAAATTTTTTCATATTTGTAAGGATTTAATAAACAAACATATGTTTTAACATTTTTTTTTCCAAAAGAATTTTATGAAAATAATAAATATATTTTTCATTTTTGCGGCATTTGCCCTTGCGGCAGGCAGTTTACTCACTTCCTGTAAAGGGAAAAACGATCTGGATTATGAGGAAATTAACATTCCTATTGACCAAAACCGGATTGGGAACGAATTCGTAGAAATGAATTTGAAGTTTAAATTTAATCCTCCAAAAGGCTGGATGCTTAAACCTTCAGACCTGACTGAAAAAATCGTCTCAAGGCAGAAATCAGATAAAGAGCTTACAGATAGTTTTGTTTATAAGCCTATGTATGTTTTTTTCAGTGATTCCACGAGAGGCATTTTAATGGTTGGCACAATTGATAAAAGCGATTCTTCCAAACTGCCCATGCAGATTCAGAGATATGAAGATGAACTTATTGCAAGGTACAACAAAGGGGATGTACATATAAAAAATTTCATAAAAGATAAAATTATGATATCGCAGCTTACCGTTGATATGCAGTCTATTATTTCCAGGAAGCTGATTTTGAAAAACATAGACGGGCAATATCTACAGTTCGATTATACAATGCAGAAAGCTTCGAAGGATATTGAGGAAAATGCAATAATGTCCTCAATCGGTTCCCTTAAACTGGTAAAGTAATTTATTCTAATGAAAAATAGAATTACTGAAGAATTGAAATCCCTCAGAGGTGCAATTAAATCGCTGGATAGAAAAGTTGTAATTATTTTTATTGCAGTTTCATTACTGCAAACTATCTCTTGGTATGTAACATCAATGCGTTTTTTCCGTACTAATTTTTATGATACATTTTTCGCTGATAACCCTAATGTATCACTTTATGAATATATTTATTGGTTTGCCGGCGATTTTGTTACTCTCTTTGTTTGTCCGGTTTTGATAATTAAATTTACATTCAAAGAAAAATTATCTGATTATGGAATAAATTTTAAAGAAGCAGGCCTGGGATTTTTAATTACCCTGATTTTCACTTTTGTGATGGTAATCATAATCTGGTTTTGTTCTTCATCGCGCGAATTTGCAGAATATTACCCCATGCTTTCCTCAACACGGAATAATTGGGTATTCTTTTTGGTATTTCAAATATTCCTTTTAATATTTATTATTGCATGGGAATTTATCTGGCGCGGTTTTATGATATTCGGTCTTAAAGGTAAATTCGGATTTTATGCAATACTTATTCAGATGATTCCTTTTGTAATATTGCATAACGGCAAACCCGCGGCAGAGACATTCGGAGCAATAGCCGGAGGATTAGCGCTTGGTATTCTTGCTTACAGGACAGGCTCTATTTTTTACGGTGTAATTATTCATTACATGGTTATGTTTATGATCGATTTTCTTTCAATTATGCGTTTTAAATTGGACGACTTTGGAACAGGGATTAATTCCCTTTTTCATATTCTTTCCAAAATATTTTAATTTTACTTATCAAATAAATATGAATAGAGGATTTTATGCGTTTTTGTTTAAATGTTGACCATGTTGCTACTTTAAGAAATGCCAGAGGGGAATCGCAGCCTGATCCGATAACTTTTGCTTTAATGGCAGAACAATTCGGCGTTGACGGAATAGTCGTTCATTTGAGGGAAGACAGAAGGCACATAAATGACAGGGATGTACGCCTTTTAAGAGAATTAATATCTACGAAACTTGATCTTGAAATGGCTGCAACTGATGAAATTATTAAAATTGCTTCCACAATAGGTCCTGAACTTGCTACTCTTGTACCGGAAAAAAGGCAGGAGCTTACTACGGAAGGGGGCCTGAATGTAATTGATAATGTAGATCGTTTAAGGGATGCTGTTACGCGCCTTCATGATGCCGATATTGCAGTTTCACTTTTTATAGAGCCTGATACTGCTCAGATAGATGCAGCCTCTGAAATAGATGCAGATCTTATTGAAATTCATACAGGTAATTATGCAAATGCAATTGGCGAAGATAATGTTTTTGAGGAACTTGACAGAATTAGAGTCGCTGCAAAACATGCTAAGAAATTAGGCCTTGGTGTTAATGCAGGGCATGGCCTTAATTATTTGAATATTAAAGAGTTCATAGCAATTAAAGAAATTGACGAAGTTAGCATTGGCCAGGCGGTTATTGCAAGGGCTATTTTTGTGGGAATAGAAAAAGCCTTAAAAGAAATGATTGAGTTAATTAAAGGATAAATAATTCTTATGCGGGCAGAAGAAATTCTTCCCGCAAAATTTTTACACTTGATGGGTGTTTATAACTTCATTTAAAATAGAAAAGGTGATTCTAATGGTACGCCATTTAAAGTTCTTAGTTATGTTCTTGATTTGTATATTTTCTTCGAAATGTCTATTTGCACAATTTCAAAATTACAGAGTAAGTTCATTTTCTGTAACAGATCCTAATGAAGTTACAATTGCAGTTAATCCTGCAAGTCCTTCACATCTGGCTGCAGGGGCAAATATGAGGTATATTTATACTTCCAATGATAGCGGTAAAACTTGGAGTGAGACATCGGCCTCGTCCACATTAGGCACTGCCGGAGACCCGGTATTAATTTATGACAGGTTTGGAAATTTGTATTATCAGCATCTTAGCTATCCTGCCGGAGGTGCATGGATTGATAGAATGGTTATACAGAAATCTGCTAATAATGGCGGAGCATTTTCCAATGGAGCAGGAGTAGGACTAAATGGAAGCAAAAATCAGGATAAAGGATGGCTTGCTGCCGATATGACAAGCACTTTATATAAAGACAATATTTATCTTACCTGGACTGAGTTCGATCTATATGGAGTAACTACACCTACCGATAGCTCAAGGATTCTGGCTTCTTATTCTACTGATCATGGTGTTACTTGGTCAACACCCGTAAGAGTGAGCGACAGAGGGGGGGATTGTGTTGACAGCGATAATACAGTGGAAGGTGCAGTTCCCGCAATTGGCCCAAACGGTGAAGTATATGTTACATGGAGCGGTCATAATGAGATTACATTTGATAAATCACTTGACGGCGGAAAAACTTTCGGCAAAGATATTTTTGTAGCAAACCAGCCAGGCGGCTGGGATTATGCTATTTCCGGAATTTACAGATGTAACGGAATGCCTATTACTATGTGCGACGTCAGCAATGCTAAAACCAGAGGCAATATTTATGTAGTCTGGGGAGATACAAGAAACGGAACAAATGATGCAGACATTTTTTGCATTAAATCTACAGACGGCGGCAATACATGGGGAAATACAATTAGAGTAAATAATGACAACACCCGCAGGCAGCAGTTTTTTCCCTGGGCAACAATAGATCAAACTACAGGATATATTTACGTTGTATTTTATGACAGAAGAAATTATTCCGATAATCAAACAGATGTCTATCTTGCTGTTTCAACAGACGGAGGCGTTTCATTCCAGAATGTAAAAGTCAGTCAGACTCCATTTACTCCCGTAAGTAATATATTCTTTGGGGATTATATATGTATTACCGCACTAAACGGAAATATCTATCCTATATGGATGAGAATGGATGTCTCTAATATGTCGGTTTGGACAGCTCATGTAACTCAAGATGCACTTAATAAAACATTCGTTGGTATTGATGATAATTCTATAATGAAAACTCCTGCAGGTTATGAACTTGCACAAAATTATCCTAATCCTTTTAATCCGCAGACTACAATTTCATATAAAATACCCGAATCATCCAAAGTAGTTATTAAATTATATGACATAAACGGCAGAGAAGTTGATACTATTTTTGATGGTTTTAAGCAGGCGGGGCAATATCAAATTAATTACGATGCTTCTAAATTAAGTTCAGGCAGATATATTTACAAACTTATAGCCGGAAATACAGTATTAACAGGTAAAATGATTTTACAAAAATAGAAAGATTTAAAACCGGGCAATGATTTTTTGTTTTTATTTCCGGTAATCTTATTCGGGAAATAATATTTACGAATTGATTATATTTTAAGTAAATAATCATATTTAATTTATATAATTGCTAATCCGTATTTCTGTTTTACCGGTCAAAATTGATTATCTGCAATTGTATCTTCCTTCCAAAAAACAATATTAACAAAATGAATTATTTGAAAAATTAAAAATATGTTGTATTTTAAATTCATTCCAATTTTTAAATACGGCTATTGGCCCAAAAATATATTGATTTGTTTCTAAAATACAAATCAAGGCAGCTATTTTTTTTATGATATATTTCGGCTGATTACCGGTTAATGCTGAATTTTAATAATACAATATAAATATTTTACAATAAGTGTGCGGGCGTAGTTATGAAATCATTTAGCTGTTTTAGTTTGCTTCTATGTTTAGGATATTTATTTATTTATTCTTCAATCAATGCTCAATTGAATTATCCACAAAATCAAAATTTATTCGGCGGCTTTATGCAGGCTAATGCTGCGGTTAATGTACCTCTGGCATCGCAAAATAAAGCCGGAGATATTGACATGTCTTTCGGGTATAACGGAAGGGTTGACCTTCCCGGTTTTGGTATGGTAATTAAAGATGAAGCCATACAGAGCGATAATAAAATTGTTTTGGCAGGTTCAAAAGATTATAACGGCAGTACCTCTCTTGTTATTGCCAGATACCTTCCCGGCGGGCAGCCTGATGTAACTTTCGGTTCTAACGGAGTATATGTTTCTGAATCCGGGTTTATGCATAGCTGCTGCATTACAATTCTCGATAATGGCAAAATATTTGTATGCGGTATTTATATACGCACAAATCCACAATTTGGGTGGGAAGAAAAAGTGTTTACTCAGTTCGTTTTAACTCAGGATGGAATTCTTGACAGCACCTATGGTACAAATGGAAAAGGTAGTATGAGTTTCCCCGACAATACCTTTGGAGCCGGCGGTTCTGTAGAACAACTTTATTTAAGTAAAAGCAGCAGCGGCAGTTTTTTTGTAGCAGGCAGTCTTAGCCAGTCAATTGTTTTTGCTGCATCATTTAATTCCGGCGGAGGATTGGATTATACGTATGGAATAAATGGAATTGCAATAGTTAACAAGGATTCAAAATTTTCTTTATCAAAAATTTTCGCTGATTCAAAAAACAGGCTGCTTATTTGTGGTACTACTGCTGTAGGAACTAAATTTGCAGTCTATAGACTTGATTCAACTGGAAACTTTGACACTTCATTTAATGAAACCGGGTATTTAAGTACTCTGGCAATTACAGAAACCACCTGTTCTGTTGGCGGTATTCAGGAAATGGACAATAATAAACTGGCGCTTTTCGGATGCGTTCAGAAAAGTAATAATTGGGTTATTTGTATCTGTTATTTAAATGAAGACGGCACGTTCAATGACGATGTTTACTCGGGGGGTTTATATTTGGCTAGTATTATAGGGTATAATAGCTTGTCCATTATATATGATTCCTCT
>TBL_comb47_HYPODRAFT_10000873_pt1 | contig 39666 bp, 42 predicted proteins | sample TroBogypolimnion_40_FD_10682 | JGI IMG/M metagenome (IMG submission 10682)
GGCGTTCAGCTTGAGCGAATTCGGCATTGAGCTTCAGGCGCAGACGAATCAAGACCTCGCCCAGCGCCAACAATGTCTTGTCCAGGACGAAACTTGAAAGGCCCATGATTCCGCCGGCTTTCAGCTTACGCTCCAGCAGTACGTGCAGCTGGCCGTGGTTCACGAAGTCAATCTCCTCGCGACGTTCGGAACGATTGATATCATTCACTGTGGCCCATTCTTCAGGCGTCAACGGCGGTTCGGACTCCGGCTGCTTGTTGCGCGTCTTTGGGGCCTTTTGAGGCTGCGGAACTTGGGTTTCAGGCTTGGACGGTTGAATGCTGGGAGTGGCTGTCGGCGCTGTTACCTGCGCGGGCTCCTGCTCTTTGTTTCTATCGTCGAACATGGTCACGTCCTTTCGCACTTCTCGCACGCCCGAATTTTACCCTGGCTACGACCAGATCGACAAGGGGTGCACCCGGCGCGGTTGGGGCCAGCCAAGCTCCACGGTGTTGTTGGGGCCATTCGTTCAGGACCGCGTCCAGCCTCGCAGCCCCTCGTATGCCGCCGCCCGGCCCCCGGGTCTGCCTAAACACTTTTCTCCTGCGCTAGGATGGAAATAATCGGCAGTGGGATTCAAAGCAAAGAAAGATATCTGCCGTGAAATATCTTTTATGCAGACATTCCAAGGGCGGTGTAGAGATGACTAAAAAGCCGGCCGTCAGCGGCCCACGAGAATGATTCGAGCGCCCTTGTGGCGCTGTTGTACGCGTCTGGCATCGCCCTTGGAGAGCAGGCTGCGGGAATGTAACCAGCCCTGTGAGCCGACGACCACATAGGCGGGCTCGCCTTTTTCGGCGGCTTGCCGGCTTTCTCACCCGGCAGTAATTCACGTACATATGCAGTGAATCGGGCTGGCTCGTAGTCTTTGAGCTGTCGGCGGATTTCAGCCGGCCTGGCCGGCCGGTCGTCACATTTCTTCGACAGCACCCGGAGAACGAATCGGAGGGCAGTCCAAGACACATGGTGGGCACGAAAGTCTGCGAACGCCTCCCTATCAATCGTCTTGACCAGACACAACGCCGAGTGCAGCACAGGCGTTCCGGCTCCGCATTCCTTCCGGAGTATCTTGCCGACGCGCTGAAGATAGTGCCCGTTATAGTCGAACCGTTCGCGGTCGGTATCTTCGAGTAGCTTCTTTAGGAGCGTGCCCACTTCGTAATACACATCCGGCAGCCATAGGGAACGGCGTCGGCGCAGCAACGGCACCAGCCGGGCGGCCAGCTCCTTGGGTGCAGGCATGTCGCGGTGAGCTGTCATTTATCCCGGATAATAGAGCTCCATCTAACGCTCGGCAAGGTCACATCGGTTCGTCTCTGCCTGCACGTAACGCTTGGTCTAGCTGACCAGCGCGGTGTAGTTCCCTCTTTGACCAGCCGCGATCTCGGCCGTTGTCCCTGCGAGGTGATGGTGGTCGGCCCAATTAGCCGGATGCTCCAGCAGCCGCCGCAGTCGCTGATCGAACAGTGCGTCCTCGTCGGCCGCGGTGAGGTCTACGCTGAGATCGTGCAAACCTCTAGGCTTGGCCACGGCGTCTGTCGGCGCCATCGGAAGGGCGAACAAGATAATCGGGCGCTGCCCGGTGTTAGAACCTCTTAACTCCGGACCCACGCGTGCAGCCCTCGCTGTGGTTCTCCGCATCAGGGTTTTTAAGGGAGGGCCGTGTAGAGCGGTAACGGACGCAGCACCTCGTAATTACTTTTGGCTAGGCGGTGGGTTGGCGCAGATGTGACTGCATCTCGCCCGGCAGCGCCACCAGCGGAATTAGTAAACTCAACACCAATTTCAGTTTCATTTTCATATGTTTATTTTCCGTTCTTCGCTTTCGCCGCGTCGTATTCCTTCCAGAATTCCTCGGCAGTTTGGGCGGGCTGACCGCTTACGCCATTCCATTTATCGGAAATCCATTTCAAGCAGGGAAGCTTGCGCAGCGCTTCAACTCCGATGGCATTATCGGGCAGATGAATTGATTCCAATGTTTCGCAGGTCGCCAGCGGTGAAACATCACGGATCAGTCCCTTGTGAACGGAGATGTGAATGAGTTTCAGTCCCAACACCGGGCGCAAATCGGAAACCTTCGTATAGGAAAGACTCAACCACTGAAGCTTCGGACACCCTGCGAGCGGTGAGACATCGCTGACGGGACAGCCAGTAAGATTGAGCCTCTCAAGAGGTGCTCCCCGTAATGGGTCTAGGTTAGTAACCTTTGCGTCCCACAAACTCAGGCGACGGATCGGTAACCCAGCGAAGGAGGTAATGTTGGTGACTGGCAGTTTGGCGAGATTGATGTCGAGTGAGCCATCGTTGGCGACAGAGACCGCTTGTGTGATTTGGTCCGCCCCAACGCCCTGCTTGCGCAATTCGGCCCGCAAAGCTTGGACTCCCTGCATTGCTGCATCGCTCTTCGCCTTCGCCGCGTCGTATTCCTTCCAGAACTGCTCGGCGGTGGTGGTTGGCTCCATCTTATCCATCATTGCGATCCGAGAAAGATATTTGAGCTTCGGCAGCCGCCGCAGAAATTCGATGTCCGTACTGTGATACCTTGGCAGAACTAACTTCTCCAAATCCAAACAATCGGCAAGAACTTCGAGATTGGTAATCACCGACCCATCAACGAAGGCAAGAGTCTTCAGCGGCATTCCGCGCAAAACAGAGATATCGCTCACGTACTGTGAAACCGTTAGTGCCTCGAGTTTCATGCCTGCAAGCGGGGTCAAATCGCGCACGAGAGTACCGTGAAGCAGAAGCCTTCTCAATGGCATCCCGCGCAACGGCGTCAAATCACCCACTTGACTGCATTCTTGTATCTCTAGCAGCTCGAGTGGCATCCCAGCCAGCGCGCTAAGGTCAGAGATGCGAGTACCCAATAGGATCAGACGTTTCAAACGCGCGCCACGGAGAGCGGAAATGTCCGAAATGTTACTCGTATCGTGTAACAAAAGTGTCTCCAAGGGCATCCCGGCAAGCGGGGAAAGATCGCTGACCTTGGTTTTGGTAATATTGAGGAAACTGATTGGCATTCCGCGCAATGGTTCCACGTCGGTGATAGAAAGAGCCTGTAAGTCTACACTGATCAAACCATCCGGGTTTACCCACATGCCATATTTTTTCCCCAGCCACCGGTCGAGGTTGGCACGGAAAAGCGGGAGCTGTTCTTTGGTTGAAGCTTGGAGTTGAATGCCTAGTGCAATACCTTCGCCCACGCGTTTCTGGTGGGTATACGCAGCAAAAAGCTCAACGAGGTTCTCCCGTGGCATCTTGCCGTCTTTCGTCATCGCTGTGTCCATCTTTTCCGACAGTGCCAGGTTCTCGGCGGCGAAAGGTTGTTCAGGATTCAGCATCAGCGCGCGGCGATAACTTTCGGTGGCTTCCCTGAACCTCATCAACGGCTGGAGGATGTTGCCGCGTTGGGCGTGGAATTCGGCTTTCGTGTCGTCCAGTGTGATGGCGGTGTCAATCTTTTCGAGCGCCTCGGTGAACTGCTGGCGTTCGGTCAACACGCGGGCCTGGTCGCAGAAATTCGGCGCGGTCTTGCGCAGGCTGGCCAGCGCATTCTCGGCCCGGTTACGTTCGCCGATGACACGCCATGTGAACGCCGCTGAAATGCCGACCAGTACCAGCAGGCTCGCGGCGACGGAGAGGGAAACAGCCTTGTGGCGTTTGATGAACAACGTAAACTGCTTCCAGGCACCGGCATGTTCCGCCGCCGTGGCGAAACCATTTTGGTAGGCAGCGATGTCCTGCTGAAGTTCCTTGACGGTCTGGTAGCGATTCTCGCGCGCCAACGCCAGCGCTTTCATGGCGACGGCGGACAGCGAGTCGGGCACGCGAGCATTGGGGAGATGATGTAGTGGCGGTTGGTGACCGCCGCTATCGGGCGTCGCCGCTTTTCGGCGGTCATAGACCGCCGCTACAGCGGAGGGCGGCGTAATCCGACCGGTGCGAACTTTTTCCAGCAAATCATTCAAGGTGTCGCCGGTGACAGGCGACTGAAGTGTGAGCACGTTGTACAGGATGCCACCGAGGGCATAGATGTCGGTGCGGGCATCAATCCGGTCAATCTGGCCTTCGGCTTGTTCGGGTGCCATGAAGTGCGGCGAACCCATGACCGTGCCCGCCATGGTGCGATACTCTTCGGCCACGTTCAGCCGGGTTGAGCTGACGTCGTCGGCCTTCATCAGGAGCGTCGGCCCTTCATAGGCTTTGGTCTTGTCCAACTCCAGTACTTTGGCCAAACCCCAGTCCATGACGAGCACTTCGCCGTAGTCGCCCAGCATGATGTTTTCGGGTTTGAGATCGCGGTGGACAACGTTACGGGCATGGGCAAAAGCGACGGCGTCGCAGATTTTCTGAAACACGGTCAGCAGATTGGCGAGTGAATACCGGGCGATAGTTCCGGGTTGGCCCTGTTTGATTTCTTCCAACACCTGCTTGAGGGTGATCCCCACGACAAACTTCATCGTATAGAAGGGCCGGTTCTGCTCATCCACGCCGAGCTCGTAGACTGGGACAATGTTCGGATGTTCCAGCTGGCCGGTGATCTTGGCCTCGTCAACAAAACGCAGGGCGAGTTCACCTTCCCCGTCCCGTCCGGGCAACATGACCTTCATCGCCACGGTGCGGTTGATGTTAAGGTCCTTGGCGCAAAGGATGGCGCCCATGCCGCCGCGCGCATGGGTATCGCCGAGCGCATAGTTGCGCGGCTTCTTCAACGTGTCCAGCGTACCAGACTGTGCCGTATCGGAACCTTGCAACATCGTCATGGGCTTCGTTACGTCGTCATGCATGGCCAATCGCCTTCCGAGTCGGAAAAGAGGTGAACCATTATTTTATCGCTGGCGGAGCGGTCTTGTCTGCGCCCGGTATCTTGCCCGCATCTACCTGCCTCCAGAACTCGACGGCGGGGAGGTTGTTGATTGTTTTCAGCGTTTTGATGGAGCGCAGAATTCCGCTGTCGCGCTCCGGTTTGAATCCACAAGTGAGAGTCTTGAGCGGCATTCCCTTTAGCACGGACAAATCGGCACTTTGCGTTGCGGCACAGTTGAGGTTAGAGAGTGACATGCCTCTGAGCGGTGACAAGTCTTTTATTGGACAATTTTTGCAAGAGAATTCCTTTAACTGCATACCAATCAATGGTGTCAGGTCGCCTATTCTGGTGTCAGCGCAATACAGGTAGCTAAGTGGCAGGCCCTTTAGCGGCGAAAGATCGCTAACCGGACAATTCATCATCAACAAAAATGTAAGCGGCATGTTCTGCAAAGCCGACAAATCCGCGACCATCGACTGGCGGCAATAAAACATGGTTAGCGGCATCCCCTTCAAGGGCGAAAGATCGCGAATCGGATTCCCGCTGCAATCCAGCGTTGTTAGCTTCAAGCCTTGGATCGCCGCCAAACTTTCCAATTTCCCCATGACAGGCTGGTATTGCTCCGCAGCTCCACCATGTCCCGAGCAGAGGAGTGTTTTTAGATCACGTAGCGCTTGTACTGGCGAAATGTCGGCGATGTCCTTTGTGGCGAAGGCCAAGGTCGTTACCGCACCAGCTTTCGTGTCATATTTCACTTGCCCATCGAAGCCGTGATTAAGCTCCTTCAGTCTCGCTACGACACGTTGAACTTGTTGATCAGGCGGCAGCGCGGCGACTGCTTTGATGAAGGCGTCGTCAACGGCGGCGGGCGGCGCGCTGGCGGCGGCGGTCTTGTCTGCGCCCGGTATCTTGCCTGCGTCTACCTGCTTCCAGAACTCGGCAACGGGGAGGTTGTTGATTTGATCCAGCTTTTCCAGAGAACGTAGAAGGCCACTGTCGCGCTCCAACTTGAATTCACCACGAAGCTCCTTAAGCGGCATCCCCTTCAACGCTGACCAATCGGTCACTTCAGTTCCGGAACAGAGGAACTGGGTCAAGCGCATGCCTTTGAGCGGGGACAAATCCCCGATTGGGCAACCGCTGCAACCGAGAAACATCAACTGCATACCCGTCAAAGACGACAAATTATTTACTTTGGTACCTTGCAAGAAAAGACTCCAGAGAGGCATCCCCTTGAGCGGCGACAGATCGCTAACCGGACAGTTCATCAAATTCAGTAATTCAAGAGACATGTTCTGTAGCGGTGATAGATCGACAACCTTTGTCTCGCGGCACGAAAGCTTAGTCAAAGGCATTCCCTTCAATGGCGAAAGATCGCGAATGCGGTTGTAACCGCATTCCAATGTCGTCAGTTTCATACCTTGGATCGGCGAGAGATCCTCCAATTTCCCCATGCCTGTTTGTTCCGCGGCCTGCCCGCTTCCGGTGCAGATGAGTTTCCTAAGATCACTTAAAGCCCGCACTGGCGCAATGTTCACCACGTCTTTTGTCGAGAAACTCAGTTCCACCACCTTCCCACCTTCGATCGTGGGCGTAACGTTGCCGGAGAATCCAAGATTGAGTTCCTTCAGCTTCGCTGCCACGCGTTGCACTTGCTGCTCGGCCGGCAGCGCGGCGACTGCTTTGATGAAGGCGTCGTCAACGGCGGTAGCGGATTTCGCGGCGGGTGGTTTGTCGCTGCCGGACTTCATGCCGTTCCAGCCGAAGACGCCGGCGATCAGCACGAGCACGGCGGCGGCACCGCTATAAATCCAAACCATCGTCCGGCGCTGCTGCGTCGCGGCGGCGACCACTTTTTGAGCGGGGGCATTCTTGAGTGTGTGGTAGAGGGTTTGGAGCTCGGTGAGCAGCGCGTCGTAAGTGGGCGGGCGCTGCTTGGGGTCTTTGCTCATCATCCGCTTGACCAGCTGCGCGACTTTGGGCGGGCAGTCGGGGCAGAGTTTGAGGAGGTCGGGCGGCGCTTCGTGTACATGTTTATAGAACAGCGCTGTCATCTCCTCGCCTGTGAATGGCGGCTGGCCGGCAAGCATATGGAAGAGTGTGCAACCAAGACTGTAGATGTCCGTGTGAAAATCAAGGTCCTTTAGTCCGCGCGCCTGTTCCGGGCTAATGTAGAAGGGCGAACCCATCACCATACCAGTGGTGGTGAGGGTGACGGAGGCCTTCTCCAGGCTCTTGGCGAGGCCGAGGTCGGCGACCTTCACCTCGCCATCCTTGGAGAGCAGGATGTTATCGGGCTTGATGTCGCGATGAATGATCTTGGCTTTGTTCCAAGCGTAGCGCAGAGCTTCAGCCACATAGGTTGCGATGGCCAGCGCCTCCAGCGGCGGCATCTGCGGATGGCGTTGCATGCGTTGGCGCAGCGATTCGCCATCCACAAATTCCATGGCGATGTAGTGCGCGCCATTGTCCTCGCCGGCGGCATAGACCTGGACAAGATGGCTGTGGCTCAACCGCGCGGCGGCGGTGGCCTCGTTCTTGAAGCGGGTAACGAACTCGGCGTCTTCGGCGAGATGCGCGGGGAGGAGTTTGAGCGCCACAGTACGGTGGAGCGAGGGATCTTCGGCCTTATAGACCGAGCCCATGCCACCTTTGCCAATCTTTTCGAGAACCGTAAAGCTCCCGATTTGCTGCCGCCTGTCAGTCTCGTCCGCCATAATCCCGAAATTCCGGTGGCGGGCAGTCTAGCGATGCGAACATGCGAGTCAATGCGGAAAGCGGGCTGGCAGTCTCCAGTGACACAATATTGCGTAATCTGGCCCCCGGGCCATCTTCTAAACAATATATTAGATTTTCGCCAATAAAGAGAAGGGTTTAAGGCCCTCTCAGGCCGCCCTATGGGCCTCCCCGGACGGTCGCACATACCGGCCTAACCATAGGGCAACCCCATTGCTTTGACCGCGTAAAGCGTCCCTGAGAGCCATTGCCGGGAGGGACAGAATGGGGGGTTAGTGTTCTTGAATTTGGAATTACAATGCCATCCGAAGATTGCCTGCCGGGTCAAGATCGCACCTTTTTGACAACGGATTGACGTCGGACCGTAGTCTATGTACAGTACCCCCGATTATTGGGCTCATAAATGCCCGCCGGGAAAACTACGATGAAAAAACGATCCGGTATGATGTTGAACTGCTGGGCGGGGGCGGATGATGGAACCCCAACCGTTGATGTCATCGGTACGAGAGTGGCTAGACTCTCTAATGGGTCTAGCATCAAACTGCCGGAACAGCAAAGCGGCCGTATAGTGCAAGCTTCTTTTGAAAGAGGCCCCATAGCCGGATCAGTGCGTGGCAATCAAGTCACCTTCACGCTGATCGTTATGGATAGGCCGGCAGCTTCGGGTCCTGGCTTAGTCACTGGCGCTACCATGTCGGTATCTTGGCAATACTCCGATGGCAGCAAATGTGACTTCGACGCCTCGCGCAGCTAGCTAAGCTCATATCATCGTTAAGGAATGGATAATGTATTGGAGAAACAAGATTTTGGTCCGAAAAATTATTGCCACTTTTAGTTCCTTCTGCATGTTGGTATTCGTCACGTGTACCGCCCTGCTTAACTTCGGGTGCATGAGTTATACGGTTAAAGGTGGACGGGATTACATTTCTCCCTCTCGCCAACAGGAAGTTCGTTTTACTCTCGCACGCTTAGAGATAGGCGTGCCCTCAGATTTGGACTACATGATTTACGGTTGTACTCGGGGGTTGAACGACAAGGATCTAACTTGCTTGGATTTGAGCGGTGTCCTTTGTACTGAACGTCCAGATCTTTTTGTAAATAAAGGCGGAGTACCCTTTGGCGCGGTTGTGGAACTGAAAACGATTGACTGGCCGGGTAGTCGTTTTGGGACATTTGCATTGTGCCTCGCTACACTGGGCGTGTGGCCAACAACCCTAGAAGGGCTTTTGCAAGGCGATGTCTATCTGTCCTCACTGGTTACAACAAACCAAACGGCGGGGATCGCGCCCCTCAAGTGGGGGTATAAATGCAATCTTTCCGTTTTTTCCCCGATCGGACTTATCGCGTTCGTCAATGGATTCCCGGGCTACAATGGTCAGGAGGCTCACGGCTTGATGCCAGCACCTGACCCAATGGTAACGAAACCCGTTTATTTGTCCGAAATCGCCCGCGGTATAGCGGAAGCGATGGCACCAGATACGCGCGCCTATTTAGCTGCTGCAACTGATAATCCCGCAGGCAAGACATTGTCACCACTAACATCCAAATACGATCACGCACTTTCTTCTGCGCATTTGCTGGTTGCCAAGCCCCGAGCCACCGACATACGCTCTTTCCCGCCCCGTTATGTGGAACCAGACCTTCCTGACAACCGGCTGACACTGGTCACTACTACCGACGAAACTTGGATTGTATACGTTGACGGGGCGCTAGTCTGCTCCGAAGCTGATTATTCACTGAAAGGATTAAAGAAATCCACCTTCAGCCACTCCTCGAAAATACTGCCAGGAGAGCATAAACTGACGTTTGCCTATTATGCAGGCGCTCAGCCGGTTTTTATGTCCACCAACTTGACAGTCTCAGCCGCTCAGCGCTATCAGGCAGAGCGTATAATTATCGGTTATTCCGCTCAATTGTCTATTAAACTAATATCCCCGTCGAGCGAGAGCGTTGTCAAGTAATACGTCAGAAAATTAACTACCAATGGAGATGCTATGAAGTATTTGCGCAAGTTAATATTGGCATGCGTGGTTATACTTACTGTTTCAAGTTGTTCGACGGTCCCTCTTTATCGCCTCCCAAGCGAGAGCACGGCCAATTGCGCGACTATTTTTCAATCCGAATCTAGCTTGGGCGTTTATGAAGTGGACGGGATACGTGCTGTGACCACATGGCAGGTGATATCTAGGGATCTGCCGTCTGAGACCAAGTTGGCGCCTGGAAAACACACGATTGTGACCATTATGCTTAACGGTGGAGCGGATGTCTTTACAAGCTTATGGCTCGTTGCCGAACCCAATAAGCGTTACCTTCTCCGTCAAGAATTCACAGGTAACAACATGGTGCACTTCTGGTTCGAAGACCTGAGTAACGGCAAGGTTTTGGGAGGTCTTACTGGTAGCGTTGATGAGCCTGCAAAATGAGCCCTTAGGGCAAAAGGAGGAAACTCATGAAAATTGAAACAATCATTCGCAACTTGGTTCCATCTGTTACAAATATGCGACTGGTGATTCCCTGCGCACTGGTGTTGATAATGAACCTCTGTAGTTGTACCACAACAATGCAGATGGTTTCCCTCCCAGATCAATCAAAGACCATCGACGATCCTGAGAAATGTCGAGTATATATCATTAACTCACAGGACCCAGCTATTCCGCAGTCTCCCAACATTTATGACGGCAAGCAGCTCATCGGGCATTTTGGCGGTGGCGACAATTATTTATGCTGGGAACGCCCGCCGGGCGAAATGCTAATTTCATCGCCCTATATATATGAATCCGAATGGCACAGTTTCTTTCTTGCGAAGCCGACCTTTGTACGTTGTTTCGCAAAGAAAGGGGAGCGGATTTACTTCGTGTTCTATCGTCAGCTATGTTTCGTGAATCAGGAATATGGCTCCTCTCAGTTGAAGACCGCCAAGCCCCCTATTTTGCAACTGCCCAAGTAAATCTACGGGTCGTTCGATAATGGCACTCTAGGTGAATCGATGCCTCTAAGGCGCGGCGCGTTTCGACCACAAAATGACTCCATTAAAACATTACGACCTTCTCGTATCTTAAGACTAAGTCAAGCACGACATCAAGTCATGTTTTCAAGGGGATTTTCGCTCGAATGTTTCCGATTTTTGTGGAGATGTCTTTATATTGTTACATAGCAACAATAAAGCCGAAATTATTTCATTAAGGTTTTGCTTCGGTAGCGATGTGCTATAGCTTGATTTCACTTGAATTTCAACGTCTCTAGGATTAGCGCCACAGGCATTGATGTAAATACCTGATTCGTTTTTGCAAAATAATTGTAAGCTGTATTTTTTAATACTTTGATTATTAACTTGGGCCTCCTGAATTGTAATCAGTTTTATTTCAGTAACTTCGTTAAACCTGATTTTATAGCTGACCCGCTTTACCTTAACACGTGTTTCAGTTTCTCTCATTATTACTCTGCCGGGAAGCGTGGTGACCCGGTCGATAGAACTACCTCCGGCAAAGCCATCGGATGTATTAGCATCGAATGTAAATCCATCGTTATTAACGTCTGTGACCAAAACATCCGTTGATATTATGGCAGTCTTATCTAGTCCTGTGGTCAACCACGTCTTGGCAATCGCAACGGCTTGTTGTTGGGATATTTTTTGCTTAGAAGGATATGCGGGCGTAATACGTTCAATTGTTACTCTATCCTTATTCGCCCCATAAGTTGAGGGACTTGCAATGACGAGCATGATAACAATTACCAGATAAGAAATTGCTTGTGCGCGCCGCTTATCGACCGCAGATTGTTGTTGAAAAATCATACGTTTATTTTCGCGACGTGCGTTACAGAAGTCAAGCTTCTGGCGTCTTCTGTAGATCACCTGGCTTGAACACTACTCGGAACGCCGGTTTGCGCGCGCAACAGAACGAAGATTTTTTGCAGCACGTCGGCCGCCATGGTTTGCGGCGGCGGCACCAGCCGCACCGAGGCACCGAACGCCTGCGCCGCGTAGGCTAGCAGGCACGCGGGCATCTCCGCCGGTGGCAGCACATAGTCCACGACACCTGTGGCGATGGCGCTGTGCGGCATACCGTCGTATTCGGTGGACGCCGGATTTTGCGCCATCGCCATGCCGCCTTCGCCCTTGATCGCGCGCAGGCCCAGCGAGCCATCGCTGCCCGTGCCGGAGAGCACGATGCCGATCGCGCGCTCGTGCAGGTCCAGCGCGAGCGAACGGAAAAAGAAATCTATCGTCAACCGGTGCCCCTGCGGCGCCACCGGCTCGAGCAGTTGCAGCGCTCCATGCAGGAAGGCCATGTCGCGATTGGGCGGAATGATATAGACGCGGTTGGGCTCGACCACCATCCCATCCTCGACCTCGCAGACGCGCATCCGCGTGTAGCGCTGGATCAACTCGCACAGCATGCTTTTGTGTTCGGGCGCCAGATGCTGCACCAAAACGAAGGCCATGCCCATGTCTGTCGCCGCCGACATCCCGGCGAAAAACGCCTCGAACGCCGCCAGCCCACCGGCGGAGGCACCGATGCCGACGATGGGAAAACTCGCAGTGGCCGCGCGCGCGACCGGTTTGACCTGCTTCACGGACCGCACTTTTTTTATGCGTTTCATACTGACACACCTCGCTGAATACGGGAGGACTTTGGCACACCTAGTCCACATGTGCGACGTTTTACGAGGAAAATTTTTTACGCGGTGGCAGTGGCTGTATTCATGCGAGTGCTAAAAAGAATAGCCACCTTCGCAGCAGCCTTCCTTCATGCCTGCCGAGCATGGTGGCAGGCACTGCACTCGCACGCGGCCCGCACGAGCCGTGCAGCCAACTTGGTTCGGCCACGATGGCAAGTCGACCGCGCCGCCATCGCCAAGATTGAGCGGAACTTGCGGTACGTGGCCAACTATGAGCTCGCCGCGCTTGCTAAGACATTCGCGGTGTCACCGGTGAGGTTGCTGTGTTGGGATTAAAGAAAGGGCTTGCCAGCAGGATCGAGCCTTCTATCCTTCACCACTATGCGAGCTGGTAGTCGGCGTGCCTATGACGCTTCGTGGCGTCAGGCCGTCGAAGCCTGGTTGCTGGAGCATGACTTCTTAGAAGTCCTCCAGCCGAAAAAGTGTTACCCCTTTTTCAATGCAAATGGCCTCAAATGACGGTTGGCACCACACGCCATTGTCTGAGGGTTGTGTTGGTGTAACGGGAGTGGTGAGGTGGCTGGAGAACAAGATATGAATGAGTCTGTGGCGAAGCCGGTTATGCCGCGAGGATTATATTGGGGTTTTGGTTTGGGTGTGTTGGCCATTGTGGCCGGAGGCCTCTGGTTCTATCACGCTCAGGAAACGCAACTGCGGCAGGATGTGGAGCGGAACCTCTCCGCAATCGTCAAACTCAAAGCCGAGGCGCTGGCCGACTGGCGGAGGGATGCGCTCGAAGATGCGGCGCATGTAGCGGAGAATCCCCTGCTGGTGTCGGCACTGGCACGCGGGCTGCCAGCGCTATCCGCGGCGGAGCGTGAAACGCTGCGCGTATGGATGGAGTCCTTCCGCAAGCATGCCCGCTACGAGGATATCCTGCTGACGGATGCCGCCGGACAGATTCTCTTTAGTCTCACGGCCCAGACGCGTGATGTGGATGAGGAGGAGAAGGCAGCCTTGTTGCAGGCCAGCAACGATGGCGCGCCGCATCTGAGCAAACTTTTTTTATTGGCATCACGCCGCGAGCCGCGTGTGAGCGCGGTGGCACCGGTTCGGGTGGGCGCCGCCGTGCAGGGCGTGCTTTTAGTGGCGGATCCTGCGGCACATCTTTATCCCCTCCTCCAGGCGTGGCCAATTCCGAGCCGTTCGGCAGAGGCGCTTCTGGTGCGGCGCGAAGGGGAACAGGTACTCTTCCTGAATGATCTGCGCCACCAGTCAAACACGGCGTTGCGATTGAGCATCCCGCTGACGCACACCGAGGTGCCGGCCGTGTTAGCAGTGCTGGGGCGGCAAGGGGTGGTGCCGGGGCGCGATTACCGTGGCGTGCCAGTGCTCTCGGCCCTGACGGCGATACCGGATTCGTCGTGGTTTCTAGTGGTGAAAGAGGACGAGGAGGAGGCGCTGGCTGCCTGGCGAGGGCAAGCGCGTTTGATTTTGGGGGGGATCTTGGGTCTGTTGCTGGGATTGCTGACGGTGCTCTGGCTCATCTGGCAACAGTCGCAAAAGCGGCACTATCGGGTGGCCTATCAGGCCGAAGTGGAACGGCAGGCTTTGCGTCATCACTACGAGCTGTTCATCAAGCACGCCAACGACATTATCATCCTCACGGACGGCCGCCAGCATATCATCGAGGCCAATGACCGGGCGCTGGAAACTTATGGGTATACGCGGGAGGAAATGCTGGGCATGCCCATATGCAACTGCATCCCGCCTGAGCTGCGGGCTACGTTTGAGGAACGTACGCGGTTGCTGACGAGCCATGGCGAATTCCGTGGCGAAGCCCTCCACCAGCGCAAGGATGGCAGCTGCTTTCCCGTAGAGTCGAGCGCCCGTGTCATCGAGGTTGGGGGCGTGACCTTTGTGCAGGCGATCATCCGCGATATCACCGAGCGCAAAGCACAGTTGGAGCAGATCGAGCGGATGAACCGACTATATCTGGCGCTGAGTCAGGTGAACCAGAGCATCGTGCGGGCGCAGACGCGGGCGGAGCTATTCGCAGAGATGTGCCGGGTGTTGATCGAGTTTGGCGGCTTCAAGATGGCGTGGATCGGGCTGGTTAATCCCGTCACAAAGCAGGTGGAGGTGGCCGCCCATCATGGCGATGAACTCGGCTATCTGGAGGACATCAAGATTTATGCCGATGACCGGCCGGAAGGACGCGGGCCAACCGGTCTGGCGATCCGCGAAGATCGGCCCGTGATGTCCAAGGATTTCCTAGGCGACGAACGCACGCAGCCTTGGCAGGCCAAGGCCGCACGTGCCGGCATCTTTTCTTCCGCATCGTTCCCGCTCCATCTGAGCCGGCAGGCCTGCGGGGCGCTGACCGTCTATGCCGGTGAAACGGATTTCTTCCATGAACGGGAAGTCGCATTGCTGGTCGAGGCTGCCATGGATATTTCCTATGCCATGGAGAAGTTGCTGGCGGCCGAACAGCACGCGCTGACCGATGCGCAGTTGCGCGCCAGCGAAACGCAATTTCACACCCTCTTCAATGCGATGCAGGAGATGGTGGTGCTTCATGAGTTGCTGCTGGATGCGGCCGGGCAGCCGGTGGACTATCGCATCCTAGATTGCAATCCGGCCTTTAGCAGCATTACGGGTATAACAAAGGAAAAGGCCGTAGGCGCGCTGGCGTCTGAGCTGTTCGATGTCAGGCCGCCACCCTATCTGGAACAGTATGCCCGGGCCGTCCAGACAGGCTGCGCCGAGAGCATCGAAACCTTTTTTGCCCCGATGGGCAAAAACTTCTTCATCTCGGCTTTCCGGTATGCGCCGGGTCGCTTTGCCACGGTAACGATGGATACCACGGAACGCAAACGGGCCGAGGATGCGTTGCGCGAGGGCCTGCTGTTCCGGCGTGAGGCCGAGAAGATTGCCAAGATCGGTGCTTGGAAGGTCAATCCGAGGACTGACTACCTCTATTGGACCGAAGGCGTGTACGAGATCCTTGAGGCGCCACTGGACTATAAGCCCGGCTTGGAAGAGGGGCTTAGGTTTTACACGGCCGAATCCATCCCGGTCTTGCGCGAAGCGCTGGTGCGCGCACTGGAAAAAGGGACACCCTTTACCATCGAGGTTGGCCTGACGACCATGAAAGGCCGGTCCGTCTGGTCGGAAGTGCGTGGTCTGGCACGGATCGAGGAAGATGGTCAGCCCTACATCATCGGAACTTTTCAGGATATTACGGAGCGCAAGCAGGCGGAGGTGACCCTGCAGCGCAGCAAGGAAGATTGGGAGAATATTTTCCAGGCCATCGGCCAGCCGACGGCAATCCTAAGTCCCGAGCATGGCGTCATGACTGCCAACCGCGCACTGCTGAGCGCCACCGGTAAAACGCTGGAGGAATTGCGTGGCCTCAAATGTTGGCAAGTCTTTCATGGGCGGGATGTCACAGGCCCCATGGTGGATTGTCCCTTGCAAATGGCCTTGCGCAGCGGCCACCAGGAAGTGGCCGAGGTCGAGTGCCAGATGCTGGGCGGTACCCATCTGATGTCATGCACCCCGGTAAAGAATGCCGCCGGGCAGGTGGAAAGAGTTATTCACATCGCCACCAATATCACCGAGTTCAAGCGACTGCATCAAGCCTTCCTCCAAGCTCAGAAGATGGAGACGGTGGGCAAGCTGGCTGGCGGCGTGGCCCACGATTTCAACAATATCCTGCAGACCATCTTGGGCTACAGCGAAATGTTGCTGAAGAGCACGCCGCCGGAGGATGAGCGGCATCGTGATCTGAAGGAGATCCATAGCGGCGGCGAGCGCGCCGCCGGGCTGACCCGCCAATTGCTCGCTTTCAGCCGCAAGCAGATGCTCCAGCCTCGCGTTTGCGACCTCAACGAGATCATCACCAATGTAGGCCGCATGTTGGCCCGCATGATCGGCGAGGATGTGACGCTCAAGTTGGAACTCACACCCACCATCAAACCTGTGCAGGTGGATGTGGGCCAGTTGGAACAGGTGCTGATGAACTTGGCGGTTAACGCTCGGGACGCCATGCCCAAGGGCGGTCAATTTTTTATACGTACGAGCGATCTGGTCCTAGCCTCCGAGGATCTTCCGATGCATCCGGAAGGCCGGGCCGGCCGTTTCGTCTGCATGGAGGTCAGTGATAACGGGTGCGGGATGAGCAAGGCGGTGCAGGCTAAGCTCTTCGAACCATTCTTCACCACCAAGCCACAGGGCAAGGGCACTGGTTTGGGCCTAGCCACGGTCCACGGCATCGTCAAGCAGCATGAAGGCTGGACTACGGTCTATAGCGAGGAGGGGTTGGGTACCACCTTCAAGATCCATCTGCCAGCTGTGGAGGATGCGGAGCCGGCGGCGGCGGTGGAGGTGGAGGCCCATATCGCTCCCGGTCGGAATGAAAATATTTTGCTGATCGAAGATGATCCCCAAGTACGGTATCTCACGTGTTTGCTGTTGAAGCGGCACGGTTATCGCGTCACGGACGTCGGCCTGTGCGCCGAGGCCTTGGCTGCCTTCAGTGGTGGTTTTGACTTAGTACTCAGCGATATGGTGCTCCCCGATGGCAATGGATTGGAAATGGTCCGGCAGCTCCAGAGGCAATGTCCCCGACTGCGTTGCGTTTTGACCAGTGGCTACGCCGATATCCATGAGCGCTGGCCGGAAATCGAGAAGAATAGCTGGGTTTTCCTGCATAAACCATTCAATCGGTTTGGTCTGCTGCGCGCTGTTGCCGGTGCACTCACTCGGGTCTAATAGCTAGTCTAGAAGTGGGAGCGGAGTTCGGCAGCGACAGACGCGGTCAACGCGCAGTTCGGCAAGCACAAGGTCAGCTTGGGCACGGGCTGTCCTTAAAGCGGCATCGGAAGTCGAGTGCGACATTCAACAGTGGCGCAAGCGAACCCTGCTCGCGGGCGAGACGGAGCGGCAGCGCCTCAAAATTCCGAGGTGGGGCATCACTGTTTGATCAAGTTCAACTAACCTGACACAAACGTTGCGCAGGTTCGGTGATCACCGCCATGTACTTCTCCATGTCCTGTAGCGCAAGTTCACGACGGCGCTGATGTGTCTTTGATTGTCGCCAGCTTAACCATCTTCGCACCGCACCGCGGACAAAGGGGCCGATCAACCTCCTAGACCCGCTTAATCAACTCCCTCCACATCGCGTACGCCACGGACCGAAGGGGTCAAAATAATGCGGAAAAATACTTTGACCGCACAGTGGCGTAAGCGTATTTTTTCGCGTGGTCGTCAGTCAAACAAAGGAAAAATATTATGCAGGAAAAGAACAAGCGGCAACCGAGTCATGCGGAACAGGTAGCGCGACGGGCGTTCATCAAGAAAGCCGCCGCGGGCGCGGCCTTGGCCGTACCGGTCATTGAATCGTTCACCGCTTCCAGTATGCTGGCAAAAGCAGGCACGGCCTCATCGGGCCACACTTGGACAATCACCACCACCTTTCATGAGGTAATTTGACATGAGTATGTCCCTCCCCCCCAGCAGTAACTTTCCGAGTCCGTTCCAAGTCGCCGACGGTGCCACCCCCTCATTTGTTTTCACCCTGAATGGTTCTAGTATTGAGTCTGTAACGATGAACGGACAGCAGCTTCAGCTGACCAACAATCAAAACGGCACCATCTCCTGTATATTACCGCCTGTGCACCAGAACGTAACTCTTGTTGTCAATTACCTTTTAGTTTGATCACGACTCGAGCAATAGAAGGCTGCACGTAATCTAGCCGGGACTGAGAAGGATCGGGCTTGTCGTTTAAGGCTGTGGTGTTCCCCCGCGCGCCAGTCGGCGCTGGAGGGCCACCCAGCACAGGCGGGCCGGGCGTACCACGGCATAGAGACCGACGCACGCGGGCGGCAATGGACAGGCCGTCCAATCGTCGCGACAGGGCTCGACCGCCACCCCCCAGACAAAGCGGAGCCGGTCCCGTCGGCGCGGTAGCGTCCGGTACATGAAGCGCAGATGTTCTGTCTCGACCGGCGCGGACAAACTGCCGCCGCACAAATGTGCGACCATTGCGTGCGCCAGCGGTTCGACCTGCGGATCCGTCGTCAGCTGTTCCGCCACTGCGGCGGGCACGGGTGCCGCCAACAGGTGGTGCGCCAGCCAGAGGCCTATGTGGAGAAAGCGCGTGCTGCGGCTCTGCGCAGCCAAGGTTTGGACGTGCGCCCAGTCCAGCGTCGGAGTCGACCGGATGAGTTCGGCGATATCCGCCAGCCATGCCAGTCGTACCCACTGGTGCTTGGTGCCATGCAGGCTCAAGAAAAACAACAACTCCTCCATCGGTAAACTGGGCACCGGTCGATCGTCTAGCAGCACCGACTCGCGCCGGTTCCAGAAAGTACGGATGTCCACCGGCATGGCGACGAAACGCGGCCACGCCCCCCAGTGCAATTCGACGAAGCAGTCCAGCGCAGAGTGATAGAACGAATACTCATGGCGGGCGCGTTCATACCATGCTGCCCAGCCCGGCGGCGCGTCTAGGGATGGCTGAAAGCCCAAAGCTCGCAAGCAGGTGCCGGCTGACCGCGCCTCTTCCCTCCGCACCAGCCAGTCGAGATCGCTGAACTGGCGCATGGCGGGATCGCCAAAGAGCCTCGCGCCCAACACCGGCCCCTTGTAGGGCGTCAAGTCCAACCCAGCCGCGCGAAAGGCGTCCAGCAACTGGTGCAGTATCCCGACGTGTTTTTTTACATGGCTGGCATGGCCGCGCACCACTTCCTGCAAGGTTTCCTGCACCGCGACGGGGACACTGTCAGCGGGCAAGGCCCCCACATGCCGGTGTAGCAGTGGCCACACCCCGTGGCGCACGGCAGCCTGCAGTAAATAGTTCCAGTCGAGTTCGGCTTGGAGCAAGCTGGCCAACTCCGCGCTGTCGGCCGGGGTCAGCTGGGCTCGCGCGACACAAAACAGCACGCGCAGTTCCGGGCGGGCTTGCGCCGGATCTGTGCATGCAAGGTCGCTGTTGGAAGAGGTCATGCCAGGGCCTTTTTCAGTAGAGCGGCGGTTGCGTCCAGCCCGCCGACCCGCAGAGAGTAACACTTGCAGTTTGCGACCAACTGGCAAACCTGAGCCACGTGCCGGCCCAGATCGCTGGCCAGGTTGAGGGTTTGCATCATAAGCTGTTTGGCCATCTCCACCTTGGCGCACGGCTTGATCAATGGCACCTGGTCGAACGCCGGCGTCAGATGAACCACAGCCCATGGCCGGCCGGCACGGCTGCGCCACGGGAGGCCAAAGTCGGTCGGGTCCGCAAAGTAGAGCTGCTTGCCATAGAAACCGGGATACGCGTGCTTCGTCGCACAGACGGCGGCGACGCGCGGCAAGCAGGCCAAGGTGCCCGTCTTGATGTAGAACTTGCGGGGGAACGTTTGCAGTTGGCCGTCGCGCAACAGCACGGTTTCGTCGCAATGCACCTCCGCGCCGTCCAGCATCAGCTTCAGCAGCAACGTGGTCTTGCCCGCGCCGCGATCACCGGTGACCATGAAAAACCGGCCAGCCCAGGTGCCGGCGGCAGCGTGGAGTTTGAGAGCCTCGGCTTGGCGCTCCAGCACCAATTGGTTGATCAGCAGATGCAGCACCCGGATGGCTGCGTCCAAGTCGGTCTCTTGGGCGAGAATCCGCCCCTCATGTAGAATGCGCAGGAAACCATCCGCCTGCACCACGCGCAGGGCGAGCGTGCGATCAGAGGACATCGTATCATCGGCCTGCACGGCAATGTCGTCCAAGCGATCCCCCACCTCAGGCTGATCTGTTTCGACAACGACTTGCTGACCCAAAATGTAGAAGGTGCATTTCATTCCATATCATTCCCGGCGAAGCCGTGCCAAAAGAGGAGCGGTCAAACCTTTTTCATCGGCCGCTTACGCCCGCCAACGGCAACGTCCGGCGGTTCCACTGCGAGCATGATAAGCCCCTCCGCAAGGAATCGTTGCAGGATGTCGCCCGACATCTTGCGGGCGGTCGTGTGCAGGCCCAAGTCCTTCGTGATCTGTGCTTCGATGTCCTGGTAGTCACAGTGGCCGTCGCACAATTTCAGCACCATGGCCGCTGTATTGTTGAGGAAATGCACACGATCTTGTTCGGGCTGATAGACCACGCAACCGTCCTCGAGGTGATTGATTTGCAGCGTCGCCGACCGGCTAAGGCGCTGAGCTTGGGCTATGTTTTTGGTGCCCACTTTGGTCGCTGTCATGTTTGTGTTTCCGTTTATGTCCGGACCGTGCCTGGGCTTCAGTCCAACTGAAGCCGCATAACACGAAGTAGAGTAGCTGGTCAAACAGGCCGGCGTCCAGTTTCATTGCGCCCGTAGCCGTGCGCTGCGCATGCCCAGCTGCCGCTGAAGTGCGGGGTGCGGAAGGCGTATTCCCACTCGGCCTCAGTCGGGAGGCGATACCCGTTCGCGGAAAAATCGCACGCCCACATGGTCTCGTTGTAACACGGCGTCAGACCTTCCTTGCGCGAGCGGGCGCTACAATATTTGACCGCCTGCGTCTAGCGCACCATCTCCACGGGGTTTTTGTCGCCCTCGAATTTGACAGGATTGACGCCCATCAAATCCTCGTAGGATTCCTGCGTGATCACGTGGTGGTCCGTCCAGAAACTGCTGACGGAAATGTTGTGGGCGGGCCGCGCGTCGTCCGCGCCGGTGTTCGAGCCCATCGCAAAAGTTCCGGCGGGGATGAGCACGAGTTCCGCGCTGCTCGCGGTTTTGATTTCGCGCGTCGGCTCGACCGCGCTCGCCAACAGCCCGCACAAACACAGCACGAGGAAAATATTTTTCATCTGGCTCACTCCGTGGAAGCGCCTTCGTGGCCGAAGGCACACTGGAGCACCTCCAGCGTCCGCGCGCGCATCTCCTTGGCAAACTCGAACGCGGCGTCGTCCGGCGCCGTGAGCATCCGCTGACCGGCGCGCTGCCGCAGCTCGCGAGTGATGGTGCGGAAGCGCCCGATGGATTCGTCCTGGCTGCCGCCGATGGTGCGCGTCTCGCGGCCGAGCTGGTTGGCCTTCTCGTCCTTTTTCGCCTCGTCACTCTCGATCAGCTTGCGCACCTTGTCGCTGATCGCGCGCGCCGCCGCCGGCGTACGCTCGTCGAGTTTCAGCTTCGCATATACGCCGTCGAATTTTCTGACGATGCCTTCGAGTTCATCCACCAGCGCGCCGAGTTGTGGCTGGGCGGCTTTTTCGCGGGCGCAGAATTCGTGGATTCGCTTTGCCCAGGCCAGGTATTCATCCATGCGGCTGCGGATGCCGATGCAGAAGTGGTCCATGTCGTCGAGCCGCTTGAGCAGTTCTGCTTTCTTCGTGCGCTCCGCGTTGTCGGCAAAGATTTTTTCGTATTCGGTAGTGACCGCACATGTCGCCGGATATTGGTCGCGCGGTACTCGCTTGACCTGCAAGGCATCCAGCAGCGCGGCTTCCGGTGTGTTCGCGAGCGCATCGGTCAGCACATCGAAAACGCCGGTCGCGTTGTCCGGGCTGCCGATGATCCGGCGGAACGGATAAATAACCACGTGACCATCCGGCGCGTACTTCGCCTCGGGGAGGCCATCGAATTTCGTGTTGCGCAGACGGACGCTGTCGCCATCCACACAAACCGGATAGGCGAACGTGCCGCGTGTGGAAGTCCAGACCGCCCGCGACTTCTTCCTCGTCGAGACACCAAAGCCTTCGTACTCGGTATTGGATTTCTTGATGATGGCTCTCCACGAATCGATCTGCCCGTCAGTGCGCTGGAAGTCTGCCCGCCAGAGCGCGCGGAAGGGGACGGTCCACGGTGGCTTCACGTCTGTGACGGGATCAAGCGATGCGATGGGTTGCTGATACCAGATGTTGGTTGCTGCCAAAACGGTCAGCCACACGCCGAGATGTTTTTCTGTGTCGCACTGGATTTCTGTCGAGGTGAACTGGCGCTCTGCGCCAGCACCATGCGCGGAAAGTTTCATCGCTTGCGCATCCGAGCGCCACGCGCAGGCGAGGATTGCATGTCCGCCATTGAGCAGTTGCGCCATGACGCGCTCGCTCGGGAAACGCAGCTTGTCCGCTGGCGAGTGTTCGGCGCTGATGAGCAGGTCGCCGCCGAATATATCCGGCAGCACCGCATAGCGGCTCTGCGCCTCCAACACGAGGCTGCCCAGATTTTCGCCGGGCTGCACTTCCACCAGCGTCTGGTTGCGCCGGACAATAAACCGCGCGACGATGACGTGACCGCTGGCCGTGGTCGCTGCCATTTCCACGACGCCTTTCGTCGGCGCGGCTTCGATGATGCGCAGCGTTTTGACTTTCTGCGCGCGTTCGCCGCCGACTGCGACTGGCATGAGCTTCGGCCCGAGCACCCACTGCGTGCCGGGCTTGAAATAATATTCAGCGCCTTGTGCCTGCTTTCGGAAAACCAGCACGAGGTTGGCGTTCGCCACGCACAGGTCGCCCACGCCAGTTTTCTCCGCGGCGATTTCTTTCCAGCCAGCGTGTTGCAGCACGGAGTCGGCCGTCAACGCCGTGGCGGAGGCGGAGCCTGTGTCGAAGACATGCACGTTCATCGCAGCTGCGGTCTCGCTCGTGACTTCGCGGTACGGAACGAAGTCGCCTTCGTAGAGGCGGAACATATCGGCGCGGTAGGAGCAATCCGGTTGCGTGCAACTGATGAAGGCGAACCAGCCCTGGGGGAAATCTTTTTCGACCTTGAACGTGGTGTGCAGTTCCGTCCAGCCATCGCTCTTGAGCGTGACCGGTTCGGACGCGGCGGCGCGGTCATAGGGCTTCGCGCTGCGCTCGATCTGGAGCCAGACTTTCACGGGTTGCTGCACAGCCTTGGCCAGCACGGCGAACGTGTAGGTCTTGCCCTTTTGGCCCGCGACCACGCTCTGGCCGAATTGCGCGCCCCATTCCGCCACGTGGCCGAGCGTCACGCACGCGCTGCGGTCGCCCGCGGCCGCGGCCGCGTTGTTCACGACAAAGCTGGCGACGGTGTCGCCAGTTTTGTCCAGATGCCAGTCGGTCTCGTCTGCGGCGCGCATTTCGAAGCTGGGATTGGCGAAGAAGTTTGCGGGCTGCAGCTGGGCATCGACCGCGGCGGCACCCACGCCCAATGCGGACACGCCGCCCACCGCGAACATCCAAAATGCCATCCATCGGTATCCGTTCGACACAATTGCACCTCTTGGCTTGAGTTGCCTTTGCGATCACACCAGTGACCACAGTAGCGGACGCAGGGGTGTAGTTTATCCTTGGCCTGTCTCCAACGTCAAAGACAAGCCAGCTTCATGGCACCCCGCGCGGCCAGCGCCTACCGTACTCCCTTGAGCGTTTACCGCAGGGACTGCCATATACGCACTGGGCTTTCTGCATGATGCAATGGCTAAGAAGAAAAGCCGCCTTCGAGGCGGCCTTCCTTCAAGCCTGCCGCGCATGGCGGCAGGCGTTGCGCTCACGCGCAGCGCGTACCGACTCGCGCAGCAACCCCACTCATCCTGCGCTCGCCACCATCATGGCTAAATAATATCTCCTCACCGCTGCTCACGCTTCCGACAACCAGACCCCGCCGGCAACTTGCTCAACGGGGTCTGGTTAAAACTTCACGCGGCGATACGTCATTCCGCACTCTTTGCGCACTTACTCGTCGCCAGCCGTGCTCTTCCCCGCGCCCACTCACGCAGCCCCTTGAGCTGCTCGCCCATCAGGCGCGACAGTGGCACCAGTTCGCCGAGCACCAGCGAGCACGTCAGCATCGTGGGTTCCTTGCTCTCTGCGAATGCGTGATACAGCGCGTCGATGAACGCCTGTTCAATCTCTGCGCCGGTCAACCCTTCCGAGGCCCGCGCCAGTGCGCCGACATCGAACTTGCTGGCATCGCGTTTGTACTTCGCAATCTGAATACGCCAGATGGTTTCGCGCTCTTCGGCGTTGGGTAAATCCGTGTAGAAGATTTCGTCCCAGCGCCCTTTGCGCAACAGTTCTGGAGGTAACAGACTCACATCGTTAGCCGTCGCCACGACGAACACCGGAGCAGTACGGTCTTGGAGCTATCCGAGAAAGCTGCCGAACACACGACTGCTCGTGCCGCCGTCACTGGAGCCGGAACTCTTGCTGCCGGCGAACGATTTCTCCAGTTCGTCTACGAACAAAACGCAGGGGGCCACTGCTTCGGCGGTCTGAATCACCGCGCGCAGGTTCTGTTCGCTTTGCCCGACGAGGCTGCCGAAGATTCTTCCGACATCCAGTTTGAGCAACGGTCGTTGAAGCACACTGGCCGTTGCCTTGGCCGTGAGGCTCTTGCCGCATCCTGGCGGGCCGAGAATGAGCAAGCCCTTNGGCGCTGGCAGTCCGTAGCTCACCGCGCGGTNGCTGAATGCCTCGCGGCGCTTGAGCAGCCAATCCTTGAGCACGTCCAGCCCGCCGATATCGTCGAGCGTCTCACGCACCTCGGCAATTTCCAGTAAGCCGTTCTTCCTAATCGCCTGCGCCTTCTCCCGACTCACGACGGTTGGTATCACCTTGCTGGTTTCGACCACCGACAGTGCAAAGGCGTTCTCTGCTTCTGTCGTCGTCAATCCGCTGGCCGCATCGAGAATCGCTGCACGTTCCTCGGTCTCCAGCTTCTTGATCTTCGCCGACTTCAAGATGCCGTCGAGCACGGCGCTCAACGCCGCCTTGTCCGGCAGCGCGAAGTCCAGCACGACGAACTCCCGCTCCAACTCCGGAGGTAGCACCTGCCGGCAGCCGACGATGATCAGCACGCGGCCCTTGGTCTTCGCCACCCGCAGCGCGTCCTTGACCGCTCGGACGAGCACCGGGTTGGCATCGGCCAAAAACGCATGGAAGTCACGAAGCAGCACGAGCACGTTCTCGCCCAAATCTCCAATCTGCGTAATCGCTTCCATCGGCTCGCTGGCTTCGCGCCGGTTACCGTCCTTGGTGTTTACCAGTCCTTCCGTGATGGACCAGGCGAACAGCCCGTACTTGAGCTGCTTGGCCACAGACTGCAGCTCCGCTTCGATGCGGGCTTCTTCGTGGGATACGACGAACAAGCCGGGGTATCCCGCCCGGATATAGTTCATGATTTTTTGACGCACTTTCTGGCTCCTTTCTTGAGGGCACGTTCTGCTTCTACCTTGCAAACTGGCTCCTTGAGGTAGGCTGCCATGGCCTTCTTATCGAGCGCACCGAAACATTCCGCGAACGCTTTGAGATGCGCTTGCCGTTGTTCCCGCGTCAGCGGAACCAACGTTTCCAATTGGACATCGCAGGTCTCGGCGCGCTCCGGTTCCGGCAACATAGTTAAGCTGGTGTAGCCGCTCAGCCCACAGTGCGGGCAGAACAGCGACACCGTGTCCACCGGTTTCCAGTCGGTGTAGACGTTCATCGACTGGCCGCAGATCGGACACGGCTTACTATCCGAACAACCGCTCATGTTGATTCTCCTGTGAAAAGAAAGCCCGCCCTTCGCGTGAAGGACGGGCTCGTTGATTACTTGTAGACGACGCGGCCGTACTGCTCGCGTACGCTCCGACCGTTGAACCACCAACGCCAAAGGCAACCGTCCTCGCCGTCCATGGCGATGAAGCTGCGCGGTTTGACGAAGGGCGCCAAGACCTTGAAGAGTTCCAAGTCCTCGTGCGCTTTTTCGCCGATGAACAGAATGCTGGTGATGTCACCGGTCTTGGCTTGCTGCTCCACCTCCCACCCCAACTCCCGCAATACCCGCGGCAGCGAACGCTGCTTGGCGGGGTTGTCGGGATAGGCGTAGATGGGAGCGCTTAGCAGCTGCCGCACGGCGACGTGCGCCGCCTTGAAATGACCGCGCGGCAAACGAAACCGCGCGGCACGTTGGGTCATGTGATAACCCATGGTGGCTCCTTTCAGTCGTTCTCTTCGCGCTTGTACACGAGCTGCGCCATGCGGCACTCGCTGCGCAGAGTGTCATCGCGCGGGCCGAGATAGATCGGCTGGAACAAACAGCCGTGCGGAATCGCATAGAGATATTTGATTTCGGCGATGGTGCCCACAGACGGCACCGGCTTGTTAGGCGGAATTGTGACGTTGCCCACGCTGACCACCTCACCGGCATCTGACAACAGGCTCACGCCCACGCTGCGTTTGGCGTTCACGCCCGTGACGATGGCCGAGCAGCTCTTGTAGAACTTGAGCTTCAATTGCGGACCGCCACTGCTGGGCCGGCCGGGCATGTACGGAGCGTGCACGTTCTTGAACACCATGCCTTCGGCGTTCGCCGCGCGCAGGTTCGCCAGCATCTGACGCTTCTCCTGCGTGGCCCACGCTGTCCGCACCACTGCAAAGGCGCAGCCACTGTGCGACGGCATCTGCGCCATCGCGTTCAATAATTCGAGATAGCGCTCCTTGTACGGGAGGAGACGCAAATCCCGGCCACGCAATTCCAGCAGATCGAAGACGTGCAGGCGGTCGGCGATTTCTTCGCCGCCCAACAGTCCTGGCCCGAACCGCAGGCCCGTGTCGTGAATCGGCTGCGGAATGCTGACCACGAGCCCGAGCTTGTTGATGCCCTCGACCTTCTTCAAACCATCCGTCACGCTGTGAGCGATGGGCATCACGAGCTGGATGCGCAGCAGCCGATTCCGACCGTCGAACTTCTCCTGCGCGCACCAGTCGTCGTTGGTGATCAGCGCCTCGACCTGCTCTTCTTCGATGGGATTGAGCAACTGCGGCAATACGCCGGAGACGGCTTTGGTCGTGTCGCCCGTGTAGGGCGTGCCGCCTTCGCGCTCGACATAACCCTTGCCCTTCTTCTCGGCCACGAGTTTGTCGAAGATCTTCCGCGCTTCGGTCTCGCTGACCGGACTCTGCGTCTTCGTCCCGGCCGTGAGCGCTGCATTTCTGCGACCATACTGGAAGTTCACACACCACCCGGAACCACTCGGCTCCAGCTGGATGTTGTAGACCTTGTCCGAACTGCCCTGCTGATAAAAAAGACTGACCTGCATATTTTCCTTTCTGCTGCTTGCCGACGAAAGAGCGGGAGTCGCGCAGCCATCTGCACGCTCCCGCCATTCGCCAATGTTGTGTTTGGTTAGGCCGCTACCCGCTCTCGCACCTGCTCAATCGCTGTCCAGTCGGGCTCGCTATCCATGCTCACTTCTGCGGCGAGAACATGGGTGTAGTGCGCGCCGCGACCACAGGGCACACTACGACCACTGCCTCGCAAGCCGCGGAGTTTACGAGGCTCATGCTCTGCGCTTACCCAAACCTCGATGAGATTTCGCACAGGGTCGAGCACGTAGACCCACTCCATGAACAACGGGTCAAGGAACGGGTTGAATTGATCTGCGGCTGCCTCGCCATGCTGGTGATACTTGGCTTCCGGGTCGGGATAACCGGTTTTCGTCCGGTTGGCTTCGATCTGGTCGAGCAGGGCGATCTCTTGCTCGTACTGCGCCCAGACCTCGGGTTTGCCCTCGGCCTGCTGCTTGCGCATCGCGACGAACCCTTCCCTGCTGCCGTGTGCGGCATAGACGGCCGCGCCCACGATGCTGCCGTTGATGGAATGCGGCTGACCGGTTTTCTTGCCGCAGTATTGGCAGATACCGCCGCTCTCCAACTCACGCCAGTCACCGAGCTGCAGCAACTCGGCAATCAGACTGGCGATACCCAGTTTCTTGGCTTTGGCGAAGACATCGGCACCGAGGCCGGTGGGATACGAATCGTGATGATTATAGACACCCAGCGCTGTGCCATCGGGCAGACGCCAGGCGACAGAACCGCGTGTGGACATGATAATTCTCCTGTTGGGTTCAGGCGGCGTTGGCCGCCCAGATGTTTTCAATGGCTTGCCTGCCGTCCGGCAGCCGGACGAGGTCCACCTCATCCATGCCCTCGACATCCAGGTCGAGTACACGCACGCGGTAAGCGGGCGGAATTCCATCAACGTCGGTGACCAAGCCACCTTGTACAGTCACCGTGATGGTCTTGAGTGCTGCCTCGCCGGCAACTCGTCTGGCCCGACCCTCTTTGGAGTTAGGTCGTTTCATCGTCGTCTTCCTCGTTGATTGGCTCGAACCGTAGTGTGGTGACCGGCCGGTAACCCATCCGCTCCAGTTTGGCCAGGAGCGCGTCGTACTCCCGCAAGGCACTCATGCTGCCGCCCTCCTCGACGAATAGCTCGTGATGCAACGCACAGACGGCTGCCATGAGCTGGTCGGCCGTCTTGCGACGCCGGGTTTTTCCACAGGAGGAGGTGTGCTCTTCACTTGTGGAAAACACATCCAGCACCACCTGCAAGTCGGCCATCGCCTTACGCAGCACACGCACTGCTTCGACACATTGAGCCGGCGTGTCAGCCGTTGCGTCGAACGTGTCGCACAGCTCGCGGACGATGAACTCCGCGAGCGTGTCACCGACGGCTGGATTGGACACGGCCCTTTGCCCGTCCCAGTACGCGAACAGTCGCGCATCGGGATAGGCCGCGGCCGCTTTGTGAATCAGTTCACTGAGTTTCATGGTTGCTCCAAAAAGAAACCCGCCCCGGCGCGAACCGGAGCGGGCGGGTTTGTGCCGAAGGTCAGGCAGTGAGTCGCAGGCGGGCCTGCGCTTCCTGCCACGTTAGCAGCACGTCCTGACGCTTCCCGAACGTGCGCTCGACCCAGTCCTCGTCGGCTGCATCCAGCGTTACCACCGCGAGGTAACGCTTCGTGTGCCGACCGGTGCCGCTGCCGTCGAAGCCCAGGACATCGTCCGCGCGCAGATTCGCACGCAGCGTGGTTCCGAGCTGACGGAGCAGCCAGGCGCGATAGGACTCGCCCACCCGGCATTCCGGCACGAAGCTGCTCGCCAGATACTCCAGCGGCGGCAGATTTTCATTACGTGCCAGCCGCTTGAGGAGCCCGTTCGCTTTTACGAACTCCGACAGCGGCTGGTGGTACAAATGATGAACTTCCAGACTTTCGTGGCACTGCATGTGTTTTCCTTTGGTTGGGGGTTGCAAAAGCGATCAAACGGTAGAGATCTTTCCACGTCTTGCCGCAGTCGAGGCACTCGATGGATTGCTCGGCCGTGGCGCCCTCTACGACCGGAGCCATATCCGCGCTGATGTGACCGCTCCGGCAGTACGGGCAGAGCATGCCCGCGTGCCGGAGATATTCCTTCTGCGTGATCATGGTTTGACTCCGAAATGCGCCTGCTCCCAGTCGAGGCAGGCTTGGCGCGAGGTCGCGGAGTGCAGGCGCTTGCCGCACGCGTTCAACACCTGCCAGCGTTGCCGCCGGTGGTTGAACTCGATGCGGCTGATGCGCCGCAGCGTGAGCCGGCCCAGCCGGGTTAAATCCAGCAGCTCCGTGTAGAGCGTTTGAATTGTTCCCGCGGGCTGGACCAGCAACGTCACGTTCCGATGGTGAGCTGATGCTTGCCTTGGTGGCATTGGTGAAACTCCGATTTTTTCTGCCGCGCTTTCGCGATGCCCAGCGCCTGCTCCAAGAAGGCCGTCGCCTTCTCGCAGTCGGCGCCGACGAAACCCACGGCCTCGATCTTCAGCTCGCCGGCCGGACCGACCATCACTTCGATGACGCGTTTCATCACACGCCTCCGACCGTGAGCTTCACCGAACCATCCGTGAGATTCTGCCGGCGGACGGTGTGGCCCTTCCGCTTGGCCTCAATTAGTACCTTGTGGACACTGTAGAGCTTCATCAGCTTGGTGAAGTTTGTGCCGACCTCCTTCGCGACGTGACCCTGCCACCAATCGGCCGTCAGACCGAAGGTGCCATCCTGCTTGCGATTGACGGCGATGTCGTACGGCCCATTGAGGGTGATGACGAAGTCGCCATGCTGCCGGTTGGCCGCGTATCCGCGGGCCTCAGCGTTTTGCTGTACGTTCAAGCCCAGCTCACGACATGCCGCCTTGAGCGCGGTTATGTCTTTGATCAGGGTCTCGATGGTTACGAAATGACTCATGTAGTTTCCTTTCCTGAAAGAGAAAGCCCCGCCTGACTCGCAGGCGGGGCTTTGTTGTGGGGTGGTTTGTGTTCAGGCCGCCAGATGGAACCGCCGCACGCCCATATTGCCGAAGCGCTCGACGATCTCGGTGGTATCCTGCCGGGCTAGTTCCAGCGCGGTGTCCGCCAGTTGGCGAATGCCGCTCTGCAACCGCTCCTGTGCGCGCGTGTCGTCCCGGTAGTCCTCGGCCGAGCGCGTGAGGAATTCCCGGCGCACATACTCGAGCTGCGCCGTCAGGTCTTGGTCGCCGGCAAAGTTGAGCTGTTTGAACTGCTCGATGAACTTCGTCAGACGATTCAAGGTCTTCTGGTGTACGCCATCGGTCTTGCCGACGGACATGCTCTGGAGCATCTCCGTACACAACCGCGCGGTCTGCTCGCGGAGCGAGGCCACGCAGTCGCGCACGAAGCCGTCCACGCCGGCCGATATTTGGGCAGATGCTTGTTGGGCTGCACGCGCGCGCGCAGCGATGACCTGCTGTTGGTCGCCCAACGTAATCAAATCCATGTCCAAGTTCTCCGGCGCACGGATTTGAAACAACTGGGTGGCGAACGTGAAGTACTTCCCCATCACCTCCGGCGCGGGAAAGCTGGCCTCAATGGTTGCGACAACACGCTCGGGCTCCTGCACGAGCTTCTCGGCTGCTGTACGCCAATCCTGCGACGCCTGCCGCCGCAGTTGCGCATAGGCGCGCATGAACTCGGCTTGCGCCGTGATGAATTCGCGTTCGAGTTCGCGCAGCCGCAGGGTGACTTCCTCCAGCTTGGTGTTCGGCAGGAAGTGGCCCAGTCCGTTCAGGAACGGGAAGCTGCTGGCTTCGACCAGCGCATGGGCGCGGCTCTCGATAATTGCGAAAGGCGCGAGCGCCTCCCGCGGCAGGAGTTTCTTGTGGCCCAGGCTGATCAAACGATCGGTGACATCATCCGGGTCGAGTCCGAGGTCCTCGGGTTTAAGTTTCTTGGCCGCCCGCCAATAGCGCACGCTGACGTTCAGCAGCACGCCCTCGCGGGTCAGCACATCTAGTAACGGTTGGTTTTGCATGCGTTTCTCCTGTTGTGGGGATGAGGGGTAGATATTTCACGGCAGATAACTTTCTGGCTGGCCAAGCGCTCACGCTGGATACGCGCCTTGGCGGCCGGGTAGGGATAAAGCTCCAGATCGGTCAGTTGACCGGCGCGTCTGCGCCGGAACGCCTCCTTTGCCAGCGGTTTCAACTCCTTCGGCCAGCCACTGTCTCGGCACTGATAGCCATCCGGGTGCAGACCTGGATAAAGCCAGGCCACCGAGCACCAAGCACGCAGGAAGGTCCTGCGCGGCAGGCGCTCAAGGTTGGACTTCAAGGCCGTAGCAATGTGTCGTTCGGCGCTCTTCTCTGAAGGCGCAATATAGAGGCAACTCATAAGCCCTCACGCAGCCAGGCTGACCACGCGACTCTGTGCATGCTGCCACGCCTTGCAGGCTCCTTGAAAACCGCAGCCGCCGCAAAAGAAGCACTGCTCGGCGGGATAGAACAACTCACCCTGTACGAGTTGCTCCGCGACCTTGGCCAACGCAACCAGTCGCTGGAACTGCTCCTGTGAACGCGTGGTGATGAACTGCTCGAACGTCGGCGTCTTGGTCTTTGTGACCACGTCGAACCGGAATGAACGAATGTGCTGCTCCGGCATGAGCAACGTGGCGGTGTATAGATAGGCTGTCGGCTGGAGGTCTTTGGCTGGCTTATTCGCTGGCCAACGCTTGGCGGAACTTTTCCAGTCCACGATGATTTTCTCGCCCTGCTTTTCAACCAGACAATCCATCTCGCCGACCATGGGCTTCTCCAATACTTCACCGGCGGCGTCCACCAGCGGAACGCAGAAGCCGCGGTTGACCTCCAGCATGTGCTCCTCCGGGTCCGTATGCGTAATGACGCAGGCCGTCATGTTCCGACCTTGGAGGGCGAGCGTTTCCGCGTCTTCCTCTTCGGCGAAGTGAACCTCGCCGTCTTCCTCCAGCTGTCGCCGCCAAAGATCGTCGAACAGCGCGCTGGCGTCATGGGCCTTGGGCGTGATGCCCTCCTTGCGGCTGTGTGCAACCCACTCCAACGTGCGATGGAACGCGCTACCGAATGAAAGCGACGCTGGTTTGAACTCCGGTGTCAGGCGATAGAGCCGCTGAAAGGCCCACTGCAATGAACAGATGTTGAGCAGCTGGTTCAGGCTCGAAAAACTCCAGTGCTCGCGGACGGATGTTGAGTTCATGTTTCTTCCCAGAAGATACGGCGACGGGTGCTGCACTCGTAAGCGCAACACCCGCCGCCTTGCTGATCACGCCGCCTTGCGCTGCTTGAGCGAGTCCACGAGGGCGCTCGCCTGCTTGCGGTCCAGCGCGTAGATGTCCGCGACGCCGAACTGCTGATGCACGTCAGCGTTGAGCTGACTCAGCGGCAACTTCTTCTCGCCGGCGAGATCGAGGATGTACTTGATCTGCTTGTTGCTCGCCTTCTCCACCGGCTTGAACGCCGAGTGGGCGGCGGCCAGAGCTGCGGGTTGACTCGCCGAGGGCGCGGTCTTGCTGTTGATCTCGGTCTCCACGGCGCGCCGCACCATGTCGAACGTCTGGTGGATGCGTGCCTGCACCTCGTCGGGCTTGAGCGCGTCCGAGAGCTCGAGCTCCACGGCAGCGTGATAACTCTGCGAGCTGAACTCCTGTCCCGGTACGGGCACTTTCTTGCTGAATGATGTACTTAACTTGAGCATGGAATCTCCTTCAGGCTGCGAGCGCCAGAGCCGGCGCGTGCTGCAGCAGTTTCACCTGCTGCGTGTGGGTGTACTCGGCCTCGCCCAGCGACTGGTTGGCGAGGTTCTCGGCCACCATAGCGGCCATCAACGGGCCAGAAGCTGTGATGGTCATGCGGATTTTCCGACCGATGTCGAGGCACGCGCCCCGTGCGACGGCCAGCACTACGGCATACTTGTTCATGAGGTTTCCTTTTGGGTTTGGTTTGTTCTGCGAAAGGGTTCACTGCAACCGGATGGTCGTCGTGGCTTGGCCTTCCTCGAAGGCGGACTGATTGGCGTACTCGCAGATGGCGTCGCCCGAGAAGACGACGAGTACGCCGTCCTGACGTTCGAGCAGCACCAGCCAGATGCCGCCGCCGCTCTGCCAGGTGTATCCGGCGACGAGTTTCGCCAGCGTGTGAGCTTGTTGCTTGTTCATAAAAGAAAAGGGCCGCCGGGATAAACCGGCGGCCCATGGGTTGGCATGCGACTGTTCAGACTTTGATGGTCTGGAGCTTGGCGAGGCCAGTGCGAACCTGTTCGATCTCGGTCCGGCGCTGCTTGTCCTCGCGACCAACTTCCTTGGCGGCGGAGAGAATCTCCGACACCGCGTCGTTGGCCTCTTTGATCTTGGCCTTCGCTGTTTCGCAAGCTGTTATCAGCTTGTCGAAAGCGGTGATTTCTTTCTCGGGCTTGGGCATGGTTCGCTTCTCCTTCTTGGGTTCGGTCTTGGCGGGCCTCTGCGTGGCTGAATCGGTGGTCGCCGACTCGACAGGAGCCGGCGGCGGCGTGGCGGTCGATTGCGTCGCAGGCTCCGGCGCGGGTTCTTGCGCAGCCGGTGTTCCCGGCTTGGGTGCCGGCTTGTCCGCAGCCATCCGCAGTGGCATCACGACATGGATGCCACCTTTCTGGTCGCGACTGCACAGGGGACTCATATCGTCCGTAAACCGAAACGTACGGAAGCCCACGGCGAGCGCATCGAGCAGATAGTGGCGGTCCACGCTGATCTTGGCGTCCTGCTTTTCGAGCGTGCTCGTCGCGAGCCGCAGGTTGGTGGGCTGCTTTTCGTTGAGACCACGGCCGCTCGCCATGACGTTGCCGTCTTGATGATGAAACATCACCGGCGCGTTCGGTGCGTCGTGCCCCGCGAACGTCGGCAGTACCTTCGCCAACAATTGCGCATCCACATCGCTGATGGTCAGCGCCTGTGTTTCCTCGGAGGACGGCACAACCTGCCGCCAGTTCGGGAACGTGCCGGGAATGGTTCGCACCTGATAATCCCAGCGCGGCGTCACCAGCCGGAACCAGCCGCTCTGCTTGTCGTCCTTGTGGCCGACCTGCATTTCCGTAGGCGCGAGTTTGCTCCAGAGCAGGAACTTGCTCGCCGGCACAATGCAGCCAGTACGGAACGGATGGTTGATCGTGTTGAAAGCGCTCATACGGCGTCCGTCCGTGGCAACGACGTAGTCGCCCTCGGGTGTGCAGTCGAAGAACAGACCGTTGAGGATCGGCCGCGACTGGTCGTGCGATGCAAACGGCGCGGCTTTGCGGATGTTGCTGAGCAGTGCCGGATCAACCGTACCGACCTCGGGCTTCGCCGGAAACGCCGGCCACTCGTCCAGCGGACTCGTCGTGAGCTGGCGGCTGATTTGCTGACCGGCAACGGTATTGATGATTCGGAGGTTGTTACCGTCGGTCACGAACTCAATGTTCTCCTCGTTCTTGCCTGTGGTCAGAACGTTGAGTGCGTCGAGCGGCACGAGCGCATCGCCCTCGCTCTGAACTTGGGACTGGCCGCAGCGATACTCGATGATGTTGTCGAGGTCGGTTGCGGCCAATACGGTCTGCCCCTGATGGGCGCCGAGCCGGACGAGCTGGAGCACCGGCAACGTAGCTCTGCGCGGCACGACCTTGGAGAGGCCGGCCACTGCGTCACGCAGCTCGTGACGCGGAATGATGGTCTTCATGATTTTCCTTTCGGTGAGTGAAAGCTGTTGTGCCGTAGGTTTGGCGTACAGCTTCTGCAATGAGCCGGGTGATGGGCACACGGCGGGAATGGCCTTCGCGAACACAGTAGAGCGTCCGCATGTCTGCCGCCGACAGGGCGGAAGCGGGCCATGGATAGCGATAGTCAGTCTTCATTTTTACGTGTCATTGGTGTGGGGGAAACTTCCTGATTTTGAGGCAGTGAACGCTGCGCAGGCGGCAGTGCCTCGCGCGGTTGAAGGTTCGTCAGCTGTTGTGTAGCTGGTGGCGGCTGACGCTTTCGTTCGTGCTGGTGGATGGCGAACAATGTCATAAACGGGACGAGCACGGCCGTGAGGAGCAGCGCTGCGGCGATCAGCGCACTGGCCACGATGGTCGAGTACGTCTGCTGATGCGTCATGTCCGCTACGAGATCAACCAGGCGTTGGTCCGGCGACATAAAGAGTTGGTTCAACCAGTGCAGTCCGGCGAGCACGACGAAGACAAACACAGCGCCGCGCCAGATACGGACGGGCTTACGATGCATCGTGATTCCTCCGCTTGAGAAGTACGACGAGACAAACCGAGAGTGCGCCGCCAAGCAAGATGAGTACTACGACCTCGACGTACTGGAGTTGACGGTCGAACTCCAGCTGCCGTTCGAGTTCGGCGCGCTGGCATTGTTCGAGGTGCAGTTGCGCCACAAGCTGGTCAACGAGTGCTTGCTCGGTTCGGTTCGGCGGGCTGCTCCGGCTGCCGCAGCCAACGAGCAACATTGCAGTGAACAGGACGAGAAACAGACAGCGGATGGAGTGATGTTTGTGAGCGTGGATAATTGAGGGCATGGAGCCTCCGCGGGTTGGTGTTGAGGCACCCATAATGGATGCCCACTGTATTCTGCCACGGAAGCGGGCGGCTTTAAGGTCAGCCGGAGGGCGTGAGACTTCTCACTGGATTATGCCGTGCAAGGTGGGCGGTTTAATGATGGCTGCCGAGAGCGCACAAGGAGGGATTTCCAGCAGCTAGGCCAGCACGGCCTTGCGGCAGGGCTTGACTTGGCCACGAGGCGCGTAAGAATACATCTGTGTTTTTCAGTATTATCGCGGGTATGAAATACGGCTCTCCCGCAAACATTCCCAATAGCCGGAAAGAGGTGCTGCGATGAGTTGGACTGCTGTGACGAAAACAAAGCTCCCTTATGTGGATGAAAAAAATTACTCGAAGACTAGGAAGCAAGTAACGGAAAGGCTCGTTGAGGTTGATGCGCATGTGTTTCTCCATTACTGCCGACTACGCGGCGAAGTCGCACAGGCGATTCGGAGCGAGATTCAGCAACATCCGGCTTTGGCTGTGATCGGTTTTCTGACGGGTAGCGTTGGACTACTTGCCTCCGCACGGCCGTATATTGAAAGGGCTAATGGCGCACGTTTGGCCTACTCGCGCGGATTGTCACACACTGCACCTGGCCAGAAGAAAGCTGTCACTGAATGTGAATTTTTCCGAGTGTTGAACGAGGTGGTGCATGCTGGTATCCAGAACATCGTGCTGGTTGATGAGATTGTCAGCGGCGGTCAAATGCGCAGTGGCTTGAAGTCGCTTGCGACATGGCAGAAAAGTCAGCCGAGCACCGCACTTGGCGTCAGTGTGATCGGCTGCCATGATAACGGAATTACGTCCGGGGGGCAGAAGTTGATCGTTGATTTACGCGATGCATCCAAGTGGTCGGGTATTACCCTGTGCGGGGCATCCATTTTTCATGCGACTCGTCTACTTGAGAAAGACAACGCAGGGTTGGCATTTCGTTCGACCAAAAAGGGGGATGTGCCGGGCACCTACGATTTCGAGCGGGAGCTTCCTGCCGGTTTCGCTAGTGTGTGCCCGTGCAGCGGAGGGTTTAGCATGATTGTTAGTGCCAGTTCATTGGATCAGTCATTCGGAAACCATGTGGCCGCCGTTCTTGGTCAGAGTCGCGGTTGTCTTTATAAACACATTACCCAGCAAGTACAGAACTCTGGCTGTGAAACTTGTCGCCTCTTGCTGGCTGCAGCAAGAGAACTTGGCTTACCAAGGTGCTGGTAATGCTGCTTGTGCCTGCACAGGGTAAATGGAATCAGTGGTGTTCCGGAAGCTGGCTAGTTAACCCTCCCGAGCCTGCCATCTTATGAAGTAATGTGCGCCGTATCTGCGTGCGGAACTCGGGCACGTCGCCGCGGACGTAAATGAGTGAGATGTTGTCGAAGAAGCGGAGGCCCTGCGGAGATAGATTCTACGAGACTTCGGCATCCAAATTTGAACTCACCGAAAAAAGCCATTTATGTGAAGGATATGTGAAACTATTGCCCAGTATTGACCATTTTTGCACAAGCTTGCCCGCTTGACTTAGACTTGCGTAAAAGTTGTAGTATGAATATATAGAATGGTAATAATCCGGACAAAACAAGACACCTTGAAAAGGCGTTGAGGGCTTGGGGTGCAAAAGGTCAGGAGTTCAAATCTCCTCGCCCCGACCAATAGCTGCTCCTAGGGCTCTCCCGTACCAACCGGCAAAGGCCGGTTCTATCCCGCGCACTGCTTTCTTTCATGACGTGGCACCTGCGCCGGTGGCGGCGGGCTGGCGGGGTGCGGTGGCTTTCGCGGAGGCCCAGTGATTCACTGGTTCGGCTCTGTGGTGCTTGGACCGTTCGTTTATAGGGTGGCGATGGCCGGACGAGTTCAGCGGGCGGACAGGAACTCGCCCGGCGGCAACACGAGTACGCCGCCGAGGCGCTTGCGGAAGTACGCGCCGAAATGCGTCACATCTCCGGTCAGCAGAACCGCCGCCTGCGCGCAGATGGCGGCCTGCAAAATGGGTATGTCTTTGGGCGGCAACTGCACCCCGGACGGCAGCGGCGGGGGCGCGTCGGGATGCGGTAGGACGATCACGCGACGCAACAAATTTTGCAGACGCTGGCGCCGGGGCTCGTCCGGCAGATTGAGTTCCGCTTCGCGCACGGCGTAGTCCGAGGTCACGAGTTCCACTCCTGCCAGACGCCACAATTTCAATAGACCGTTTTCTTCGCGCCAGGCCGCCGAGAACAACACGTTGGCATCCAGAAACACGCGTTTCATGAACGCGCCACGCCTTTGGGTTTGCGATGTTCGATCTGCTCCGGATTCAGGCCCAGCGCCCGCACCTCCGCCACGGCCTGCCGGTAATCCGCCGGGGTGACGGCGTTGTTCAGCAGGAATTCCGCCTTGCGGACGGGCGAGTAGGTTTCCACGGGCACCACCGCCGCTGGCCGCAACAGGATGCCATCCTCGCGGCCCTCCGCCATCAGCAGCGCGCCCTCCTCCATGCCAAAACGCCGGCGCAGCTCCGCCGGCAACACCACGGTGCCGCGCTTACCCATCCGACTGACAGTTGCAATCATAGTGGCTCCTGTTTCCTGACATTCAGAATATCAGATAGTCAGACCGTCTGTCAAACCGGCCACTGGCATCGGCGCCCGGCTGCGGCGCGTGAGCGGGCGGGGTTTGTTGCGGCGGCGGGCGCGATGAGTGGTCCGGCGCGGTTCGCGGGGCCGGAAAGCTCCGCCCACGGCAGAGAGCGTCATGCTGCGGTTGAGTTTGCGTTTTGCGCGGCGAAGGCTGGCTGCACTGCGGAGTGCGGTGGCAGCGCGCGCAGGCTGGCGTCCCGGAGGGACGCTACGAAAGTAGGCCGGCGCTTCAGCGCCGGCGATACGCGCTCCACGCGAACAGTCCCGTAGGGACGAAAGAAGCGAAAGCGTGAGTCGCTGTGGTTGCGGTGGGGCTCGCGGGGCTGGAAGCACCGCCAACAAAGAGGAAAAGTTTTGAATGAGTGACGCTGTTGTTGCGTTGCAGTTGCGACTTTTGAAATTCAGCGTAGCACAGGCACGAGCAAGCTGACGGCGACGCAAAGAAGGCCCAGCGCCATGAACAGGCCGCGCCGTCCGCGCGAAAGAGCGGCGGTCGGTTGGTCTTCGGGAGCGGCCAGGCTCCAGATGATGCCGATCAATAGGTAGAGATTCATGAGCGCCCAAGCGACCCACGCGATATGCGCGGCCATGGGCTTCGGAACCGCGATGCCCATGACATCCACTTCCAGACTTTTCAGCGGAATGCACAGGCTCAATAACGCCAGAACGCAGAGCGCGCCCAAGGCCATCTTCCACGACGCGGCGCCATTGTCCGAGTTGGGGTAGAGTCGCTGCCGCAGTTTGGCCCATCCGGTTGCCGTTGAAGGTTGCGTCGCGGAATGCTCCGGCTCGCCCTCCACCGGAGCACCGACGGCATACTGTGCGCCGCATGCGGGACAAGCGTAGCGCGGCGAGCCCATCCGATAGAAACGCAGCTTGGTCTTGCAGGCATCGCAGCGCGCCATCAGCGGGAACCGGACCAGCAGCCACACCAGCGCGCCGCCGATCATCGGATAGACATACAAATGCCACGAGATGGACTCGAACGGCATCTTGGCGACGCCCGCCGAAAACATCCGGACGCTGGCCTCCACGAACCAGACGAAGCCGCCGATGACCACACCGATGATCGCCGCGACATTCAGCAGAAAATAGTGCTGTCTATAGTTCATGACTCTGAAGAACGCGCTCCCAGAGAAGAAAATTTTCTGCGGTTGTCATCACGGCGGCAGTGTAGGACGAGGCGGGCGGGAGTCAAGGTGGCGGTGGTGGGTGCGGTTTTTTGCAGCGCGACTGGCGTGCGTCGCTGCGTTCGCGGGGCTGGAAG
>TBL_comb47_HYPODRAFT_10000876_pt1 | contig 39557 bp, 32 predicted proteins | sample TroBogypolimnion_40_FD_10682 | JGI IMG/M metagenome (IMG submission 10682)
AGGCGCGCTGGGTGGCGATGCGCGTGCAGGCGCCGTTCGACGCAGCGGCACCGGGCTCGCACCCGATCCACTTCGAGATCGATGCGCTGGACTCCAGCGGTCATCTGAGCGAGAAATCAGCCTTTCTGCTGCCACGATAAGGAGACACGATGCACAAGAATACGCCCGCCCCCAACACGCCCTGGTGGAAGTTCGGCCATGTCTGGATGGTCATTGCCGGCCCCGCCATCGTCGTGGTCGCCAGTTTCATTACTTTGTACCTGGCCATTAGCCGGCCCGATCCGGTGCTTAGCGAGGACTACTACCGCAAGGGGCTTGACATCAACAAGACCCTGGGCAACGAGACCAGCCTGGCTCCGGCGCTGCAGGCGCGCAACCACGCGGCAACGGGTGTGCAGCCAGCGTCCAATGCGCCGGCTGAACCCTGATATCAAGCAGGAGACCAAACCATGTTCGCACAGCGATTGATGTGGATTGCCTGGCCCGCCTTTCTGGTGGCGGCCGTGCTGGAAGTTCTGGTGTTCTCGGTGGTGGATCCGCAAGACCTGCACTGGTTCGGCCAGCCGGTCGAGTTGTCACGCCAGGGTGTCTATACGCTCAGCTTTTTTGTCTTCTGGATCGTCACCATGCTGTCGAGCGGTCTGACGACGCTGCTGTCGATGTCGCCGTTTGAAGTCAACCGCTGCACGCTGCCGGCCAGCGATCGTCCGGATGGCTGCCCGAAGCAGGAATGCCGCTAGTTGCCTGAAGCGGGAAGTCTGCTAGCCGCCCGATGGCTTGAGGTTGACAATCTCGCGCAACGCGTCCGTGTTAAGAATGCGGACATGGCGCTGCTTGACCTCGACGATGCCGTCTTCAACAAAGCGTGAAAAGGTGCGGCTCACGGTTTCGAGTTTTAGACCAAGAAAGCTGCCGATTTCTTCGCGCGTCATGCGCAGGATCAGTTCGGATTGCGAGAAGCCCCGGGCATGCAGGCGCTGCACCAGATTCAGCAGGAAGGTAGCCAGACGCTCCTCGGCGCGCATGCTGCCCAGCAGCAGCATCACACCATGTTCGCGCACAATTTCGCGGCTCAGGATCTTGTGGACGTGGCGCTGCAGCGAGTTCACCTCGCGCGACAGTTCCTCGATGCGGTCAAACGGCATGACGCAGACCTCCGCATCTTCCAGAGCCACCGCGTCGCAGGTGTGGTGGTCGTTGACGATGCCGTCGAGTCCAACGATTTCACCAGCCATCTGAAAACCGGTCACCTGATCGCGTCCGTCTTCCGTAGCAACACAGGTCTTGAAAAAACCGGTGCGAATGGCATACAGGCTGGTGAACTTCTCGCCATTGCGGAAAAGCGTCGTGCCGCGCTTGATCTTGCGCCGCGCTCCGACCAGATCGTCGATGCGATCAAGTTCCTCCCGGCTCAGGTCCACCGGCATGCACAATTCCCGAAGGTTGCAATTGGAACAGGCTACTTTAATGCTTTGAGGATTCATGTCCCTCATTTTGGCACTAATTTCTATAATGTCCTGATGTTGGTCAAATTTTCCGAATTTGAATACCCTGATTCTTGATGGGCCTCAAGAACAAAAGCTATGATTTGGGGCATATTCAGCATCCAATGCCAAGGAGTTTTCATGAATGCAGCCGTTGCTGAACCCATTTCCGAAGAACTGCTGCGTCGCTTTGACGTTTCGGGTCCGCGCTATACCTCTTACCCGACGGCAGACCGTTTTGTCGAAGCCTTTACGGCAGAAGACTACAAGCAGGCCCTGACGCTGCGTCGCGCCGGCACCGCCGTGACGGCCTCGCCGATGTCGCTCTATGTGCACATTCCGTTTTGCGAATCCCTGTGCTACTACTGCGCCTGCAACAAGATCATCACCAAGCACCATGACCGCGCCGCGCCGTATCTGCGCTACCTGAGCCGCGAGGTTGATCTGCATACGCAGCAACTGGGCGTCGGGCAGGCGGTCTCGCAAGTGCACCTCGGCGGGGGCTCGCCGACCTTCCTGTCGGATGACGAATTGCGCGAACTGATGGCCATGCTGCGGCGCAACTTCAATTTTGTTCCGGGCGGCGAGTACTCGATCGAGGTCGATCCGCGCACCATCGATGCCGGTCGCCTCGACACGCTGGCGGAACTTGGTTTCAACCGCCTGAGTTTCGGCGTCCAGGATTTCGATCCGGCCGTTCAAAAGTCGGTGCATCGCGTGCAGCCGGCCGAACAGGTGTTTGCGCTGGTCGCGGCGGCGCGCGAACGCAAGTTCGATTCCATCAATGTCGACCTGATCTACGGCCTGCCGCTGCAGAACCCGGAGTCCTTTGACCGCACACTGGCGCAGGTGGTCGAGTTGCGTCCGGAGCGCATCGCGCTCTACGCCTACGCGCACCTGCCGGAGCGCTTCAAGCCGCAACGCCGGATCACCACCACCGAGATACCGACCGGCGCAGCCAAGGTCGCGATGCTGGCGCGCTCGATGGCGGCGTTCATGGGGGCTGGTTACGTTTACGTGGGCATGGACCACTTTGCCTTGCCGACCGACGCGCTCGCGATTGCCAAGCGGCAAGGGCGCCTGCATCGCAATTTCCAGGGCTACAGCACGCAACCGGATTGCGACCTGATCGGTCTGGGCGTATCGTCGATCGGCAAGATCGGCGCGACCTACAGCCAGAACGCCAAGACCATGGAGGAGTATTGCGACTTCCTGGACCAGGGGCAGTTCCCGGTGGTGCGCGGTCTGGCGCTGTCGCGCGATGACGTGGTGCGCCGCGCCGTCATCATGGCGCTGATGTGCCAGGGCGTGGTCTCGTTCGAGTCGATCGAACTGGCCCATCTGATCGAATTCCGCAAGTACTTCGCCGCCGAACTTGAGGCGCTGCAAAAGCTCTCGGAGCAGGGTCTGGTGACGCTCAGCGATACCGGCATCCAGGTCACTTCGATGGGCTGGTTCTTTGTCCGCGCCGTCGCCATGGTGTTCGACCGCTACCTGCAGACGGACCGCACGCGCGCGCGCTTCTCCAAGATCATCTGATTCCTTCCAACGTGCAAGCCTCGCTGGCCCTGACATCCTTGCTGATGGGCCTAGCGGGCGGGCCGCATTGCATTGCCATGTGCGGCGCCGCCTGTGCCGGCATCGGGCAGGCCGCGGGCGAGCGTCGAAATGCGGCCATGCTGACGTTCCAGCTCGGTCGCATCATCGGTTATTCCAGTCTCGGCGCGCTCGCTGCGGCTTCCATGCAGGGCCTGGGCTGGCTTACCGTCCAGTCGGCCGCGCTGCGTCCAGTCTGGACGCTGTTTCAGGTGGCGACCTGCGTCCTGGGTTTGCTGCTGCTGTGGAAAGCGCAGCAGCCGATCTGGCTCGAGCATGCGGGCAAGGCCATCTGGCAACGGGCGCGCGCCCTAGCGGCGGGGCGCGGACGCGGCCTGCCGCTGATCATCGGGGCCTTGTGGACCTTCCTGCCCTGCGGCCTGCTGTATTCGGCCCTGCTCGTGGCGGCACTGACCGGTCACCCACTGGAGGGCGCTGCCGTCATGGCCCTGTTTGCCTTGGGCACCAGCGTCTCACTGATGGCCGGCCCCTGGCTCTGGTTGCGCCTGGGTGGTCGCAGCGCCGGCGACTGGGGTGTGCGCCTAGCCGGCCTGGTGCTGGCTGTCACGTCAGCCTGGGCCTTGTGGATGGCCTTCGCGCACAACAGCGCGCCATGGTGCGTTGTCCCCGGCTGATCAGCGCCTCTGGCGCGCCTTGACGCGCTCGCCATCCTTCAGTTGCGTGTCGGGGTAGACAACGACTTGGGCGCCACTGGCCAGGCCATTCTTGACCCAGGCTTCGACTCCATTGCGCGCGGCCACGTCGACCTCGCGGCGGCTTGCGCGGCCCTGCTCCAGCACGAACAGCCCCCAGCGCGGGCCGAGCGGAAACAGCGCGCTGACCGGCACCTTGACCGCGTTGTCGACCACCTGCACCAGGATCCGCACATCGACCTTGAACCCGTCACCGAGCGAGCGCCATTTTTCTGCCGGAGAAGTGAGATCGATGACGACGTTGACGCGCTGCTCCTCGACACCGAGTGCCGAGACCTTGGTGAAGGCGCCCGGCTCGATCAGACGCACGCGGCCTTCGAGGACCTCGGCGCCGCCCCAGTTCGTCAACTGCACGGCCGTGCCAGGCGTGATCTGGGCCGCGTCCTCGGTCAGGATGTCGGCCACGACCTCTAGTTGTGCCGGGTCGCCGAGTTCCAGCAGCGGCGTGCCGGCCAGCACCATGCCTTCGCTTTGCTGCAGCAGTTTGAGCACCTTACCCGCCACCGGTGCCTTTATCTCGAAAGGCTTCTGCTGACCCGGTTCCGTGCCTGCATACTGCCTCAGGGCGATGCGCGACTGTTCCAGTTCATGATGCGCCGCGTCTTCTTCCTGGCGCGCGCTTTCCAGTTCCTTCTCGCGCAACCGGACGTTGAGCCGGCCGGTCTCGTTCTGGTTCGGCGACACAAAGCCCTGGCTTGCCAGCGCTTCGCTGCGTTTGAGCTCTATGCGTGCCTGCTCCAGCGCGGCCAAGGCGTGCTCCCTGTTGGCGCGGGCGCGCGCTGCCGACGCTTCCATGGCGCCGATGCGCGCAGTCTGCTCGGCCCGCGCCCGCTCGTCGAGCAGCGTCGGGTCCACCGGCCACAGCGTGGCCACGGCGACATTGGCGGCCACCGCGTCGCCCTGTTTAAGGTGCAGACGCGTGATGCGCCCGGTCAGCGGTGTCGAGACCACATAGCGCTCGCGCAGGCGCGTCTTGCCGTCCTCCTGTACGGCGCGCTCGAAGCGGCCCTGGCTGACGCCGGCGATTTCGACCTCAAACGGCTGCGGCATGAAGGCCCAGGCCAGCACGGCCAGCGCTAGCACGACGCCGATGCCGATCCAGATCTTCTTCTTCATCATGTCCTCCGGTTCTCTCTATTCACGTGTCTTGAGCACGCCGACCAGATCGAGCGCGTCGACGCGCCGGCGCACGATCAACGCGCTGACGGCGCCGGCGAGCAGCACGCACAGGGCGCCAAAGGCATAGGTGGCGGGTTCAATCACAAAGGGGAAATAAAACTCGTCGGTCTTGATCAGACCGACGATGGTCGAGCCCAGCAGGTAACCGAGCAGCATGCCCAGCGGCAGCGCCAGCGCAATTTCGATCGCCAATTCGCCGAGCAGAAAAGCGGAAACCTCGCCGCGCGTGAAGCCCAGCACACGCAGGCTGGCCAGTTCCCAGGCGCGCTCGGCAAGGGCGATGCGGGCGTTGTTGTAGACCACGCCGACCGCGATGATGGTGGCAAACAGCGTCAGGATACCGCTGAACACCAGCACGTTGCGCGCTGTCACTTCTTCCAGGTTGCGCGTCATGACCGCCTTGCTGAAGGCCACCGCCACTCGGGGCAATTCCTTGAGGCGATCGAGCAATTCCGGTTCATGGCCCCGCTCGACCGATACGGTGATCTGGTTGACAAGATCGCCCTCGCGCAACAGACGGTTGAGCGTGCCGCGCTCGATGTAGGCGTTCATCCCCATCATCTCCGCCACGACGCCGCCCACGGCTAGGTCGAGCACCTCGCGCCGGCCGTCGAGAAACTCGACGCGCACCGTGTCGCCGGGCTTGAGCTCAAGCCGTTCGGCCAGGCGGTCGGTCAGCAACAGGCCGCTGCGCGGCGGCGCAAAGACCTGCTGGCGCACATCGACGATGCGGTGCAGTTCCGGCTGCGCGCTCTTGCCCAGGATCGACCCGTGCCAGGAATGGTTGGCGTTGCGCAGGCGCACGGGCGCGCTGCGCGCGACCTCCACGGCGCTCACATGCGGCAGCTTGGCCGCCTCGTGAGCGACGCGTGCAGGTGTCGCTTCGAGTAGCGCAATCGCGACGTCACCGCGCAGCACTTGGCGGAACTGCGTGTCCATCAGCACGGCGATGGCGTCGCGCCAGAACAGGCCGGTGACCACAATCGCCATTGCCACGGCGATGCCGAAGATCGTCAGTCCGGTGCGCAGCGGACGCCGTTCCATCGTGCGCAGAATCATGCGCAGGCCCGGTGAAAACCAGCGCCGCAGGCCTAGGCGCTCGATCAGCACCGGCCGGTAGACGCCAGGTGCGCTCGGGCGCATCGCCTCGGCCGGCGCCAGTCGCACCGTGGCGCGAACCGCATGCAGCGTTGCCAGCAGCGCCGCCGACAGGGCGACGCCAGCGGCGGCCAGAACCAGTTCGGGCTTGACACGGTAATGCAATTGCGGGAATCGAAAGACATCGGCATAGATGCCGACAAACCAGTGCCCGAGCAAAGCGCCCAGCGCCAGCCCGAGCGCCACTCCAAGCACCACGATGAGCAGCACCAGCTTCAGGTAGTGCGCGCCGATGACCCGGTTATCGTAACCGAGCGCCTTCAGCGCCGCCACCTGTTCGCGCTGGGTTGCGATCTGGCGGCTCAGCACGACGTTGAGCAGGAAGCCCGCCACGGCTAGGAAGATGCTCGGCAGCACGGTACCGAGCACGCGCTGTTCCTTGATCTCGGAGTTCAGGATCATGTGCGACATCTGCCGGTCGCGGCCGCTGGCGCTCAGGCCGCCATAGGGCGCGAGCAGGCGGTCGAGCTCGTCGATGACCGGGCCTTCGCTGGCCCCGGGGGCCAGTCGCACGGCGACCTGGTTGAAGGCGCCATCCATGTTGTAGGCGCTGGCCAGCGCGCGGCGGTCGAGCCAGAAGACGCCGAAGCCGCGCTGATCGGGCGAGCCGCCCAGCCCGGCGAAGATGTACTCGGGAGAGAGCGCAATGCCGACGATCAGCAGTTCCTCGCGCTTGCCGTTGATCAGGGCGCTGATGCGCTCGCCCTCTCTCAGGTGGCGTGCCCGTGCAAAACCTTCGGAGACCAGGGCTTCGATCGCGCCGTTGCGGTGCGCCTCGACCATGCGCCCGCTGCGCAGATCGACAACGTTGAGGCGTTGCGGCGCGCGCGCGTCGAGGCCGATCAGGCGGCCCATGATCGGGTCGGTCACGCCGGGCAGCGTAATCGGCACGATTTGCGTCACCGAGGTTTCCACATGGGCGGCGCCGGCAATGGTCTGCAGCTGGCGCTCCAGCGCCAACGGTGCGCGCTTGAGCGTGGCAAAGACGTCGGCAAAGCGGGCATCGGCGTAATAGAGGTCGCGCGACCACGACAGCGCGTCGTAGGCACTGAAGCAGGTGACAAAGCCGGCCACGCCGCTGGCCACGACGAGCGCGATGGTCAGGGCCTGGCTCCACATCAGGCGCAGGTCGCGCAGCAGCTTGCGGTCGAGTGCCTTCACCAGGAGAGCTCCGCCGGGCTGAGCTTTTGCGCATTGCGCTCGACGCGCTGGATGCGTCCGCCGCCCAGGTACAGCACGCGATCGGCCATGCCGGCGATCGCCGCGTTGTGCGTGATGACGACCGCCGTCGTGCCCATGTCGCGATTGATGCGCGCGATGACTTCGAGCACCAGCTTGCCCGTGGCGTAGTCGAGCGCGCCGGTCGGCTCGTCGCATAGCAGCACCTCGGGGCGCTTCACGATGGCGCGCGCGATCGCCACGCGCTGCTGCTCGCCGCCCGAAAGCTGCGACGGGAAATGGTCGAGCCGGTCGGCAAGTCCGACCAGCGCCAGCGCCTCGATTGCCGGCATCGGTTGCGCCGCGATATCGGTGACCAGTTCCACGTTCTCGCGAACCGTCAGGCTCGGGATCAGGTTGTAGAACTGGAAGACAAAGCCGACATGTTCGCGCCGGTATTGCGTCAGCTGCGCATCGGTGGCCGCGGTCAGCTCGTGGTCGGCAAAGCGCGCGCTGCCGCTGCTCGGGCGGTCGAGACCGCCCAGGATGTTGAGCAGCGTCGATTTGCCGCTGCCCGACGGTCCCAGCAGCACGATGAACTCGCCGCGAAAGATCGTCAGGTCGACATCGCGCAGCGCGTGCACGGCGATCTCACCCATCCGATAGGTCTTGCACAACTCGCGCGCCGTGAATACGGATGGCCGGCCAGCGGGGTCGGCGCCGGTGTCGGCGTTGGCAGCAGGGGCGGGAGGGGAGTCGGGCACGGGCTTGGGCTTTCGCATTGGACGCAGGCTTTGCCCACTATGGGCGCCAACGACCCGGTCGTGTTTGATGATCATCAAGCTTTTGCGGGCCGAGCGCGTGACAGGGATAATCGACACCATGCCCCGCCCGAACCCCGTCGCGTCAGACCGCTGGAAGCTCTCCGTTGCCCCCATGCTCGATTGGACTGACCGCCATTGCCGCTATTTCCACCGCCTGTTGACCCGTCACGCTTTGCTCTACACCGAGATGGTGACGACCGGCGCCCTGATCCACGGCGATTTGGCGCGCCATCTGCGCTACAACGATGAGGAGCATCCTGTCGCGCTGCAGCTTGGCGGCAGCGAGCCGGCCGATCTGGCGCACTGCGCCCGGCTGGGCGAGCAGTGGGGTTACGACGAGATCAACCTGAACTGCGGCTGCCCGAGCGAGCGCGTGCAGCGCGGCGCTTTTGGCGCCTGTCTGATGGCCGAGCCGGCGCTGGTGGCCGATTGCGTCAAGGCCATGGTCGAAGCGGTGCAGGTGCCGGTCACCGTGAAGCACCGCATCGGCATCGATCGCTCGGAGGATTACGGCTTTGTGCGCGACTTTGTCGGCGTCGTGTCCGAAGCGGGTTGCCGAGTTTTCATCGTGCACGCCCGCAACGCCTGGCTCAAGGGTCTGTCGCCCAAGGAAAACCGCGATATCCCCCCATTGCGCTACGAATCGGCGTATCGACTGAAAGCCGAGTTTCCGGAGCTGACGATCGTCGTCAACGGCGGCATCACGACGTCGGAGCAGGTGACGGCCCACTTGGCGCAGGTCGATGGCGTCATGCTCGGGCGCGAGGCCTACCACAACCCCTGGTGGCTCAGCGCGTGGGACGGCGCGTTCTACGGGGCCGAATCCGGCGTGCAGACGCGCGAGCAGGTAGAGGCGCAGATGGTGGCCTATATGGTGCGCGAGTCGGCGGCCCATGGCACACCGTGGCCGAATGTGGCGCGCCACATGCTGGGCCTGCGCCATGGCCTGCCCGGAGCCCGGCGCTGGCGCCAGGTCTGGAGCGACCACCGCCTGCGGGAGCAGCCGCCGCACGAGGTCATGGCGCTGGCGCACGCCAAGGTATCATGACGCCATCATTTCCGAGTGTTCTGGCGTTGCCGGGACACCCCGTTTCCCCTGTTTAAATCGCCAACGATCCGTGCGTCTTACTTCAATCAAGCTTTCCGGCTTCAAGTCCTTCGTCGAACCCACCACCTTCCTGCTGCCAGGCCAGTTGGTGGGCGTGGTCGGGCCTAACGGTTGCGGCAAGTCCAACATCATGGATGCAGTGCGCTGGGTGCTGGGCGAGTCCAAGGCCTCGGAGTTGCGCGGCGAGTCGATGCAGGACGTGATCTTCAACGGCACGACGACGCGCAAGCCGTCCAGCCGCGCGAGCGTGGAACTGGTGTTCGACAACGCCGACCACCGCGCCGGCGGCCAGTGGAACCAGTTCACCGAGATTGCCGTCAAGCGGGTGCTCACGCGAGACGGCACCAGCAGCTACTACATCAACAACCAGCCGGTGCGCCGGCGCGACGTGCAGGACGTGTTCCTCGGCACCGGCCTGGGGCCGCGCGCCTACGCCATCATCGGCCAGGGCACAATCAGCCGTATTATCGAGAGCAAGCCCGAGGAACTGCGCCTGTTCCTGGAAGAGGCGGCGGGCGTCTCCAAGTACAAGGAACGCCGGCGTGAGACCGAGAACCGCCTGAGCGACACACGCGCCAACCTGACGCGCGTCGAGGACATCCTGCGCGAGCTCACCGGCAACCTGGAGAAACTGCAGGGTCAGGCCGAGGTCGCGAAGAAATACAACGCGCTGACGGCCGACGTCACGCTCAAGCAGCACCAGCTCTGGTTTCTGCGGCGCAGCGAATCCGAAGCGGAACAGGCCCGGGTCAAGAGCGATGCGCAGGGCGCGGTCAACGCCCTTGAATCGCAGCTCGCCGACCTGCGTCACATCGAGGCTGAACTCGAGACCGTGCGCCAGGCCCATTACGCGGCCGGCGACCAGGTCAACCAGGCGCAGGGCCTGCTGTACGAGGCCAGCACCGAGGTTGGTCGGCTCGAGGCCGAGATCCGTTTTGTGGTCGAAGGGCGCCAACGCGTCGAGCAGCGCCTGATCACGCTCAAGGAGCAGGGCGCGCAATGGCGCACGCGCCAGGACGACGCGCAGGCCGAGATCGAGCGCCTGTCCGATCTCGCCAGCGTCGGCGAAGAGAAGACCGAACTGCTGGCGGCGCAGGTGGAAGACCAGGCCCAGCAACTGCCGGCGCTGGAAGAAGCCCTGCGTGAGGCGCAAAAGCTCGCCCGCGAGCAGCGCGCCAGTGTGGCCCAGGTACAGCAGCAGATTCAAGTGCTAGCCGCCGAGCAGCGCAGCGTCGAGGAGCAGTCGCGCCAGGCCGGCAGTCGGCGCGAGCGTCTGACGGCGGACCGCAATGCGCTGGCAGCGCCCGACGAGGCGCGTTTGCTGGCGCTGCAGGAACAAGTGGAGGCGGCGCAGGAAACGGCCAGCGTCATGGAGGCGCGCCTGCATGAGTTGCAGGAAAGCGTGCCACAGCTCGACGACAACCGGCGCACGCAGCAGCAGTCCGTCAATGCGGAATCGGCGCGTTTCGCCGATCTGTCGGCGCGGCTGGAAGCGCTCAAGGCCTTGCAGGAAAAGGTCAAGACCGATGGCAAGCTGCAGCCTTGGCTGGCCAAACATGGTCTGGACAGCCTGCAAGGGCTGTGGAGCCGCATTCACATCGAGCGCGGCTGGGAAACGGCGCTCGAAGGCGCCTTGCGCGAACGTATGGGTGCGCTCGAAGTTTCGCGCCTGGAGATGCTGCGTGCCTTCGACAGCGACGCGCCGCCGGCCAAGCTGGCGTTCTACAGCCCGCCCGCGGCATCGCTGCCTGAAGCCGCGTCGCCGCTGTTGCCGCGCCTGTCCGATCTGCTGCGCGTCGGCGAGGCCGGCCAGCGCGCCGTGCTGACCGACTGGCTGCACGGCTGCTACACGGCGCCGAGTTTTGAAGAGGCGCTGGCGCGGCGCGAGCAACTGCTGCCGGGCGAGCTGATCTTCGTGAAGAGCGGCCACGCGGTGGGCCGCAGCAGTGTGAGCTTTTACGCGCCCGATTCCGAGCAGGCCGGCCTGCTGGCACGCGCCCAGGAAATCGAGAACCTCGAAAAGCAGTTGCGTGCGCAAAAGCTGATCAATGAAGAGGCGCGCTCAAGCCTGGTGCGCTGCGAAGCCGCTTATGCCGAGGCCTCGCAGCGCTTGGTGCAGAGCCGGCGCGAGGCGGCCGAAAGCCAGAGCTTGGCACACGCGCTGCAAGTGGAAAGTCTGCGCCTGACGCAGGCGGCCGAGCAGATGCGCCAGCGCAGCGCGCAGATCGCTGCCGACCTGGCCGAGATCGACGCCCAGCTTGACGACCTGCAGGAGCGCCGCGTCACGGCCGAAGGCCGTTTCGAAGAGCTCGACATGCAGCTGGCCGATACGCAGGAACGTCACGCCACGCTTGACGAGCACGTGATCACGGCCGAGCGGCGCCTGACCGAGTCGCGCGAGCAGCAGCGCAGCCTGGAGCGCCTGGCGCAGGAGGCGGCGTTCTCCATGCGCAGCCTGGACGCGCGCAAGGCCGAGCTGTTGCGCGCCATCGAGACGGCCACGCGCGAGACGCAGGCCACGCACGCCGAAGTCGAGAAGGCGCAGCGGGAGCTCACGCAGCTCAACGACGCCGCAGCGCGCGGCGGTCTGGAGAGCGCGCTGGCGGTCAAGCTCGAGCGTGAACTGGCGCTGGGCGCGCGGCGCAGCGAATACGACGACCTGACTGCCAAGCTGCGCGCCAGCGACGAGCGGCGCCTGCGGCTGGAGCGCGAGCTCGACCCGCTGCGCCAGCGCATCACTGAATTCCAGCTCAAGGAACAGGCAGCGCGGCTGGGCTTCGAGCAGTACACGCAATTGCTCGCCGATGCCCAGGCTGATCTGGAGCTGCTCGCGGTGTCGATCTCGGACAAGCGCGTGCGCCTCGGCGGCCTGCAGGGCGAGATTGACACGCTGCACCGCGACATCGCAGCGCTCGGCGCCGTCAATCTGGCCGCGCTTGACGAGTTGGCGGCCGCCAGCGAACGCAAGAACTTCCTCGACGCTCAGTCGGCCGATCTGAACGAAGCCATGACCACGCTGGTGGAGGCGATCCGCCAGATCGACGGCGAAACGCGCGAGCTGCTGTCGAGCACCTTCGACTCCGTGAACCAGCACTTCGGCCGCATGTTCCCGGAACTGTTCGGCGGCGGCAACGCGCGCCTGGTGATGACCGGCGAAGAGATCCTCGACTCCGGTGTTCAGGTGATCGCGCAACCGCCGGGCAAGAAGAACCAGACCATCCACCTGCTGTCGGGCGGAGAAAAGGCGCTGACCGCGATCGCGCTGGTGTTTGCCATCTTCCAGCTCAATCCGGCGCCGTTCTGCCTCCTCGACGAGGTCGATGCGCCGCTCGACGACGCCAACACCGAGCGCTATGCCAAGCTAGTGCACAGCATGAGTCGCGAGACCCAATTCCTGTTCATCAGCCACAACAAGATCGCCATGGAAATGGCCGAGCAGTTGATCGGCGTGACGATGCAGGAGCAGGGCGTCTCGCGCATCGTCGCGGTTGACATGGATGCGGCCGTGTCGATGACCGAAGGCAATTGATTCAACGGGGATGTCTCCATGATGAGTAATCTGCAGATGGGTTTGGCCGCAGTCGGCGGCGTGGTGCTGGCGGCGATGGTCGGACATGCGGCCTGGATCTCCCGGCGCAGCCAGCCGCGCCAGGCCACGACCGATGCGAACACCGCCGCGCAGCAGCCGCCCGGGCAGGATATCGAACCCGAGCTCGATGCAGCTGCCTACGACGTGGCCAAGTTTCCGCTGCCGTTGCCAGAGAAGAAGCCGTCGTTGGACGCATTGATCGACGTGATCGCGCCGATTGCGCTCGAAGACGTGGTCTCGGGGGACGCGGCGCTCGCGGCGCTGCCCAGCACACGGCGCGCCGGTAGCAAGCCGTTCGCGGTCGAAGGTTTCAATGAAACCAGCCAGAGCTGGGAGATGCCGCAGCCGGGCCAGCGCTACGGCGCGTTCCAGGCCGGCGTGCAGCTGGCCAATCGCGCCGGTGCGCTCAACGACATCGAGTATTCGGAATTCGTCGTCAAGACGCAGCACTTTTGCGAGGCGGTCAACGGTACGGCGGATTTCCCCGAGATGCGCGAAGAGGTGGCGCGGGCACGCGAGCTCGACCAGTTCGCTAGCGAGCACGACGCCCAGCTCGGCTTTGTGCTGCGTGCGCGCAACTCGGCCTGGAGCCCGGGCTACGTGCAGCAAAGCGCGGCGCGGCTCGGCTTCGTTGCCGGCGTCATCCCCGGGCGCATGGTGATACCGGCCAGCGTGGCGGGCCTGCCGCCGGTGTTGAGCCTGAGCTTCGACGTGCAGGCCGCGATGGCCGAGGACCCGACGCAGTCCGCGATCCGCGAGCTCGCCATCAGCCTGGACGTGGCACAGGTTGACCGCAGCGAGTGCGCGTTCCAGCGCCTGCGCGAAGCGGCGCAGATGCTGGCCGAGAGCATGGAGGGCGTGGTGACCGACGACAACGGCATGCTGCTCACGCGCGAGGCTATGGACGAGATCGGCGGCGAGCTCGAGAAGCTCTACGACACGCTGGATCAGCGCGACCTCTCGGCCGGCTCGGCCGCCGCGCGCCGGCTGTTTTCCTGAGCTGTGATGCGTAGTCAGTTGGTCGCGCCATGACATCGGATCTGTTTGCGTCGAACCCGCCGCCGGGCCACCCCAAAGCGGGTTGCGCCCAATCTGGGGGCAGGGAGCCACACGGAGTAGGCGACACTGCGATCGAGCAGCTCAGACGCACGCTGCACGAGCACGCGCACCGCTACTACGTGCTCGACGACCCGCTGGTTTCGGACGCCGAGTACGACCGCTTGTTCCAGCAGCTGCAGGCGATCGAGGCGGCGCACCCTGAACTGGTGACGCCCGATTCGCCGACACAGCGCGTCGGCGGTCGTCCGCTTGACGCCTTCGCCAGCGTGCGCCATGCCGTGCCGATGCTCAGCATCCGCACCGAGACAGACACCGAGGCCAGCGGCGCCGAATCCTTCGACGCCCGCGTGCGCCGCGAGCTCGGTCTGGATGCGGCGGCAGCGCCAGTGGAGTACGTGGCCGAGCCCAAGTTCGACGGCCTGGCGATGAGCCTGCGCTATTTGCATGGCGTGCTGGTGCAGGCTGCGACGCGGGGGGACGGCGAGCTCGGCGAGGACGTGACGCAGAACATTCGCACGATTGGTCAAATCCCATTGCATCTGTTTGCGCCGGCGGCGCTGAGTACGGGCTCACCGGTGCCGGAAGTGCCCGAGGTGCTCGAAGTGCGCGGCGAGGTCTACATGCGGCGCGACGATTTCGAACGCCTCAACGAGCGTCAGCGCGAGCAGGGGCTCAAGACCTTTGTCAACCCGCGCAATGCCGCAGCCGGTGCCGTGCGTCAGCTCGATCCGGCGATTGCGGCGCAGCGCCCTTTGAGTTTTTTCGCCTACGGCCTGGGTGAGATGACACTGGCGGAGCAGGGCGGCCCCGCCTTCGAGACGCATTTTCAGTTGCTGCAAACCTTGAAGGCCTGGGGCTTTCCGGTATCCGATCTGGTGCGGGTGGCGCAGGGTGCGCCAGAGCTGATCGCCTATTACGAATCGATCGCGCGCACGCGCGATCAACTCGGCTTCGACATCGACGGCGTGGTCTACAAGGTCAACAGCCTTGCCCTGCAGCGTCGCATGGGTTTTGTCACGCGCGAGCCGCGCTGGGCGGTGGCGCACAAGTTCCCGGCGCAGGAGCAGATCACCACCGTTCAGGGCATCGAAGTGCAGGTCGGGCGCACCGGCAAGCTGACACCGGTGGCGCGACTGGCGCCGGTGTTTGTTGGCGGCGTCACCGTCACCAATGCCACCTTGCACAACGAGGACGAGGCGCGGCGCAAGGATGTGCGCGTCGGCGACAGCGTGGTCGTGCGCCGTGCCGGCGACGTGATTCCCGAGGTCGTGGCCGTCCTGCCCGAAAAGCGCCCGCCCAATGCCCAGCCTTTCATGATGCCCTCGCAGTGCCCGGTGTGCGGCAGCACCGCCATGCGGGAAGAGGGCGAGGTCGACCACCGCTGCAGCGGCGGACTTTTTTGCAGCGCCCAGCGCAAACAAGCCATCTTGCATTTCGCGCAGCGCCGCGCGGTCGAGGTCGAGGGCCTGGGCGAAAAACTGGTCGATCAGCTGGTCGATGGGAACATCATCCGTACCTTGCCCGATCTGTATCGCCTGGGACTAACGGCGCTGGCCAGTCTGGCGCGCATGGCCGACAAATCGGCGCAGAACATTGTGCTGGCACTGGAGAAATCCAAGCAGACCACGCTGCCGCGCTTCTTGTTCGGCCTCGGTATCCGCCATGTCGGCGAGGCTACGGCCAAGGAACTGGCGCGCCATTTCGGCAGCTTGGACGCCATCATGGACGCCAGCGAGGAACAGTTGCTGATGGTGGCCGATGTCGGCCCGACCGTGGCGCACAGCCTGCGCACCTTCTTTGACCAGCCGCACAACCGCGAGGTTGTGGAGCAACTGCGCGCCTGCGGTGTGCACTGGGATGAGGGCGCGCCGGCCGCGCAGGTACCGCAGCCGCTTGCCGGCAAGACGCTGGTGCTGACCGGCACGCTGCCGAGCCTGAGCCGCGATGAGGCCAAAGACCTGATCGAGGCCGCCGGTGGCAAGGTGGCCGGCTCTGTGAGCAAGAAGACGGCCTATGTGGTGGCCGGCGTTGAAGCCGGCAGCAAACTGGAGAAGGCGCGCGAACTCGGCGTGGCGATCCTCGATGAAACTGGACTGAAGGAACTGCTCGATGGCCATCCGTGAAATTCTGAAGATGGGCGACCCACGCCTGCTGCGCATCGCGCAAGCAGTCACCATCTTCGACAGCGACGAACTGCACCTGCTGGTGTCGGACATGCTCGACACCATGGCGGCGGCCAACGGGGCGGGTTTGGCCGCGCCGCAGATCGGCGTCGACCTGCAACTGGTGATCTTCGGCACCGATGCGCGCAACCCGCGTTACCCCGATGCGCCGCCCGTTCCCCGTACCGTCCTGATCAACCCGGTCATCACGCCGCTTGCGGAGCCCGGTAGCGCCGACGCGCCGCTGGAGGAAGAGGACTGGGAGGGTTGCCTTTCGGTGCCGGGACTGCACGCCGTCGTGCCGCGTCTTTCGCGCATCCATTACGCCGGATTCGACCAGTACGGCGACGCGGTCGAGCGCACGGTGCAAGGGTTTCATGCCCGCGTCGTGCAGCACGAATGCGACCATCTGGTCGGCAAGCTTTACCCGATGCGCGTGCGCGACTTCAGTCGTTTCGGTTTCACCGAAGTGCTGTTCCCGGGAATGGACGTCGCGCAGGACGACTGATCCAAACCTTACAGCCAAAGGCCGCTGCGCGGCATCTGGTTGATCAGCACCGGCTCGGTGTCAATCACAAAGGAGCCGAGCACAAAGCTCAGCACCGCGATGAAGATGCTGGCGAAGAAGGCGGTCCAGAAACCCGAGACCGTGAAACCGCGCACCAGCGAGGACACCAGCAGGATCATTAAAGCATTGATGACCAACAGGAACAGACCGAAGGTCAGCAGCGTCAACGGCAGCGTGAGCACGATCAACAGGGGCTTGACGATGGCGTTGGCAAAACCCAGCAGCAGGGCAGAGACGATCAGCGACGAGGTATCGGCGAAGCGCAGCCCATGGAAGATGTAGCTGGCGACCCAGAGCGAGAGCGCAGTGATGGCCCAGTGCAACAGGAACGGGGTCAGATGGTGCAGCATGCAGGAAGACCTTGGTGAAGCGTTGGTAAGCGGACAACGCATCATAGCGGGGCCTGTCCGGCCGCCCCAATCGGGCAGCGCCAGCGCTAGCCGCGACCGCCAAACGGCTGCGGCTTGAGGGAGCGCAAATAGGCAATCAGCGCGTCCATATCGGCGTCGCTGATGTTCTTGTAGAAGTCGAAGCCCATCGGTGGCCGGTAGCCCTTGCCTTCGCGGTCGACACCCTGGTGCAGCACGGCCTTGATCTGGGCATCGGTCCAGTCCTTCAGGCCGCTCGGATGCGGGGTGAGGTTGCGCGAAACGCTTTCGCCCCATGGTCCCTTGAAGGACTGGCCGCCGGCGCCAAGCCTGTCCATGTGCAGCATCCCCTTGTCGTCGCGTGGCGTGTGGCATTCCATGCAGTGCCCGATGGTCGCCAGGTATTGCCCGTACTTGAGCTTGTTGCCGGGCGCTGGCGCGCTGACTCGCTTGACCGGCGGGCCGTAGGCGCTCGGCAGCGGCATGTTGTACTGCGACTTGGCAACCACGTTGCGCACCGCAGGCTGCGCGCGCAGGTAGGCGATGATGGCGGCCAAATCGGCGTCCGAGATGTTGCGGTAGAATGGTATCGGCATCGGCGGGCCGATCAGGCGGCCGTTCGGGCGGATGCCTTCGCGGATCGCCTTGGCCAACTGGGCGTCGGTCCATTTTCCGATACCGGTGTCGCGGTCCGGCGTGATGTTCGCTGCAATGGCCTTGAACGCCGCGTCGTCGAACACCATGCCGCCGGATAGGCCCTTGTCGGACAGCGGTTGGCCCTGCTCGCCGCGCGCGACATGACAATTGCCACAGGCGACGATGCCCTCCATTAGGTACTTGCCGCGCGCTAGCCGTGCGGCCTGCTGCGCCCAGGCGCTGCCGATGCCGATTGCCATCAGCGCGCAGAGCGCCAGTTTCAACAACTTACCCATGTTTGTTCTCCTGTTGTGGCCTGCTTTGCGGTGATGACAACTGGCAGCGCCGGGTTGCGAACGACGACCGGCGCACTATGCTCGCCGGCGCGAGGACGTGGCAGTGGGTGCTGCAAAAGCCCGTACGGCCAGCGTGGCTATGCTGGCTTCACGTCTTTTGCCCTGCCGGATCAAAGGTTCCGCGTTTCAGCGGCAAAATAGCGTCAGACAAACCCCATAACCCACCCATCTCAAGGATCACCTCCATGGCAAGAATTGCTTTTCTCGGCACCGGTCTGCTCGGCGCCGCCTTTGCCGAGGCGGCCACCGCGCGCGGCGACACCGTCACAGCCTGGAACCGCTCGGCGGAGAAGGTCCAGGCCCTGGCATCGTTCGGCGTGATCGCGGCCGCAACGCCGGCGCAGGCCGTGCGCGAATGCGCGCGCGTGCACCTGGTGCTCAAGGACGATGACGTTGTCGAAGAAGTGCTGGCGGCGGCGCGCCCCGGCCTGGCAAGCGGCGCGGTCATCCTCGATCACACGACAACCCTGCCCGGGCGCACGGCGGCGCGGGCAGCGCAGTTCGCGGCGCAGGGCATCAAGTACCTGCATTGCCCAGTGTTCATGGGCCCGCCCGCGGCACGCAAGGCGCTGGGCAGCATGATGGTGTCAGGCCCGCAGGCAGTCTTCGATGAAGTGAAGGCGGAACTGGCGAAGATGACCGGCCGGCTTGAATACTGCGGCGAGCGCAGCGATCTGTCCGCGGTCAAGAAACTGTGCGGCAATGCCGCCATCATCGGTGTCTCCGCGCTGCTGGCCGATATCCTTACGATTGCGCAGGCCAGCGGTGTCAGCGGCGAGGAGGCGATCAGCGCGCTCGGCCTGTTCGACATCAACAGCACCATCAGCGGGCGTGGCATGAACATGGCCAAGGGGAATTTCGCACCGAGCTTCGAGCTCACGATGGCGCGCAAGGATGTGCGACTGATGATCGAGACTGCCGGTGCGCGTCCTCTGGCGGCGCTGCCGGCGATCGCGGCGCGCATGGACCAGCTGATCGCGGCCGGCCACGGCGCGCAGGATGCCAGTGTCCTCGGCATCGACGCCGTGCAGTCTTGACCCCGTCTTGCTTTGCGGTGCACGCGGACTAAACGCCGCAATCATGGAGCAAGCCGGGTCTCGGCCCGGCGGCCAACTTACCTTCCCTTGCTTCGCCAGGAGAAAGTAAGCGAAGAGAAGGCGAGCCGGCTTCGTTGACCGGCTAAGCCGGTACGCTGCGTTGCTCGGGACCAGCTGGGTGCGCAGAAACTAGCCCTGCGGGCTCAAACATCTGTGCCCCAAAACCCGCCCGCCCCTGCGCTAAACGTCTCCTCATGACGGCGTGGAACAGCCCGAGCGGCGCGCTGCATACAGGCCATGAATCCGAGATTGCTGTGCTTCGCCCTTGGTGACAGTCTGTATTTCAGTCCTGGCCGCCGCGCTGGCGAAGCAGGGCGAGCCTGACCAGTGGCAGGCGGTCGTTGCCGAAGTACATGTCGTCGCCGACGAATATTGTGGGCGAGCCAAATCCGCCGCGCTGGATCGCTTCATCGGTATTGGCCTTGAGCTGTTGCTTGATTGCGCTGTTCGCAATGCCGGCGAGAAACGCGTCGCCGTCGATGCCGAGTTTCGCGCAGATGGCCAGCAGCACCGCGTCCTGCGAGATGTCTTCCTCGCGCGCCCAGTAGGCTTCGAACACGGCGCGGGCGAAAGCCGGCAGCTTGCCTTGCGGCTCAAGCCAGATGCAGCCACGCATGGCCTTGACGCTGTTCACCGGAAACACCTTGGGCGGCATGATGATCTTCAGGCCGGCCACGTGCGCCCAGTCCTGCATATCCTTGAGCATGTACGCTGCCTTGGCGGGCACCGGGTTCTCGCGCATCGCGTAGACGCTCGGATTGATGGCGTTAAAAATGCCGCCCACTAGTACCGGCCGCCAATGGATCGGCTCGTTCAGTTCCGCCGCCAGGGGCTCGATGTTGTGGAAGGCCAGGTAGGTCCAGGGGCTGGAGCAGTCAAAGAAGAATTCAAGCATGGTGCCGCACCTTCAAAGGAGTTTGTGATCGCCGGCGCGCACGCTCTGAGCAGTCTGGCCGAACAGGGCCTTGCGCGCTTCTTCGCTCATACTGTTGGCGCGCAGTTCCTTGAGCAGATCCACCCCGCGCCGGACCGCTGGACGCTCGATCAGCGTGTTGTACCAGCGCTCGACATGCGGGAAGTCGGCCAGGGCCACCTGCTGCGCAGTGTGCGTGCGGATCCAGGGGAGGATGGCCATGTCGGCGATCGAATAGTCTGCTCCCGCGACGAAGGCGCCGGTGCTGCCGAGCTGCGTGTTAAGCACACCGTAGAGGCGGTTGACTTCCTTGCCGTAACGCTCTATGGCGTACGGCACTTTTTCCGGCGCGTAGAGTAGAAAGTGGCCGTTCTGCCCGGCCATCGGGCCCAGGCCTCCCATCTGCCACATCAGCCATTGCATGACTTGGTAGCGACCCCGGACATCGCGCGGCATGAATTGCCCGCTTTTTTCCGCCAGGTACAGCAGGATGGCGCCGCTCTCGAACACCGGGATCGGCGCGCCGCCGTCGGCGGGTTCGGTGTCGACGATTGCCGGCATGCGGTTGTTCGGACTGATCGCGAGAAACGCCGGTGCGAACTGCTCGCCCTTGCCGATGTTGACCGGCAGCACGCGGTAGGGTAGCCCGCATTCCTCCAGCATGATGGAAATTTTCCAGCCGTTGGGCGTGGGCCAGTAGTAAAGGTCGATCATTGCGGCTCCGTTGGTTCAGGTGCCGATGATAGGCGCTGAGGGTGCGTAGCGTGCTCGACCCTTATCGGTGGCTTGACGTGGCGGTCGAGCCGTGAACGGGGCGGATCAGGCGGTGCGTCGGCGCACGGCAAGCAGGGTACAGTCATCGGCTAGTTCTGCAGTCCCGGTGAAACGTCCGACCTCGGCACGCACCGCGGCGAGCAGGTCGTCCAGCGGCAACGCTGCGTGGGCTTCGACCAGGCGTGCCAACGCGGGTTCGGTGAATTCTTCGCCTGCGGGCGTTTGGGCCTCGGTGACTCCGTCGGTAAAACACAGCAGCAGCTCTCCGGATAGCAAGACGGTTTCCAGACTTCGGTAGCGGATCCCGGGCAGTACACCAATGACCGTCCCCTTCGGCAGCGGCAGCGGTTCGCAATGCCCGCAGCGCGCGACGATGGGCGGCAGATGTCCGGCATTGGCGTAGGTCAGCAGCCCGGTCTCGATGTCGAGCATCCCGCAAAACAGGGTGACGAACATGTTGGCATCGTTGCCGACGCAAAGCTGATCGTTCACCCGTTCGAGCAACTCGGCGGGTTGCTGGATGGAAAATGCAGCGATTCGCATCAGGCTCACCGCACGCGCCATGAACATGGCGGCCGGAATGCCGTGGCCGGAGACGTCACCGACACAAAGAAAAAGCCGCTGCGGCGCGACGAAGAAAGCATCGAACAGATCACCGCCGACGGCCGATGCGGGCTCCATCAGGCCGGCGATATCGACATCCTTGCGCTCCGGAAACATGGGCTTGCGAAGCGGGAGCATGCCGAGCTGGAGCTGGCGCGCGACGTCGAGTTCCTGACGCAGATATTCAAGTTCGATCTGTCGGCGTTGACCTTCCAGCATGACCTCGCTGTTGCGTCGCATGCGGGCGGCCAGCAGCACCATCAGGTTGCGCGCCACGCCGGGAACCGCCATGAGCCGAATCCAGAACAGGTCTTGTGTCAGCGGCAACACGCGCGAGGGGACGCTGGCCTTGACCAGGGCCGAGACCGGTTTGCCGTCGATGGCTGACAACTCGCCCAGACACTCACCCGCTGGAATGGCAATCGCGTCGCCGGGTTTGCCGCTGCTGTCGAGATAGGCCGCCAGACCGCCAGACAGGACGAGATAGACTGTGTCGTTGAGGTCTCCGGGCCGCAACAAGACGTCATCGGGCATCAGGTCGATGACCGTCGCGTTTCCGATCGCTTCGATCACGGCTGATTCATCGGCGTCGCGGAACAGGGAGAACCAGCGCAGGGGCTGCTGTCGCCGGTCGCACAGTGCGTGGCGTTGTTCAGCGCCGATCGGAAGGTCTGCTGTACGCCGCTCGCCGGCGCGCTTGAAACGCATGCGGGTCGCCTGCCAGTTATTGGTCGGTCGACCAACGCACGACAAACTGAAGACAGTTCCGACCAGCACGTTGGTCGTAGGCCACTTCGTCGGCAAAGCTGCGCATAAGCCTGAGCCCCAATCCGCCGGACGTCGCCTGCGCCAGCGAATCCGGCAGGGCTTTCGGTGTCGCAGCCAGTGGGTTGAACGCCCGGCCGGCATCCGAAATCATCAGCGTGGCGCGGCCGCTCTTGTCGTCCGCGTCAGCATCCAGGCAAAGGCGCACGGGCGCCAGCGCGGCATCATGCCCACCATGTTCGATCACGTTCGCCAGCGCCTCGTTCAGGCACAAGTCCAGACGAATGATCTGATCGGGCGGTATGGCCAGCGCTTGGCCCTGCTGTTCGAGCCACTGAGAGGCCGGCCAGACATCGGCGGCATCGGCACGAATTTCAAGGGTTGCGGCGGTCGTTTCCACAAGCATGGCATCCCTCGGGATTCAGGCGAGCGCCGCCTGTTCAGCCTCGGTAAAACTCGTGAATATCGGGATCAGGGCATCGATGCCTGTGGCTTCCAGCGTCCGGGCAACCGGCGCATTGTCACCGACCAACAGCACCATGCGTCCGCCGCGATTCTGCTGGGCCTTGGCGTTGGTAATCAGCGAGCGGATGCCGATGGATGCCAGGAAGGTGACGCCGGTGAGGTCCACCAGCACACGCCGCTGCGCGGCAGCGGACAACGCCGCGAATTTGGAGTCGATCTCCGCGGTGCCGGCAAGATCAAGTCGGCCGGTCAGAGTGATGCGACGCAACTGGTTGCTGCAATCTTCAAAGTCGATGGGCATGATGGTGCTCGTGGTGTTCGGGAAAGGGCAGGACGCGTCCGATTCTATGAACCTTGTGTGACAAAACGATGACAGTTTGAGCGCTGATTCGGCATGGGGGTTGGCAATCGTCGCTGAGGCTTTCGGATTGAAGCGTGAGTTGGGTAGCGCCTATTCTGCTTCGTGCCTGGAGGATTGCATCACGGGCCGGGAACCGGAGCCGGCAACGGCATTCTGCGCGCCGCCAGCACCGTGCGCAGGCGGTCTGGATAGTCGCTGATGATGCCGTCCACGCCCCAGCCGATCAGCTTGTCCATCTCGGCCGGGTTGTTGATGGTCCAGGGCAGGACCTTCAGGCTCAGGGCGTGCGCCTTTTTCACCAGCTCTTCCGTCACGGCGCCACCATTGGGGGACCAGATGGCCCCGCCTGCTGCCTTGACCATGGCTGGCAGGTCCGGATAGTCAGCAATTCTGTAGCCGCTTGTCCAGACGGCATTGGTGATGGTGTCGTTGTTGGCGTTCTGGAAGCTCAGGTAGGCAGTCGGAATCTCGGGCGCAATTTTCTGCGCGATCTGGAGCGTACGCCATTCGAAGCTCTGGATGGTTACGCGGTCGGCCATGCCGGCATCGCGCACAAGCTTTACCAGGGCTTGGGTCATCACGTCGGGGCTGGCCGTGTCGTTCGGCTGCGTGGGATCGACCTTGGTTTCGATGTTGAATCGCACCTTGCTGCCCAAGGCCTTGACGCGCTCGAACAGCGCTGCCAGCGCCGGCATGCGCGTGCCATCGGCAGGCTCCTGCGTGGAGAACTGCGCGGCATAGGGCGTGCCCGGCTTGATGCGTCCCAGTTCGTAAGTCTGGATCTGCGCCCAGGTCAACGAGCGGATCAGCGGACCCTTGCTGCCGCTCAGCCATTCACCCCTGGCATCGCGCGTGATCAGCGGGTTCAGGTAGGTGTCGTGCGAGATGACCATCACATCGTCGGCGCTCAGACCCACGTCGAGCTCGAGCGTATCCACCCCGATGCGCATGGCTTTCTCGAAAGCCGGCAGCGTGTTCTCGGGTGCCAGACCGCGCGTGCCGCGGTGGCCTTCCAGGTCAAAAGCGAACGCCGGCGCGGCCAGGGCCAGACTCAGCATCAGGCAGGGAATAAGGCGTGTTTTCATGGCCGCATTGTGCACAATGAATGAGGCGGGCCGTCAGCACGGCCATGCTCCGAGAGCGGGCGCGCCCATGCCGACGCTTCAGTCCTGCGCCAGCGCCTCCATCAACTCGGTCTCGATCGCGATCTGGGCACGGTTGTGCTGCAACTCCGCGCCTTCGATCAGGAAGGTGTCGTCCACGCGCTCGCCCAGCGTGGCGATCTTGGCCAGCTGCAGATTGATCTGGTGGCGGGCCAGCACGCGCGCCACGCTGTAGAGCAGGCCGACACGGTCGCTGGCCGTGATGTTGAGCAGCCAGCGCTGGCCCTTCTCGTCGGGGCGCAGCGTGACGCGCGGCGCGATCGGAAAGCTCTTGACGCGGCGCGACACGCGGCCGCGGCTCGGTGGCGGCAGCGGCGTGGTCTGGGTGACGGCGCGGCTGAGCTCGCTCTCGACCATGCTGATGAGTTCCTGGTAATGGTCGGACCAGCTCGGCGCAATGATCTGAAAGGTGTCCAAGGCATAGCCGTTGTTGGCGGTATGGATGCGCGCATCGAGAATGCTGAAGCCTCCCTTGTCGAAGTAGCCGCAAATGCGGGCGAACAGGTCGGGCTGATCCGGCGTATAGACCACCACCTGCAGGCCTTCGCCGACCGGCGAATGGCGCGCGCGCACGATCGATTTGCCGCTGCCGACGTGGCGCGACAGCTGGCGCGCATGCCAGGCGATGTCGGCAGCATCGTGGCGCATGAAGTAGCCGACGTCTAGCGTATCCCACAGCTTCTTGTGCGCCTCGAACGGCATGGCGTAGAGCGCCAGCAGGATCAGGGCTTCGCGCTTGCTGGCCTCAACCTCGGCGTCCGGGTCCGGCGCGCGCCCGCCCAGCGCGCGCAGCGTCATGCGGTACAGGTCTTCGAGCAGCTTTCCCTTCCAGGCATTCCAGACCTTGGGTGACGTGCCGCGGATGTCGGCCACCGTCATCAGGTAGAGGGCGGTGAGATTGCGCTCGTTGCCGACCCGCTTGGCGAAGGCCTGGATCACGGCAGGGTCGCTCAGGTCCGACTTCTGCGCCGTGTGGCTCATCGTCAGGTGTTCGTGCACGATGAAGGCGATCAGTTTCGCGTCTTCCTTCGCAAAGCCGTGCTGGCGGCAGAAGCGCCGCACCTCAATCGCGCCGAGTTCCGAGTGATCGCCGCCGCGCCCTTTGGCGATATCGTGGAACAGCGCGGCCACATACAGGATCCAGGGCTTGTCCCAGCCCGAGGCCAGCTGCGAGCAGAACGGGTACTCGTGCGCGTGCTCGACAATGAAGAAGCGCCGCACGTTGCGCAGCACCATCAGGATGTGCTGGTCCACCGTGTATACGTGAAACAGGTCGTGCTGCATCTGCCCGACGATCTTGCGGAACACCCAGAGGTAGCGCCCCAGCACCGAGGTCTGGTTCATGAGCCGCATGGCGTGCGTGATGCCGTCGTGCTCCATCAGGATCTTGCGGAAGGTCTCGCGGTTCACCGGGTCGGCGCGGAACTTACCATCCATCACATTGCGCGCGTTGTACAGGGCGCGCAGCGTGCGCGCCGACAGCCCCTTGGCGCCGGCGGTGGTCTGGTAGAGCAGAAAGGTCTCCAGGATGGCGTGCGGCTCGCGCTGGTACAGGTCGTCGCTGACGACCTCGATCATGCCGGCCTTGTCCGAGAAGCGCTCGTTGATCGGGCGCGGCTCGTGCGTCGACGGGTTGAGCCGCTCCTCGATGTTGAGCAGCAGGATCTGGTTGAGCTGCGTCACCGCCTTGGCCGCCCAGTAGTAGTGGCGCATCAGCATTTCGCTGGGGCGGATCTGGAACGGCTTGGAAGAATCGACGATGCTCGGACCATCTGTGTAGCCAAATGTGGTTGCGACGGCGGCCTGCATGTCGAACACCAAGCGGTCTTCACGCCGCTTAGCGATCAGGTGCAGACGCGCGCGGATCAGGCGCAGCAGCGCCTCGTTGTGCTTGATCTGCGTGACTTCGAAATCGGTCGCGAGGCCGTTTCGCGCCAACTCGTCCCAGTTCGATCCGAAGCCGGCCGCCTTCGCCACCCACAGGATGACCTGCAGATCGCGTAGCCCGCCGGGCGACTCCTTGCAATTGGGCTCCAGCGCGTAGGGCGTGTCCTCGAACTTGCTGTGGCGCTGGCGCAGCTCTAGTGTCTTGGCGACAAAGAAGGCGTTCGGATCCATGGCGGCGAAAAACTGCTTCTGGAACTGCGCATACAGGCCGGCATCGCCAGTGATCAGACGGCCCTCGAGCAGGCTGGTCTGGATCGTCACATCGTTGGCGGCCTCGTTCAGGCACTCGGCCAGCGTGCGCACGCTCGATCCGATCTCCAGGCCGGTGTCCCAGCAACTGCCGATGAAGCCTTCGATTTGCTCCTTGAGCGCTGCATCGGCGTCGGGGGCTTCGCTGTCGGGCATCAGCACCAGCACGTCGATGTCCGAGTACGGAAACAGTTCGCCGCGGCCGTAGCCGCCGACCGCCAGCAGCGCGAACGGGCTGGCAAAACCGGCTCGCTGCCAAAGTGCCTTGAGCGTGTTGTCGGCCAGTTTGGACAGCGCGCCCAGCGTGGCGCGCACGCCGCGTGTGGAAGAAGTGCCGCTCGACGCCAGCGACTGCAGCAAGGCCTCTTTTTGAGCGCGAAAGTGCGTGCGCAGCGCGACCGGATCGAGCATGGGCGGCTACCTCACAAAGGCCGGCAGCGGCGGGCAGCCGGCCGACAGGGTCAGAACCTCGTAGCCGGTTTCGGTTACCAGCACCGTGTGTTCCCATTGCGCCGAGAGCGAGCGGTCCTTGGTGACGATGGTCCAGCCGTCGCCCATCTCCTTGATCTCGCGCCGACCGGCGTTGAGCATGGGCTCGATCGTGATCGTCATGCCGGCCTTGAGTTGCTCCAGCGTGCCCGGCCGGCCGTAGTGCAGTACCTGCGGCTCCTCATGGAAGTTCTGCCCGATGCCGTGGCCGCAGAATTCACGCACCACGCTCAGGCCGTGGCCTTCCGCAAATTGCTGGATCGCGTGCCCGATGTCGCCCAGCCAGGCGCCGGCCTTGACCTTGACGATGCCGTGCCACATGGCCTCATAGGTCAGCGCGCACAGACGCCGTGCCGCTAGCGAGGCTTCGCCGACGACGAACATGCGGCTGGAATCGCCGTGCCAGCCGTCCTTGATGACGGTGACGTCGATGTTGAGGATGTCGCCTTTTTTCAGCGGCTTGTCGTTCGGAATGCCGTGGCAGACCTGGTGGTTGATCGAGGTGCAGATCGCCTTCGGATACGGGTTGTGGCCCGACGGCGCGTAGTTCAGCGGCGCCGAGATCGCGTGCTGCACCTGGGTCGTGTAGTCGTCGGCGAGCTTGTCGAGTTCATTGGTGGTGATACCGGGCTGGACGAAGGGGGTCAGGTAATCCAGAAGTTCAGCGGCGAGTCGGCCGGCCACGCGCATGCCAGCAATGCCGGCGGCGTCTTTGTAGGTGATGGTCATGGCTTGAATTATCCCATCGGGCGCAATGGCCTGCTGGCGTGGGGGTCCGGTTAAAATCCGCCTCATCCCCGAAGCGGGCCGCCTCGCGCCCGCGCCGTGGGCTCATGTCAACCCGTCAGCACCTAATCCAGGCCTCCAACGTGACCCTCTCCATCAGCCAATTCGAGGGCGGCAGCGCACTCAGCCCGTTCCGTGTCCAGCAACTCCTGCCCGGTCTGCAGGCGATCAACGACAAGATCTGCGATGTCGCCGCACGCTATGTTCACTTGGTGACGACGGATGCCGAGCCCGATCGGGGCTTGAAGGCGCAATTGACCGCGTTGCTGAGCTATGGGCCTGCCTACAGCGGTCCGAGCGAGGGCGCACTGTTCGTCGTGACGCCGCGCTTCGGCACGGTCTCGCCCTGGGCCTCTAAGGCCACCGACATCGCCCACAACTGCGGCTTGGCGGTGCGCCGGGTCGAGCGCATTCTGGAATACCGCGTCGTGCTGAAGTCCGGATTGCTGGGCAAGGCCGCGCTGTCGGCGCAGCAACAGGCGCAGATCGGCGACCTGCTGCACGACCGCATGACCGAGAGCGTGATGTTCGACCGCGCCGGCGCCTGCGACCTGTTCAGCGCGTTGCCGGCCGCACCGCTGGCGCATGTCGATGTGCTTCACGGCGGCAAGGCTGCGCTGCAGGTGGCCAACACCGAGTTCGGTCTGGCGCTTGCCAGCGACGAGATCGACTACCTGGTGCAGGCCTTCACGCAGTTGCAGCGCAACCCGACCGATGTCGAACTGATGATGTTTGCGCAGGCCAACAGCGAGCATTGCCGCCACAAGATCTTCAACGCTCAGTTCACGATCGACGGCACGCCGCAGCCCATGAGCCTGTTCGGCATGATCCGCCACACGCACCAGACGAACCCGCAGCACATGCTGGTGGCTTATTCGGACAACGCCTCGGTGATGGAGGGCGTGGCGGTCGAGCGCTTCGTTGCCCGCTCGGCCACCGCCACGGGCGAGAGCAGTGCTGGCCGCTACGAGCGCCAGGCGCGCATGCATCACATTCTGATGAAGGTGGAGACGCACAACCACCCGACGGCGATCTCGCCGTTTCCTGGTGCCGCCACCGGCGCCGGCGGCGAGATCCGCGACGAAGGCGCAACCGGGCGCGGCTCCAAACCGAAGGCCGGCCTGACCGGCTTTACGGTGTCGAAGATCAACTGGGATGCGGCGGCGGCAGGAGGCTACGGCAGGCCCGGCCACATCGCGAGCCCGCTGCAGATCATGATTGAGGGTCCGCTCGGCGGCGCGGCATTCAACAACGAGTTCGGCCGGCCCAATTTGCTCGGTTATTTCCGCGAATACGAGCAGTCGATTTCCTACCGCACGGCGCAGCAGTCGGCTCTGCTGCAGGAGCAGCGCGGCTACCACAAGCCGATCATGATCGCGGGCGGCCTTGGCGTGATTGATGCCACGCAGACGCACAAGATCCCGTTCCCGGCCGGCAGCCTCTTGATCCAGCTCGGCGGCCCGGGCATGCGCATCGGCATGGGCGGCAGCGCCGCCAGTTCCATGGCGACAGGTGCCAATGCGGCCGAGCTTGACTTCGATTCGGTGCAGCGCGGCAACCCCGAGATCGAGCGGCGCGCGCAGGAGGTCATCAACCAGTGCTGGCTGCTCGGGCAGAGCGATGCCCACCAGCCGGGCAACCCGATCCTGGCGATCCACGACGTCGGCGCCGGTGGCCTGTCCAACGCGTTTCCCGAACTCACCAACGACGCGGCGCGTGGCGCGCGCTTCGACCTGCGCGCCGTGCCGCTCGAGGAATCGGGCATGGCGCCGAAGGAGATCTGGTGCAACGAGAGCCAGGAACGCTACGTGCTGGCGATCGCGCCGGAATCGCTGCCGCTGTTCACGGCGCTGTGCGAGCGCGAGCGATGCCCGTTTGCGGTCGTCGGCGTGGCGACTGAGGAGCGCAATCTGATCGTTGCTGATGGGCTTGCCGAAGACGACGATCCAGTGCACATGCCCATGAATGTGTTGCTGGGTAAACCACCCAAGATGCAGCGTGATGTGAAAGCTATCGAGCGCATCTTTGCACCCGTCGACTTGTCCAGCGTCACGCTGCAACAGGCCTGCATAGACGTGCTCTCGCATCCGACGGTTGCGTCCAAGCGCTTCCTGATCACGATCGGCGACCGCACGGTGGGCGGCCTCACGCACCGTGACCAGATGGTCGGACCGTGGCAGGTGCCGGTGTCCGATTGCGCCGTCACGTTGGCCGATTTCAAGGGCTTTGCAGGCGAGGCCATGAGCATGGGCGAGCGTACGCCGCTGGCCACGCTCAACGCACCGGCCTCGGGCCGCATGGCGGTGGCCGAGGCCATCACCAATCTGCTGGCCGCGCCGATCGAACTCGGGCGCGTCAAGCTCTCGGCCAACTGGATGGCGGCCTGCGGCGAGCCTGGCGAGGACGCCGCGCTTTACGCTACGGTGAAGGCGGTCGGCCTGGAGTTGTGCCCGGCCCTGGGCATTTCGATCCCGGTCGGCAAGGATTCGCTCTCCATGCGCACGCAGTGGCGCGACGAGACGGGCGCCAAAAAAGTGACCTCGCCGGTGTCGCTGATCGTGACCGCCTTTGCCACGCTGGCCGACGTGCGTGGCACGCTGACACCGCAGTTGGATGCGAGCGAGGACAGCACGCTGCTGCTGATCGACCTCGGGCGCGGCAGGAACCGCATGGGTGGCAGCATGCTGGCGCAGACAATGGGTCAACTGGGTGATGAGGCGCCCGATCTGGATGCGCCAGCCGACCTGGTAGCGCTGGTGCAGGCGGTCAACGCGCTGCGTGCGCGCGACCAGATCCTGGCCTATCACGATCGAAGCGACGGCGGCCTGTTCGCCACGGTCTGCGAGATGGCCTTTGCCGGGCATGTCGGCGTCGCACTCAATGTCGACCTGCTGGTGACCGAGGGTGACGGTATCAGCGACAGCCGTGCCGATGTCGGTGACAGCAAGAACTGGGCAAGCCAGGTCAGCGCGCGGCGCGACGAGCTCACGCTCAAGGCCTTGTTCAACGAGGAACTCGGCGTTGTGCTGCAGGTGCGCACCAACGAGCGCGATGCCGTGCTGCAGGCGCTGCGCGAGCACGGCCTGTCGCGCCACAGCCATGTCATCGGCAAGACGCGTCCGGCGGGCTCGGCAATTCATTCCGGCGTTGGCGAACTGCAGGTCTGGCGCGATGCGACGGCGGTGTTTTCTGCGGCCTTGCAGGACTTGCACCAGGCCTGGGATGCAACGAGCTGGAAGATCTGCCGCCAGCGCGACAACCCGGCCTGCGCCGATGCCGAACACGCTGCCGCTGGTGATCCGCTGGACCCGGGCATGCACATCGTCTTGCCGAATACGCCACTGGAAGCCCCGGCCGTGCTGCTCTCGCGCCCCAAGGTGGCGGTGCTGCGCGAGCAGGGCGTCAACTCGCATGTCGAGATGGCCTATGCCTTCAACGAAGCCGGCTTCGAGGCCTACGACGTGCACATGACCGACCTGCAGAGTGGCCGCGCCAATCTGGCCGACTTCAAGGGCGTCGTGGCGTGTGGCGGCTTCAGCTACGGCGACACGCTGGGCGCGGGCATTGGCTGGGCGCGCTCGATCACTTTCAACCCGGCGTTGGCCGATCAGTTCAAGGCCTTCTTTGCCCGCGGCGACACCTTTGGTCTGGGTGTCTGCAACGGCTGCCAGATGTTTGCCGAACTGGCCGACATCATCCCCGGCGCCCAGGACTGGCCGCGCTTCACCACCAATCAGAGCGAGCGCTTCGAGGCGCGGCTCTCAATGGTCGAGGTGCTGGACTCGCCTTCGCTCTTCTTCGCCGGCATGACTGGTGCGCGCCTGCCGATCGCCGTGGCGCATGGCGAGGGCTATGCCAATTTCAGCAGCCGCGGTAACGCGGACAAGGTGATCTCGGCCATGCGCTTCACGGACAACTTTGGCGTGGCGACCGAGGCTTATCCGTTCAACCCGAATGGCAGCCCCTCGGGGCTGACCGGCGTGACCACGGCAGACGGCCGCTTCACCGCCATGATGCCGCACCCGGAACGCGCGTTCCGCAATATCCAGATGAGCTGGAGCAGCGCCGATCGGTCGGCTTTCAGCGCCTGGATGCAGTTGTGGCGCAACGCGCGCAAGTGGGTCGGTTGAGAACCCGTCAGCGGCCGGTCGAACGCAGCGGCGTGCCCGGCCCTGCTGCGCGGACCCAGGCCGGATGCGGGCGCCAGGACTGGACCCAGGCGGGTAGCGCAGCCGCTGCCATGGGTGGCGCGATGCCATAACCCTGGGCGCGTTCACAGCCCATCTGCAGCAGGGCCAGACCGTGTTCTGTGGACTCCACGCCCTCGGCGATGACCTGCCGGTCCAGCGCCTTGATGATGCCGATGAGGCCTTGCAGGATCGCGCGATCCTGCGGGTGGGCGAGCATATTCGCCACAAAGCCCTGGTAGATCTTGATCTGCGCCACCGGCAGCTGGCGCAGGCAGGTCAAAGACGAGTAGCCCGCACCGAAGTCGTCAAGGGCAAACCGGACGCCGATTTGCTGCAGATCCTCGATCACGCGCGAGACCTGGGCCAGGTCGTTCGGCGGGCTGCTTTCGAGCACTTCGAGCACCAGCCGGGTCGGGTTGACGCCAGGGTGCGAGGCCAGGATTTCACGCAGGCGCTGGCCGAAGTTGGCCTGGCGCAGGTGGCGCGCGCTGATGTTGACGTTGACCGGCAGCGCAAGGCCGCTGGCCTGCCATTCTTCGATCTGGCGCAGCACGCGCTCAATCACCCATTCGTCGATGGCGATCGCCAAGGGATGGTCCTCGATCAGCGGCAGGAATTGCGCCGATGACAGCAGACCCTTCTGCGGATGCTGCCAGCGGATCAAGGCCTCGACACCGACGACCTCGCCCGTGTCGAGCATCACCGAGGGCTGGTAGAACAAGAGGAGTTCGTCGTGGGTCAGCGCCTGGCGCAGACGCATGACTTCTTCTTGGTGGCTGCGGATGTTGCGGTCCTGTAAGGCGTCGAATACCTGGTAGCGTTTGCGGCCGGCCAGCTTGGCCTGGTACATGGCCTGGTCGGCCTGGCGCAGCAATTGATCCGGTGCCACATCCTCGTCCTGCGGGTAGAAGGTAACGCCCAGGCTGGCTGAGACCTGCAGGACGACGTCTCCGAACTGAACCGGTTCGCAGGCTGCCGCCAACAGACGCTCGAGCATCGGCGCGCTGGCGGAGATGTCGTTGAGGTCCTGCAGGATGGCGACGAACTCGTCACCGCCCAGGCGCGCCAGCGTGTCGCTGTCGCGCAGTGCGGTCTGCATGCGCTGCGCCAGCGTGATCAGCAACTCGTCGCCGGCAGCATGACCGTGAGCGTCGTTGATGGCCTTGAAGCCATCGAGGTCCAGAAAGACAACGGCCAGCCCCTGGTTGTGGCGCTGGGCCTGCGTCAGTGCCTGTTCCAGGCGGTCAGCCAGCAGGACCCGGTTGGGCAGGGCGGTCAGGTGGTCGTAGTGGGCGATGCGCTCGAGCTCGATCTGCTTGTCGCCGAGCGCCTTGCGCAAGGCCTCGCGCTCCAGCAGGTTGCGGATCCGCAGACGCGAGCGCTCGACCTGGATTGGCTTGGTGATGTAGTCCGACGCACCCAGGGCCAGGCCGGTCGCCTCGGCTTCGAGCCCCGACATGGCGCTGATGAAAATGACCGGGATATGGCGCAGCGCCGGATCGGCACGCAGGCGTCGGCAGACCTCGTGGCCATCCATCTCCGGCATCATGACGTCAAGCAGGATCAGGTCGGGCGCGGACTTGGCCGCCAGCGCCAGGCCCGCCGCACCCGAGGTTGCGATCTGCACCGAATAGTCGGGCACCAGCGCGGCTGCCAGCACCTGCAGGTTGGCCGGGGTGTCGTCAATGGCCAGGATTCTGGGCCGGGGTTTTGGTTGTGGCATCGCCTTGTCCTGGCAATATCGGTTGCGGGCTGAAGTCAGAAGGAGATGGTGATGGTAATGCTGTCGGTGTAGGAGCCCGCTGGCACGTCCTGTCCTTCCGGGATGCTGCCGTAAATCGTCTTGGTGATGCCGGTTGAACCGTTGCTGCCCGTGCCCGACACCGAGGTGCCGCTGGTGCCGTCGCCCCAGATGCTGGTGTAGGTGCTGTCCGTATACAGGTTGTAGTTCAGGCTGGCGCCGGTTTTGGTCAGGGTGCGCTGTGCCACACTCGCGCCGCCGGTGCTCAGTGTGGCAGTGTAGGGCGTGTTGTTCGTACCGCAGTTGCGCACCGCAAAGGAACCGGTAGCGGTGGTTGGCGTGGTTGAAAAGACGCTGTAGGTGCCGAAGGCCACGGAACTGACCGCATTGATCGAGCATGCGGCGTGCAGTGGAAGCGCCAGCAATGGCGGCAGGGTCAGCAGCGCGATGCGCAGGACTTGAAGGAAGCGTGGCGGAATCATGGTTTGATGCCTTTGCAGGTGAACGCGCCCAGGTCGGGCAGGGGGTCTTGTGAGGGTTGGAACGCGACTTCAAACTCGCAGCTCTGGCTCTTCCAGCGCGCCACCAGTTGATTGCGCGGCGTCAGACCGGTGATGTAGACGTCGCCGTCGTCGGCCACCGGGAAGCGGATGCTGCTGCCGCGCTGCTCGACCGTGCTGCCGGCCGGCAGCGGCTGGCCGTTGTCGAGCAGGACGCGCAGCAGCGCGCCGTTGGAAGGACGCACCGGGAATTCGGCCAGCACGCCGCTGCGGAAGAAGGGAACGGCCTGCACCTGCAAGGCGTCGACCTCGGCGTTGAGCGGCAGGTCGCGCGCGTCGATGCGGATCTGGTTGCTCTCGTAAGCACGCAAGCCCGGCAGCATGGCGTCGCCGTCGGCATTGGTCAGGCCGACCAGCTGGTTGTCGGCGTAGACACGCACGTTGGGGTAACCGGGGACGCGCGCCACGCCGAAGCTGTCGTTGATCCAGCGGCTCAGGTGGGGCTGACCGCCAAGCACGGCGACGCCGCCGCGCACGCTGGTGCGCAGGGCGGTGTCGCCGCTGAAGCGCGCGGCTTCCACGTTGTAGGTACCGACATTGTTCTGGTAGCTCAAGGAAGCGCGCGCATCGCCCGAGTCCTGCGCCTCGATCTGGTAGCCGTAGCCCTGGCCCAGTGGCATGTTCTTCTGCAGCGTCGTCAGCAATTGCTGCGAGTTGCCCTGGTTGTCGCTGCGCGTGCTGTTGCGGCTGACGCTGACGCTGTGGTCGACGCCCAGCGCCAACGTCCAGATCAGGGATGCCTGGGTGCTGTGGTCGCTGCCGCTGCTGTCGATCACGGACAGGGTCAGCGAGCCGTAGCGCTGCAGTGACAGTGTGTAGCTGGCGCTGCGGATGTTGACCTGGCTTTGATCGTGCAGGTCCTGGCGCAGGTAGGACAGGCCGAACGAGCCCAGGCTCTTGCTGGCGTAGCCGACGTTGGCGGTCAACTGGCGTGCCGGCGGCAACTGGGTCGGGTCGCTGCCGAGCTGGCGAAAGCCGGCGCTGGTCCATTGCCCGCGTACGGCAAAGCTCAGCGGCTCGGCCTGGCGCTCGAAGCCGAGCGCGGCCAGCGTGCCGCTGGCGTCATTGGACTGTCCGGCGGCCAGTGTGGCGTTGACGATGCCGGCGCGCGGCAACAGGTACAGGCCGTTGACGCCGAGCGCCTTTTGCTGCGCCTGCGCCTCCAGATGGAACTCGCCGGTGAACTGGTCGGTAAAACCCTTGCGATGCGTGGCCGACGCGGCCCAGCCGCCGTAGTCGCCGTTGTTGATGCCGAAGTTCTCGCGCGTGAAACCGAACTCGTAGGAATAGTCCTGCAAGCCGGCCGCGAGCAGCCCGGCGCTGGCATAAAAGGGCTGGGTGATAACCTGTTCGCGCCCCAGCATGTCGCGCACCACGAGGCGTACTTCTCCGCTGCCGCTGACCACCGGCAGATTGGTGATCGAGAACGGACCGGGCGCCACCTCGCGGCGTGCGGCCAGCGCGTTGTTGATGTAGACGTCGACCGTCGAGGGCAGCGTGGCCAGTCCGGCGGCCTGCTGCAGCGGCGAGCTGATGAAGCCCGGTTGCGTCGCAAAATTGCTTCCGAACTGGACGCCGCCCATGCGCACCGAGCGACCCCAGGCGCCGGCGCGATTGATGACGTCGCCAAAGCGCCAGGATTCGCGCTCCTTCGGGTTGTCGGTGTTCCAGGTCGTGTCCAGGCGCACGAAGCGCGAGTTGCTGCCGAGCTCCGGTGCGATGATGCCCATGGTGCCGACGCCGGCACCACTGAACAGTCCGAGCTCGAATTGGCCGCCGCCCTGCGTGTCGTGCGAGGCGTAGGAGCCTGACAGCTCGTAGTTGAAAAAGCCTCCCAGGCGCGGCACGGTTGGCGCGAGGGCCGCCGTCGTCGTCGTCGCCAGCGTGGATGATTCGAAGGCGCTGGCAGGCGCCTGGATGCGCAAGGTCAGGCGCGCCGGGTTGTAGGTGAATTGCAGGCCCTTGAATTCGTCCAGCGCGTAATAGTCCGCGCCCTGCTGGCGCAAGGGCGCGCTGCGCGGCAGCAGCAGGCGCCAGCGCTTGAGATCTTCGCTTGCGGCATAGAGACGGCCTGGCGCGTCGCGCAGGATCAAGGCCGGTTCGCTGAAACTCTGGCCGTTGACGTCGACCGCCAGCATCAGTTCCTCCAGGTCATGCGCGCCGGGGCCGGCACCGGTTGGCTCAAGGGCCAGCGTGCGGTCGGAGGGAAGGGCGCTGGTGTTGCCGTCACCCAGGGTCTGCGCAGCAAGGCTGTGGGCCAGCAGCAGCAGTGCCAGGCCGGCGCCGACTGTCCTAACGTTTTTCGATTTCAACTTCGGTATCCGTCTCGCCCGCGTCGGTGCTGGCGCGCAGGCGCAGCTTGCCGACCGGGATGCGTACTGCGGGATCGAGCTTGATCAGCCAGTCGCGGCTCTTGCCAGCCAGCACGTAGGCAGAGGTCTGCTGCAAGGCCAGCACGTTGTCGCCGCCCGGCGCAGACAGCTTGAATTCCTGCAGCTGCAGATGGGCGTTGCCTCTGTTCGTCAGGTTCACGCGCAGGCTGTGTTCCTTGCCCTGGTAGGCAACTTTCCAATCTGGCTTGGGCATCACCGTATCGCCGGGTTTGGCGAATATCGGCATGCTGATGCGCAGGGCAACCTGCAGGCCGCTGAAGCCGGGCCGCGGTGGCGGTGCCACTTCCTGCAGGTACAGGCGATAGGTCAACTCTTTGAGCGGATCAAGCGGACGCCGCAGGGCGATGCGCACGATCTGCTCGGCGCCCGGTGCGATGGTGACGATCGGTGGTGTCACCAGGACTTCCCTGGTTGCTTCGTACAGGTCTTCTTCACCCTTCTGGTCCCATGCGCGGGGCTCGAGCCGGATCACGGCCGGTTCCTTGTCGTCGTTGCGGATGGTCAGGGTGGCGCTGAGCTTGCCCGGTGCGAGTTCGATGCGGGTCGGGTCCACCATGAACGAGCCGGCCTGGGCAACGCCCAGGACCATGGCAGCGGCGAAAACCAGGGCCGCGCGCGCGGCAAATTGAGGAAACAGGGAGTGCATAGTGGAGGGCGGAATTGAATCCGTGGCGCAGGGTTGACGAAACAGGCGTGTCGGCACAGGGCTTCGGGGGCGCGTCAGCGCGCGCGCACGGCCAGCAGCAAGGGCCAGTCGTAGACGCCGGCGTGCACGTCGCTGCGGAGCTCGAAGCGATAGGTCAGGGTGTTGTGGGTGCCTTGCAGGCCGGCGCCCGTTTGTGCGACTGTTCCGCCGTCGGCGCCGAGCTCGATCGGACCGCCAAGGCCCTGGATGCGCACGGACTGAAACAGATCGCCGCGTGGATGAAAGTCGACGAAGTAGTTGCCGCCCTTGGGTGTGACGACCGAGAAGCGTGAGGCTGCTGGCGCTTCGACGTAGCCGCGCGCGATGTCCTTGTCCGTGATCTGGAACTGGTCCGCCTGATAGTCGGTGAGCAGGTGCGCGCTGGGACGAATCACGGCTGAGACCTGGACGTTGGCGCTCTGACCGGATGCGTGCGCCGACGTCGGCGTGACGGTGGTGGCCAGCGTCAGTGTGGCGATCAGCAGCGCAACCAGCAATTGACGCTGCAACTGCAGTCCATGGCGGACCTGGTGTTCGGACAAGTGACCCGCGGCAGCCAGGATCTCGCCGAGCTTGCCGCCGTGCATTGATTGCCGGTGCAGGCCGTCGGCGAGTTGCTCGGTGCTGATCCGGCCGCTGGCAACCAGGACGTTGCCAAGGTAGAGCCGCGTCGGGCTGTTGGCCTGCGCCACCTGGTGCTGCTGGAATGTCAGCGCAGCCTCGCATTCGGCGGCGCTGAGCAGACTGCGCTCGACCAGGATGTCGCCAAGCATCCGGCCGCTGCGCTTTTGCTCCTCGATGACATCCTGCAGTTGGGCGCGCGTCAGTCGGCCCGCTGCGCGCAGCAGCTCGCCGAGCTTTTGGCGTTGACCGGCTACCAGCAGATTCAGGTTTTGAAGGTGTCCCAGATGGTCGCCAATGCCCAGCGCATGGATGACGTCATCGGTCTCGCTGACACCCAGTTCCGCGAGGATCGCGTGGAAGTCGGAGACCGAGGTCTGGGCACGGGTCATGGCGCGTAATCCGGAAAGGGGTGCTGGCGGCTGCGCTGCGGAATCAGAAGTTGATCGTGGCAGTCACGGAATCAGTGTAGCCGCTGTCAACCGCGACATCCTGGCCCGCTGCCATCTGGCCGCAGACGTTGTAGGTACGCGAAGCCTTGCTGGTCGGGCTGCTCAATGCCAGCGTGGCGGCGCTGGTCCAGGCAGTGCCGGCGCCGTAGCTGGGACACGTAGTGGGCTGGCCGCTTATGGGCTGCATCAGCGTGTATGCGAGCTTGTCCGTGTTGCTGCCCGAGCCGATCAGGTTGCGCGTGGTGGTGTAGTTGGCGCCATTGTTCAGTCCGACGGTCAGGCCGGTGGCGGACTTGGTGCAGGCCACGACCACGGTACCCGACGCTGTCACGTTACCACCCGAGACCGGGTCATAGGCACCAAAGGCGACCGGCGTGGCCGAGATCGTGCAGTTGGTGCTGACCGTTGCGGTCACGTTCAGTGTCGCCGTTGCCGTGGCTGCTTGCGCGAGACCGGCACTCAGGACCAGCGTGGCGACAGTCAGCAGTTTGACAAAGGAGTGATGCGTCGTGTTCATGGCTTGTGTATGCGTTTGGATTGTAGGGTGGGTCTGGTGACGCCTTCCGTGGCGGCTGGCGCTGGAAGGCGTCTGTCGTGTGTGTTCGGATGCGATCCGAACCCGCATGCCGCTTAGAAGTTGATGTAGGCGGTGACCGTGTCGGCGTAGGCGCCGACCGACTTGTCCTGGCTCTTGGCCAACTGGCCACAGACGTTGTAGGTGCGCGTGGCGTAGCTGGTCGGCGATTCCAGGTTCAGCGCGGTGGCGCTGGTGTTGGTCCAGGCGGTGCCTTCGGCGAAGGCCGGGCAGCCGGCGTTCGGTGTCACGGCGGTCGGCATCACCAGTGAGTAGTTGAGCGTGTCGCTCAGCGTTGCATGCTTCATCATGCGCTGGGTGCCCGAGGCATTGACGCCATTGTCCAGGCCAACCCACAGGCCGGTCGAGGCCTTGGTGCAGCCGACCACCACGGTGCCGGCGGTGGTCAAATCGCTTCCGGTGAACGGATCGAAATTGCCGAAGGCAACCGGTGTCGTGCTGATGGTGCACTTCGGCAGGATGGTGGTCGTGACGGCGATGGTGGCGCTGGCGGGGCTGCCAGCGCTGGGGGTAGCTGCCTGCGCCAAACCGGCAATCGCGACCAGGGCGGTTGCGGCCAGAACCTTCGAAACGGTGTTCAGGGTTGTCTTCATGTTGGAACCTTCGATAAATGGGTAATAAAAAGTAAGCGCTCTTTTGACTACGTCATTGCGTAGCGCGGCGATTTGAAGTTGGGATTTTCCGGCGATGAAGGCGACTGCCGACTATTCAGTCAAGTGCCAACGCAATGTTCCAGGGCAGCAAAGCCTC
>TBL_comb47_HYPODRAFT_10000878_pt1 | contig 39525 bp, 35 predicted proteins | sample TroBogypolimnion_40_FD_10682 | JGI IMG/M metagenome (IMG submission 10682)
GGCGGAACTTTCCAAAACCCACGGCGAACAGGCCGATAGCATCGCCGGCTTCGCCCGCCTCTCCGCGTACGAGGCAACGCGGGTGGCGCCTAATCCGCAGTTGCGCGAACTTTCCCTGCGCGGCTTGCGCTCGTCTGTTGAGGACCTCGAGCAGTCGCATCCGCGGCTGGCGCAGATCGTCAACAGCATCAGCCAGACGCTGGCGGGCTGGGGAATTTAATCGGGCTGCGGTTCCAACTGGGCGATGGCGGCCATGATTTCGTCGGCGACCTGCTGGTAAATTTGTTTGAGCCGCGTCTTGTCGCAAGTTTTGGCCTCCGCGCGCAAAGCGACAAAATTCATGGGCCGGCCATATTTCACCGTTAGGCGATACGGTCGCGGAAAAATTAAGTGCCGGCCGTACGCTTCAAATGTTCCGAAGACCCGCACCGGCACCACAGGCGCGGTGGATTTGATGACCGTCAGGCCGATGCCGGAGCGGGCTGGCTGCAAACGTCCGTCCTTCGTCCGCGTGCCTTCGGGAAATAAAATGATGCCGTTGCCCGCGAGCAGTCGGTCTAAAATAATTTTTAATCCCTTCGCCCCGCCGCCATCGCGGTCCACCGGCACCGCGTTCCAGGAACGAATTAGCGCGCCGATGACTGGGAACCGGAATAAACTTTCGCGACCGAGATAATTAATGTCCCGACTCAGGCCGGAACCCACAAGCGGCGGATCCAGAAAACTCGCGTGGTTGGAGGCGATAATCACTCCGCCGGTGGCCGGCACATTTTCCGCGCCCAGCACGCGCCAGCGAAAATAGGTCGCGTACAGCGTCCGAAAAGTCAGCCAGGCAATGCGGTAGGAAAGCGTCATTTGGCCGCCGACATCAGCTTGCGGATTTCTGCCAGCAGTAGCTGACTGGTTTGTTCCGAGGTCATGGCGGAGTTGTTGATGACCTTTGCGCCGAGCGCAATCATCAGCGGCGCAACGGCGCGCTGGCTGTCGCGCTGGTCGCGTGCGGCGAGATTTTCATTCACGCCGTCGGCGGCGCGCCGGGCGGAACGTTCGGCCAGCGTCGCATCGAGGTAAAATTTGTAATCCGTTTCCGGAAAAACATTCGTGCCGATGTCGCGGCCCTCCATCACCAGGTCGCCGAACTGGATGCATTCGCGCTGTTTCAGTTTCATCCATTTGCGCACCGTTGGCACGGCGGCGACGTGGGAAACGGCGGCGGCGGTCTCGGGCGTGCGGATTTCCTTTTCCGGAAAATATGCTTCCACGAGCAGATGCACGGAGCGCAACCCGTTTTTCTCCGTGCATTCGAGGGTGGTTTTCCACTTGCGGCATGCACCGCCGACCGCCTTGGCGTCGTGGACATCAACGCGTTTTTGGAGGCAATACCAAGCCAGCGTGCGGTACATCGCGCCGGTGTCCACATAAACGTAGCCGAGCGCTTTGGCCACGAGCTTGGCGTTCGTGCTTTTGCCGCTGGCGCTCGTGCCGTCCAGGGCGATGACAATTGGATGTTTTTTCAAAGTCATTTAATTATGCCTCAGCTCAAAACGCCAAGCTTGCAAAGAAAATTCATTACTTTGTGCCTGTGCGTCTTGGCGTGAGAAATTCAATCCGCAAACAAATCGTCGCCGTGCAATTGCTGCGTGCGCTGACCGTTTTTAATTTCCCAAATCTCCGCGCCCAGCCCGTGCGGCGGCGGTGCGGCGAGTTTTTGGAAAAAGTTGGGAAAGGTCTTCTTCACGCACGCAGGATTTTTAATTTTCATGCCGGGAACTTTCAATCCTAAAACCGCAAAACACATCGCCATGCGATGGTCGTTGTAAGTTTCAATTTCCGCACCGTGCAATTCTTCTAATTTTGCGGGATAAACCGTCAGCGTGTCGCCTTCCTCGACGACTTTTGCGCCGCACTTGGTTAGCTCCGTTCGAAGCGCGAGGACGCGCTCGCATTCCTGTACGCGCAGGCGGCCAAGGTCGGTGAATCGCACTGGCTCTTTGGCAGATTTCAATAGCGGTGTGAGAACAATCTGCGTCATGATGCTATCACCCAAATCTGTGTTTCTAGAAACACAAGTTGGCAAAACTAAAAAGTTTTCCAATACCGCAATGTCAATTGGAGAATGGCTGGACGGCAATTCGATTTTTGTAAGCTTTAAAAAAGCCTCATCAATTTGCCAGAGGGTTTTAGGCCATAGCTTAACCCTGATATTGCTGAAATCTTTCTTAACATCCTCAAAATGGCCATTTTTTAAGACACGAAGTAAATCATATTTTGCCGACAACCAATTAGCAGCGGCAAAATAACTTCCGCTGCTCGCATCCGGCTCGATTTGAAATTCGCCGCCTTTCGGAAACGCCGCGATGAGCTTTGTCGTCATCGCCACATAAGGCGATTCCTCCGCGTTTTCGCCGACGATTTCAATTTCCCAGCCGCCATGCTTGGCCGAGAGCAGCAGCGCCGAGGCAAATTGGGAACTCGCCTCGATGCTGACACGACATTTTCTCTGCTTCGGGCCGGTGCCAAAAATCTTCACCGGCAACTTGTCGTTGGCCTTTTCTGATTCCACGCGGTAGCCGAGATCACGCAGCGCCGAAAACAGCGCTGCTTGCGGACGCTCGTGCATACGCGGTACGCCGTGCAGCCGATACACGCCACTGCCGAGGCAAAGAAAGGGTGCCAGAAATCGCGCCGCCGTGCCGGCGTTGCCAACGAACAAATCCAGCGGCTGGGATTCCGTACCACCGCGCGGCACCGCGCCGCCGTTGCCATAAACGGTGATCGTTCGATTGCACGTTTCGTTCGGGTCCAACTCCACGTTCACCATGAAGCCGAGGGTTTGCAAACACTCGACCATGATTTGCGTGTCTTCGCTCCACAGCGCGCCGCGCAAAATTGTCTCGCCGTCCGCCAGCGCCGCCAAAATCAGCGCGCGATTGGTGATGCTCTTGGAACCGGGCACGGTGATTTCCGCGCGCACCGGGTGGGCGAGCGGGACAATTTCGATGAGGTCGGGAAGCGCCATGAAAAATTATTCCGGTGGGTTGGCGGTGGAATCGGCGCACCAATTGTCGCGGCGCGTTTTGGCGGTGGCGAAGAATTTTTCCACCGCCGCGGGGCGACCGGACTTCAAGGCCGTTTGGAATTTTTTTAATTCCGCCATCAGCGCCTCCACCGAGTGGGCAACGTTTTTGCGGTTGGCCAGCGCGATGTCGCGCCACATTTCCGGCGAACCGGAGGCGACGCGCGTCGTGTCGCGAAAGCCGCTGGCGCACAGGCCGGTTTGTAACGGGGAATGTTTCGGGTTCAACACCAATCCTGCCAGCGCCGCCGCCGCGACATGTGGCAAATGGCTGGTGCGGCTGACGAGTAAATCATGTTCCGCTGCGGCTAGCCGCATGGTTCTGGAGCCGAGCGCTTTCCAGAACTGTTCTAATTTGCGAACGGCGGCTGCGTGCGAATTTTTGGTCGGCGTTACGATACAGACGGCGTTGTGGTATAAATCAGCTCGCGCTGCGCGGACCCCCATTTTTTCACCGCCGGCCATCGGATGGCTGCCGACGAAATGGGCGCCGGTTTTTTGGATCAGTCCTTCGAGGTCGCGCACCACGCCGGCCTTGACGCTGCCTACGTCGGTGACAATCGCGCCGCGTTTGAGCGCGGGCAGAATCGCAGCTGCCAGTGAGCGCATTTGCGCCAGCGGCGTGCAGAGAATGACGAGGTCGGCGTTAGAAACCGCCGCCAGCAAATCGGTCGTCGCGTAGTCCACCGCGCCGGTCTGTTCGCAGTCAGCAAGGCTGGCGGCGCGGCGCACGAAGCCCGCGACTTCGCCCGCCAGCCGGCGCTGCCGCACGGCCAGGCCAATGGAGCCGCCGAGCAGGCCGACCCCGAGGATGGAAATTTTCTGAAACTGCACGCGCGAAAAATAACGGAAAAGCAGTGTTTCGTGAATCGTTAAATCACGGAATTATTTGCCTCCAATTTGGCCACAGATCGCCGCACTTAAATCGGCGGCAACACCACGGGATGTCTTGTTCGACCGGCGATGAGGCAGGCGTCCAAAACCAACTGCGTTTGGCGCGCCCATCGCGGCCAATGAGGATTGCGTTGGCCGGAAAAAATCTGATTGGCAAAATTGCGAAACATTTGTGTGTCTTGCGCCGTGGTGTGACCGTAGCCGGCAGGATCGGCACCGGCCGGGCAGGGGGCGCCGGTGGCAGTGACCATGCTTCGCTCGTTCAACTCAAATGCCGGCTCGTAGCCGTTGCGCGGATGAACAAAATCCGGCAGCGATAAAGTGCCTTGCCTTCCACTGATGACGGCCCACTGTTGTTTTGCCGCCAGAAATGAGCAGTAAAATCCTGCCGAAACGCCGTCGTCAAAAAATATTTCCGCCGAAAACTCCGTCGGCGTGCCGTCGGGTGATTGTTGTAGAATTTTCGCGGTGACGGAGTGGGGGAGTTGCCAACGCAGCGCCCACAAAGTGAGGCGAATGCAATACCAGCCGAGATCGCCGAGGCAGCCGGCTGGTTCCAAGGAGTGCTGTACCCGAATATTGCTGCGAAAAAATGCTTCGCCATTTTGAAAGCTGAAGGCAGACGAAATACGCTGAATTTTGCCGATGCTCTTTTCGTCATCCAGCGCCGCGCGGATTTTTTCAAGGCGTGGATTGTGCATAAACATCACGCCGTCGAGAAACTGTACGCCCGGCTGCTGGCAGGCCGCGAGCATTTCGTCCAACTCGGCGGTGCTGGCGGCGCAGGGTTTTTCGCAAAGAATGTGTTTGCCCGCCAGTGCGGCCAGCAGCACATATTTTTTCCGCAGCCCCGTCGGCAGCGGCACATACACGGCGTCCACGGTCGGCGAGGTAATCAATTCCTCGTAACTGCCGAAGGTGCGCGGCGTCTCGGTGAAAGTGAATTCGCGCTGTAATTCCTCAATGAAACTACGGCTTTTCGCCAGATCGCGGCTGGCGACGGCGGCGACGATACAGTTGCCGGAATGAAAAATTGCTTTCCAATTTTTTCGCCCGATGCCGGCTGTGCTCAAAATGCCAATGCGGAGTTTTTTCATGCCCAAATCATCCTCGTTCTCGTCGTCATCGTCAGCCTCAAATTTGGCTCAGGCGCAAGCCGGTGCAGCAGCATTGGCTTCTTTCACGCGTTCCAAAATCACCTCGGCCAGCAGCGGTTCGGTGCCGACGGCCGGCGAATACCAGACGCGTTGGCCGTGCTTTTCGGTCGGATTACGCCACGTCGGCTGACCGGCGGCGAGGCGTTCCTTGACGAGCGCTTCCGGTTCGCCGAGCAACACCGGAATATCCTCGACGGCATGCAAGCCATCGCTAATGAAAAACGGGACGACGACGATATTTTTTGTGGCCGCCAGCACGTAGCAATCGCCGATGCGCGGCGCTTCTTCCATGAAAATATCATGAACTCCCGCGTAAAGATTTTGGGCGCGAATCAATTCGGCCTGTCGCACAATGGCCTTGCGGGAGTTGGCGTTTCGTCCGGTGCCGTGGCCGGCGATGAAGAGCGTGGTATCCGCTGGTTTGGGGGCGCGTGGAAAGGGAAATTGGCGCACGACTTTGGCCGCGCGGGCGAGAATCACGCCAGTCATGCGGTCGTGCGTGCCGACCGGCAGGCAGTAGGCGAGTTCGGAGTTTTTGGTTTTTAGCCTTAAGCAGTCGGGATAGCGAAAACCCAATTCTGTCGGGATAATTTCGGTGCTAAAATAGCCTTCGCTGATAAAAAGCGGGACGATGAAAACGCGCGGGGTGGTGATTTCTGCCAGCACGGTTTTGATGTGCGGTTCCTGTTTCCAAAACGCCGGGCGGACGGCGGCAAAAATCTTTCGCCGCTGCAATTCTGCCGCGTGTTGCCCGGCAGGCGCGGCGGAGCCGGCGTTCAACTCGGTGCCATGCCCGAGCACAACGAGCGTGGCGTTGGAAAAATCTTCGTTCTGCACGCAGAGATTTTGCCGAAAGCCTCACTGCCTGCAAGCCGGCTAATGCAAATATTTAGCGAAACCTTTTGATCTTGCTGGTGTCTAATTCAACGTTTATTGTCAAAAAAATTAAAATATGAAAACCAGTAACTATCTTTTTCTCACCGTGGCCGCGAGTATCGTGGCCGCCACCAGCGTGTTTGCTCAGGACGCGAAACTTCCGCCCGCCGCCGACAAGCAGGGCGTGACGTATGCCACGGATATCAAGGCCATCTTTGATGTTTCCTGCGTGAAATGCCATAGCGGCCCCAAGCCCAAGGCGCGGCTCTCGATGGATACGCTCGCGGGTGTGCTCAAAGGCACGAAGATGGGTCCCATCGTCAAAGCCGGTGACAGCGCGAACAGCTTTCTCGTCAAATCCATCGCGCACGTGACTTCGGACCGGGACGAATGGATGCCGCCGGTGCCCAACAAGGCCGGTATCAAAACTTTGACGCCCGAAGAAATTGGGCTGATCCGCGCGTGGATTGATCAGGGCGCGAAATAAATTTTTACCAATCACCAAAACGCCTTCCGCCCGGAAGGCGTTTTTTTATTTTTCCAGTGGCGTGAGCGGCGAGCGCTTGCGTTCCTTCAATTGCAATTGCTCGCGGAGCAGGGCGACGCGATCCTCGTCCGGCAGTTGCGGTTGTGAAGCTTGCTGGGTCAGCGCGCCGATTTGGCGGTCGAGAAATTGATTGCGCAGCTTCAAAATTATATCCGCGAGCTGGGTTTCAGGATGGGGAATCTTGCGCGACTCGGTGACGACTTCCGTGATCAGGTTGCGCTGTTCGGCGGATTCACAACTGTCGAGGAATTCCGCCAGATTGTGCCACGTGCCGTGTTCGTGCACGGCGAGGCGCAGGTCCACAATCTGCCGCACCTGCGGATGCAAAATCCAATTCACATCCAAATGCAACGCCGTGGCGGCGGCCAGTTCGTCCTGTAAAAAAAGTAATTTCAAGAGTTGAAATTCCAAAGGCGTCGGCCGCGCAACGGCCTCAATTGGCAGGGCGTCTTCAAAAGATTCCTCTTCGCGGTCGCGCGGCGGCGCGGGCGGGGCGGGATTTTTTTTGAATTCGGCGCGTACGGCTTCGGCGGCAACGCCCAAGCGCAGAGCGGTTTTTTGCGCGTAAGTGTCAATCAGAACACCGTTGCCGGTTTTGTGGACGGCCTCGGCCATGGCGCGCAATATCGCCAGCCGGCCTTTGTCGCTGGTGATTTCATTCGTCGCGCACAGCCGGTGCAAATAATAATCAAAAAAACCATCGGCCTGGCGGATGACTTCGCTGAAAGCCGCGCCGCCGTAGGCTTTGATAAAACTGTCCGGATCATGCGGCGCGGGGACCACTGCCACGCGCACAGCCAGGCCGGAGGCGAGCAGATGATCCAACGCACGGACGGCGGCGTTTTGACCGGCATTATCGGAATCAAAGCACAACACTACTTCGTTCGCGTAGCGTTTAAGAATCCGTGCGTGCTGGTCGGTGAAAGCCGTGCCCTGCGGCGCGACGAGGTTTTGCACGCCGTGCATGAAACACGCAATCAAATCCAACTGACCTTCGCAGATAATGGCGCAGTTCGCGTCCAGAATCGCGCGCTTGGTTTTGTCGAGGCCGAAGAAAACTTTGCTCTTGGTGAAAATCGGCGTTTCCGGCGAGTTGACATATTTCGCGGTCTTCTCGTCGCCGGACAAAACGCGACCGCTGAAGCCGATGACGCGGCCTTGTTCGTCGCAGATGGGAAACATCAGCCGGCCGCGAAACCGGTCGTAATAGCGGCCCGTTTCCTCTTTTTTGATGATGAGGCCCGCTTGCTCGACGGTTTCGAGGGGGAAATTTTTTGACTTCGCCCAATTTACTGTGTCGTCCCACAGTTCTGGCGCGGCGCCGATACGGAATAATTTTATCGCTTCGTCGCTGACGCCGCGCTGGGCAAGATAATCGCGGGCGATCTGGCCGGCGGCTTCGTTGGCGAGGCAGTTTTGCCAGCGCGTTGCAAGCTGGTCGTGGATGGCGAGCAATTGATCCTTGAGATGCCGCGATTCCTGCGCGCCGGGGGTGTTCTCAAATTCCAGGGGAATTTTTGCGCGCTCCGCGAGCCGGCGCACGGCGTCCATGAAGCCGATATTTTCGTAGGTTTTGACGAACTCAAAAACGTCGCCGCCTTTGTGGCAGCCGAAGCAATGGAAAATTTGCTTTTGCGGATTGACGTTGAAGCTCGGCGATTTTTCTTTGTGAAACGGACACAGCGCGGTGAAATTTGCGCCGGCGCGTTTGAGCGGGACGTACGAGCCGATGATGTCCACGATGTCGCTCGCGGCGCGGATTTGTTCGCGCGTGGCGGGGGTGAGCAAGCCGGCCATAAGATTGCAAAAAGTCGGTGGCGTCAGGCGCGCAGCGGCGCGGCGGCGGCTGGTTCCGGTGTCGGAAATAGCTGGTGCCAAAAAATATTTTTGCAGATAGGTGCAGTCATGGAGAAATCATTAAACCGCTGCCAGCGAAAGGCGAGCGAAATGTGGCGCGCTCCACAGGGAAATTGACGCATCTGATTTTTCTGATAAAATAGCAGGCCTTTTATGAACCGTAATCCTCATGTAGCCGTGGTCGGTGCGACGGGTGCCGTTGGCATCGAAATGATCAAGACGCTGGAGAAACGAAATTTTCCGGTGGGAAAATTGACGCTGTTGGCGTCGGCCCGCTCGGTCGGTAAAAAGTTGAAGTTTCGCGGGACAGAAATCGCGGTCACGGAATTGACGAAAGATTCTTTTGCTGGCATTGACATCGCTTTGTTCAGTGCGGGCGGCAGTATCTCCAAAGAATTTGCGCCCATCGCGGCGAAGGCAGGTTGCGTGGTGGTAGATAATTCCAGTGCGTTTCGCCAGGACCCGGACGTGCCGCTCGTCGTGCCGGAAATCAACGCTGCCGACGTGAAGTTGCACAAGGGCATTATTGCTAATCCCAATTGCACCACGGCCATCACGCTGATGGCGCTGTATCCGCTGCATCAGGCGTTCGGCGTGAAGCGCATTTTTGCTTCGAGCTACCAAGCCGTTTCCGGCACCGGTGCGAAGGCGATTGAAGAACTTGAACGGCAAGTCGAACAAATCGTCAACAAGCAGCCGGTGACGAAGGAGGTTTATCCGCATCAAATCGCCTTCAACGTGCTGCCGCAGGTGGATTCGTTTTTGCCGACCGGTTACACGAAGGAAGAAATGAAGATGGAAAACGAGGGCCGTAAAATTATGCACCATGCGAAATTTCGCGCTAGCGTGACCTGCGTGCGCGTGCCGGTGTATCGCTCGCACTCGATTGCGGTCAGCGCGGAATTTGAAAAGCCGGTTTCCCTCGAAGCGGCGCGCGCGGTGCTGAAAAAAGCACCTGGTTTGGACGTGGTGGACGAGCCGGAAAATAAAAGATATCCAATGCCGTTGTTCACCTCCGAAAAATATAATTGCGAAGTGGGTCGGCTGCGGCTGGACTGCGCCTTGGACAACGGGCTGTGCTTTTGGGTGAGCGGTGATCAATTGCTCAAGGGAGCCGCGTTGAATGCGGTGCAGATTGCCGAAGAGTTGGTGAAGTAGGTTTTAGGTCATTATTTCAATGAGCAGGCAGCGATCAAAAATCGCTGCCTGTTTTTTTGCGCTGCAAACTGATCCCTTGAAGTAACCATTCGGTTACATTTTGTTTGTATAGTGAGTGGCTTCTGTTAGCTTGGATTGTCCTCACGAACGCAAACCATGCATCTTTTTAATTTTTTTTCGTCCGGCTTTGCTTTTGCTGGCGTTTAGGCGATGAAAAAATTTCGCAAACAGGAGTCTGCGCAGACCACTAATGCGTTCCAATTCACGCTGGCGGGATTGATTGTTTTTAGTCTGGCGTTGATGGTCGGGGCCTCGGTCATCGCTTACAAATTGGCCGCTGGCAACCAACCAAAATTAACGGATTCGTTTGCGGTGGATCCCAAAGACAAATCCCGCTCGGTGCATGTTGGTCCTTGGGGACAACTCATTATTCGCGACATCGAATTGGAGCGGCCTGCGGAATTTCTGACTGAGGAAGTCGCGAATCCTAAGCCGGAAATCTGGCGGTTCAACGGCCTGAAAGCGGATAGTGTCAAGTCGCTGCTCGCGCAAAAGGGACTGTCGGCGGCGCAAGTGACGGCGGTGTTTGCGGCGGGAGCAGTGCGCGAGGACAATAGCGGCACGCAGATAAAACCACCCAATAATTTTTTAATTTCGCTCAACGCCAAGACGCGGCAACAGCTTTACCTCGGGTTGGCCGGCATGGGGGTCAACATGTATATTGATTATCCCTATATTTTTCCGAGTGCTGACATTGAGTCAATTTTTGCCAGTACACAGTTGAATTCGGAGGATGTAGTGTTGCTCAAAAAACTGGTTTATCAAAACGCAGATGCGGTGCAGTTGTCGGACTACGATGCGTTGCTGGGCAGCATACCCACGATGCCGCGCCGCGTGGCCTTGGCGCGGGCGCTTTCCCGGCAGCCAGCGGTGTTTGCGGGGTTGGTCATCACGCCGAATACGGACATTGATAAGCTGGCTGCGTACTGGGGCAATGTGCCCAATGTGCGGTTCACGGATATACGACCGCTGATGGAGGCGCTCAAGGCTTTGCCGGAAGGCGGGAATTTGAGTTTGTTTTATTTGCTGCCCAAATTTGCCCGCGATCGGCTGTACACGTTTCCGCTGCCGCCGCAGCCGGGGGAGCCGACGATGGATTGCCACTGGTCCACTTTCAATTTTTCGAGCGAAACGCCAGACAACCGGTTGAACGATCCCAATTACGCGGTGCAATTTATTCGCAACAATTATTATCAAATCGCCGCGCCGTCAATTTACGGAGACGTGGTGTTGCTGATGAATGACCGGCAGGAGGTCAAGCATTCCGCCGTGTATCTGGCGGACGACATTGTCTTCACCAAAAATGGCAATAACTACCGCCAGCCGTGGATGTTGATGCACATCCCTGATTTGCTGGCGACGTATCCGGCGTCGCCGCCGATGCGCGTGATCTACATGCGCCGCAAGACCGATTGAGCGGAGAATTTGCTTGCGGTCATGGTGGTTTTGCGTATACTGCAAGTTGCCTGAACGCCGCGTGTGCGGATGTTCATTTGAGGCTGAGAAAAATAGTTAAACCAACAACCTAACCGTTAACCTCCGTTGCACCGCAGCGTTTGTTAGTTAGGCAATGGAGTCTTCCGTCCCGTTGTGGACAAAAAGTCTCCCGCAGTTCATCCCCGTTAAGTTATGCTGACCATGGAAGAGGCCCTGAAACAGGGCAGTAAACTCGTCGCTCAAGGCGAGATCGTCAAAGGCACCGTCATCGAACTCCGCTCGAAAGAAGTCCTCGTGGACATCGGCTACAAGAGCGAAGGCGTCATTCCGCTCAATGAATTTTTGGAACCTGAAGCCGTCAAAGTCGGCCAGGAAATTGATGTCCTTGTTGAAAAACTTGAAAACAAGGAAGGCACCGTCGTTCTTTCGCATCAGAAAGCCGAGTTCAAAAAGAATTGGGAACGCATCCTCTCCATCTGCAACGAAGGTGGCCGGGTCATCGGCAAAGTTACCGCTGTGGTCAAGGGCGGTCTCATCGTCAACGTCGGCGTCGAGGCGTTTTTGCCCTCGTCGCAGCTCGACGTTATCACGCCCAAGAATCTCCAGTCTTTCGTCGGCAACAGCTACGAATTCAAGGTCGTCAAAATCAATCAGGAACGCCAGAACATCGTTCTTTCCCGCCGCGAACTCATCGAAGCCGAGCGCAACGAGAAGCGCGCCAAGCTGTTTGCTGAAATGGTGCCCGGCGACATCCGCAAGGGTACGGTCAAGAATCTCACCGACTTCGGCGCGTTCATTGATTTGAATGGCCTCGACGGTTTGCTCCACATCACCGACATGAGCTGGGGCCGTTTGACCCATCCTTCCGAAGTCCTCAAAGTCGGCCAGGAAATCGACGTGGTCGTGCTCGACGTGAACAAGGAAAAGGAACGCGTCAGTCTCGGCCTCAAGCAGAAGATGGCCAATCCCTGGGACAACATCGAAGCGAAATTCCCCATCGGCACCAAGGTCAAAGGCAAAGTCGTCAGCCTCATGCCCTACGGCGCCTTTGTGCAGCTCGAACCCGGCGTCGAAGGCCTCGTCCATGTCACCGAATTGTCCTGGACCAAACGCGTGGCCAAGCCCGGCGACGTGCTTGCGCAAGATCAGGAAATCGAAGCGGTCGTTCTCGGCATCAACCGCGAGGAACAGAAAATATCCCTCGGCATCCGCCAGTTGGACAGCAATCCGTGGGATCAGGCCGAAGCCAAATACACCGTTGGCACCAAGGTCAAAGGCAAAGTCCGCAACCTCACCAGCTACGGTGCGTTCGTCGAACTCGAAGAAGGCATCGACGGCATGGTGCACGTTTCTGACATGTCGTGGACCCGCAAAATCAATCATCCGTCCGAAATGCTCAAGAAGGGCGACGAAGTCGAGGCCAACGTGCTCGAAGTGGATCGCGCCAACCAGCGCATCGCGCTCGGCATGAAGCAGCTCGAAATTGATCCGTGGGACAAGATTGAGACGCTCTACAAAGTCGGCGATCTCGTGCAGGGCAAAGTCACCAAGCTCGCCAGCTTCGGCGCGTTTGTCGGCCTGCAGCATGACATTGACGGCCTGGTCCACATTTCCCAAATCAGCGAGGAACGCGTGGAGAAAATCAAAAACGTCCTCAAAGTCGGTCAGGATGTCAGCGCTCGCGTCGTGAAAATCGACCGCAATGAACGCCGCATCGGCCTGTCGATCAAGGCCGCCGCTTACACGGACGAACAGCTCAAGGAAGAGCAGAAAATCCTCGACGCGCTCAAGCCCGGCGAAGACTTGGTTGCCTTGCAACACGCCTTCGACGCGCTCGACGACGTTAAGACCACCGACTAATTCAAGTCGCAAAATTCAAACCGGCGGACTGGTCACAGTCCGCCGGTTTTTTGTTTGTTAAATAATCGTCATCCTCTTCATCCGTAAAAGGCAAACGAGAAGGAAGATGACTTATTGTTCCAGTGTAAACAACGCCCGATGCCGGTAATGTAAAATGTTGAAATCCGACTCATCGCGGATGGTTTCCACCAAATCAAATTTGTCCTCGAACGGTGGAAAAAATGCGTCGCCGGCCACCACGCGTTTTACCAGTGTTAAATAGAGATCCGAGCAAAAGGGCAACGTCTGTTCGTAGATTTGTGCACCGCCGGCGATGAAAAATTCGCGGGGCGAACTCGCCGGGTCCAGCTTCAGAAAATCTTTGATGATTCGCAAATCCACCGTCGCCGTACCGCCGACCTTGGGCAGTTCAAACTGAGTGGGCTGGTCGGGAATATGCGTTTTGCCGCGGCCGACCCATGCCTCGCCGAATACCGCCGGGAAGGCTTTCTGCAATTTTCCCGGCTGCCGGCTCAACACGATATTAATGCGGTTGGGCAGCGGCTTGCCGAGGCTCTCAAAAGTCTTGCGCCCCATGATGACCACGTTTCCGGTAGTCATTTTTTTGAACCATTTGAAATCCTCCGGCAGATGCCACGGAATCGTGTTGCCCGCGCCAATCACGCGGTTCAATGACATCGCAGCAATGGCTTTGAAGTGTTTCACGAGCTTATCTGGGGTGTGAGAATATACATTGATGGACAATTCGTAAAAATTTTGCTCTGAATCTTGGCGGCCTGCATCTCTGGCTCTGGCAACAACGATAATATACACGCAATTCCAATCAGCGGATATTCAATAAATTTCGATGGATGCTTGCCGTTATGACCTAGCATCAAGTCATCTAAAAGCCAGCCAACATAATCGCACCTTGCATTATGATGTTTGTAATATTCATATTCACCAGTCACTCGCCATTCAATCGCGTCAGCGGGAACGTAAACATTGAAGACATTCTTTTTTGATGAGCCGACGCTCCAAGGAACCGTGGTGAAGTGCGAAAAAACATTTGTTACCCAGCCGTTGGGTGTCTTTGCTTCAACTTGGCAGTCCATGGAAATCCACCAAATTCTAGTCAGGCCTTGATTGGTCAAGTAAACAGCACAATATGAGTTTGTCTGTTCTAGCGAGATGCTTTTAGAACTTGGAAAAGCTCGGAACCACCAATTTGACTGGGAATCACTCCGATAAAGAAGTTGGTTGTTTTCATTTGTGTCAGCTACCAAGAAAAACACTTTTGTTTTTTCCGGTTTGAACGCTTGAAATTCAAGCGAAGCTTTTGGTGGCGCCAAAGGCGTGGCGTGATAAATAGCCGTCACTGCCACAGCCAAAACCACAACGATAGCCGTTGCAATCAGGAATTTTTTTAAGCGAAGTAGTTTCACGGTTTTCACACCGCCACCGGCGCTTTGATGGCCGGATGCGGGTCGTAGCCGAGTAACTGAATATCTTCAAATTGGAAATCGTGAATGTCTTTCACCGCCGGATTCAATTTTAGTTGTGGCAGCGGGCGTGGCGCTCGCGCAAGTTGCAGGTCCGCCTGTTCCACATGGTTTGCGTAAAGATGTAAGTCGCCAATAGTGTGGACAAAATCGCCCGGTTGCAACCCGCAGACCTGCGCCACCATCCGCGTCAGCAGCGCGTAGCTGGCGATATTGAACGGCACGCCGAGAAAAATATCCGCGCTGCGCTGGTACAGTTGGCAGCTCAACTCACCCTCGCTCACATAAAATTGAAACAGTGTGTGACACGGCGGCAGCGCCATGGTCGAAATTTCCCCCGGATTCCACGCGCTGACAATGAGCCGGCGGCTGTCGGGATTTTTTTTGATCTGCGCGATGACATCGTCAATTTGATTCAGTGAACGCCCGTCGGCGGTGCGCCAGTCCGTCCACTGCGCGCCATAGACGCGTCCGAGATTGCCATCTTTATCTGCCCATTCGTTCCAGATCGAAACGCCGTGGTCGTTGAGCCAGCGGATATTCGTGTCACCGCGCAAAAACCAGAGCAGCTCGTAAATGATGGACTTGGTGTGAACTTTTTTGGTGGTGAGCAGCGGAAAAGTGTCGCGCAGTGGACAGCGGATTTGCGCGCCGAACAGCGAATACGTGCCCGTCCCGGTGCGGTCGGCCTTGAACTTGCCGTGGTCGCGGACATGCCGGAGCAAATCGAGATATTGTATCATTGCCGAAAAATTTAACCACGAATCGCCCGCCAGAAAAAGCAATTTAGCCGGTCGCCAAAAGCTGCAATTCGTAGTTGAGAAATGCGAGGCAATAAATCGCTGCCGTTTCCACGCGCAACGTCAGCGGTCCAAGCGTAATGGGTTTGGCACCCGCTGCCTCGATGGTCTGCAATTCCGCGAGCGTGAAATCACCTTCCGGGCCGATCCACACGCCGGTGCTTTTTGGGGGGCGGCCATGCGCCTGTTGAAACGCCTGCCACCACGCGTGCGGATGCCGGCGTGCCGTCTGTAACGACCCGACCATCGTCAGTTCGGGATTTTCGCTGCGCGCCAAAAATTCAGCAATCGTCTGCGGCGCCGCCACCTCCGGCAGCCATGTGGCACCGCACTGTTTGATGGCCTCGATGGCAACCTGCTGCCATTTCTCGCGTTTAGCTTCCGCGCCGTCGCCGTCCAATTGCGTAATCACGCGGTCGGTGAGCAGCGGCACCACGCGGAATGTGCCCAATTCCACTGCTTTCTGGATGATGGACTCGATGAGTTTGCCCTTCGGAATTGCGACGAGCAAGGTGACCGGGTAGGGCGGCGCGGGAGAAAACTTTTTTTCAATCACCGCCAGCGTCAAAGCGTCTTTCCCGCAGTTTTCCACGGCGCAATAGAATTCACCGCCGGCGCCGTCCAACACAGTGACGCGTTCGCCGCGCTGCACCCGGAGGACGTGCTGGGCGTGGTGCGCCTCGCGTCTCTCCAGCCGCAGCGCTTCGCCACGGCATTGTTCCGGCGGCAGATAAAAGCGGTGCATGGCAGTTTTCCATTCATCCGCTGTGCGGACGAACGGGTAGATTCAACTCACTTGAAGAACTTTTTGGCCTTCTCAAAAAATCCCTGCGCGAGCGGCGCTTCCTTGCCATCGCACAGCGCGGCGAATTCCGTCAGCTTCTGGCGCTGCTCTGCGTTCAAATGCGTCGGCACCTCCACTTGGATGCGCACATGCAAATCGCCTTGGCCGTACCCCTGCAAATTTTTTACGCCGCGCCCCTTGAGCCGAAGCACGGTGCCGGGCTGCGTGCCCGTGGGGATTTTAATCGTCGCGCGGCCTTCGAGCGTCGGGACTTCGATTTCCGCGCCGAGGGTGGCTTGGACAAAACTCACCGGAACTTCGCATAGCAAATCGTCGCCCTCGCGTGAAAAAATCTCGTGCTCTTTGACTTGCAAAAAAACATACAGGTCGCCGGCCGGCCCGCCGCGAAAACCGGCTTCGCCGTTGCCGGACGAGCGCAGCCGCGAACCGGCTTCCACCCCGGCCGGGATGCGCAACTTGATTTTGGAAGCTTTCGAACGCTTGCCGTCGCCGTGACAGGTCCGGCACGGTTTTTCCAAAATACGGCCTTGGCCTTTGCAATGCGGACAGGTTTGCGCGATGCTGAAAATGCCGCGCGAGGTGAGCACTTGTCCGCGCCCGCCGCAGGTGCCGCAAGTTTTTAATTTGGAACCGGCTTCGGCGCCGGAGCCTTGGCAGGCGTCGCAGGCGTCGAGTTTGGTGACCGAAATTTCTTTTTCGCAGCCGCGCGCGGCTTCTTCCAAAGTAATCTGCAAATCGTAGCGCAAATCCTCACCCCGCTGCGGGGCGGTGGGATCTTGTCCGCCGCCGAACAAGTTTTCAAAAATGCTGCCGCCGCCGGCGCCGCCAAACACATCGCGGAAAATATCAAACGGGTCATGAAAACCGCCGCCGCCGCTGCGTGCGCGCTGGCGCGGGTCGAAGGCCGCGTGACCGTGCTGATCGTACGCCGCGCGTTTTTGCGGGTCGCTCAAAACTTCATACGCCTCGCCCAGTTCTTTGAATTGTTCCTCGGCCTGTTTGTCGCCCGGATTTTTGTCCGGGTGATATTTCACAGCCAGGCGGCGGTAGGATTTTTTGATGCCTTCGGCGGTCTCCTCGCGGGAGACTTCCAGAATTTCGTAATAATCGCGTTTTGCCATCGGATGAAAAATGAGTCTATGCCAACGGCGGCGTCAATCGCACCGGTGGATTTATTGTTTTTTAAGTGGCGGTGGCGGCCGGTTTTTTGGCGACAATCACCGTGGCAGGGCGGAGCAGGCGCTCTTTTACTTTGTAGCCTTTGCGCAGTTGCTGCGCGACATGGTCTTCGGGCACGTCGGTGGTTTCCTGCTGGGAAACGGCTTCGTGCAGCATGGGGTCGAACGGTTTGCCGGTGGCATCAATTTCTTCCAGCCCGGTTTCGGCAAGCGCGCTTTTTAACTGCTGCTGAATCATCCCGACGCCGGATTGGAGCGACGCTAGTTTGTCGCCTTGCGCGGTTTGCGCGGCGGCGAGAGCCATTTCAAAATTATCGAGGACGGGCAGCAGTTTTTGGAGCAAGGACAAGCTGGCGTATTGGCCGGCCTCAATTTTTTCGCGAGCGGCGCGTTTCTTGAAATTATCAAAATCGGCGGTGGTGCGGAGCAGGCGCTCCCAATTTTCCTCCGCCTTGGCGGCGCGGGTTTTGAGTTCCTCGATTTGCTCGGGCGTTAACGGCGCGGCGGTTTCCGGGGCGGGTGTTGCTTCGTTTTCTTTACTCATGGGCATTTTGAATCCAAACATTCAGACACGTAAAATAACAAATGCGTCCGTGCCGGGCAACGGCCAAGACGCATGTGAAAAGGCTGTCGAACTATTTGGCCGCGACGAGTTTTTGAAAATCGGGCAGGCCGCGCAATGAGGCCAGCCGTGGATCTGTGCGGGCGGCGGTCACGAGATCGTGGGCGGAGTGATTCGTGGCCATCCGCTTGGCGCTGGTTTCCAGCGCAGTCTTCAGGTTTTCCATCGCTTCCGTGTTGCGACCGGTGATGGCCTCCAAAGCGGCGAGATCGTAACGCGGTTCCGGTTGACTCGGATCGAGGCTGACCATTTTTTTGATGGCCGTCTCAATCCGGGGAAAATTGCCGACGCCCGCAAAGGCGTTGGCAATGAACATCGTATCCGCATAGCTCACGTTGCTACTGGCGATCGCTTGATCGAACAGTTGCAGCGCGCGGTTGGTTTGTTGCATTTGGAGGTAGGTGTTGCCGAGGGCGATGAGATTGTGAACATCCGCCGGATTGGTGCGCGCGGTGTTGTCCATCTGCTCAATCTGGTTCATCGCCTGGGCGCGGCCGGTGGACTGCGCTTTGAAGTCTTGAATATTCTTGATCAAGCCGGTGATGGCGTCGTTGTACGGATCCAATTTTTTACACGTCTCAGCCACGAGCAGGGCGTCGTCAAAATAGCGCAGCGCCTGCGCGGGGCGGCCGGCGATTTCCTCGCCTTGCGCCAATTGGAGCAGGAAGTTGACGTACCGATAGACGGCTTCCGGGCTGTACGGGCAAAACGCAAAGGCCTGCTTGAAGGCAAATTCCGTTTCACGGACGAGCGCGGCCTGACCGGCGGCGGTTTTCTGGCGGTATTCCGGCGGACATTGCGGACTCATGCGCCAGTAATACATGCCGGCCTGCGAACTGCGCAGCTTGGAGAAGGCTTTCTGCGCATCGTCGTCCCGGACGAAGGCGCGGTTGCCGATGAAGCCTTGGTAATTGTTATTGATGTAGGTGCGCTCAACGAAATCGGCGATTTGTTTCACGCTTGTGTCGTAGTTGATCCAATTGCCGCACAGCCGCGAGGAAAAATCCGTCCAGAATTTGTGGTCGAGATCGAACACATCCTGCGACAATTCCGGCAGGGGATTCCGGTTGATTTTCATGATGATGCCGAACGGCGTTTCGTACGGATACATCCAATCGAGCGGAAAACTTTCCTCGACGTAGAAAGAATTAGTCGGGTTCTGATCAAAAATAACTTTGCAGAGCAGGCCGTTGATATTCATCACCGCCACTTGGCCGGAAACCTGTACGCGGCCGTTTTCGATGTGGACATCTTCGCCGGGCTTGAGCTGGCCGAGTTGCGAACGGCGGCCCACGTCCTGCGTGTATTCTTCAAAACATTTCTGCGAATCTTCCGGCGAAGGAATGTAAATCTCGCTCGGCGGATAAACCCCCTCGGCGCGGCGGCGTTTTTCCACATACAGTCCCCACGCGGTGAACGGCCGGTCGAGCACGGTGAACAGCGTGGAATTAATCATGCCGATCAGTCCGCTGTCGGCGTTGGCCGGTCCGAGGAACAGGCCGAAAACATACTTCGACAGCTCGCTGAAGAACGGCGGGTCAATCTGCTTGGAACGATTGTATTGCGAACGCAAATAATCGAGGTACGTGCCGTCGGCGAGCGCGTTTTGCGTGATGAGATAGCAGTCGCGGCGGTCGAATTTCTGGTCTTGCTCCGGTTGGCAGCGATGCGGGATAAAGCTGTCGCAGAAGATGGAATACGTCGGGCAGAAGCGGCCGGGATCCGTGCCGCCGAAGAGAACCGTGTTGCGGTCCATTTCCGGATAAACGAGCCGGGCGTTGGCAGGCGTCTTCAGCAGCGTGGCGCGCAGATCATTGTCGTAACTGAGTTTGCCCGTTTTCGGGTCGGTGAACGGCGGCGTGAACATGTCGTGGCCGAACCAGAAACCGAACCAGTGGTTGCGTTGTTCGCTCTTGTACCAGTGGGACAGGCCAGACCACGCTGGCATCAGCGCGAACAAGCACAGCATGATTAGCACCGGCCCACGCTGGCGGTACACCAGCAACGCCGCGAGGAGCAGCACCGGAATGGCAAGCAGAATTAAGTTCGCATACACTGGCAAGCCGTATTGATCCTTGGCGAATGCTTGAACAATGTAATGCGGCATCTGCGAGAGAGAGATGCTGCCGGCCGGGCCAAAAAATAATTTTCCGGTGGCGTCCTTCAAACAAATCAGCGCCAGCACCACCGCCACCCCGCAGCCGAGGATACCCCAGCGGCGGATATTGGTGTAATGCGTCGCCACGTAGGCGGCCAGCAGCGTCAGCCCGTAGCCGATCAACATCGCAAATAACCCATGCGATGCGGTGTAAAAAACTTTGCACAAATCCGAAGACGAACGATCCGGCGAGACGTTCAGCAGCACGCCGAGCAACACGGAGAGACAGAAGTAAATGCTGATCACACCGATGATCCAAGAGCGTTCGCGGCGCTTCATCTTCACCAGAAACAGCAACGGCATGGCGCCGACGAACATGTACACCCAGCTGAAGGATTCTGCGAGGCCGGTGATAATGTACCAAAGCTGGAAACCGAAGCGGGCCGGGTCGGAAAAGATGTCAACGCCATGCGCGGTTTCATATTGGCCGCGGCTCAACGCGTGGAAGAAGCCTTCCACCGTGCGCGGATAGCCCCATTGCATCGGCGGCACCGTCATGCCGGAAACCGGTTCGTAAAAATAGCAACACACGCCAATAACCCACGCCATCCCCATGAACACGCCCGTTTTCCATTCGGACATGAAGCCCTTGGTTTCAATAGCCAGCCAACCACCTGCGCCGATCGAGCCGATGCCGACGATGTGAAACAGCGCCTGTTCCACGCCCGTCATGTTGTGCAGCGCAGGAATGGTGTTCAATTCCATCAGCCCAAAAATGTAAATTACCGCGTTGCCGAGGAACATGTCGCGCCCCAGCTTCGGCTGCGCGAGCGCAATCGCCACTTCGATGCCCATCGCGCTCAGCAGCAGCGTTTGGTGGATGGTGGCGCACAAACCGTACAGGAACATTGCCAGATACAAATACCCGCGCTGCTGTGGCGCATACATCCACCGCATCAAGCACAACAGCACGGCAATCAGCCACGGCACGCCGAACAGCGAAATGCGATTGATGACGACCGATTCGCTCCACATGAAAATATCCAGCCCGAGCAGCAATCCCGCCACGCAACCGGAGACCACGCAGATGGAATTTTCCCACCGGCGCGGAATGTCTTTAATCACGTCAATGCCTTCAATCAACATGCTGCTGCCACGCGACACCATGAAGGCCAGCATCCCGCAGCCCATGGCGGCGGCGAAGGATTGGCCGACTTCCACGCGCCACGCCACGTTGCCGATGGGCAGGATCCACGTCCAAAACCACGCATACACCGACCAGAACGGATAGCCGGGTGGATGCGGGATGCCCGCGTAAAAAGCGCCGGTGCACAATTCTCCGGAGTCTTCCAGCGTTTGTTCCGGGGCCAGCGTGAACAAATAAATGGTCCACACGATGGCGAAGGTCAGTCCCAGCGTCAGCCAGTCAATTGGCCGGAACATCGGCGGGACCGGTGGCGTAGTCGGCTTGGTGGCGACGTTGGTTTGGTTCGATTTTGACTTTTCCATTGGATACTTCAGTTGATAAAATTCGTTGACGGCGTAAAGCGGCTAATAGTCTTGATAGCACTGCGGTTTGTCCAATCAAAAGTGACGGCGTCCCAGCGGTTTTGGGCCGTCAAATCATGTTCGGAAGCCGGTGCCACCAAACTCGGCTGGGTAAGGCATACCGTCCGCGCGGTTTTTTGTCCCCAACCATCTTCGGCGCGCTGGATAGTCATCACCGTGAGCAGCAAGCACGCCAGCGAGGGAGTCAGGTAGCTCCAAACCCATTTGACCGACCGGGCGGATTCCGGTCGCCAGCTAAAAATTCTATGCCGACGCAGGCCGGACACATGGCGTGGCTGCCAAGAGCGCATTTGTTGCTCCAGCGGACTCAGTTTCTCCTTCATAATCTATTCCTTCGATGTGGTTTTTGAGTTTTTGTAAGCCGTAACGGTAGCGGCCGGCAACGGTGTTCGGGGAAATTTCCAGCAGACCGCCGATTTCCTCGAAAGTGCTGCCGTGCCAGATTTTCAGCACAATCACCTCGCGCTGCTCCACCGGCAATTCGGCCAGCGCCCGCATCGCGGCGTGTTCCGCCGGGCTTTCCTCGCCGGTGGCTTCGAACCACCGGAGTGCTTCCCATTCCCGCGTCAGCCGTCGCCAGAGAGTGCGCCGGTAATTCAGCACTCGGTTGCGGTAACTGCGGATGCAGTAATGTTCCCGTTTCGCCGGCGGCAGCGGATGTTGCAGCAGGGCGAGGAAGGTTTCCTGCAACACATCTTCCGCCTCGCCGTGGCTCAGGCCCAGCGCCCGTCCGTACAAAACCAGTTCCGCCGATTTCGCGGCGTAGAGCGGTTCGCACCAATGTTGTCCGGCCAAAAGATTCACAGTTTCAACTCATAGACACCACTCGACGCAAATTTGTATAAACTTTTTTTCGGCTCAACGATTTGCTTCGTTTGCTACGCGAAAAAGCAAACGGCCAGCAGACGCATCTGCTGGCCGTGTTAAATGGGTTGATCAATTATTTCTTGATGGACAATGCCAAACGCGATTTTTTGCGGTTGGCGGTCGGGCGCTTGATGGCACCGACTTTGACGGCCTTGTCGTAGGCGGAATGCACGCCGGCCAGCAATTTGGCGGCTTCGTCTTTTTTACCGGCGGCCACGGCGGCGCGAAATTCCTTGTCCGCCCGACGCAGGCGGGATTTCACCGCGCTGTTCTGGAGGTTCTTGCGTTGGCTGTTGCGGACCCGGCGTTCGGCTGACTTGGTGTTCGGCATATCAATTCGTAATTATAATTTGCTAAAGAGCCGCAAAAATTAGAGTAATGCCGCCAAAAGTCAATGCCCAAAATCGCGCGAATCCTTTGCGGTCGCCCGTCGCCCAAGTTTTTCCCGTCCGCCCGCTTTTCCATCTTCCATCCGCCGGCATTCTTCCCTTATCCTCCGGCCATGATTATTGCGCCGTCTCTGCTCGCTGCGGATTTTTCCCGCTTGGGCAAGGAAACCCAACGCGCCGCCCGCTCCGGGGCGGACTGGCTGCATCTGGATATCATGGACGGTCGCTTTGTGCCGAATATTTCCTTCGGCCCCGCCGTGGTGGGCGCGGTGCGGCCGCAGGCCAAAAAGCTTTTTTTTGACGTTCATCTCATGTGTAGCAAGCCGGAGATTCTGCTCGAACCGTTTGCCCAAGCGGGGGCGGATCTCATCACGGTCCATGTGGAATTGCATCAATTGGTCACGCCGCTCATCTGGAAAATCAAGTCCCTCGGCAAAAAAGTCGGCCTTGCCATCAATCCTCCCACCGCTATCACCGAGGTCCAACCCTATCTCGACCAGATTGATCTTTTGTTGGTGATGACGGTGAATCCCGGCTTCGGCGGCCAAAGTTTTATCCACGAATGCCTGCCCAAAATCCAGCAGGCCGATGCCTGGCGCCGCGAGAAAAAACTCGCCTACCGGCTCGAAGTGGACGGCGGAATCAATTTCCAAACCGTCGCCGACTGCGCCCGGGCCGGGGCGGATACTTTTGTGGCCGGCACCGCGCTTTTTCGCCAACACAACATGACCGCCGCCGTCAAGAAAATGCGTCAAATCGCCTACGCCAATGACCCTTCGCTGCTGGATTTGAAAGTGTAAACACCTCGCGGCTGTCCGCTGCTGACTTCCAAAAAATTTAATTATGAAATTAGGGAGATGGGAGTTTTAGTTGGTGAAATATAGTGATATTTGATAAGGCCAGTGAGCCACCAATTTGCCATCGGCGGTAAAAGTCAGCGGCAATCAGTCGTAGCGCAAGGCGCGCCTGCCAGATGAGCGGGACTCTGGATCGCTGGCTGTCTTGAAAACCAGCGTGCGAATACGCACCAATGATTTTTGATCTGGCCGGTGAACCGGGATCGCAATTATGATCAATTTTTCCCAACCTAAATATTTTCTGTGACATGAAAAACCAATCCAGCACTCCCGCAAGCCAATGGGCGCGGCGTGATTTTCTAAAAACTTCCGCCGTCACTTTTCTGGGACTGGCTTTCACTCGCTTACCTGTCATGGCTGGGCCGGCCACACGGGCAGATCTTGACCAACTCGTGCCCGCCGACAAAAAACTTTCGCCCGAATGGGTGAAATCGCTTTTCGAGCGCGGCACGCCGCGGGTGCTGCGCGGCCGTGAACTCCAATTCGTCGGCATGCCCGTGGGTGGCATTGGCGCGGGACAGTTGTATCTGGGCGGCGACGGTCGGCTGTGGCATTGGGATATTTTTAACCAGTTCATTTTTACCGGGGCGGAACACTATGCCAAACCACTCACGCCCAGTTCGCCACTGACGCAAAAATTTTCGCTCAAGCTTGGCGACAAAGTAGTGTCGCTCGACCGCGATGGTTTTTCCGACGTGAGTTTTCGCGGCGAATATCCCATCGGCGTGGTCAACTACGCTGATGCGAACCTGCCGATCGCGGTGAAGCTCGAAGCTTTTTCGCCGTTTATTCCGCTCAACCCCGATGACTCCAGTCTGCCGGCCACCGTTTTTCAATTCACCATTCGCAACCTTTCCGCCGCGACGGTGGAAACAACTTTGACCGGCGAACTGGAAAACGGCGTTTGCTTGTACCATCGCAATCGCGCCGGTGTTTTGAAGAATAGCTTCGTAAAGACCCAGAGCGCGACGATGTTGCTTTGCTCGGCGGAAGCTGAAAACGATGCCAATCGAACGGCGCGGCCTGACATTATTTTTGAAGATTGGAATCACGAAAACTACTCCGACTGGACCGTGTCCGGCGCGGCCTTCGGTAGCGGGCCGATCAAAAAGAGCGCGATACCATCCTATCAAGGCGACGTTGGCGGCGACACGGCGCGCGTGGTCAATTCCCATGCCACCGCGACCGGCGAGTCCATCGAGTTGAAGGACGCCGCGACCGGCAAACTCATTAGCCGCGATTTTTTAATTGAAAGAAATTTCATCACTTTCTGGATTGGCGGCGGCAAGGCTAAGGGAAATTCGCAGCTCGGTTTGTCGCTGGTCGTGGATGGTAAAACCGTGCTCGCGGCTTCCGGCAAGGATGATAACGCCATGTCGCTGCAATATTTTGAGGTCGGCGCTTTCGCGGGAAAAACGGCGCACCTGGAAATCATTGACGATGCCACTGGTACTTGGGGCAATGTCGGCGTTGGCAAAATCACTTTCACAGACGAGCACGGCAAGACCGAGCTAATGGAAAAACTTTCTGACTTCGGCACGATGGCCCTCGCTTTGCTCGGAGACGCGGACGAAATCAGCGGCGACAAATCGGCTATTTTCAGCGAAAAACTTATTGGCACGCTGGGTAAAAAATTGACACTCGCCGCCGGTGAGTCAAAGACGGTGACGTTTGTGCTCGCGTGGCATTTCCCCAATCTTTCCATCAAGAATGCCTTCGCGAATTGTGGACGTTATTACGCCACAAAGTTTTCCTCAGCGCAGGGGGTTGTAGAATATGTCGCCAAAAATTTTCCCCGGCTCGCAGGCCAGACCAAGTTGTGGCGAGACACGTGGTATGATTCCACGCTGCCATTTTGGTTTTTGGATCGCACGTTTCTGAACACGTCCATTCTCGCCACCTCCACCTGCTACCGGCTTGCAAACGGGCGCTTCTACGGTTGGGAAGGCGTGGGCGATTGCGCGGGCACTTGCGGCCATGTTTATCTTTACGCGCAGGCCATCGCACGTTTGTTTCCCGAGTTGGAACGCGACTTGCGTGAGCGGATGGATTTTGGGCTGGCGCAAAAGCCCGACGGCGCCATTCGTTTTCGCGGCGAATTTAATCACATTCCGGCCGTGGACGCACAAAGCGGCTACGTTCTCCGCGCGTTGCGTGAGCATCAGATGTCGGTCGACGATCAATTTCTGCGCCGCATTTGGCCAAAGGTAAAACTAGCGATGGAATGGCTGATAACAAAAGATGGTAACGCGGATGGCCTGATTGAAAGCAACCAACACAACACGCTCGACACCGACTGGCACGGCAAGGTCGCGTGGTTGAGCGGACTGTATCTCGCCGCGTTGGCGGCGGCGGCGCAAATGGCCGATGAAGTTGGCGACACCGAATTCGCCGCGCAATGCCGGAAGATTCTAGCCGCCGGGCAGAGGAATTTTGCCAAGCAGCTATTTGACGGCGAATATTTTTCTAATCAGGTTGATCCGAAACATCTCGCCGCTATCAACTCCGGCACGGGCTGCGAGATTGATCAGGTATTCGGCCAAAGTTGGGCGTTTCAAATCGGTTTGCCGCGAGTGTTGCCACCAAAGCAAACGCTTTCGGCACTCAAATCATTGTGGCGCTACAATTTTGCGCCGGACGCCGGCGACTATCATAAAAAAATGGGTCCGGGCCGCTGGTATGCGATGCCCGGCGAGGCCGGCTTGTTGATGTGTACCTTCCCGCGCCACGGTTGGGATTACGCGCAGGCCAAAGGCAAAGGCCCAGAATGGGCGGCGGGGTATTTTAACGAATGCATGAACGGTTTTGAGCATCAGGTCGCCGGCCACATGATTTGGGAAGGCATGACGCTCGAAGGTCTCGCGGTGGAACGCGCGTTGCATGATCGCTATGCGGCTTCGCGCCGCAATCCGTGGAACGAAATTGAGTGTGGTGATCATTATGCGCGCAGCATGGCGAGCTACGGCGTTTATCTCGCCGCGTGTGGATTTGAATATCACGGACCAAAACAGCATATCGGTTTTGCGCCGAAGTTTACGCCGGAAGATTTTCAATGCGCTTTCACGAGCGCTGAAGGCTGGGGCCGCTTTTCCCAAACAACGGAAAGTGGAAAGCGGAAAGCGGAAATAACGGTGCTTTGGGGCAGCTTGAAATTAAAAACGATCGCGCTGGAAAATGAATCGGCGCACTCGGTAAAAGTTTTCCTTGCCGGACAATTGCTGTCGGTAAACGTAAGGCGCACGGGCAAACGGGCTTTGATGACTTTGAAAAATTCCGTGCAAATTTCCGCTGGCGAAAAATTAGAAATCCGCTTTGCCTGATGATTAATGGCGACCAATCCAGCCAAATCAAAAAATCCTATTTGCAGCAAGGAACCAGCCATAAATCCCGGCTCCGGCATTGATGGCCGCTGGTGCTACCTTTGATCCGAATCAGGTCCGATTTAACCAGTGGGGAGTTTTCGCAAAATCAGCATCAGTCAAATACCAACGTGAAACGTGGTTGGTTCAAAGCCGGATAAATTCTGTCCGCACTTCTTGGCCGTCGCAATGCAGGATGGCCACGCTGCGTTCCGTTCCGGCCTTGGGTTGGCCGGCATAGCCGGGATTGAGGAAGAGCACCCCGTTGATGGTTTCGGCAAACCGTTTGTGGGTATGGCCAAAGACCACGATGCCAGGCCGCTCTTTGGCCACACGTTCGGTGAGCGGGGCGGACAGGGCGTGGGGATTGACGATGTGGTGGAGGAGCACCTTCTTTCCGGCCACCGTCACGACTTCCGTCAGTCGAAATCCTAGTTCGTCATCGCAATTGCCCAACACCGCCGTGACGGGCGCGAGGAATTCCAATTCCAAAATGATGGTGGCGTAACCAATATCGCCCGCGTGGAGAATGTGGTCCACGCCGGCAAAGAGCGTTTCCACGCGGGGATCGAGAAAGCCGTGGGTGTCCGAGAGTACGCCGATTTTCACGCTTTAGCCTCCTCGGTCTCCGGTTCCTCAGCCCCTTCGGCGTCGGGCGCATGCGCCCCAGCGGACTTTTCCGCCGGCGATTCGGCGGTGAGCTTTTCCGCCGCGACGAACAGCGCGGTGAACAAGCCGCCGGAAAAGAAAGTGTTGCGGAACATTTCCCAGGTTGTGGGATGCCAGTCCGGGCGACCGGTGGTCAGAGCTTGGATCCACCCCGCGAGCGTTTTGGCATAGGCCGGATCCTGCATCCACGAAAGCGAGTTCGTTACAAGGTAAAATAGCAGTGCCCCCAAAAGTCCCCCCGCCAGCAGGCGCAGGAACGAGGCTCGCTGACCGAACCATTTCCCCAACGCAATCAACGCCGCATAACCCAGGTAGTTGACCAGAAGGTAACTGCCCACCGGCGTCACATGATAATAAAAGACATTGAGCAGTACATCCGTAACGAACATGACCACCAGCGGCAACCACCACGCCAGCGCGCCCTCGAAATAAACCCCGGCACAAAATGCAAACGCATACGCCGCGCTGAAATTAGCCGGCAGCAAACCCGGCCACCGGGCCAGCGCAAACGTGATTACGAAGATAACGGGCAGTAACACTTTGCCGGGGTTTGATTGCATGACGAAAGGCCGTAAATTAGACGCACAGAATGGTGAGCTTCTTAGGCCCGTGCGCGCCTAGTACCAGAATCCGCTCAATGTCCCCGGTGCGACTCGGCCCGGTGATGAACGAAATCATGCTGGGAAAATCCGGCGCATAGAGTTGTTGCAATCGTGCAAAGGCCGCCGGCAAATCGGGCACCAATTGTTCCCGCCGCGCCAGCACCACATGATGCGGTGGCAGCACCGAGAGCGCGCGGCCGCCCGCACTGCGGCTGGTCACCGCCACGCCGCCGGTCTGCGCCACGAGCACATCACATTCCGTGATGCCCACATCGCATTGTTCCATCGCCTGTACCTCGTAACCACGATCCGTCAGCAGCATGGGCAAGCCCAAGGCCGCACAGGCAAAGTCCGTCAACGCGCCGCCGTGGCTGGCCACGCGCCGCCATTGCTCGGCTTGAGCAAGGCTTCGCAACACCGCCGGCAAAGCTTCGCGGTTGGCGAGTAATTGAAAATCCGCTTTAAGATCCGCAGCGTTTCGGGCAAAGAGCGCAAATTGTTCCTCGACGCTGGCGCCGACGGCGGGCAACCACGCGCGCGCGTGGCTCGCTGGCGGTTCGGCAATCGAACGAACTGGCGTGGTTCCGTGCGAGCCGGGCAGGGGAGCATGCACCTGCAATGCCTCGCGGATGCGGCCGAGAATTTTTTCACGTTCGCTCATTTGCGGTTCCTCCACCAGTCTTTGAAAGTTTCCTGCGGCATAGGCGGCAGATCACGCGTCTTGGTCCAAGCCTTGGCCGGATCCATAGATGAACCTTTTACCAAGGCTTGCAGTGGCTGGGTGAGCCAGCCGATTTTCTTGGCAAGTGCCCAGAAGGTTGGTTCATTCGCAATAATACTAAAGATTCGATAGGCTAATTTCTCGAAGAACGCTGGCTGCGCGCTCACGGCATTGCGGCGGTTTTGTAAGAGATGATGATGCAGATCAATCTTCACGGGACAGGCTTCGGTGCAAGCGCCGCAGAGCGAGGAGGCATTCGACAAATGTTTCCATTCCTGCAGCCCGCGCAGATGCGGCGTGATCACCGCGCCAACGGGGCCGCTGTAGGTGGTGCCGTAAGTGTGGCCGCCGACATTGCGGAAAATCGGACAGACGTTCAGGCACGCGCCGCAGCGGATGCAATGGAGCGCATCGCGTTGCTCCGCATCCGCGAGCAATTCCGTGCGCCGGTTGTCGAGGAGAACCACGTGCCATTCTTCGGGTCCATCCACTTCCCCCGGCTGGCGCGGACCGGAATACATCGTGTTGTAGCAGGTCATCGGCTGACCAGCTCCGGCCGTCGCGAGCATTGGCAGAAACAACGCAAGATCGGTAAAGCGCGGCAGTACTTTCTCGATGCCGAGGAGCGTCACCATCGTCCTGGGCAGCGCGGCGGTGAGGCGCGCGTTGCCCTCGTTTTCTGTGATGGAAATCATGCCGGTTTCGGCGATGGCGAAATTCGCGCCGGTGAAGCCGACGTCGGCGGTGATATATTTCTGCCGCATCACACGGCGCGCGACCATCGTCAATTCTTCCGGCGAATCTGACGGCGCATCGCCCAGCTCTTTTTGAAATAAATCTTTGATCTCGCCCCGCGTCAGGTGCATGGACGGAAAGACGATGTGATACGGCGGCTCGTGCCGGAGTTGCACGATGAATTCGCCGAGGTCGGATTCCACGACGGTAAATCCTTCTGCCTCCAACGCGTGATTCAAATGAATCTCCTCCGAAGTCATCGCTTTGGATTTGATAATGGAACGAGCTTTTTTATCGCGGAGAATCTGCGCGATAATTTCCCGGGCCTGCGCCGCCGTACTGGCCCAATGCACTTTCGTGCCGCGCGCTTCGAGTTTGGCGACGAGCGTTTCCAGATGCGTGTCGAGGTGGTTGACGGCTTCCCACTTGGTTTCGGCGGCCGCCTGGCGGGCGGATTCCCAACTTTGAAATGCGGCCTTGCGTTTGTCGCGGACGATTTCATAGCCGCGCAGCGCTGTACGAATGACCTGCCGATGGCGGAGGTCACCGGCTTTCGCGGTGGCGCGGGTTTTGAAATCGGAGACGAAGTTCATGGTTTTATTAGCCACAGATTTTCACAGATAAAAACTAACCGGAATTTTTTTTGGTTCATGAAATTGGCCTTTTCCTATGGGTGTTTTATCCCTGTGCATTTGTGGTGAAAATTATTGGTGGTTCAATACTTCGGCGAGGCTGATGGTCTTGGTCGGTTTGCCCTGCCGCGACAACAAGCCTTGGATATGCATCAGGCAACTGGAGTCGCTGGACACGATATATTCTGCGCCCGTCTCGGCGGTGGCGGCGCACTTGACCTCGCCCATCGCGGTGGAAATCATCGGGAACTTCGCCGCGAACGTCCCGCCGAAACCGCAGCAAGTAATTTCGGGCATTTCGACCAATTCCAATCCGCGGACTTTCGCCAGCAGGGCGCGCGGCTGCGTCTGAATTGCGAGTTCGCGCAGGCCGTGGCAGCCGTCGTGGAACGTAACTTTGTGCGGAAATTTTGCCCCAAGATCGGTGACGCGGAGTTGGTTCACGAGAAAATCCGAAAATTCCCACGTTCGTCCCGCCACTTGCCGCGCCAAGGTTTCCTGCTGCGTGCCGGCGAACAACTCGGGATAAAACTTTTTTACCATCGCACCGCAGGAACCCGAACCAATGACCACTGCTTCGGCGTCCGCCAATTGGTCCAGCACACGCGCGGCAATGGCCCGGGCCTCGGCCTGATAGCCGGAGTTGAACGGCGGCTGACCGCAGCAGGCGATGGCCTCCGGACAAACCACCCGGTGCCCGAGGCGTTCGAGGATTTCGACCATGCTGATGCCGGCGCGCGGATAAAGCGCGTCCACGAAGCACGGGATGAAAAGAGTAACAGTCATGCGTTTGCGACGGGGTATTTTCGACGGCAACGGGCTTGGTGTCATTAAAAAAATCTTTGTTCCCTCGCCGTCCCCTGCAAGAATGGGCCGATGGCTGCTGAAAATAAATTTCGCCTGGGCGTGCTCGGTTCCGGCAAAGGCTCCAATTTTGTCGCAATCGCCGATGCCGTGGCTGCCGGCTCCGTCCCGGCGGAAATCGCGGTGGTGCTCAGTGATGTTGCGGATGCGGGGATTTTGGCGCACGCGCGGGAGCGCCAACTGCCAGCGCAGTTTATTGCGCCCGGACCGTTTCGTACCAAGCTGGACGAGGTCGCCGAACGCGCCTTCGTCGCCGCGCTTCAGGCAGCGCGGGTGGATTTGATTGTGCTGGCCGGTTTCATGCGCGTGCTCAAAGGCGATTTTCTCCGCGCGTTTGAAGGGCGCATTGTGAATATTCACCCGTCGCTACTGCCGTGTTTTCCCGGTCTGCATTCTTGGAAACAAGCGCTCGACCACGGCGTAAAAGTGGCGGGCTGCACGGTGCATTTTGTGGATGCCGGAGTGGATTCGGGCGCCATCATCGGCCAGACCGCTGTGCCGGTGCTCGATGCTGATACGCCAGAAACCTTGCACCAGCGCATTCATGCGGCGGAACATGAATTGTATCCCCGCTGCCTCGCGGCGCTCGCGCGTGGGGAAATTTCCGTGCAGGGACGGAAGGTGATTTGGCAATAGTTTTTCCGCCGCAGCGATTTATTCTTTCATCGCCTCCGCGTAGGGTTTGCCGTTCACAAAAACTTGTATGATGCGGGCGCGACCGACAGCGTCCACCGCCACCTGCGCCGTTAACTTGCCGTTGGGATGACCGGTACCTTCGGCGACAAAATATTTTTCCAGGCCGTATTCGACATGAATGGAATCCCCGCCATTCCGCCAAGTCCAAACGCTTTTTCCTCGTAAAACAACTTCGTTCGTAGCCGCTAAAATCTGCTCCGTTGCGGCGTGGGTGACGCCCCAAAATTGATTTGTGCCCACTGGCGCCAGCGCCACAAAAATCCGCGTTCCGGGAGGAAGATTTGTTTTCACCGGCGCGGCGAAACAGTTCAGCGGCACGTCGCTGATTTGGTAATTGAGCCATACAAAATCGCCGCGCAGGGGATCTCGCGGATCCACGGGCTTGGTTTCGAGCAACACCACTTGGCCGGACCGTAAAATATTTTCCTGTTGGAACACGGTGCCGAGCAGCCATGCCGTTTGTAATGCGAGTACGAGGATAACGAGTTTAATTTTCATGCGACCTCCGAAATGGTGGGGGATTTTAATTGCTGCATGAATTTGCGCCGTTTCTTTTCTAAATAAATTCCGAATAAAATCAGGAATACCCCCGTCAGCAGAAACATCGTGCCGGTCAGCGCCATTGTGCCGAAAAGGCCGAAATATGCCGAGAGCATGTCCAACCCGATGACGAACACGCCGAGGTTCACGAGAAAACGGGAACGCACCTGCAACGCGACTTGAATTTGGATTAGGCAGAATACAAACAGTCCCAAGCTGGCCACCGCATTAACGGCATCGAAGTGTTGTCCCCAGTGCCAACCTTCGTGGTGAGGTACATAAAATGTCAGCACGAGCAATCCCGCCGCTACCGCTAGCGTACTGGCCCAGGTTGCGCGCCATTGCGCTGTGAGTGCGGGTAAATGACGCACGCCCGTGCTCACCAACGCCACGCCGCCAATGGCCAACAACGGCAACAGCCAAGCGGAAAAATTCTCCTCACGGTGCGCCCAACTGAAAATCCCCGCCCAAGTCAGCGGATAACTAAATATCAACAAACCGAACATTCCCAGTTTTTCGGCCGGGGCGGCAAATTCAGCAAAACTGGTTCGCCGCAGCCAATAACCGATGCCGAGAAAATTCAGACCAAGTATCGCATAAGCCAGCAGTTGAAACTGTTCCCCGCAAAAAATCAGGCTGTCGCGTTCGTTGATTTCGCAGCCAAACCAGACGGAAAAAGCACTGATGAATAAAACAAATTGCGCCTTGGACCGCAGCAGCCACGGCAGTGCAGCGATACCCAGCAACCAGAGCAGAAACGCATTGGGCGTGCGCGATTCGAGATGATAAATCTGGCCGACCAGCGCGATGTTGGCAAGAAACAGCGCGGAACCGATAAATTGCAGCGCCTCGCCGGATTTACGGTATTTGCCCAGCACCTCGCGCAGCCACCAGCCGCCGCCGTGCGCACCGAGCATCAACGCCAGCCCCGTAGCGATTTTTACGCCGCGCGGGATTTCGTTCCAATTTGCCGAAATTAACAAAGCAAAACCCGCTACGACCAGCAGCGCACCGATGAAGGAAATAATAACGAGAAACCGGCTGCCTTCTTCTTTGAGATCAAAGTGCGCGATAATTTGTTCCTGCTGATCGGCGGTAATCAGTCCGGCGGCGCGGATTTTCTGAATGTCCTCAATTTTCATGATGTGGTTTGGATTTATGGACTTGCCGGTAGTGGCTTACAAGCAAAAGATTTAACTGACTGCGGTCATTACTTGCGCCGTACGCGTCGGCTAAATTTAGACAAGGTTTTCAGCATCTGCTGAATAATTGCACAGTGAGTCTGCGATTCCTCTGCGGAATAAAGCTTTTCAATCGCTGAAGAAAACTATTCATTCCGTGCTTTTCACTTTGGGCCGGTCGCGGTATCGGCCAATTTGCGCAGCAGCGCGGCGCTCAGTTCCCCGGCGAGTTGGTCACTCGCCGTGACACGCATTTCCGCCGCCTTGCCGTTAGCCAGAAAATTGGGCGTCGGCGCTGTACGCCGGCAATCTGCGTTCAGCAAAAATACCGGGCGACCGCTGGTGGCTTCGATCAATGCGGCAGCCGCGCGACCTTGCAAATTAATTTTTCCGCCGGGAATTATTTCGGCGCCCACGAGCGTACAATCAAACATGGACAGCGCATTTTGTTTCACCCACGTCTCCACGCTGTCGCCGTATATGAAGACATAGTCCGCGCCGCCGGCTTGTGCGAGATTGCAGACGGCCTTCACCTCACGAGCGTAATTCGTCGCCGGTGATTTCTCAACGGCTGTGCCGGTCCGATTTTCTGGAGCCCCGGGCAACGGCAGACCGATCACGCTCGCGACGAGATGCGGGTCCGCCGCCAGCGACGCGAGCATGGTCTGGAGCGGCGCCGGCTCGCCGATTTGTGCAACGGCCAAGCGAATTGGCAGTGCCGGTTTGGCCGCGATACTGTTGGTGCCACCGGCGGCCAAATTGAGAATGTAGCCAGGATAATCCGTGGCGGCATGTTTCTGCGGGAGATTGCCAGGAGTTTCACAACCGGTCACCAGACCGGCGAGGACGAGAACGGTAGTCAGATTTTTTTTCATATGGATTGATGGTAAATCCGCCCAACCCGGACGGCTTGCATGACTTATCTTTATCACGACTTGCTTCAACGAAGTGAATTGATAAAACTTCGGGCAACATCGCCTGCATCAATGTCATGAATGTTCATCACCTCGAACTTTTTTATTACGTCGCGAGGCACGGCGGTATCATGCCGGCCGTGCGCAACATTCCCTACGGCATCCAGCAGCCGGCGGTCAGTGCGCAGGTAGCGCAGCTCGAAGAATTCCTCGGCGTGACGTTGTTTCAACGGCGCCCGTTTGTTTTGACGCCGGCGGGCGAAAAACTTTACGCCTTCATCGAGCCGTTTTTTGCCAACCTCAACCGGCTCGCGGAAGAATTTCAAGGCGGGCAGGCGCGGCATTTTCGCATCGGCGCCTCGACGATTGTGCTGCGCGATCATTTACCTAAATTGCTGCAAGGGGTCCGCAAACAATTTCCCGGCCTCAAGGTTTCCTTGCGCGAAGGTTATCCGGCGCAGCTCGAAGAAATGCTCGCGAAGGACGAAGTGGATTTGGTAATCACGCTGATTGACCGCAAACCGCCGGCCGGTTTCCAATCCCTGCTATTGCTGGAATTGCCAGTGGTGCTGCTGGTGGAAAAAACATCGCGCCTGAAAGCGGCGGAGGAACTCTGGGCCCGCGACAAAATTGACGAGCCGCTGATCTGTCTGCCCGCGCACGAAGGACTCGCGAAAAACTTTCTGGCGCGGCTCGGCGAACTGGGCGTGGAATGGTTCCCGACGGTGGAAGCCAGCTCGGTGGATTTGATTGAAAATTATGTCGCCGACGGTCTGGGGTTGGGCGTTTCGGTGCGCGTGCCGAGCAAGCCGCTGCCGCCGAATGTCCGCGCGCTGCCGTTAAAAGATTTTCCGCCGGCGCGCATCGGGGCGTTGTGGCGTGGCAAAAATACGCCGTTGCTCGACGCGTTTCTGAATCTCGCCAAACAGCGTGCCAAGGAAATTGTCTGATGGGGCGCCAACTTATGTCGCTGCCGCCACCCGGCGTAAATATTCGAAGGAAAAAATCCCCGTGTTATGGCCGTCGGCCCAAATCGGCTGGATGGCATAGCCACCCACGCTGCCCAGCTTCACTAGTTGAAACGCATTGGCCGCGTAGGGTTTTTCCGGGTTTTTATAAATATTGCCAAGAATATCCATCTCACCTTTGCAGCCGGCACACGGGCAGGCGCGGCGAAGGTTTTCCAGCGAAATGAATTGTTCGGCACCGTCGTCCCATTTGATGGCGAGTTCGGTGCCGATGGGTTGTAGATCCAGCGGTCGCATGGCGGAAGATTATTTTCAAAGCGGCGCGGCGTCCACACAATCCGATTTCATTGACTCGCCGCGAATGGCGGCTAATCTGATTACCGTTGAAAACTGAAGCCGCCAGTTCGCCGCCGCCGGATTCCCGCAGCTTGCCGGAATCGCACGGCAGCGTGCTGGTGCCGCCGGTTAAGGCTGGCTTCTGGCGGCAATGGTTGGCCTTTTCCGGGCCGGCAATTCTTGTCAGCGTCGGCTACATGGACCCCGGCAATTGGGGCACGGACCTCGCCGGTGGGGCGCAATTCAAATACGGACTGCTTTGGGTTGTGGCGCTCGCGAGCTTCATGGCGGTGATTTTGCAAGTGCTGTCCGCGCGGCTCGGTGTGGCGACCGGCAAAGATTTGGCGCAATGCAGCCGCGATTTTTTTCCACGCTGGACGCGCTGGCCAAATTGGCTGGCGATGGAAATTGCTGTGGCCGCAACCGACCTCGCCGAAGCGCTGGGTAGTGCGGTAGCGTTGAACCTGCTGTTTCACATTCCCATTGGTTGGGCAATTATCATCACCGCGTTCGATGTGCTGCTCCTGCTGGCGTTGCAGGGCTTGGGCATGCGGATGATCGAATCCGTCGTCGCCGTTTTTGTGCTGACCATCGGCGTATGTTACGGCATCGAAATTTTCGTCTTGCCGCAGACGCAGCCGAATCTGACGGAAATGGCTACCGCGCTCGTGCACCCGGGATTTCACCAGACTGGCATGCTTGTCGTGGCCATCGGCATCATCGGCGCGACGGTGATGCCGCATAATCTCTATCTGCATTCGGCGCTGGTGCAAACGCGTAAAGTCGGTCGCGACGAAGACTCCATCCGCAATGCAATTCGCTTCAATACCATCGATTCCACCGTGGCGCTGACCATCGCTTTTCTCATCAATGCGGCGATTCTCGTGCTCGCGGCCTTGGTATTTTACGGCAAGCAAAGCGTCACCGTCGCCGGCGGCGTGGTGGCGACGTTCAGCCCGGGCAGCGACTGGATTCGCATCGCGCACCTCACGCTCGCACCACTGCTCGGCACGACGGCGGCGAGCACGCTGTTTGCGGTGGCACTGCTGGCGAGCGGTCAAAGCAGCACCATCACCGGCACGCTCGCCGGGCAGGTCGTGATGGAAGGCTTTATGAACTGGCGCCTGCGGCCGTGGTTGCGGCGGATGATTTCGCGGTTGCTGGCGGTGGTGCCGGCGATTCTTATTGTTAGCCTGCGTGGCAGCGGCAGTGTAACGGATCTCGTGAATTTGAGTCAGGTTATACTATGCCTCATCCTGCCGTTCGCGATGTTTCCGCTACTGCTGTTCACCTCGTCACGCAAAATCATGGGCCAATGGCGCAACGGCTGGTTCCTGTTGCTGCTTGGCTGGGGCAGCGTGATATTGATCACCGCGATGGATCTTTACAGTTTACCCGAATCATTGAAGGAATCCTGGCGCATCATCTCCGGCGGCTAAACCGACCATGTATAAAAAAATTCTCATCACCCTCGAAAACGGTCCGGCGGATGAAACTATTTTGCCGCACATCGCGGAACTCGCGCGGCGATTCGGCTCCGCGCTGCTGCTGTTGCACGTCGCCGATGGCTGGGCAGCGCGGAATTTCAACAAGCTGGAACTCGCCGAATCCGAGGAAATGAAGGACGACCGTGCGTATCTGGAAAAAATCGCCAGCGAACTCCGTCAGAAAGATCTCACCGTCACCACGCTGCTGGCGCTGGGCGATCCGCCGGCGGAAATCCTGAAAATCGCCGCCGGCGAACAGTGCGATTTGATTGCGATGACCAGCCACGGTCATCGGTTTTTCGGCGACTTGTTTCACGGCAGCACCATCACGCAAGTCCGGCACAACACGCAGATTCCGCTGCTCGTCTTGCGCGCAAAGAAAAAATAAAAAACGCCGACGGCGGGAGTGTCGGCGCTTTTTGAAGTCAGCAATGTTTTCTTACCTTATTTCGTTTCCGACGTATTGGTCGAAGGGAGGCTGACGGTGTTTGTTTCCTCCGGCGCCGGCACAAAGAAGCCGTCGTATTGTTTGGTGGCCTTGAATTTCTTTTGCTCGCGTTTGCGCTGCGCATCAATCAGCGTGCGTTCGTAGGCGGCATCTTCAGCGGCGGCTTCGGAGACGCCGGGCAGGCGCTGCTCTTCGATGTTGGTGTGTTTGGCCAGCAATTCCGGCGTTTTCAGCACGGTCGGCCGCATGAGCACGATGAGTTCTTCGCGGCCCTTTTTGTCGGTCCGTTGTTTGAACAGATTGCCGAGCAATGGAATGTCCTGTAAAAACGGCACACCGGATTGGGTGTGCGATTTGTCGGATTTGATGAAGCCGCCAAGCATCACGGTATCACGGTCGCGAACGGTGATGGAGGTGTTGAGCGTGCGCTTGATGGTGTTGGGAATATCACCGACGTTGTCGATGTGGGTGGAGCCATTCAAGTCGTCAATTTCCTGCTGAATATCCATCGAGACCATGCCTTCGGGATTGATGAACGGCGTCACGTCCAATTCTACGCCGACGGACAATTGCGAGTAGGAAGACTGGTTGCCGTAGGCACCGCCGTAATTGTAAGTGCCGGTGACGTACGGGACGGTGTCGCCAACGAAAAATTGCGCGGGCTTGGCTTGCGAGGTCTGAATGCGCGGCCGCTGAATGATGCTCGCGTGGCTGTCGGATTCGGCCGCCTGCACTGCGACATCCCACGTTGGTCCGAGGTTTCCGAAATAGCTCAAGCCGCTGCCGCTGCCGAGGCTGTTGGCGAACGAGGAAAACGCATTGGTTCCAACCGAAGCGGTCCCGTTCGTGGCCATGCCCAGAAAGTTGGCAAACGATGGGCCGTTGTTGAAACCGCCGCCGCCGACAACGGGCGTGCTGTTCACTCCGGTGAATGATTTGGGGTTTTGCGCCACCGAGGTGCCGAAGTTGAAACTATTTCCCAGCGTCACATCTATGATGACCGCCTCGACAAGCACCTGCGACAGCGGCACGTCCAATTTCGCGATGATTCCCTTAATAACTTCCAAATCCTGCCGCGTCGCGTAAATCAGCAGCGAACTGCTGCTCTCGTTGGGAATTATTTTGGTCTGGCCGAACAAAACGATTTGCTCCTGCTTGCCGCCCGCGCCGCCGCCGCCGCTCGTGCCGCCGCCGGCGCTGTTGATGATGTTATTCAAACGCTGGGCAAACGTGGAGCCGCCGGTTGGCGTACCATTGGGATTCGCGCCGGTGCTGCCCATGCCGGTGCGGTTGCCAAACGCGCTGCCGCTCATGCCGGAGTTCATTCCGCCCATGCTGCCACCCATACCGCCGCCCATGCCTCCCATTCCGCCCATGCCCCCGCCCAACCGGCTGCCGGCCAAACCGCTGATCTGGCTGTTGCCGGGACTGGTGCCGATGCTCACCGTAGAGCCGCCACCGCCGCCGAGACTGTTCAATGCCGACGCAATGTCATCCACTTTCGCGTAACGAATCGGAATCACTTCCGAGATGTATTCCGCCGGCACGCTTACATCAATTTGCTCAATCATTTCCAACATGCGCTTCACGTTTTCCGCGTAGTCGCGGATGACGAGAATGCCGTTGTCATCAATCGGAAAAATCGCGTTCGGCAGCTTGGCGAACGGCGTAATAACCTGCTGCATCACGCTTGGCTTGACGTAGTGCAGTTGCGTGATGTGGGTGACGTACGAGCCCATCACCGGCAAATTCGTCGAACCCGAGCGGTCCAGTTCGCCGGCCGCC
>TBL_comb47_HYPODRAFT_10000879_pt1 | contig 39516 bp, 40 predicted proteins | sample TroBogypolimnion_40_FD_10682 | JGI IMG/M metagenome (IMG submission 10682)
GCAAGCACTTGAAATAAATGAATTGAACACCACTAATACAACATGGTTTAAATAATCGCCGGTAGCGCAAAGTTAAATGTAGTGCTTTACGCAGAACTCGGGCTAATTGAATATTAAAAAAGGAATGAAAATGGGCAAAATTATTGGTATTGACTTAGGCACCACGAACTCTTGTGTTGCTGTAATGGAAGGTGGCAAGCCACGTGTGATTGAAAACTCAGAAGGTACACGTACCACGCCTTCAATTATTGCATATCAAGAAGATGGTGAAATTTTAGCTGGCGCACCAGCTAAACGCCAAGCGGTGACTAACCCAAAAAATACGCTATACGCGGTTAAGCGTTTAATCGGCCGCAGATTCGAAGAGAAAGAAGTACAAAAAGACATTGGCTTAATGCCTTACACCATTGCTAAAGCTGACAACGGCGATGCTTGGGTTGAAGTGCGTGGCGTGAAAATGGCGCCTCCACAAATTTCAGCTGAAGTCTTACGTAAGATGAAGAAAACGGCTGAAGATTATCTAGGTGAAGAAGTGACTGAAGCAGTTATTACTGTGCCAGCTTACTTTAATGATAGTCAACGTCAAGCCACTAAAGATGCTGGCCGTATCGCTGGTTTAGACGTAAAGCGCATTATCAATGAGCCGACTGCAGCTGCATTGGCATTTGGTCTAGATAAACAAGAAGGTGATCGCAAGATTGCTGTGTATGACTTAGGCGGTGGTACTTTTGACGTTTCAATTATTGAAATTTCTAACATTGATGGCGAACATCAATTTGAAGTGCTTTCTACTAACGGCGATACATTCTTGGGCGGCGAAGACTTTGATAACCGTTTAATCGACTTTTTAGCTGATGAGTTCAAGAAAGAAAATGGTTTAGATTTACGTAACGACTTGTTGGCTAAACAACGTCTAAAAGAAGCGGCTGAAAAAGCGAAAATTGAGTTGTCTGGCGCTACACAAACTGAAGTGAACTTGCCATACATCACCGCTGACGCGACTGGTCCTAAGCATTTAGTGGTGAAAATCACCCGTGCAAAATTAGAGTCATTGGTAGATGATTTGATTGAACGCACTATGGCACCATGCCGTATGGCGATTAAAGATGCGGGCGTGTCAATCGATGATATTACTGATGTCATTTTGGTTGGTGGTCAAAGCCGCATGCCAAAAGTGCAAGAGAAAGTAAAAGAGATCTTTGGTAAAGAGCCACGTAAAGACGTGAACCCTGATGAGGCTGTAGCAGTTGGTGCAGCCATTCAAGGCGGTGTGCTTAAAGGTGATGTTAAAGATGTATTGTTGCTTGATGTTACGCCATTGTCTTTAGGTATTGAAACTTTAGGCGGCGTAATGACTAAAGTGATTAAGAAAAACACCACGATTCCTACCAAGGCATCACAAACATTCTCTACTGCTGATGACAACCAAAATGCTGTAACGATTCAAGTGTTGCAAGGTGAGCGTGAGTTGGCTTCTGCTAATAAGAGCTTGGGTCAATTTAACTTAAGCGACATTCCACCAGCACCACGCGGCATGCCACAAATTGAAGTGACTTTTGACATTGATGCTAACGGCATCTTGCATGTTTCAGCCAAAGACAAAGCTACTGGTAAAGAAAATAAAATTACCGTTAAAGCGAATAGCGGCTTGTCAGAAGCTGAAATTCAGCAAATGGAAGAAGATGCCATTAAATATGCAGATGAAGATCGTAAATTGCGCGAATTAGTGGATGCGCGTAATGCGGCAGATGGCATGGTGCATTCAGTGAAGAAATCACTGTCTGAGCATGGCGATAAGTTAGAGGCTGCCGAAAAAGAAGCGATTGAAACTGCACTTAAAGATGTTGAAGAAGCGATGAAGTCAGATGACAAAGACATTATTGAAGCGAAAACTAAGGCTTTAATGGATGCGTCACAAAAGTTAGGTGAAAAAGTCTATGCTGAACAACAAGCGCAGCAAAACACTGAAAGCGCAGCAGGCGCGCCAAGTGAGAAAACTGTTGACGCTGAAGTGGTCGATGCAGAGTTTGAAGAAGTGAAAAAAGACTAAAGAAACAGTCGTTAGTCTGCAGTTGCAAGTCGTTAGTACCAGTTCTGGTGCTAACGACTTTTGCGCAACTAACTACACGCTAATGACCCATAGCAAAGACTACCTACTAAAAACTATCGAATAAATTATGGCCACAAAAAAAGATTACTACGAAGTCCTTGGCGTCAATAAAGACGCTTCTGCTGAAGACATAAAAAAATCTTATCGCAAATTGGCGATGAAGTTCCATCCTGACCGCAACCCAGACAATCCAAAAGCTGAAGAACAATTCAAAGAGGCAAAAGAAGCCTATGAAATGTTGTCAGACGATCAAAAGCGAGCGGCTTATGACCAATATGGTCATGCCGGTGTAGAGCAAGGGGGTGGCGGTGCTGGTGGATTTGGTGGTGCAGGTTTTGGTGATGCGTTTGGTGACATTTTTGGTGACATTTTTGGCGGGGGACGCGCTGGTGGGCAACGCAACAACGTCTATCGTGGCGCTGATTTACGTTACAACATGGAAATTTCGCTAGAAGACGCAGCCAAAGGTACGGAAACCAAAATTAGAATTCCAGTACAAGCGAGCTGCGAAACTTGTAAAGGCTCCGGAGCACGCCCAGGCACACAACCAACCACTTGTTCTACCTGTGGTGGACATGGCCAAGTGCGTATGCAACAAGGCTTTTTCTCCGTGCAACAAACGTGTCCTAAATGCCACGGTAACGGCAAAATGATTAAAGAGCCATGCCCTACTTGTACTGGTGCTGGCCGTGTTAAGCAAAACAAAACTTTATCAGTCAAGATTCCAGCAGGGGTGGATGAAGGCGATCGCATACGTTTAAGCGGTGAAGGTGAAGGTGGCGTGAATGGCGGTCCGACAGGAGATTTGTACGTCGTGGTGCACCTAAAACCACATGAAATATTTCAACGTGAAGGCGGCAACTTGCATTGCGAAATGCCGGTCAGCTTCGCCACTGCGGCATTAGGTGGGGAAATTGAAGTGCCTACATTGGGCGGTTCTGCCAAAATGAAGATTCCAGCAGAAACGCAAACTGGTGCTGTATTTAGATTGCGTGGTAAGGGAATTAAACCGCTACGCCAATCTGAGCATGGTGATTTAATGGTACATGTTGTGGTAGAAACACCGGTGAAGCTCACGGAGAAACAAAAAGAGTTGTTACGTGAGTTTGAGGTGAGCACCCAAGCTGATTCTGGCAAGCATAGCCCACGCAACAAATCATGGATGAATAAGGTTAAAGACTTTTTTGAATAATCACTCTGGGGACTAGCGATTTAATCCTAGTCGCCAGTTCATGATTCCAGCTCACAAAAGAAATCAAGCTTCTTAATTCTAGGAAGCTTTTTTAATGTGGCTTCAGCGGAGCTTGCTGTCGAACGATCTGCATATACTTTTGTAGCTAGAATTTTAAGTGGTGGATTAGCGCGAGTGTAGCGAGCCCCCTTGCCAGAAGCATGCGCGGCATACCGAGACTCTAGATTATTGGTGATACCGGCATAATAAGCTCCATTTTTACATTCAAGTAAATATAGAAACCAAGGCGCCTTCGTTAACAAAGTTTCTGATGCTGGCAAACTTATTGCCCTCAATGCTGGCTTAGTATGTTCCTGCTTGTATAAACTCAACCTTATATCCATCAGGATCTTCCACAAAGGCAATCACGGTTGTGCCATGCATCATAGGTCCAGCTTCACGAAGCACTTTTCCACCCGCAGCTTTCACTGCTACGCAGGCTTGATGCGCATCATCCACCTCTAAGGCTACATGACCATAGGCATTGCCGATATCGTAAGATTCAACGCCGTAGTTATAAGTCAACTCAAGCACGGTATGGTCACTCTCGCCCCCATAACCGACAAAGGCTAAACTGAACTTACCTTCAGGAAAGTCATGCTGGCGTAATAGTTTCATGCCTAAAATCTCAGTGTAAAACTGAACTGAGCGTTCTAGGTTTCCGACTCGAAGCATGGTGTGTAGCATACGCATAGTGTGTTTCCTTGAGATTATTTTGCTGCGGTTAAGATGTGATATTTTTGGAGTAATTGCTCTTTGCTTTCAACCACTTCTGGGTTGAATGGAATGCAGTCTATTGGGCACACCAACTGGCATTGCGGTTTATCGTAATGGCCAACACACTCAGTACATAAGGTAGGGTCAATTTCATAAATCTGCTCACCCTGGTAGATAGCGCCATTTGGACATTCTGGTTCACAGACATCACAGTTAATACATTCGTCTGTAATCATTAGGGCCAATTTAGCTAGCCAACTTTTTCTTAATTGCGGTTTCAACAGTGGATGAAACAAAGGCATGAACATCCCCACCTAGCGTAGCAACTTCGCGCACTAGGCTAGATGAAATAAACATAAACTGTTCAGATGGAGTTAAAAACAAGGTTTCAAATTGTGGGTATAGTTTGCGGTTCATACCCGCCAATTGAAATTCATATTCAAAGTCTGACGTGGCACGTAAACCACGAATCACCATCTGTGCGTTTTGATCCTGTACAAACTGCATCAGCAAGCCATTAAAACCTACGACTTTTACATTGGGGCTGCCTGCAAAAATATTTTGCGCTAGAGATACCCGCTCTTGCAAGCTAAACAAGGTGCTTTTATTAGTGCTTCCGGCTACCGCTACAATCACTTCATCAAATAAATTAGCTGCGCGACGGACGATATCCTCATGGCCCAAAGTAATGGGATCAAAAGTACCAGGGTAAACTGCAATTAGATTTTTTCTCATAGCTGGACCTTTTCTACTTGCACCGATTTAAGTAAGTGGTAAAACACGTTACCGGCTTTACTTTGCTTGATTGTCTGCCAACCTTGCATCATTTCCGAGCTTGGATCTAAAGCAAATTCTGACTCCGCATAGACTAAGCCATCTTCAAGCAGATGCAATAATAATTGTGGCAAGACTTTATCTAGCCATTGCATATGATAAGGTGGATCTAGGAAAATAAGGTTGAATTTTTGACTATTTTGACTTAAAAACTGCAGCGCATCTTGATGGCGTAGCGAGGCTTGTTCGGCCTTTAGCAGCTGCTTGTTCTCAATTAAGGCTTTGTAAGCAGGGGTAGATTTTTCGACCAAAGTGGCCGTTAGTGCGCCACGTGACAACGCTTCAAACCCCATGACGCCTGTACCAGCAAATAAATCCAAGCACGATAAGCCACTTAAATCTTGACCTAACCAATTAAAAACGGTCTGGCGCACACGCTCAGGTGTTGGGCGCAGACCAATCGCATCTGGAAATTTAATTATGCGGCTACGCCATTCTCCGGCGTTAATGCGTACCGTGTTTAACTTTTTATCACTCATAGTTACAAGCAGCTTGCTATATATTAATCTTGAGCTGCATTTTACTACTAATTAGATTAGTGCATTCAACGTAAGCTAAATGCTAGTAAAGCTTTGGTGATAAAAATTTACTGAGCCTTAGGATCTCCCACCACGATGGTGACAAAATTTTGTGGCTTAAGTCTGCGGTTAAAGGTCTCCTTTATTTGTGCTACCGTCACTTTATCCACATTGTTGTTATATTCATCTAGGTAGTTAAGTGGCAAATGATAGAAACCTATCGTGGCTAAATAATCTAAAATTTTGGTATTACTATCAATACGCATCGGAAAGCCACCAATTATATTGGCTTTGGCCGCCGTAAGTTCTTTCTCTGTGACCCCATCTTTAAGAAATTTATCGAAGGTTTCACGTACTAAATTTAGCGCCACATCGGCTTGTTCTTTTTTGGTTTGCAATCCGATCTGAAATGGGCCTAACTCAGCCATCGGCATAAAGTAACTGTAAACGCTATAAACCAAACCACGTTTCTCGCGTACTTCTTCAGTTAATCTCGATACGAAGCCGCCGCCACCTAAAATATAGTTGCCGACATATAAGGGGAATAGGTCCGCATCACCGCGCTTAATGCCAGGGTAACCAAGCAAAATATGGGACTGTGATGCAGGGTGTGCAATGCGCTGCTCTATAGCCTGCGAAGGTAAAATAACGCTAGGAATAGGCTCTGGCGCGCTAGCCTTGGGTAGATTTCCACTGAGATTTTCTGCTATTTGATTGGCTTGTTCACGGGTTAAATCTCCCATCATCGCAATCACTGAACCCTTAGCCCCGTAATACTTGGCATAAAAGGCTTGTAGATCTTCACGATTGATTTTACTTACGGTTTCAACTTCTCCACTTTCCTCCAAACTATAGGGGTGCTTGCCATAGAGCGCAGCCATAAATGCCTTGTTAGCGATACTTTCTGGTTGGGTGGCCGATTCCTGCAAACCGGCAATAATACGTGCCTTTTCACGGTCTAGCACTGTCTGCGGAAAGTCTGGTTTCTGTAGAACTTTAACAAACACCTCCAAGGCTTGCGTCTGCTCACGAACGCTACTTAATGTGCGCAGCTTAAAAGTCGCCCGATCTGAAGTAAACTCACCACCAAGAATAGCGCCAATGTCTGCCATTTTATTAGCAATCACCTCATCACTCATGCCAGCAGCGCCTAGCGCCATCAAATAGCGAGTAATCCCTGCCAACCCAGATTTTTCAGCAGTATCACGAACACTGCCAGCAGAAAAATTAACGCTTAGATCTACAATTGGCAAGTCGTGGTTTTCTACGAAATAGACTTCAGCGCCGGTCGTTGTTTGCCATTGTTGAATCTTGACACCAGCCTCTGCGCTGAGACTCATCATCAACATCGCGAAACTCAGCACTAAAGTTGTTTGGATCTTTTTTAAGCTCATTATGAATTACCTTTTAGTTCTTCACAGATTAGTGAACGTGTGGCTTGCCCTGAGGCTTTGCATTAGGATCCATCGGTTGCGGATCGAGCGTGGCAATCGTCAGATTATCTTGTAGCAGATACTTTTTAGCTACAGCTTGCACTTGCTCCGGCGTTACCGCGCGTAGCTTGTTTGGATAATCCTCTAAGATGCGATAGGAAAAACCGACCGTTTCAATCGTACCGATTTGCATGGCTTGATAAAACATAGAATCGCGCTTATACACATCAGAGGCAATCACACCGGCTTTTACACGGTCTAACTCTTCTACGGTAACGCCTGAATTTTTTACCTGTTCAATTTGTTGCAACAAAGCCACTTCGAGCTCTTTTACGGTTTTGCCTTCACTTGGCGTCCCATCTAATTCAAATAAACTTAAATGTCCACGCGCCAAGAGATCGTAGCCAGCACTAACATCAATGGCTAATTGCGACTCCCGAACCAATTTTTGATTCAAGCGTGACGCAGGATTACCGCTAAGCACTCCTGCCAATACCTCCAATGCATACGGCTCCCAATCTTTATCCGTATCGACCAAAGCTGGCACGTGATAGCCCATCAATAGGTAAGGTAATTTAGCTGGCGCTTTTACTAATACACGACGTTCACCAATTTGCACGGGCTCAACTTGCGGTTTGCGCACAGGTAATACTTTTGGACTCAACTTGCCAAAGTATTGTTGTGCAAGCTTATAGACCTCTGAGGCTTTAACATCACCTACCACCACTAAAGTAGCATTATTAGGCGCATACCAGTCGTGATACCACTCACGGGCGTCTTCATAGGTCATGTTTTCAAGATCATTCATAAAACCAATTACTTGACGTCCATAGGGGTTGGCTTGGTAAGCTGCCGCTTGAAACGCTTCACCTACTTTGGATTGTGGCTTATCGTCGGTACGCCAGCGACGTTCTTCCATCACCACTTTAATTTCCTTATCAAACTCTTCCTTGGTTAATTGCAAATTAGCCATACGATCAGCTTCCAACTTGAAAGACAAGCCAAGATGTGATTTTTCAAGCTGCTGAAAGTAGCAAGTATAATCAGAGCCAGTAAAGGCATTTTCCTTACCTCCAGCAGCCGCAATTAAGCGTGAAAACTGACCGGCTTTAACTTTGTTAGTGCCTTTAAACATCATGTGCTCAAGCACATGAGCAACGCCAGTTTTTCCATTCACTTCGTCCATGCTACCTGCTCTATACCAGACCTGTGATACCACTACTGGTGAGCGGTGATCCTCTTGCACAATCAGCTTTAAGCCATTGCTAAGTTTAAATTCTTCGATACCTGCATGGGCAACGCTAACCAGTAAGGTTGGTAGCAGGGTGCAAACGATAAGGATTTTTTTGATCATTGATGTCTTTCTTAAATAAACAACATGTTCTAAACAGCTAAATTTTTTAAGCGTTCAATTACAAACTAATGACCTAAATGCATTGAAATTAGTTCAAGACGCGTTTCAATCATGGAGCTAGTTAGTGTAGATTGCATCCCACCGTAAACTAAGGCGCAACAAGGAAGCAAGTTTACGCTAAAATATGGGCATTCTATTCAATGCGCAATCATGTTTAATATTTTCAAAAAAACGCCTGCCGCTAGCACGGATGAAAATCCGCCGCCAAGCTTTACCCAGCGTCTACAACAAAGCCTCAGCAAAACGCGCAAGCAGTTAGGCAGCCAGCTCGCCAGTTTGTTTAATGGCGGTAAAATTGATTCTGAAGTTTATGAAGAGTTGGAAACTATATTACTGACTGCAGATGTTGGCGTTACAGCAACACAAAGTTTATTGACTGACTTAAAGAGCCGCGTTTCAAGACAGAATCTTGACAATACACTGCAACTTAAAGTAGCTTTAAAGCAATCGTTAACTGACCTATTAATTCCGTTACAGCAACCCTTAGATACCCACGGACACAAACCCTTTGTGATTATGTTAGCGGGAGTTAATGGTGCAGGAAAAACTACCAGTATAGGTAAATTAGCGCATGCTTTTCAAGCAGAGGGCAAGTCTGTACTGATTGCTGCCGGCGATACCTTTAGAGCGGCAGCCCGTGAACAATTACAAGTTTGGGGTGAGCGCAATAATGTACATGTCGTAGCTCAAAGTAGTGGGGATGCTGCGGCCGTAATGTTTGATGCAATCAACTCGGCGCGGGCTAAAAATATAGATATTGTACTGGCCGATACTGCAGGCAGACTCCCTACACAAATGCATTTAATGGATGAGATAGCCAAAGTAAAACGTGTTATGGACAAGGCATTACCTGGCGCACCGCACGAGGTATTATTGGTATTAGATGCTAACACTGGACAAAATGCAGTCAATCAAGTCAAAGCCTTCGATGATGCTTTAGGTGTCACTGGGTTAGTACTGAGTAAACTAGACGGAACGGCTAAAGGTGGGGTTATTGCGGCTATCGCAACCGCTCGCCCTATCCCCGTCCGATACATCGGCATTGGTGAAAACATCGATGATTTACGCCCGTTTAATGCCCAAGAGTTTATCGATGCCATGATTGATGTTTAGACAGATGAAGCCTTAACCCGTATCACGTAACCATCTAATTAGCGATACAATGACACCATGATTCAATTTGACCAAGTCACAAAGCGTTACCCTGGTAGCGATGAAGCATTAAAAAATGTCAGCTTCAGCATTGATGCTGGTGAGTGGGTATTTGTCACTGGCCATTCTGGTGCTGGTAAAAGCACTTTACTTAAGCTGACGGCTGCCATTGAACGGCCCACTAGCGGCACGGTTCTAATCGCCAATCAGAATATTAGCAAACTTAAATCCTCTGCCATACCTTTTATGCGCCGTAGATTCGGGGTTGTGTTTCAGGACCACAAGTTACTTTATGATCGCAACTGTTTTGAAAATGTAATCTTACCGCTACGCATTAATGGCGTGGCTGGTGCTGAGGCGGCTAAACGTGTGCGTGCTGCCCTTGATAAGGTTGGACTATTGCATAAAGAAAAAGCCATGCCGATTACTTTATCTGGTGGCGAACAACAAAGATTAGCCATTGCTCGCGCAGTCGTCAGTCGGCCGTCTATATTGATTGCTGATGAACCTACCGGAAATCTTGATGCCAGTTATGCCGCGGATATTATGGGTATTTTTCAAGCCTTTAATCAAGTCGGTGTTACCGTCATCATGGCCACCCATGATGCGCTTGGCTTAAGCGCATCACACAGTCGTGTTCTGCATCTTAATCATGGCCAGCTTAGCCAATCTGAAAGCCCAATGTCATGACCAACTGGATGAACCATCATGTGCAAGCCCTAAAGTTGGTATTAGGCCGTATGCGGGACAATTTGCTGTCTACTTTTATGATCTGCTTGGTAGTTGGGGTAGCGACAAGCCTTCCAGGGCTGTTTTATGTAGGTGTCGATAACCTATCTAAGTTGAGCGGTCATATGCAAGATGAAACTGAAATTAGCTTATTCCTCAAGGTTGGTGTGAGTCAGGAAACAGTAGCGACCATAGAGGCCGCGCTCTCCAAAAACACTGAAATCAAGCAGCATCATTTTGTCAATAAAGACGAAGCTTGGAAGCGCTTTCAAGACGAGTCTGCCAACAACGGCGATATTAATAAAGTCATATTGCAACTTAATAAAAATCCACTACCCGATGCTTTTTTTATTCAAGCCAAGTCCGCGGAACCTGAAGCGCTAGAAGCACTCAAAAATAGCTTACAAACGCTACCAGGCGTTGAGCAGGCTCTGCTTAATAGTGAATGGGCTAAGCGCTTGTCCATATTGCTAAAACTGGGTACAAAAATAATATTCGTGATTGCAGCATTACTTGCCATCACCTTGTTGATCATTATTGGCAATACCGTCCGTATGCAAATACTGACTCAAAAAGATGAAATTGAAGTCAGCAACTTAATGGGTGCTACCAGTAGCTTTATTCGCACCCCATTTCTGTATGCTGGCATGCTCTATGGATTGTTTGGTGGCCTTCTCGCCATTGCCATCATGGCGGGCATTATGGAAGCCTTCAATTTATCTATCGCTCAAATATCAAGCTTGTACAGTAGTGACTTTAGTATTGCCCTACTTAACCCTAAACTCTTTATCGGCATCATCTTCACCGCTACCTTTATTGGATGGCTAGGCTCTTATATTGCAGTGAGCCGTTCTATCGCTTCGTTCAAAATTAATTAAGCTGGTATTTTTTGATAATGATCAACTTAGCTATCTATACAATCACTTACAATTATCATTGAAAATTAACTGAACCTTTTCTCCACTAGCACTCTCTAATGGGGAGTGCTAAAATACGGAATCGGAGGATTTAAATTCAATGACAACTGCATTAACATTACCAGTAATAAGCTCAGCTGATAGCTTAGAGCAATACTCTAGGGCCATCAGAGCCTACCCTATACTTACCGCAGAGGCAGAATATGCACTTGCGGTTAAATTCAAACAAGACAACGATCTAGAGGCTGCGCGTCAGCTAATCGTGTCACATCTACGCTTGGTTGCAAGCATTGCTCGTGGATACATGGGTTACGGCTTGCCACAATCTGACTTAATTCAAGAAGGTAATATCGGTTTGATGAAAGCCGTAAAGCGCTTTGACCCAGATCGCGGTGTACGCTTAGTGTCATTTGCCATGCATTGGATTAAAGCCGAAATGCACGAGTACATCGTGCGTAATTGGCGCATGGTGAAAATTGCAACCACCAAGGCGCAACGTAAACTATTCTTTAATCTACGTAGCATGAGAACAGGTCTCAATAGCTTACAGCCAGACGAGATTGCCCATATTGCGCGTGAACTTAAAGTAAAACCAGAAGAAGTGCGGGAAATGGAGTTGCGCTTAAATGGTCACGAGATTTCACTTGAAGCGAATATTGATGATGATAGTGATGAGCAGTTTAGCCCTATCGCATACTTGCAAGATGAAAGCCTAGAGCCATTAGCGGTAATTGAAGCTAGGCAAACTGAAATAGCTGCATCGACGGGATTAGCGCACGCGCTAGAAAATCTTGATGATCGCAGTCGTCGTGTGGTTGAAGCGCGCTGGTTACAAGAACAAGGCGGCAAAACTTTACACGAACTTGCAGATGAGTTTGGCGTTTCAGCAGAGCGTATACGCCAAATTGAACAAAAGGCCATGCAAAAAATGAAAGTACTGATGCTAGCCAATAGCTAAAATGAGTATCAACAATAAAAAGGCTGCAATTAAAATGCAGCCTTTTTTATTGTCCATTGGAGTCAAATCTAGATTTAATCACACCAGCATCGGGCTTGAATCTCAGCAAACTATCGGCTTCTGTTATCATCATAGTTTTATAGTTAACAATTCATTATGAGCGGTCTAACCCAGAATTCTCCTCGCCCCATTGATATACGCCTGCACCAAAACTCGCGTCTGTTAGAAATCAAATTTGATAACAATACTGAATGCATGTTGTCATGTGAATTCCTACGCGTGTACTCACCCTCCGCAGAAGTGCGTGGTCATGGCAAAGGCCAAGAAGTACTTCAGCTAGATAAAGAAAATGTGAATATTACAGCCATAGAACCAGTAGGCAATTATGCCGTCAAACTCGTGTTCTCTGATGGTCATGACACAGGGTTGTATTCTTGGGATTATCTATATGATTTAGGCCGCGACTATGAAGCATTATGGCTAGAGTACTTAGGTAAATTAAGTGCAGCGGGTATCCATAGAAAATAAATAGCATAAAATGAATCGAGCACAATAAGATGACATCTGAAAACAATACCCACTTTGGTTTTAAAACCGTTGCGGAAGCCGATAAAGCCAAAAAAGTAGGCGAAGTATTTCACTCGGTCGCCAGCAAATATGACCTGATGAATGATGTCATGTCAGCCGGCATGCATCGAGGTTGGAAACGTTTTGCTGTGGAAATCAGTGGCGTGCGTAGTGGCGACAAAGTGCTAGACATTGCAGGTGGTAGTGGTGACTTATCTAAACTGTTCGCCAAAAAAGTCGGTACTGAAGGTCAGGTCATCTTAACCGACATTAATGCATCTATGCTCGCGGTTGGTCGTGACCGCATGTTGGATGCTGGCTTGCAAGTGCCAGCATTGCAATGTGATGCAGAAAAACTACCCTTTCCCGACCAATATTTCGACTGCGTGATTGTAGCGTTTGGTTTGCGCAACATGACGCATAAAGACCTAGCTTTAGCCGAGATGCAACGCGTCTTAAAAGTCGGTGGCAGACTTTTGGTGTTAGAGTTTTCAAAGGTGTGGCAACCCCTGTCTAAAATTTACGATGTCTACTCATTTAAATTACTTCCTTTGATGGGCAAACTTCTGGCGCATGATGCTGAAAGTTACCAGTATTTAGCAGAGTCGATACGGATGCATCCTGACCAAGAAACGCTAAAGCAAATGATGGTGGATGCCGGATTATCAAAAGTAGATTACTACAATTTATCGGCTGGCGTTGTAGCCTTACATAAAGGCTATAAAACTTAATGTTCAAAGCCCTAAGCACTCGTTTTCTGCAACACCTGCTAACGCAAAACAGTTGGGCTAATGCCCTGTTGCAGCCTTACGCAGGAAAGGCAGTTCAATTTGACATTGCATCCATTAAAGCCAATATCATCATATTGGAAGATGGAGGCTTGGTGATGGCAGGTGAAACTAATATTGCCGATGCCACGGTTTGCATTAGCGCCAGTCTGTTATTGAGACTGATTGCCCAAGATGAAGCTGCTAAAATTCAGATTGTGATTTCCGGTGATACACATTTAGCCACTGAGTTCGCCAAAGTACTGTCTAACATGCGCTGGGATTATGAAGATGATTTAAGCAAACTGATCGGCGATGTCTCTGCGCTTAAAATAAGTCAGTTTGGGCGCGACGCAGCTACTGGAATTAAAAGAAATAGCATCCAACTAGCAGAAATGCTCAGCGAATACTGGCAAGAAGAAAAACCGCTGATTGCCAAAAATCGTCTTGTAGAGAAATTTAATACGGAAGTCGATACGCTACGTGCTGATGTTGCACGTTTTGAAAAAAGACTCACCAAGCTGACGCAACAACAACTTTCACCCCAACATCAAACCTCTGATAGCAGCCACTAATTTATGCGTATTTTCCGCCTGTTTTATATTATTTTTATCGCGCTACGCTTTGGTTTAGATGAATTCATTTTAGATGACACCAAGCATAAGCTATTACAGAAACTGGTAAACGGCTTACTATTTTTACGTAATAAAGAACAAGCGCGTGGTGCAAGACTTAGATTGGCACTGGAGGCACTAGGCCCTATATTTGTTAAATTTGGCCAAATGCTATCAACACGACGTGACTTAATACCATTAGATATTGCCGACGAGTTGGCTAAACTCCAAGACCAAGTCCCTCCCTTTGCTTATAGCGAAGTAGTCGTCAGCATAGAGCACGCCTACAACCTCACTCTTAATCAAGTATTTAAAGATTTTGATCCCATTGCAGTGGCTAGTGCTTCGGTGGCACAAGTCCATTTTGCACATCTAATAGACGGCACACCAGTTGCGGTCAAGGTATTACGCCCAGGGATTGCCAAGGTGATTGGCAAGGATTTACTACTTCTAGATACGGCAGCTTGGTTGCTTCAATCATTATCAGCTGAAGTGAGGCGCCTAAAACCGCGTGAAGTTGTAGCCGAATTCGCACAACATACCCATAGCGAACTTGACCTCACGTTAGAGGCCGCCAACTGCACACGGTTGTCGAGCAATTTCCCCGACAAGCGCTTGCTGATTCCTGATGTGTATTGGGATTGGTGTCGCGAGCAAGTGATGGTGATGCAGCGCATGAACGGCACGCCTATTAGCCAAATAGCCTTGTTACGTGAAAAGAATATAGACATCTCCAAACTCGCGCGCGATGGGGTAGAGATATTTTTTACCCAAGTATTTCGAGACGGCTTTTTTCATGCTGATATGCACCCCGGCAATATACAGGTGGCGGATGACGGCCGTTATATCGCGCTGGACTTCGGCATTATGGGCACGCTGACCGACACTGACAAATACTATCTGGCGCGTAACTTTTTAGCTTTTTTCAATCGTGATTACCGCGACGTAGCAGTAGCGCATCATCGAATCTGGATGGGTACCAAAGGATACAGATGTTGAGGCTTTAGAAACCGCAGTACGTGCTATTTGTGAGCCTATATTTAACAAGCCCCTCAAAGAGATCTCATTTGGGCGTACGCTGCTGAGCCTATTCCAAATGTCACGACGCTTTGGCGTTATTATTCAGCCACAACTGGTGATGCTACAAAAAACCTTACTCAATATTGAAGGCCTAGGCCGTGATCTAGATCCGGACTTGGATCTATGGAAAACAGCACAACCATTTTTAACACGCTGGATGAGTGAACAAATAGGTTGGCGCAGTGTAGTGAAAACGCTTAAAAAAGAATTGCCGTATCTCGTTAAAAGTCTTCCGCAAGCCCCTCGTTTAATCCATCAATTCTTAACGCAACAAACCCAAGCGGAGCAAGATGCACCTTTACGAAAAATGCTTGCAGAGCTTATTATCGTTCAGCAACAGCAAGCACGATGGCAAAAAAGGTTGAGTATCGCCATTATTCTATTAATATCATTGCAACTACTGAGCGTATTGATTAACTATGGCCCTTAGAGTAAGGGTTGGCAAACATCGCAATAAAACGTAGAGCGCTGTCCAAGACGAATATTCTTAATCGGATTTGCGCAAATCTTACAGGGTTGGCCAGCTCGCGCGTAGGCAAAATAAGCTTGCTGAAAATAACCAGGACTTCCATCTGCCGATAGAAAGTCTCGCAAACTGCTTCCACCTGCGGCTAAGGCATCATGCAATGTGCTTTTAATTGCCACCACCAGTCGATTGCAATCATCTAAAGATAAAGCCTTAGCTGGCGTTTGGGGATGAATGCGTGCACGGAATAAAGATTCACTTGCGTAAATATTTCCTACGCCAACCACTATATGGCTATCCATAATAGTAGTTTTTATCGCGGCGGTTCGGGTACGCATATTCTGCTGTAAATAATATCCTGAGAATTCGTCATCTAAAGGCTCTGGGCCTAACGCACTTAGCAACTGATGTGACTGAGGGTCATCGCCTGCCCATAGCACAGCACCAAAGCGTCGTGGATCGTGCAACCTTAAGACTTGGCCAGTATTAAAGATGAGATCAAAGTGATCGTGTTTTTGTGGCGGCACGTCTTGTGACAGCAAACGTAATCGGCCAGACATGCCTAAATGCAGCAATAAAACGCCTTGATCAAAATGCGCCAATATATATTTAGCGCGTCGCGTAAGGGCCTTTAGGGTTTGCTGTGGGAGGCTTTCAATTAAAGATTGTGGAATAGGCCAACGCAGAGAGCCATTTCGAATCACCACCTGAGTTACGTGATGATTCAGTAAAGGCAAAAGGCCTAACCGTGTAGTTTCTACCTCTGGTAGTTCGGGCATGCCGGGGTAAATTAGGTCAGTGTGATTGAGATCAACGGGCCTTAATTTGGCTGATTGATAGGAGGATTAAGCATCGTAAAGCCCACGTCATTTGCAAAGTGGTACTGCAAACCTTCATCTGGACGCGCCAAGATTAGATCTGGAGACTCTTGCAACTTATCAAAGTGTACTTTGCTCCCATCGGCTAACTTAACTTCAAATGAAGGATAAGTCGCTTTACGATCTGGAGAATAAAATTCTACCGATTTAGCCAAGGCATGAGTCCAAGAAAAATCCGACCATTCGTTCATCTCATTTTGCTGAGGTTTAGCTGTGGCTATTGATACTTTCCACTTACCATCAAGCAAATCAACGTTAAGTCTTGCTGTTTCCCATTGCTCTAAATGGCTAAAATCAAAGCCAGTTACTTTTTCCGTCGGCTTTAATGGCGCCTTATCTACTAATTCAATCAACTGCGTAGAGGCATAGTCTGCATATGCACTAGACACTAAATAGACGTTATTTCTATGCGACACATATTGCTCGTCGGTGACGGGATTATGCGTGCCGAATAAAAACTCTTCTACATTATTTTTATCTCTAAAAAACTTAAGCTTGACCACTGGGTTATTCAAACCAAATTTTTCTAAATCATCTGCACCTGCTGCTATCTTATTTTTAGTTTTGGCCGCGATGATACCTAAAATACGTTGCACTGAAGTTTGATCGGCACGTGCTTGTTGTGGCGCGGTGATCCGCCAGTAACCTTGCACCTTCTCTAAGCTAAGTACCGCTTTAGCTGGAAACTCTACACTAATGGCATTAAATTCTGCTAGTTTGTAATTCGACACTTCATAAACTTCGTCTTGCTGCGCAGTTGTTTTAGGGCGCACATACAAAAACGTCACTAGACTCGCCACAAGGGCGAACATCATCAAATTAAGTAACCAGCGTTTTTTCATGTAAAGCCTTTTAAAAATTTGGGAGCTGAAATCAGGAGCTAGAAGCTAGCTGTTGCGGGACTGGCAACCACCAACTTCCCGCAAACAACTATTAAGCCTTCCTGCGTTTCCACCACAGGTAGAAACCAGCAATCATTAAAGCCAGCGGAATAAAGTACTGGAAGGCATGAAATACTGTCCACGCAATTACACGACCAGAGTCAGTGTCAGGGATAGTCATGTTAATGTCTTTTAGTGGCATAGGCTGTATGGTAATTAATTTATCGTCACCCGCTAACCAGTTAATGATATTGATACCAAAATCCAAATTGCCGCCATTCGTAATAAATGTATTTGATAAGAAGTTGCCATTACCCATCACTACAATCCGCTGGCCTTTTTTGCCGTATGTGCGCTCTAAAGCCACGCCGATATTGATAGGGCCACGCTTATCTGTTTTTTCATTAAAAGTAGGCTTTGCGTCCTTTGCCAATTTGGTTGACGCTAACCAACCATTAGGCGCCACTTCAACCAAGTTACTGACTTTCCAGCCATTCTCCTCAGTGCCTTGTGCGGTCACCTGATGAGCTTCTGGAAACAAAGTACGTAGCATAAAGTTATTAGTAATCGCATGCTCACCGTAAAGACTAGCAAACGACACGCGCGCATCGGCACCATACTGAGCAGAAGCCATATCTAAGGTAATACCTGGCGATACTTGCAAGCCTATATACTCAGCCACATTTTTAAGGCCGCGCAGATTGTCGTCGTCCAATAACCAAAGTAAATTGCCACCTGCTTCTAGATAGGCTTTGATTTTTTTAGCCTCAACATCACTGACGTCAACTTGTGGACCCGCAATCACCAACATAGCGCCATTGCTCGGCACAGCTGGGGCTATCGTTAAATCAGGGTTTGCAAACTTAAACCCTTTTTTCTCTAATTGTTTACCGAACTCACCGATATCGTGATTTTTAATACCGATTAAGTTACGCTCGCCGTGGCCATCTAAATACATCAAAGGCTGTTGATTGGTACGTGACAATCTAACCAATACATTAGTCATCTCTTGCTCAGCTACGGGAGGAGTTAGGTGCTCCGTGCGCTTTTGATACTCAACAATAATTTCACCATCATTTTTTACACCCGCATCTTGAGCTAATTTAGGCTCCTCAGAAGGGTTAATAAACTTGAGGTGTACGTTCTTTTTATCACGTTGATAACGAGCTACAAAATCAATCATACCTTTGCGGAAGTTGTCACCCGCAGATGCGTCATCTTTTGTCGCAAAGACGGTAATGTTGACGGGCTCTTTCATCTGCTTGAGCACATTAACACTGCCTTGGGTCAGAATATTGCGGTTCGCCTGCGTAATATCTTTGGCAACACGATATTGACTAGCTAAGTAACCAAGCAAGATCACCAGTATTAAAAACAGCACCACAAAGAAGCTGTTTTGGACCAGTAGTTGAAAACGTAATTTACGATTGATGTTCATTTAATAAGACCTAATATTTTACAAATACAATTAACCACGTAAGCGGTCAGCATCAAGACGACGCACGGTTAAGGTTAAGAATGTCGTGATGAATAATACGAAGTAAGCAATATCACCACTATCAATCAAGCCACTAGAGAATGACTGAAAATGACGCATCAAGGATAAACTCGCCAAAGTGTTACTTGGATCACCCGCGAAAAATCTATCCAAGATCATTAAGGCGAATAAAGCTACAAAAGTTAAGATAGCTGCCACTACTGGTTGCTGGGTCAAACTTGAAAAGTACAACCCCAGTGCGGAGAAACTAGCCACTAACAACCACAGACCAATTGAGTTGGCGATAATAAAACCAAAATCGATATCAGACCAAATATTAAGCGTTGATAACATCAATGCAATAAACACAATCAAGATACTTAAAAATGCCACCAAGCCCACAAACTTACCTAGCACAATTTCAGTGAGGGAAATGGGTGCACTAAATAAGAAGGGTAAGGTTTGACTGCGGCGCTCTTCACTGATTAAACGCATCGACAGCAAAGGCACGGCAAACAACATAATAAATGAAGCTAAGCCATACACGGTTTGAGCTACAAACTGAGTAACGCCAGTTCGCTCTGCTGGGCGCATGGCGCCAGACATCACCGCAAAGTAGTCATTGACGCCATTGAGGTAGTAAGTACCAAATGCAAACATCAATAAAGATAAAATGACCCATCCCATAGGTGATGCAAACACGCTTTTTAATTCTTTTCTTGCTACATTAATAATCATAATTGAACCTTAAAATTCCGACTGTTCTTGATAAGTCAGTTGCATAAACACATCTTCCAGGCTGGTCTGGTCAGGCGCAATTTGGTGAAGGCCCCAATTATGTTTAACAGCAGCCTGCACAATCGCCTCTGCTGGCGTAGCATCTTCAGCAAAGCGAACGCGCATAAGGCCACCTGCAAGCGCTTCGGCTTCGGTAATGCCAGCAATTTTTAACATCGCATCAACGCTAGGCGGGTTATGCATTCCAATTAACAGCTTATTACCCACACGTTGCTTTTTAAGCACATCAATTGCGCCGTTAAACACCAACTTACCTTTATCAATAATTTGCACGCGATCACATACCATTTCGACTTCAGGCAAGATATGGGTAGAAATAATGACGCTATAGTCACTACCGAGCTCACGAATCAAGGCACGGATATCACGAATTTGAATTGGATCTAATCCAACGGTAGGCTCATCTAAAATAACCACCATCGGGTTATGAATAATTGCCTGTGCGATACCTACGCGCTGTTGATAACCATTCGATAGATTTTCAATCAGACGTTTGCTCATATGGCCTAAACCACACCGCTCTTTTGCAATTTCTACCGCTTTTTTAATATTGCTAGAACTCACTCTATGCAGACGTGCTGCTACTGTTAAGTATTCATCTACGGTCAACTCTTTATATAGAGGGCGCATTTCAGGCAAATATCCGATTAAGGCTTTAGCCTCTTTCGGATTTTCCATCATATCAATGCCACAAATCTTAACGCTACCATTGCTCGGCGCAAGATTGCCCGTAAGCATTTTCATGGTGGTAGATTTACCGGCGCCGTTAGGACCTAGAAAACCAAGCACTTCGCCTTTACTTAGGGTAAAGCTGACATTGCTAACCGCTTCTCTACCGCCATAAAGCCTGGTAAGTTCGATTGCCTCTACTGTAAAATTATTCATAGCTACTCAATGTTAGGACACTTAAATTTCTGGTTTAGGACACTGAAATTTCAGGTAGGGAACCTTTACATTTCAGGACACTGGATTTTAGGGCATAGAATTTAGCTAATCAATGTAAATAATTAAGCTATTTATCAGCACAAAACATAAAATACTTACTGCAATTAACGCTACTTATTGACCGCTACTTAATGCTGTAACGCACAACCTATATAGATTGAAACGCATTATAAAACCCATCTAAAACTTAAGCGATGGAATTTTTTACTGACATGCGCTATAGTCAATGCGTGATTATGTAGGAACTTGCGACGACTGTCACGGACTAAGAAATAGATGCTGATCTTACGGAGTTAAACCTTTCATCATGCTTAACTTTAGATTAAATATATATTGGTCTGTAGCCAGCTTTTTAGTTACCTCAAATAACCACACTTTTTAAAGTCATTAAAAAAACATATGCAACTAAATACATCATCAGCACTAATTAACAATTCCCATATAAAACACACGCGCACTGAATTGCGCTCAGCATTAGGCATAACCATGCTAGCTGCGTGCATCTCGCTAAGCGCTCTAAGCCTCAGTGCTTGTGCCACTAAAGATAAGTTCAAACGAGCTGATACTAATGTTGCTGCTATAGAAAAAAACGACCTCAGTAGTGACTTTATTTACAAGTATTTAGTAGGTGAAGTTGCTGGACAGCGTGGCGACTTAGTGGCCTCAGCTAGCATATTTTACGAATTAGCCAAAGCAGAAAGAGACCCGCGTCTAGCCGAGCGTGCGGCTAAAATTGCCGTGTACGCCAACATTCCAAGCCTAGCCATACCAGCAGTCAAGCTATGGTCTGAACTTGACCCCACCTCAACTGAAGCCCAGCAAGCTGTCAGTGAAATGCTTATTGCAACTGGCAAGCTTAAAGACACCGAGCCATTCTTAGCTAAATTATTGGTCAAAGAAGAAACTAGGGCAGGAGGATTTTTATACCTAAATGTCTTGCTGAGTAGAAGTAGCGATAAAGAAGGCGTATTAAGCTTGGTGCAGTCTCTTGCAACACCCTACCCAAAATTAGCTGAAGCGCATTTTGCCGTTGCTCAATCTGCGTGGTCTGCAGGTCAAAACGAGCTCGCACTAGAAGCCCTCAATACCGCTGAAAGACTTAAACCAGGCTGGTCCATAGCGGCACTGCTTAAGGGTCAAATTTTATTCATCAAATCGCCACAAGCAGCATTAGATTTTTATCAAAACTTTCTTAAGCAAGACCCAACTGCCAATGAAATCCGTATTAATATGGCTAAGCTTTTGGTGAGTCAAAAACGCTATGCTGAAGCCAAAAAAGAATATCCATTAATTATTAAAAATGCGAATAAAAGTCCAGAAGTACCGGCAATCCTAGGCTTACTATCCTATCAATCTACTGATTATGTCGCTGCAGAAAGCTTCTTTCAGCAAGCATTAGACTTGGATTTCAAAGATGTTGATCAACTTTACATTTATCTGGCGCAAACAGCAGAAAAACTCAACCATGATGACGTAGCGTTAAGTTGGTATAGCAAGATACAGAGTGGCCCCCGCTATTTGGAAGCACAAATTGATTTGGCCAATGTAGTCGCTCGCACTCAATCTGTCGATAAGGCTATTGATAAACTAGACGCCCTAGAGGACCTAAATGCCGAGCAACAGATTATTGTGATTCAGGCACAAGCCGGCCTACTAGGCAAAGTGAAACGAGACCAAGAAGCATTTGATTTGTTAGATAAAGCTGTTGCAAACCTTCCCAATACGGCAGAGTTAGTTTATGACTACGCTTTAGCGGCAGAGCGTTTACATAAGTACGATATTTTAGAGTCTGAACTTCGTAAAGCCATTAGCGCAAAACCTGACTTTGCTGCCGCCTATAATGCACTAGGCTATTCATTTGCAGACCGCAATATTAAGCTAGATGAAGCCATTAAATTAATTGAAAAAGCGTTAAGTATTAGCCCGAACGACCACTACATTTTGGATAGTCTAGGTTGGGCTTATTACCGCAAAGGAAATTTAGACAAAGCCATCGATTATTTACAGCAAGCCTATAACTTCAATGCGGATCCTGAAATTGCAGCGCATTTAGGCGAAGTGCTTTGGCAAAAAGGGGCGCGCGAGGAGGCAGCCAAAATCTGGCGTGATGCATTGATTGCCAACCCTGAGAATGAAGTTCTGCTGACTATCAGCAACAAATTTAAATCTTAATTGATTCATCAAGTATGTATTTAGCTCGCATCAGCCTTGTGTTTGCTTATGTTGCACTTATGCAAGGCTGCGTCAGCATTCCAGCGACCCCAACTGTCAATCAGGGCCAAGCACAATCGCTATATCAACAACATTTACAAGACAATGCTGGTATTGAGACCTTCAGTCTGCAAGCGCGGATTGGTGTGCAAACTGATGGTAAAGGATTTTCAGGTAGCCTGCATTGGCAACACAATGCCAATCAGGACGAAATAGCACTTTTCTCTCCACTTGGGGGGCAAGTTGCTAGGATGCAAAAGAATGCAGATGGCGTCACACTGACAGACGTCAATGGCCACATTCAGTCGGCAGTAGACGCAGAATCCTTAACCCAAAATTTGCTGGGTTGGCGACTACCTTTACAAGGACTTGCCGACTGGTCGCTTGGGCAACCCCACAGCACTCCTATTCAAGCGCTCAGCTTGGATGGTCACGGTTTAATATCAAGCTTACAACAAGATGGCTGGCTAATAAGTTATGACCGCTATAGCATGCAAAATGGACATTTACTGCCAAGTAAAATAGTACTGCACAGTGAAAATTTAACTCTCAAAATACTCATTGACGAATGGGACATTCCTACGCATTAAAGTCGGCTACAATTCGCATTACATTTCACCCTCATAAAAAGATTAAGGTCAGTCATGAATGCTTATGCCTTACGCGCATTAAAATATTTGCTCGGGTTGATGCTGTTCGCTTTGTGCTTATTGGCATTTTATACCTGGGGCAGTTTAACTTGGGTGTACTCATCAGGCGAGCGCGCAGGCTATGTGCAAAAGTTTTCTAACAAGGGCTATCTATGTAAAACCTGGGAAGGAGAGCTTATCTTGGTCTCGATGCCAGGCACCCAAGCCGAGAAATTCCAATTCACGGTGCGAGATGACAATGTCGCTAAAAAAATAAATGCCTCTATGGGTAAACGCGTCAAGATTGACTACAAAGAACATAAAGGCATCCCTTCCACCTGCTTTGGCGAAACCGCTTACTTCGTTGAAAATATTCAGGTGTTACAAAATCAAAGTAATGATTAATTAATGCCATTAAAAAGCTATGGCTGATCAAAAAAACTACATTACGCCACAAGGCCACGCCCGCATAGAGGCTGAGTTTCAGCAACTACTCAAAGTTGAGCGGCCAGAAGTGGTGCGCGTCGTTTCATGGGCTGCAGGCAACGGCGATCGAAGCGAAAATGGTGACTATATTTACGGGAAGAGACGCTTACGCCAAATCGATGGCCGCTTACGATTTTTAATGCAACGCATGGATGCTGCTGTCATTGTGGACCCAGCAAGCCAACAAGGTTTAGAAAAAGTATTTTTCGGTGCTTGGGTCACTTTATTTGCGCTAAAAGACAATAGTGAGCATACCTACCGCATCGTTGGTCAAGATGAACTCGAACCCTCACTAGGTTATATCAGTTGGGTTTCACCGTTGGCTCGCGCCATGCTGGGCAAACAAATAGGCGATGTCATTAAAGTCATTGCACCGGCAGGTGAAGAGCAGTATGAAATCATCGAGGTGCAGTATGAAGCACCCGATGTCCCAGCCCAGCAACCTAAGTGATGGCTAAAACCCATCACTGGGACGTGTTTTGCCGTGTAGTCGATAATTATGGCGACATAGGCATATGCTGGCGCTTAAGTCAGCAACTAGTTCACGAACATGGCTTGCAGGTGCGCTTATTTATTGATGACATCGTTACCGCGCGGCATCTCATTTCCATGCTAAACCTGAATCAAACTTCACAAATGGTCAATGGTGTGGAAATTTGTCCTTGGCCAAATGTAAGTGTTACGCCAGCGCAAGTGGTTATTGCAACCTTTGGTTGCGAACTACCGGAAACCTACAGCCAACAGTTAGCAGCACATCAGAGCGTTTGGATTAACCTAGAATATCTTTCTGCCGAACTCTGGGTGAGCGACTTTCATGCCCAAATATCACCGCAACCCATGCTTGGCGTTAATAAGTACTTTTTCTTTCCGGGATTTTTTCCAGATACTGGAGGTTTGTTGCGTGAGCGCCATCTTCTTGCAACGCGTGATGCATTTTTAGGTACTGCAGAGAAGCAGGCTGCCTTTTGGAAACACTTGGGGTTAGATCATTTAATCCTAGACAATGCGATTAAGATATCCTTATTTTGCTATCCACAAGCCAATATTCGCAACCTATTTGCAGCTTTGGCTAGCATTGAGCAAACCATTCATGTCGTCATGCCCTTTAATGGAGACATTAGTCAATGGTCCACCGCTTTCGCCGACTGTACGCAAATAAAAACTGGTGCTAGCCGCTTACTATTGCAACAAGGTAAGCTTAACGTGCATCTGCTTCCTTTTTTAAGTCAAGTTGATTACGATCACTTACTGTGGGCGTGTGATTTAAATTTTGTACGCGGTGAAGATAGCTGGATACGTGCAATTTGGGCTGGAAAACCATTTGTATGGCAGCCCTACAGGCAAGCCGATGCGGTACATCTCAAAAAAATGCAGGCCTTTTTAGCCGTTTATGCTGAAAACGCAAGTGTAGAAATGCAGGATCTGTTGAGCCGAGCATCCCTCGACTGGTCCTCTGGTGACCCCGACCTATACAGTATGACTAATCCAGATAAAACGTTATGGCAAAGCTTGATTAATCAACTGCCTGCCTTACGCGGATATGCCCAGCATCGAGCCAATACCCTAGCGCAACAGTCTGACCTTGCAACTAAGCTAGTGATTTTTAGTGAAAATTTAAGGAATAGTCAGGTATAATGCGCGGCTTTAGCGTGCTTAATTCGTTTATCAACACGCATGAAATTTAACTAACACTTAATTTAGCAAGGCAACCTATGAAAACAGCACAAGAACTGCGCGTTGGTAACGTGATCATGATTGGTAGCGACCCGCTCGTTATCGTTAAAGCAGAATACAATAAATCAGGCCGTACTTCAGCTGTAGTTAAAATGAAGTTCAAAAACCTACTGACTGAAGCGCCTAGCGAAAGCATTTATAACGCTGGTGACAAATTTGAATTAGTCGTACTTGAGAAGAAAGAAGTGACTTACTCATACTTCGCTGACCCATCTTATGTTTTTATGGACGCTGACTACAATCAATTTGATGTTGACGGCGAATATATGACTGACGTACTTCCGTACCTTGAAGACGGCATGCCGGTAGATATACGCTTTTACAATGAAAAGCCAATCTCTGTAGAGTTAGCCAACTCTGTAGTAAGAGAAATTACTTATACTGAGCCAGCAGTTAAAGGAGACACGTCAGGTAAAGTAATGAAACCAGCTAAAATTGCCTCTGGCTTTGAAATTCCAGTGCCATTGTTTTGTAGCACAGGTGACAAGATTGAAATTGATACTCGCACAGGCGAATACAGAAACCGTGTATTGAAATAAGCTTACGACGTATCGTTTTACAAAAAAGAGCCATAGGCTCTTTTTTTTCGACTAGATGGATGGGCTGATAGACAGCAGAATATGTTAAAATTTAAGCTATGAAGGGCTTTCAATCATTCCTAGCACCTGCAAAGATTAATCTATTTTTGCACATCACAGGTCAGCGTGCTGACGGTTACCATCTACTACAAACCGTTTTCTGCCTTTTAGATTTTTACGACACTATTTACCTCAAACCAACTTCTACCAACCTTATTAAACGCGTGAATGACGTTGCTGGCGTGCCTGAGGCCGAAGATTTATGCATAAGGGCAGCTAAGCTATTACAGCAATACACAAAGTGCGCCATGGGAGTGGAAATTGAGGTTGAAAAGAATATCCCTATGGGTGGTGGTTTAGGTGGGGGTAGTTCAGATGCTGCTACTGTATTATTAGCCTTAAATCGCTTGTGGCAACTCAATTTAAGCCGTCAGGAACTATTGTCACTAGGCTTGCAATTAGGTGCTGATGTGCCCGTTTTTATCTTTGGCAAAAATGCTTGGGCTGAGGGTGTGGGAGAACAATTGCAAAGCATAGTATTACATGAGGCTTTCTATGTGGTGCTGACACCTGATGCCCATGTATCAACCCAGCAAATATTTGCCAATAAGCAATTGACAAAAAACTCGATTCCTAAGACAATGTCGGACTTTTCAGGGATGGCTAAATCAAGTTCTGGAAATCCAGCATTAGGTAATATCAATGCTGCATTTACAAACCAACTTGAACCAGTCGCTTGTAATGAATATCCACCAGTTTTAGCCTGCTTGTCTTGGCTTAAGAAATTTGGTGATGCGCGTATGAGCGGTTCTGGTGCTTCAGTTTTTTTAGAAGTATCGAGTGCGAACATTGCAACTGAAATATGCGATCAAAAACCTAATGACGTACGGGGTTTTGTAGCAAAAGGGTTGAGTCAGCACCCTTTGTTTGAATACTGCAGTTAAATGTAAGATTTAAACTTGTTGATTATATATTGGGGAGTCGCCAAGTTGGTTAAGGCACTGGGTTTTGATCCCAGCATCCGAAGGTTCGAGTCCTTCCTCCTCAGCCAAATTTTTGTAAAAGCGTGTAGATTTTGAAGATTTACACGCTTTTGTTTTTAGTAAGCTTTTATTGATAGTTTTAAGCAGGTGCTACACCTCGCTTTATAGGGAATCAAATGGCGGCGTCTAACGGCAACTTGATGGTCTTTACGGGCAATGCTAACCCGGTGCTTGCGCAAGAAGTTGCCACCCACTTAGGCATTGAACTTGGCCGCGCACATGTAGGTAGATTTAGTGATGGCGAAATCACTGTAGAATTACTTGAGAACGTCCGTGGTCGCGACGTATTCGTGTTGCAATCAACCAGTCACCCTACCAACGACAGCTTAATGGAAGTAATGGTCATGGTAGACGCGCTTCGCCGCTCATCTGCTGGTCGTATTACTGCTGCAATCCCCTACTTTGGATACTCACGACAAGATCGTCGTCCACGTTCAGCTCGGGTTGCAATTACAGCAAAAGTAGTCGCTAACATGTTAACTGGCGTAGGTGTCAATCGCTTACTAACAATGGATTTGCACTCTGATCAAATCCAAGGCTTCTTTGATATTCCGGTAGATAACATCTACGCAACACCGATTTTATTGGCCGACTTATTGCTACAAAATCATGAAAATTTAATGGTCGTTTCACCCGATGTTGGCGGTGTAGTTCGTGCGCGTGCATGTGCTAAACAACTAGGTTCCGATTTAGCTATTATCGATAAACGTCGTCCTAAGCCAAATGTGGCTAAGGTAATGAATATTATTGGTGATGTAGCTGGCCGCACCTGTGTGATTATGGATGACATGGTCGATACTGCAAACACACTATGTGAAGCAGCCGCAGCCTTAAAGAAACATGGCGCCAAAAAAGTAGTGGCCTATGCCACACACCCAGTGTTATCGGGTAGCGCTTTTGAACGCATTATGAACTCTGAATTAGATGAACTAGTCGTGACCAACACCATTGCACTTGGTCCTGATTCTGCTAAATGTAAAAAAATTCGTCAATTAAGTGCGGCTGAATTATTAGCAGAAACGATACGTAGAATTAGCTGTGGCGATTCTGTTTCTTCATTGTTTATGGACTAAACCCCAATAATAAAGATTATTTTTTTAACCCTGCATACTGGTCGCGGTGTGCAGTCTTTAGTGTAGTAAATAAGCAGTAAATTTAGGAGTAGCAAATGTCTATCGAAATCAATGCAGTAATACGTGACTTAAAAGGTACGGGTGCGAGCCGCCGTCTACGTCGCGCGGGCACAGTTCCAGGTGTCGTTTATGGTGGTGGCAAAGAAGCCCTATCACTTGAAATTAACTACAAAGAGTTATTTCTACAGTTTCGCCATGAAGCTTTCCATGCTTCAGTATTAACTCTTATTCTTGGTGGCAAGAAAGAAAACGTATTATTACGTGACTTTCAAATGCACCCAGTTCGCAACACTATTCAACACATTGACTTTCAACGTGTAAGTGCTACAGAAAAAATTCACGTTAAAGTGCCATTCCACTTTGTTAACGGCGATGTAGCACCTGGCGTTAAAACTGGCGGCGGCATTGTAGCTCACGTGTTAACTGAAGCGGATGTAAGCTGTTTAGCTAAAGATTTGCCTGAGTTTATTGAAGTTGATCTTGTTGCATTAGAAATTGGTCAATCAGTACACTTATCACAACTCAAATTGCCAAAAGGCGTTTCTTTTGTTCAATTAGCGCATAACAATGACGCTGCGGTTGCATCTATTGCAAAAACCCGTGGTGGTGTTTCAGAAGCAGCTGATGAAGCAACTCCAGAAGCAACTCCAGAAGCTTAAGTTTTAGTTAATTTAGCTTTGTGAAAAATAACGCGCGCTTTATGATTAAGTGCGCGTTTTTTTATTTACAAATAACTATATGAGCACAATCAATGTAAACGGCATCAAGTTACTGGTCGGCCTAGGCAACCCAGGTGAAAAGTACGCGAATACTAGGCATAATGCTGGTTTTTGGTGGGTGGATCAACTTGTCGCGGGCACTAGTAGTAGACTGGCATTAGAGGCAAAGTTTTATGGTGTTGCTGGTAAATTAAATTGTGCAAGTTTGAATCCTAATAGCTTGGATTTGGGAGCCGAAATCTGGCTACTTAAACCTACGACCTTTATGAATGCGAGTGGCAAATCCGTTGCAGCAGTAGCTAATTATTATAAAATTTTACCCGAGCAAATCATGGTCATACATGATGAACTAGACTTAGCGCCTGGCAACGTGAAGTTAAAAAAAGGTGGCGGCCATGGCGGCCACAACGGTCTTAAAGACATTGCGGCAGCCCTCGGTACAAAAGAGTTTTGGCGCCTTCGTCTTGGCATAGGCCATCCTGGCGATCGTAATGAAGTCATTAACTACGTGCTCAAAGCCGCTTTAAAAGACGAGCAAACACTTATTAATAGTTGTATTGATGACAGCATCAACATTGTGCCGCAGTTGTTAAGCGCGGACTTTGAATCTGCAATGTTAAAATTGCATACTAAAAAATGAATAGAGAATAAACATGAAGTGCGGAATTGTTGGTTTACCTAATGTAGGAAAATCCACCCTATTTAATGCCATTACTAAGGCAGGGATTGCGGCGGAGAACTATCCGTTCTGCACCATTGAACCTAACGTGGGCATTGTTGAAGTGCCCGATACACGTATGCAACCTTTAATTGATATTGTTAAACCTCAGCGTGTTCAGCCAGCCATTGTAGAGTTTGTAGATATTGCAGGCCTAGTCGCTGGAGCGTCTAAAGGTGAGGGCCTAGGCAATAAGTTCTTGGCTAATATTCGCGAAACTGATGCCATTGTGCATGTTGTACGCTGCTTTGAAGATAGCAATGTGATCCATGTTGCAGGCAAAGTAGATCCTATGTCGGATATTGAAGTAATCAATACTGAGCTGGCGCTAGCCGACATGGAAACGGTTGATAAAACCATGCACCGTGAAAGCAAAAAAGCTAAAAGTGGTGACAAAGATGCAATTGCACTCATGGCTGTGTTAGAAAAAGTGCTGCCATGCTTAGATCAGGCTAAAGCTGTGCGTACGCTAGGCCTAGATGATGACGAACTGCAAATCATTAAACCCCTATGCTTGATTACAGTTAAGCCAGTCATGTATCTAGCGAATGTTGACGAAAACGGTTTTGAGAACAACCCATTATTGCAAAAACTTAACGAGCTTGGAATTAAAGAGCACGCGCCTGTTGTCGCGGTATGTGCAAAAATTGAATCTGAAATCGCTGAATTAGAAGATGAAGATAAAGCACTATTCTTATCAGAACTAGGGTTAAGCGAACCAGGTCTTGACCGAGTAATTCGTGCCACTTATGACTTACTAGGCTTACAAACTTACTTCACCGCAGGCGTGCAGGAAGTGCGCGCATGGACAGTGAAAAAGGGCGCAACTGCACCACAAGCTGCTGGTGTCATTCATACCGACTTTGAGCGTGGATTTATTCGTGCCGAAGTCATTGCCTTTGAAGAATACGTAAAAAATAAAGGTGAGCAAGGGTCAAAAGAAGCGGGGAAAATGCGCTTAGAAGGTAAAGAATACATCGTGCAAGATGGTGATGTGATGCACTTTAGATTTAACGTTTAAATCCATTACATAGGAATCTGAGCTTAATATTAAACTCAGCTACGCGCGCTTCAGTGTTAAGTCGCTAGGTAGAGAAACTACCTTTGACAACCTGCCCCTAAAACACTAAAATTGCGCCCTTGCTAAAAGATTACATGGTGATGTAGCTCAGCTGGTTAGAGCACAGGATTCATAATCCTGGGGTCGAGGGTTCAAGTCCCTCTTTCACCACCACTTTCAGGACCTAACAGTCCAAAAAGTACAAAAAACCCGCTTAATTGCGGGTTTTTTGTTGCCAAAACTTATGTTTGGGTGGGGTTTGACTTAAAGGGAAGGCGTTGCTCTAACTCGTTAGTATAGATGGCCATGCCTTGGGATTCTCTAACGACAAAATCTTCAATGGCTGTAGCAAACTCTGTGTGGGCAATCTTATGAAATGAGCAGGTCGGTCTAGGCTTAAACCCGCGTGCTAATTTATGCTCCCCCTGAGCGCCGCCTTCAAAATACTGAATAGATTCAGTGATACAAAATTCCTGTGCTTGGTAATAACACAACTCAAAGTGAAGGTTCGGTACATAGTGCATAGCGCCCCAATAGCGACCATATAATGAGGTTTGGTCGTAAATATTGAGAGCACCGGCGATTGGCGCGCCATCCAGATAGGCCAGTACCAGTAAAATATTCTGCGGCATGCTTTGCGCAATTTCTTGAAAAAATTCCGGCGTTAAATAAGGTGTGGAGCGATGCTCTACATAGGTATTTTGGTAACACTGGTAGAAGAAATCCCACTGTTCCGGACTCACATCAGCACCCTTAATACGCTGACACACCACACCAGAGGTCGCTACTTTTTTACGTTCTTGTCGTATTTTCTTACGTTTATCGTGACTTAACCTAGTTAAAAAATCTTCAAAATCTTTAAAATTTTCGTTCTCCCATCTAAATTGCACACCATTGCGTTGCAACCAATCGGCATTTTTAAAAATAGCCGCAGAACTTTCATCAGGAAACAAAACGTGTACTGATGAAAGGTGATGTTTGAGCATAATGTGTGTGAGGGCATCCACCATTAAGGAGTGAATTTCACTTGAATTTTCCACCTCTGCCACTAGCAACCGTTGGCTAGTAATAGGCGTGAACGGAATGGCGGCAAGCAGTTTTGGGTAGTAATTTAAACCACTACGCTGATAGGCCTCGGCCCATGCCCAATCGAAAACGTACTCCCCATATGAGTGTGATTTAACATAGAGCGGCATAGCGCCGACAAGTTGCTCCCCCTCACGCACCAGCATAGGGTAAGGTTGCCAACCCGTTCCTGTTCCTAACGAATTTGATGCCTCAAGAGCGCTTAAAAAGGCGTGGCTTAATAGCGGCATATTCGCTACCAAAGCATCCCAGCTTTTTGCATCCACTTGCAAAATACTATCGGTGATTTCTAGTGTTAGGCTCATGGTCTCAGGCAATAGCGATCAATGAAAGGTTCCAAAATAATGGCTTACATTAAATACTTTTGATGTGCGCATTAACGGGCTCGTTATTGGCTAGATATGGATGGGGATTTGAGATGGAACAAAAAAGGAATTGCTAGAGAAAACTTAAATTAATGCTTAAAAGCGGTAGGCCTAAAGTGCACTTTTATGAGTATTATTAATGGCTTGTTTGCTTTTGCGCTTAGCAAGCAAAGCGGCATCGGCGTCTTGCTGCTTCTGTGCTTCAAGTAAAGCTTCTTCGGCTTTTCTGTGCTCTAAAAAACGTGATTGTGCGGCTTGCAACTCATCAAGGGTAATCACTTCGTCTTGATTAGTATCGACTTGGCTAAAATGCCTCGCCACTTGAGGCAAACTTTCTGTCGCTTCTTGCCGATCAATTGAGCCGTCATTATCTTTATCAATGGATAAAAAGCGCGCTTCGATGCTTTCACGCATATTACGTTTGCGCTCTTCAATTTGCTTATGTTCGGGATCTGTAGTCCGCGAGTACTCATCAAGTGCTTTACGGATTTTGCTACGATTTTCTGGACTAAAATTGAGATTAAGTGTCTGTTGCGTCCCATCATTCACGGCATCAACATCTGAGATACGCTTGCTAGCGTCTTCAGCGCTCGCTGCATTTAAATAAAAAAATAACACCAACCCCAAGCCTAAACAAGCACTTATGGAAAATGAATTATATTTTTGTGAATGTAAATTCAAATGGTCAACTTTACAAATGCAGTTAGTCTAATTAAGGCTCATAATCATGAAGTACGATTGTTAATCAAATGTTTCATTTAAATGTGAAATTGTAATTATCTGTAAGTACAGTATAAATACACTTAGTCAACAAACCTTACGTTAAGTTGCCTTTTGATATTCATCAAAATTAGCATACACTTCTCATAGTTAAAATAATATAAAAAAATTTAGTGCTTTTAAGGCATTAAACCTTTAGTTCATTCAACTTAAACGCGAGCATAAACTAAATCATGACAGATCAAAACAAAAAAATATTGGTTGTAGATGATGACGTTCGTTTACGCGAGTTATTGCAACGCTACCTCACTGAACAAGGCTTTAACGTTAAAGTGGTCGCTGACTCTAAGGAAATGGATGAAGCGCTAGCGACTGAAACCATAGATTTGATGGTGCTAGATCTCATGCTACCAGGGGAAGATGGATTGTCTATTTGCCGTAGAATTCGTGGCTCAGGCACCTTACTTCCGATCGTTATGCTCACAGCGCGTGGCGATGATGTGGATAGGATTATTGGCTTGGAGATGGGTGCCGATGACTACCTACCAAAACCTTTTAACCCACGTGAGTTATTAGCGCGGATTAATGCTGTACTCCGTCGACATGAGCGTCTGCAACCAAGCGCGCCTGCCATTGTTAGCGACAATACCACCATTGGCGAATTTGTGTTTAACACGTCAACAAGGTCACTAAGCCGTGGCAGCGCTTCTATACCAATTACCAGCGGTGAATTTGCATTACTTAAAGTATTCGTAGATCACCCACGCCAACCATTATCACGTGATCGACTCATGCAACTTGCACGTGGCCGTGAGCTTGATGTATTTGACCGCAGTATTGACGTACAAGTCTCGCGTTTACGTAAACTGATTGAGCCAGATCCAGCACATCCGCGCTATCTACAAACCATGTGGGGGTTTGGTTATGTATTTATTCCTGACGGCGAAGCTGACAGATAAACACCTTTGAAATTACGCCTACGCCTATTACCAAAAACTCTAATTGCTAGAGTGATGCTACTGATTGCCGTTTTATTGGCAATTGGTCAGTTTGCATCATTGCAAATCTTTGAATATTTCGAACGTGAACCACGCGCAGAAGCCGCTGCGCTTCAAGCAGTCACCGTGGTTAACTACACCCGTGCTTCGCTCATCGCATCCCAAGACAACCTCCGCCTTGCACTTCTCTCAGAGCTTACTGGCAAAGAAGGCGTGCACGTCTATTATGCCGATTTTATGGAAGAGATTGAACCGCTGCCAGCAGATCCATTTATTAACATGGTGGCTGATAAAATTCGTGAACGCTTGGGTGCGGAAACCATCATCACCGTCAACCATTATGGCGTTCAGGGGTTATGGGTTAGCTTTAATATTGGACAAGACGATTTCTGGGTAGTCATCCCAAAAGTGCATGTTGAGGTGCACTTCCCATGGCAATGGCTAGGCTGGGGTGCTTTAGTACTCTTACTGTCTCTTGGTGGAGGTTACCTACTCGCGGCACGGATTAACCGCCCGCTAAGCTTACTGGTCAATGCTGCCAATAGATTGCGTAACGGTGAACAGCCTGAAAAACTCCCTGAAGAAAGTGTCACAGAGCTACGTGAAGTAAGTAGCACCTTTAATAAGAGATGGCAACAGCATTAGCCGAATTAGATGCCGAAAGAACATTAATTCTTGCTGGCGTTTCACATGACATTCGCACCCCTCTCGCACGATTGCGATTGGCTGTAGAAATGCTGCCCGATGAAAGTTGTGATAGCTTAAAAAATGGCATGATTGAAGATATTGCTGATATGGACAATATTATTCATCAGTTTTTAGATTTTGTACGTGGAGTAGAAGGCGAACCTACACAACTGATTGATATTAACAGTCTACTTCAGGGACTACATGATCGACAGTCACGCGCCGGACGAGATCTCGTCGTCCAAATGGCGGCCACTTACGCCATCCCCATTCGACCATTGGCTATGCAACGCTTACTAGATAACCTAGTGGGTAACGCTTACGCTTATGGGCATGGTCAAGTTCGTGTCGCCAGCCAAATTTTAAATGATGCGATTGTGATTAGCGTCTTTGATAATGGCCCTGGTATTCCTGAGAGTCACTTAGAAAAATTGCTACGACCGTTTGAACGATTGGACACTGCGAGGAGTAATGCAGGTGGAAGTGGTTTAGGGTTAGCCATTGCAGAGCGCATTGCCAAACTGCATCACGGTAAATTGGAACTCATCAACAGGCCTGAAGGTGGTCTTGAAGCGCGCCTCACCTTACCAATTACTAACGCCTAGCTAAGTGCACCGCCTTACTTTCCAGCGGCAGGCTCAAACCAATTAAGCTGTTCGCGTAAACGCACTACTTCGCCAATAATCGTTAAGCATGGTGCTTTTAATTGTGCCGAAGCTACCTTTTCCGCTAAATCCTGCAAGGTCGCTGTGACCACACGCTGCCGCTGCGTTGTGCCTTGTTCAACCACAGCCACTGGCATGTCAGGGGCGACGCCATGCTTTATCAACTGCTGGCATATTTCTGCCAAGCCAACCAAACCCATATACACCACCACGGTTTGTCGTGGCCGCGACATGGCGACCCAGTCCAAATCTAAAGTACCATTTTTAAGATGCCCAGTAATAAATAAGCAAGCCTGAGCGTAATCGCGATGGGTCAGCGGAATGCCTGCATAGCTTGAAACCCCATTAGCGGCTGTAATCCCCGGCACCACTTGAAACGGCACGCCACGCGCCATTAAGGTTTCAATCTCCTCACCGCCACGCCCAAATATAAAGGGGTCACCGCCTTTTAAACGCAACACGCGCTTGCCTTCTAAAGCGAGCTTAGCTAACAACTCATTGATTTCTTCCTGTGGCAAGGTATGTTGATCACGTGCTTTGCCGACATAAATCAACTCAGCATCACGGCGCACCAACTCCATCACTTCTGGGCTGACCAGCTTATCGTAGACGCAAACATCGCATTGCTGCATTAGGCGCAAAGCTCTAAATGTTAATAGATCTGGGTCACCAGGCCCACCACCGACTAGATAAACTTCACCGTGTTGTTGTGAGGGCGTTGCTGATAAAGCATCCTCAAGTGCGGTACGGGCCGCAGCTTCCTGCCCAGATAAAATGCGCTCTACAATCGGACCTTGTAAGATGCCTTCCCAAAATATACGGCGCTGTTGCGTTGTTGGAAACTTGGCTTTAACTTTATCTCTAAACTCCCCCGCAATATGTGCAATGCGGCCATAACCCTCAGGCAGCATGGTTTCAATTTTGGTGCGTATATAACGCGCCAGTACCGGCGCGTTACCTTCACTTGAGATCGCAATAACGATTGGCGAGCGCTCAACAATCGATGCCATCGTAAAAGTGCACAAGCTTGGGGAATCCACCACATTGACTGGGATATTTAAAATCTTAGCATCGTTAGATACCGCAACATTAACGTCCTGATCGTCGGTTGCGGCAATGACTAAGCAAGCGCCTTGAAGCTGATCGGCTGAGTGATAGCGCATGGCACTGTAATGGATTTTTTTTGCGTCAACCAAGACTTGCAACTCATCACAAATTTCAGGTGAAATTAAAGCCACTGAAGCATTCGCTTTCAACAAGGTGCCTACTTTGCGCACAGCGACATCACCACCGCCGACAACTACGCAGGTACGATTGGTAATGTTAATAAAAATGGGGAGTGCTTGCATACTTGGCTTACCTTGATTGCTTCTAGTCTATTGATTTGACGTCATTTTACATGGCTCTCATGAATTTTACGTTAAGCATCATGAGCAAATGCGCTAAAATGCTGTTTTAGCCACTGTATGTTGATGCCTTGAATCCCACTGAAAATAATTTGACCCCTGATACAAACACTCCCAAAGGTGATTTGGCTACACCGAAAAAGATTTTTATTAAAACCTTTGGCTGCCAGATGAATGAGTACGACTCATCGCGCATGGCCGATATGCTGAACGCATCGGACGGCATGATAGAAACCTCAACCCCTGAAGATGCTGATGTGATTTTGCTCAATACCTGCTCAGTGCGTGAAAAAGCGGAAGAAAAAGTATTTAGTCACTTAGGCCGGTTTATCCCGCTAAAAAAAGCCAATCCAAATTTGGTGATTGCCGTTGGAGGTTGCGTTGCCTCACAAGAAGGCGAGAACATCATTACGCGTGCGCCTTATGTTGACGTGGTGTTCGGCCCGCAAACCCTACACCGTTTACCGCAAATGATTAAAAGTAGCCAAAGTAGTGGTCAATCGCAAGTGGATATCAGCTTTCCTGAAATTGAAAAGTTTGATCATTTGCCACCACCGCGCGTAGAAGGCGCTAGTGCTTTTTTAAGCATTATGGAAGGTTGCAGTAAATACTGTAGCTTCTGCGTGGTACCGTTTACCCGCGGTGAAGAAGTATCGCGCCCATTTGCAGATATTCTGACTGAAGCTGCACAACTGGCAGCACAAGGCGTTAAAGAAATCACCTTGCTCGGACAAAACGTGAGTGCCTACCGTGTGGACTATGACGGAGTGGAGGCTGACCTAGCGCTATTGATTGAGTTGATTGCCGAAATTCCACAAATTGAGCGCATACGCTTTACCACTAGCCACCCGAACGAAATGAATCAACGCCTGATTGATTGCTTTGCCAATACGCCGAAACTAGCGGTTCAGTTACACCTGCCGGTGCAAGCGGGTGCCGACCGCGTGCTAATGGCGATGAAGCGTAACTATACGGCTTTGCAATACAAATCAACCATACGCAAACTTCGGACGGCCAATCCAAACTTAACCTTTACTTCTGACTTTATCGTTGGCTTCCCTGGTGAATCCGAAGCCGAATTTGAAGCTACCGCAAAATTAATGCAAGACGTAGGTTTTGATTACAGCTTTAGTTTTTTATATAGCCCACGCCCAGGTACACCTGCATCTTATCTGGCAGATGACACCTCACAAGAAGTTAAATTGGCCCGCCTGAGCAAACTGCAAGCCATTAATGAATCCCAAGGTAAAGCCATCAGCAGCGCAATGTTAGGTTCGGTGCAGCGCGTATTGATTGAAAGCGCCTCATGGAAAGATAATAGTGAACTGGCTGGCAAAACGGATAATAACCGCATAGTTGATCTTGTAGGCCCGACCAATCTGATTAATCAATTTGTAAATGTACTGATTACTGACGTAGCCAATCCACGTCGTTTACGTGGCGAAATTATTACTAACGCTTTATAGAGCTCTTATGGAAATCACTCTAAGTCCTGAAGACAATATTCGACTAGCTAATCTATGTGGCGCATTAGACGAAAATATTAAACAAATTGAAGCCGCACTTGAAGTGACTATTGCCCGTCGCGGCGCTCATTTCAAAATTACCGGCGAGTTGCAGCACAGCCGGTTGGCGGCACAGCTACTGGAAAATTTTTATGCGCGCGCCAAGAACCCTATTGATTTAGAAGAAATTCAACTAGGACTTGTCGAAATTGACAAACTTAAACCAGAAGATGTAGCCACCTCTACGATGCCTGTGTTGATGACACGTCGCAGTGAGTTTCATGGTCGCACACCTCGCCAAGTCGCTTATCTCCAACAAATTCAAGATTTTGATATCACTTTTGGCATCGGCCCAGCTGGTACCGGTAAAACTTACTTAGCTGTCGCCAGTGCAGTAGACGCCATGGCGCGCGATCGGGTTAAACGCATCGTACTCGTGCGCCCTGCTGTAGAGGCTGGTGAACGCCTAGGGTTTTTGCCAGGAGATCTAAATCAAAAAGTAGATCCTTACCTACGCCCGCTCTATGATGCCCTTTATGACTTAGCCGGCTACGACACGGTGAATAAAATGTTTGAACGCGGCGCCATTGAAGTGGCCCCACTCGCTTATATGCGTGGTCGGACATTAAACCAAAGTTTTATCATTTTAGATGAAGCGCAAAACACCACACCTGAACAAATGAAGATGTTTTTGACCCGCATTGGGTTTGGTACTAAGGCAGTAATCACTGGCGACGTAACACAAATTGACTTGCAACGACACCAAAAAAGCGGCTTGGTCGAAGCGCAAAAAGTACTGAAAGATATAAAAGGAATTGCAATGACGCACTTCTTGGCGGCCGATGTCGTGCGCCATCCCTTAGTGCAAAAAATTGTCAATGCTTACGAAGATTACGAACTAAAAAACCAAAAGACCTAAGCTATACCATTTAACCTACTCGTTAAAAGGTATAATAAATTTGCAATTACAGACTTAAGGAAGCGTAATGACCCCAAATAAATTTAGCCGATTTACCCAAGTGAGTCTTGGCATGGTTGGGCAAGGCGTACTCATCATTATTGCCATCGCCACTATTTTCGCCATCTTTCAGGCCATTAACCACATCTGGCTCGCACGCGCGATTAGTGTAGGCGATCTGCTACTGCTATTTTTATACCTCGAAGTGATGTCCATGCTTGACCACTACCTTGGTTCCGGTAATTTGCCCGTACGTTATCCGCTTTATATTGGCATCATTGCTTTGGCACGCTATCTGGTGCTAGATATTGCCGATATTGACGCTTTCC
>TBL_comb47_HYPODRAFT_10000881_pt1 | contig 39492 bp, 27 predicted proteins | sample TroBogypolimnion_40_FD_10682 | JGI IMG/M metagenome (IMG submission 10682)
TGTTGATATGATCCCTGATATTGAAGTGGATGGAGATCAGCAAGGCGATCTTTTAGTCGTTGGTTGGGGCGGTACATTTGGATATGTGGATGGTGCGGTTCGTGAACTGAAAGACAAAGGGGTTAAAATCGGGTTAGCGCATTTTAACTATATTAGGCCGCTTCCCGCAAATACCAAAGAGGTCTTTTCCCGGTTTAAAAAAATCGTGGTATGCGAGTTAAACTTAGGTCAGTTTGTTGGTTATCTGCGTGATAAAGTTCCTGGTTTCAAATACCATCAGTATAACAAGGTTCAGGGTTTACCATTTACGATGCAGGAATTAGTTGAAAATTTTGAAAAGCTTCTGGAGGAAAAGTAATGGCAGAAATATTAGAATATACATTAAAGGATTTTAAAAGCGAAAACGAAGTTCGTTGGTGTCCCGGCTGTGGTGATCATGCGGTATTGAACTCAATTCAGAAAGCAATGGCTACCCTGGGAGTTAAACAGGAGGATTTTGCCGTGATTTCGGGTATTGGATGCTCTTCCAGGTTCCCATATTACATGAGTACCTACGGCTTTCACACTATTCATGGCCGTGCTGCAGCAGTAGCTTCAGGTGTAAAATGTGCAAATCCTAAACTTTGTGTTTGGGAAATTACTGGTGACGGGGATGCCCTGGCAATCGGAGGAAACCATTTCATCCATTGCATTCGCCGGAATATTGATCTCAATATCATCCTGTTCAATAATAAAATTTACGGCCTTACCAAAGGTCAGTATTCGCCTACATCTGACAGAGGTGCGATTACCAAAACTTCTCCTCAGGGGACCATTGAAAGCCCGTTTATTCCGGGGCAATTGATTTTGGGAGCAGGGGGTACTTTCTTTGCCAGGGCTGTTGATAACAACATCAAGCATTCACAGGAGGTTTTTGAAGAGGCAGCAAAGCATCACGGGACTTCCGTTGTTGAGGTTTTACAGAATTGTGTCATCTTTAACGACGGAATTCATGCCGAAATTTCAGATCCTAAAAACCGTGAAGAGCGACAGATCTTTCTTAAGCATGGGGAACCGATGATCTTTGGAAACAATAAGGATAAAGGTCTCATCTTCGACAAAGCGGTTCTGAAAGTTGCTACAATTGGCGAAAACGGCGTTACCCGCGATGATATCCTTATCCATGATGTTACCGAACCTAACGGTTATGTACACCAGCAACTAATTGGAATGAAATTGCCTGATTTTCCTGTAGCAATGGGAGTTATCCGTGCCGTGGTGGCTCCTGTCTATGACCAGTTAATGGAGGAGCAAATTGCAGCGGTACAAAGTAAGGCGAAAATTAAGTCGATCGATGACTTGCTTAGCAGCGGAAATACCTGGGTGGTGGAATAATATATCACAATTTACAATGAAGAGAGGCTTAGGCCTCTTTTCTGCTTTATTCCATTTTTTAATTAACTTTAAAGGGTAAAGATCTGATATATTTATTCCATGGAAAAATTTGAAAATATTTCAATTTCAGCTATTTACAAGCGAAGAAAGAGTGACAGGGACATCTTCCAGGAGCTGATGCCGAACAAGGTCAAAGAGGTGTTGCTTTTTGCCACACTCTATGATTCCTATGCCATCGAACGGGAAGGTCAGTTCTCAGACAAGATCTTTGGGGAATATCTTCAGCTAAATCTCTATGCTGCACCCCGTTTCACCAGTGTAAATGCGGAAGAGGACGTCAGTAGAGTGCTCAATACCAGGCATTTCGACCTGGCAATTATTATGGCTGGTGTCGACAAGGAGATGCCAATAAAAGTTGTGGAAGAGATTTATGCTTCCAAACCACGTATTCCTATCCTGTTGCTGGTGAACAACAACAGTGATGTCCGGTACTTTAAGTTGGCTGCCAACCAAATACCTGCGATTGACCGTGTGTTTGTCTGGAATGGGAATTCAAATGTATTTCTGGCGATGATTAAATATATCGAGGACAAGCGAAACGTTGCCAGGGATACCAGGTTAGGTGGGGTCAGGATTATTTTATTGGTGGAGGACTCGATCAAATATTATTCCCGCTACCTGCCATTACTCTTTACAAGTGTGATGACTCAGACGCAGGCATTGGTTTCGGATGAATCCACGGATGAGCTCCATAAGATATTCAAATACAGGGCACGTCCCAAAGTATTATTGGTTAGTACTTACGAGGATGCGCTGGAGGTTATTTATGAATATAAGGAGAATCTTCTGTGTGTTATTTCTGATGTTAAATTTTCGCGCAACGGAATAAGCGATGAGGATGCAGGTATTGATCTGCTGAAATTCGTAAAACAAAGTTTAAGGTATCCTATCCCGTTATTACTTCAGTCACATGATATTTCGAATGCTGTAAGAGCCAATGAAATTCAGGCAGGATTTATCAACAAGAATTCGGATTCCCTTTCTCATGATATTAATGAGTTTATTAATAGTAACTTAGGATTTGGTGATTTTGTCTTTCGCAATAACAGCGGAGATCCAATAGCCATTGCCCGGAATCTTCATGAATTTGAGCAGCTGGTCTCAGAAGTTCCTGTTGAGTCTTTGGTTTATCATGGAAAGACCAACGATTTTTCAACCTGGCTATTGGCAAGGGGTGAAATCAATATCGCTGAAAGGCTTATTCCTTACAAAACCAGTGATTTCGATGATCCTGCCAAAATCAGGGATATTTGTATGAGCGTTTTTGCCGATGTGCAGGAGAAAAGAAACCGTGGAAGAATTATCAATTTTGATCCTTTACTGGTTAGCGGGAATCGATATATTGTCAGATTGGGGCTTGGCTCACTCGGAGGAAAGGGGAGGGGTCTTGCATTCATGTGCAACCTGATGGAGAACATCGACATGAAAACGCTGATCCCCGGGATAAATATCCGAATGCCGGCAACGGCAGTGATTGGAGCCATTGAATTTGATAATTTCATGGAAGCCAATGATCTTTACAATATTGCTTACCATCAGTCCGACTTCAGGCAAGTCAATAATGCATTTCAGAAGGCTAATCTGAGTGACGCTCTTAAAGAAAAACTGCTGCAATATGTACGACAGGTAAACTGTCCTCTGGCTGTAAGATCCTCGGGACTATTTGAAGATTCGTTGCTTCAGCCTTTTTCGGGAGTTTATGCCACCTACCTGATCCCAAACAACCATCCGGATGAAAATGTGAGGTTTGAGCAATTGCGTACCGCTGTTAAGCTGGTTTATGCCTCAGTATTTAGTGACGATGCACGAAGCTATTTCAATGCGATCAACTATAAAATTGAAGAAGAAAAAATGGCTGTTGTCATTCAACCTGTTGTTGGACAACAGCATAATCAAAAATTTTATATTGATATAAGTGGTGTTGCTCAATCTTATAATTACTATCCGTATGCCTATATGGAGCCCGAAGATGGGTTTGCTGTTATCGCAGTCGGCCTGGGTCAGGCTGTTGTTGGAGGCGAAAAAGCGTTCAGATTTTGTCCCAGGTACCCGGCGTTGAACAATAGTTCAGTGAACGATCAGGTAAGAGATTCCCAGCGGGAATTTTATGCCATTGATTTGAATTATAGTCAGTTTGATCTCACAATGGAAGGTGAGATGGCGGCGATCAAAAAATATAAAATGGTTGAAGCTGAAAAAGATGGTGTCCTGGAACATTGTGCTTCAACCTACAGTATTGAAAATGATCATCTTGTGCCTGGTATTGGTATCCGGGGACCAAGGGTTATTAATTTCTCAAATATCCTTGAATATCAGCATGTTCCTCTTTCAGATACACTGCTTGTCTTAATGAAGCTATTTAAACAGGCAATGGGTGCCCCGGTTGAAATGGAATTTGCACTCGATTTAACCTGTGGGGAAAATGGATGGCCTACATTTTACCTGCTCCAGCTTAAACCTCTCATACGGAGACAGGCCGAGATTGCCATTGACCTTGATACAGCTGATCATTCAAATTTACTGCTTAAGTCTACTAAAGGGATGGGAAATGGGAAACTTTTAGGAATCTCAGACGTTGTTTATGTGGATGTTAAAACTTTTGACAAGACAAAAACCAGAGAAATTGCAGCTGAAATAGCAGATATCAACAAAAACCTGAATAAACAGAATCAAAATTATATTCTTATTGGACCGGGGCGATGGGGAACCAGGGATCAATATACCGGTATTCCGGTGAATTGGGCTCAAATTAATAATGCACGAGTGATTGTTGAACTCGGTTTACCCGATTATCCGCTCGAGGCTTCATTGGGTTCTCATTTCTTTCACAATGTAACTTCAATGAATGTGGGCTATTTCTCGGTTCCCGAAAATAATAGTACCGATTTTATAAAATTTGATATGCTTGAACAACAGGAATTAATCTGGCAGGGTAAATATGTAAAGCATGTCAGATTCAAAAGCCAATTGGAGGTTTTAATGGATGGCAGAAAAAGAACGGCCATTATTCGGATTGTCAAGGGTTAGCTATCAAATGACGCGAAGTAAATTTCATGGCAACTGATCGTAAGACAAAAACAAGGCTGTAGCATTAGTCTTATATTTCCAGAATACATTTAAGTAATTGGAACAATTTTGTCGTAATTATTTCCCCTTTTGACCTTCCCTGGCCCCTGACCGCCCTAGTCCCTTCCAACGGAGGGGATTAAAAGACAGGTGTTGTTCAGAATGCGGGAGATTTAGAGTGATCAAAATGTAGAAAATCAGAATTTTAAATAATATATTATATCTTTCCGATTACTTAAGCGCAGTTTGCAGAAAAGTTTTTTAACTTAATTTTCATTCAATGAAGGCATTAAAAATTATTGTTGGGATTGTCATTTTGGTTTTTTTAATTTATTTCCTGGGTCCGGTTATGCCTGATCCTGTTTTAAATTCAAAACTTCCGGTGGTCAACGAGCCCATTCAGGAATTTGTAGCTCACCTGGAATCCATTGAAAAAATACGTCCTGGTAACGAAGCTAAAATTCTTTGGGCTAACGATTCAGTTAAAGCTAAAACCGAATATGTTCTGCTTTATCTGCATGGTTTTTCGGCAAGCCGGCAGGAAGGCTTTCCGGTCAATGAAGACTTCTCCAAGAGATACAATTGCAATGCCTACCTGGCAAGACTGGCATCGCATGGTTTGGTTACTGAAAATCCACTGATCGATATGTCTCCTGATCGCCTTTATGAATCCGCAAAAATGGCATTGGTCATTGCCAGCCAATTGGGAAAGAAGGTGATTATTATGGGAACTTCAACAGGCGGAACCCTTGGCCTCAAGCTTGCAGCTGATTTTCCGGAAATGGTTGCAGGGTTGATTCTCTATTCGCCGAATGTCAGGATTAAGCAGAAAGCCTCTATTCTATTATCTAAACCCTGGGGCTTGCAGATTGCCCGGTTGAATTTCGGCGGGGATTTTAGGGTAACGTCAGATGACCCATCAGGGGAGATTTGCAAATACTGGTATTGCAAATACCGGGCAGAAGGAACAGTGTTTCTTCAACAGCTGATAGATGTAACCATGGATGATAAAGTTTTTTCAAAAATCAGCTGCCCCTTGTTCCTGGGATATTATTATAAGGATGAAGAGAATCAGGATCAGGTAGTTGATGTGAAAGCAGCTTTGGAAATGTTCAGCAAGGTGAGTACTCCAAAATTGTTAAGAAGAGAACAGCCCTTTCCGGAAGCCGGATCACATGTTATTGCCTGTAATCTAACCTCAAAAAGTTTCAGGGAGGTGGAAATGGCAACCTATGAATTTGCAGAATCAATATTAAAAATGGCACCAAAATAAAAGATTCTTTAGAAAAGGTTTTCCCACGTTAAAGTCAAACTGTTAGCGAACTTTCAAATATTGGGTTTTACTCAACGCTTTTATCTGAAGTGTTGATCAGATTTGGCAACTGAAGGAGTTATCCTAGTTTGATCAACTCCAGTTCAAGTTCTGCTATAGCCATATTGCACTCATTTTCAAATCTTTGAAAATGTTGTGGGTAGGTCTCTTCTCGTGTACCGTTAATTGTTGCAAGTTGGAGTGCCTTTAAATCGTGACCAAGATCTTCCATACCCAAAATCATGACTGAGGATTTTGCTTTATGGGCTTCCCTTCCTAATTCGATATAATTTTTTTCTTCCAGTTGTTTTTTCATATTCCCGATAAATTCAGGAACCTGCTCAATAAAAAGTAGAATTATCTCACGTATTGAATCTTTATCACCTCCTGTGATATTGCGCAGGTAGTCTAAATTGGTATAAGCCATAATAATCTTTGATTTTTTAATGATCAAAATTTAATTCAATAAAGTTACTAATTTTTTAATTAAATCCTGTGATATTTTTCTGCCATTAGTCATTATGAAAATTATAAATTTACACCATAATATAATTAAATATCATAATCCGATGATTAGAACTCCGTTTTACGAGATTCATAAGCAATGTAATGCCAAAATCGTTGAATTTGGCGGATTTGAAATGCCAGTGGAATATACAGGTATTAAAGATGAACATATGACTGTCCGCAATGGTGTAGGGGTTTTTGATGTCTCACACATGGGTGAAATATGGGTTAAAGGTCCAAATGCCTTATCTTTTATTCAAAAGGTAACTTCAAATGATGCCTCCATTCTGCAAACAGGACAGGCACAATATTCCTGTTTCCCGAATGGTAAAGGGGGTATTGTTGACGATTTACTGGTTTACTACTTTGAACCAAATAAATACATGTTAGTGGTTAATGCTTCCAATATTCAAAAAGACTGGGATTGGCTTGAGTCTCAAAATGATTTGGGTGCAGAGTTGGAGAATGCTTCCTCCAAAATCAGCCAATTAGCTGTTCAGGGTCCCAAAGCTTTAAAAGTTTTGCAGAAACTAACCGATACAGATCTTGGATCGATTAAATACTATACCTTTAAAGTTGGCCGTTTTGCTGGTATAGATGATGTAATTATTTCAGCTACAGGATATACCGGAGCTGGTGGTTTTGAACTCTATTTTTATAATGAATCAGCCCGGCAGATCTGGGAGGCCATCTTTGAAGCAGGGAAAGAAGAAGAAATTAAGCCGATAGGCCTTGGCGCACGTGATACACTTAGACTCGAAATGGGATATTGTCTTTATGGTAATGACATTGATGACACCACCTCTCCAATCGAGGCTGGTTTGGGATGGATTACCAAATTTTCGGATGATAAGGAGTTTATTGACAAGGATTTTTTTCTTCGTCAAAAGAGGGAAGGGGTTACACGCAGGTTAAAAGGATTTGAAATGATCGACAGGGGAATCCCTCGTCATGGATATGAAATTGTTGATAAAGAGGGAGTTGTTATTGGTGTAGTAACTTCGGGTACCCAGTCACCTGTACTGGACAAGGGAATTGGAATGGGGTATATTCACAAGGATTTCAGCTATTTGGACACGGAAATATTTATTCTCGTACGAAATAAACGGTTGAAGGCTAAGATTGTAAATATGCCGTTTATCCAGGTCTGAATTGGTGAGAATTTCGATTACCAGCCCGGAAAGTTTTGTGAAAATTGCAGATGGTTGTAATTTGCTCTTAAGTGGTTTTAATTCCATTACAAGGCAATTTTTTTATTTTTTATTTAACTCATTAAAGATTAGCGTCTCACCAGATGGATTTGCCAGTTGCTACCTGCCAGTTGCAGGTAACTTCAAGTGAGAATTGTGAAAAACAAACGAAACTTCCTGAATTTAAAAATTACCTTATTTCATCGAAATCTTGCCCTATTTCTGACAAATGTGTTAATTTTGCAAATAGGAACAGGATGCTTTGATATGCTGTTTCATTTTAGTAATTTTCAGAGAAATGTCATCTAATTTTAATATTTATCACCATTAATTTCCACCAAATGAAAAAGCACAATTTTTACGCAGGTCCATCGATTTTACCTGAATACACGATTCAGAAAACTGCCGAAGCAATCCTGAATTTTGCGGGTACATCCCTTTCTGTACTGGAAATTTCGCATCGTAGTAAAGAGTTTATTGCGGTAATGAACCAGGCCATTTCATTGGTAAAGGAGTTACTTGAAGTGCCTGAGGGTTATGAAGTCCTGTTTCTTCAAGGAGGAGCAAGTACTCAGTTTTATATGGTCCCCTTTAACCTGCTCAAAACAAAGGCAGGCTATTATAATACGGGCGTCTGGGCCTCAAAAGCTTTGAAAGAAGCTAAGTTTTTCGGTGAAGTTGTTGAGGTAGCCTCTTCGAAAGATAAAAATTACAATTATATTCCTAAAAATGTTGTGATTCCTTCTGACATTGACTATTTGCATATTACCACAAATAATACCATTTTTGGAACGCAGATTTACAAAGATATCGATGCCCCTGTTCCATTAGTTGCCGATATGTCTTCTGACATCTTTAGCCGCCCGATTGATGTTTCCAAATACGACCTTATTTATGCCGGTGCACAAAAAAACCTTGCTCCTGCCGGTGTAACATTGGTTATTGTGAAGAAAGATGCACTGGGAAAGGCAGGACGTCCTATTCCTACCATGATCAATTACCTGACACATATTGAAGGGGAATCAATGTTTAATACCCCACCTTGCCTTCCTGTCTTTTCGGCCCTTCAGACCTTGACCTGGTTAAAGGATAACGGTGGGATTAAAGCGATGGAAATTAAGAATCTTGCCAAGGCAAAATTATTGTACGACGAGATTGACCGCAATAAAATGTTTGTTTGCCCTGTTCCTGATCCGGAAGATCGTTCACGAATGAATGTGACCTTTGTTATGGCTCCGGGTTATGAGGAACTCGAAAAACCTTTCCTGGCTAAAGCAAAGGAATTGAATATTTTAGGAATAGAAGGTCACCGGAGTGTAGGTGGATTCAGGGCTTCAATTTACAATGCTATGCCTATAGAAAGTGTGGCTGTGCTGGTAGCTGCGATGAAGGAATTTGAATCACAAAACTAAATTATGGCAGTATTAAAACCTTTTAAAGGACTGAGACCACCGGTCGATCTGGCCTCAAAAGTGGCATCACGTCCTTATGACGTACTGAATTCGGAAGAAGCCCGCATTGAGGCAACCGGAAACCCGTATACTTTATTGCATATTATCAAGCCGGAGATCGATTTTCCATCCGGGACCGACGAACATGATGCGGCTGTTTATCAAAAAGCAGCTCAAAATCTCGATTTGTGGCGAAAACAAAATTGGCTGGTTAAGGATGACCGTGATCTGCTTTATATTTATGCACAGACTATGGACGGAAGAACTCAATATGGAATTGTAGGTTGTGCTTCGGTTGACGATTACCTTAATGGTGTGATCCGGAAGCATGAACTCACCCGCAGCGACAAAGAGGAAGATCGGATGAAACACGTCCGGATTACCAATGCCAATATGGAACCGGTGTTTTTTGCATATCCTGCAGTCAAAGAGTTAGATACAATAGTGAAAAATATTGTATCATCACAGTCACCGGTTTATGATTTTGTAGCTGAAGATGGATTTGGACACCATTTTTGGGTCGTTGATAATCCTCAGACTATTGATGATATTGTTCGGCTATTTGCTCAGATTCCTGCTACTTATGTGGCGGACGGGCATCACAGAACTGCAGCCGCAGCCCTGGTTGGGAAAGAAAAACGGGCCAATAATCCAAATCATACAGGGGATGAAGAATATAACTATTTCCTTGCTGTCCATTTCCCGGATAATCAGTTAAACATTATTGATTACAACAGGACAGTAAAAGATCTGAATGGTCTTTCGCCCAATGAGTTGGTGCAAAAAATTGGCCAGGATTTCGACGTTCTGAAAACGGGCAGCCAGATTTACAAACCGGATCAATTGCATACCTTTAGTATGTATCTGGAAGGGGAGTGGTATCAGCTGGAGACTAAGCCAGGTCGTTACAATGACAATGATCCGATCGGTGTCTTGGATGTTACGATACTTTCAAATCTTATTTTGAATAAAATTTTGGGAATTAAAGATTTAAGAACCGATAAACGGATCGATTTTGTCGGCGGTATTCGTGGACTGGGAGAATTAAAAGCCCGGGTTGATTCAGGAGATATGAAAGTAGCATTCGCGCTCTACCCCGTATCGATGAAGCAGCTGATTGACATTGCCGATTCCGGGAATATTATGCCGCCAAAAACAACCTGGTTTGAGCCTAAACTCAGATCTGGCCTGGTTGTTCATGAATTGGAATAACTAAATATCAACTATTCCATAAATCTTTTGAATAGTGATAGCTTCTCTCCAAGTGAAACTATCACTATTTTATTTTTACCGGGAGTTAAGCTGTTACCGTCACATTTCACAATCTTTTTCTGAATTGTCTGTAAATCAGCTACAACTTCGGGTGTTGAAGAATACCAGTTTCAACTGATTTCTTTCCCCTTTTTTTATTAATCTGAAAGAGGTAGGTAAGCTTAACCTGGATTCCGTTGCTTTGGGATATTGAATAAGTATATTTATTCGGATCAAACAGATTAGGCAGACTATAAAACCCACGCCCTTCCAGAGCAATGGCACCCCCTCTTTTTAAGTGATATTCCATCCCCAGACCAACGGTGAAAAGCAAATCAATTTTACTGCTGGTTGGTTGTCCGAATAATTCATTGTATTTAGCATTGTCAGGCTGACTTACGGACGGATCTTTAAATTTCTCTTTTTCTGAAATCTCATAGGCAAATTCGGGGCCTAAATTGAGAATAAATCTCATGGCTTTTTTCCCGATATTGATATGAGTCATTATGGGTACACTTACATAGTTGATGCGACGGGAATAACCCACAGAATCCATTTTCCACCCTTTCTGGGTATAATTCAACTCTACCTGAAATCCAATATGTGGCTCGGAGATCAGTCTGAACATCAATCCGGCCGAATTTCCCTGCAGGTATGATTCTGAAATGTTGGGGTAAAACCTCACTTTTGAAAAAGTCATCCCCCCTGATGCCCCCATATATAACTCAGTTTTAAAATCAGTCGGTTGTCCAAAAGCAGCAACTGAGCATACAGTGATCAGCAATAAAGTAAGGTATTTCTTCATGCAATTGATTAAAGTTCAATCCAAATTTCTCAGGGTGTAAAGATAAAAAAAATAGCATGGATGACTAAACAGAATAATGCATCTGCTTAACAAATTTCAAATGCAAGTTTATAGGTGTAATTAGCCCCTTTTGTTATACATTTGGGTGAAAATTCACCCTAATGACAATTGCAGATAATCTAAATAAAATTCGTGCCTCCTTGCCAACAGGTGTTCAGCTTGTTGCGGTTTCGAAAACGAAAAGCAACGAGGAGATTATGGAAGCTTACCGGGCCGGTCAACGGATCTTTGGAGAGAATAAAGTTCAGGAACTCGTGAGGAAATGGGAATCTTTGCCTAAAGATATTGAATGGCATTTTATTGGCCATTTGCAATCGAATAAAGTAAAGGCAATTGCTCCGTTTATTTCGATGATCCATGCGGTGGATAGTTTGAAGATTCTTAAAACCATAAATGAGGAGGCCCAACACGCCGGAAGAATAATCCCTTGCCTGCTTCAGTTTCATATTGCCAGCGAAGAGAGCAAATTTGGCTTTTTGCCGGATGAGGCAGAGGAACTCTTCTTCATGACCCATCTATCTGAATTATTGAATGTTGCGATATCAGGCGTTATGGGGATGGCCACTAATACAGAGGATGTGTCAGAGATCAATCGGGAATTTTCAACCCTTTACGGCTTATTTCACCAGTTAAAAACCGGTTTTTTTCAGGGAAATGATCACTTTCGCGAAATATCTATGGGGATGTCGCATGATTATCTGCCCGCCATCGAAAATGGAAGTACAATGGTCCGGATCGGCAGTACAATTTTTGGAGAACGGTGCATTGCCGGCAAATAAATGATGAATTCTACCCCTAAAGCAAAACAATTGAAAATCTTTTATATTCTTCCTGTTTTTTTTCTTTTTATCAATTTGGTACAGGGTGCTGATTCGTTTACCATTAAGATAAATAGTCCATTAAAAGTTGATTATTGTAACCAGGCAGTTCCGGTGGCAAAAGATCTTTTGATTCAGACAACCATTCCAATAACCGGGATGAAAGTTTCCTTTAGTCAGGGATATGTCTATAATGAAGATGTATTGGAACTTACTAGTACTTCAGGTAATATAGTGGGAACATGGTCTAATTCACAAGGCTATTTATTATTACAACCTATTGCAAACACTTCACCATCAACAGATGAATACGTTTTGGCGCTGGAATCTGTTCAATATAAAAATAATAAAACTGTTCCTACAATTGGTGTGCGGGAGATCACTATGACTCTTATGGATGCAGATTATCTCCCTTTAACACAACATTTTTACAAATATATCGCCCAAAATGGTATTACCTGGTTAGCAGCAAAAGCTGCTGCCGAAGCAAGCAATTATTTTGGCCTTCAAGGTTATTTAGCTACAATAACCAGTGCGGAGGAAAACCTTTTTATTAGCCTTAAAACACTGGGGACTGGATGGATAGGGGCATCCGATGCCGCAGTGGAAGGTGAATGGAGGTGGGTAACAGGTCCTGAGGGGAAGAACGGTGGTCTTCTTTTTTGGAAAGGATCTGGCTATATGGCTAAAATTTATCCCTTGGTATATGGCCCTGTTAAAGATGCTTCCGGTGTCAGTGCTTATCAGAACTGGAATTATTGGACTAAAGCCTATACTTCTCCTGCAGATTCATTGATATGGGAACCTAATAATTCAGGTGGAACGAGGACAATCCATGGTGAAGATTACGCTCATATACTTAACTCTGTAGGAAGTAATGATGGTTCACGTTACTGGAACGATCTTTCAAACACGGGATCCACTGATCCAACATCTGATTATTATCCGAGGGGCTATTTAGTTGAATATGGTGGGATGCCAAATGAGCCTTCCGTAAATCTTTCTGCAACAGTTAATTTACAGGTGAATACCATATCTTTTAATACCAAAGCTATTGCACCCATCTGCGCAGGAGAGAGTGTAACTTTAAACCAACCTCGCGATAATGGAACTATTCCTGTAACTTATAGCTGGACTCCTGCTGCAACGCTTTCAGATGCCTCGGCTGCTAATCCCGTTGCAACGCCGCTAATCACAACTAAATATACAGTTTCTACAAATCGCAACGGTAGCTGTTCCACAAATCTTGATTTTAACGTTACTGTGAACCCAAAACCGATCATTGATTTATCCGTAGATTCAAAAACATGTTATGGTTATAATCTTGAAGTTTTGGATAAAGGGGATGTTAATGCTGCCAGCTCAAAGTTTACCTGGACATTTGGAGGGAACACGATAATTTCCGGGCTTGGTATAAACAGTACAACAATACCGCTTGGTGTGGACCAGTCGAACCGTGATCTTACACTACAAGTCGTTGATCAGAATTATTGTCAAAACCAGACGACAGTTAGTAATATCCTTGTAAAACCCGCGTTAAACCCCTTTACAGTTAATTACCCAGTCCTTTGTTTACCTGATTTGTTTGAATTTTCAGTAACTCCTGATCCAACTGTTATCACCTATAATTGGAACTTCGGTGACGGAACTTCGGAATCCGGACCTAATCCTAATGCTACTCATAAATATCCGAAGTCCAATAAATATGATATTCAACTCACTGTAACCAATAAAGATAACTGCACCAACACAGTATTAATCAAAGATATGGTCTTTGCCGCACCTGTCCCTGTCGCAGCATTTAGTTTGAGTGATTCGATTATTTACACCAATAAACCAAATGTGAACTTCCTGGATGCAAGTTCTTTGGCAACCCAATGGGATTGGGATTTTGGTGATGGAACATTGGGATCGGGGAAAAATCCTCCTGAGCATAATTATAAAGGTACCGGTCGTCGTACTGTTTCGCTGAAAGTAACCAGTGAATTTAACTGTACGGATACGGTGTCCCATCACCTGTTAATTGCCTTTGACCGGATTTTTCCACCCAATGGTTTTTCGCCCAATGCACCCAATGCGATAGATCGGGTTTTTCTGCTTAATTCGGAAGGGGTTAAGCCGGCAGGATATCATTTTATTGTCCTGAGCCGGTGGGACGATATTGTTTTTGAAGCGAAAGATGAGATAAAGGGATGGGACGGGCATATGAAGGATGGATCCTTTGCACCGGCAGGCACTTACCTGTGGGTACTGAATTACTTTGATTTTTTGGATCAAAAACACCGGCAGACAGGTTCTGTGACGGTGGTTTATTGATGCCAATCATACAAATATAGAGACGCACGGTCATGTCGAGACGTACATCTGTGCGTCTCTGCTACATTTGGGGAATCTCCATCGTCCTGTAGAAACGGCTTCTGTGGGCTTCTCCAAAATAGAAAATCATGGAAATCTCATGCGAACCATAGCTGTAAACCGAAATATTGGACAAGGAATAATCAAAACTGTATCCAAGCTGGAATTTCTCTGTCTGATAACCAACCATAGCGACAATAGAATTTGGCCTGATTGACAGATTGTTGCGATACCATAATCCGAAAGTCAGCCAATCCTCTTTCATATAAAGGCCTGCATTGATCTGCCTGAATGACCCCTGCTGCTGGTAAACAAGATTTGGGGATAACGTGAACTCACGGGATAACAGGCCGTGATGAAAATCGTGTCCCTTAGCGCCTGCGTGAAGGGTCATTTTCAAAGGAAGTCTGCCCAACTGATCGCCGGTAATTACCGATTGATCCGGTTGTGTTAGGTGGTGAAGGGCTAATCCAAAGTAAACGTCATCCATCTGCCCGACCACGCCAAATGAGAAATCCGGCATAAGCTTTTGTCCATTCTCAGCCATCAGGGGATAATTTCCCGTGACCGTTCCGGTACCCTGATCGATCATTCCGGGAAATATCAGTCCTGAAATATTGAATTGCTTGTAAATGAACCCGGTCTGCAGAGCCAGGGAGAAAAACAGCCGGTCATTGACATTAAAATGCTCTGCATAGACGAATGAAGCGTATAAACTGCTGATAACTCCATTTAATTGAACATCATACATCATTTGAAAACCAATACCACCTCGGGTACTGGTAACGAACTTATCGTATGCTAAATTATAGGTTACATAGGTATTCCCCTGTTTCGGATATTGGTTCCGGTAATTTAAAGCGACCCTAGGCAAGGCATTGGTACCTGTAAAAGCCGGATTCAGATAGAGGGGATTGGCATAAAATTGTGAAAATTCAGGATCCTGCCCTTTCAATTGAAGAGCAGTACTCATTAAGATAATCAGAGTAAATAATAAAATACTTTTAAAAGCGGAATTTGGACTATTGGTCATCCCATTTGGTGGGAAAGAATTGTTCATGGTTGCTTGGCCTGCATTTTTACTCGTATGTTTAATCCAAAAACTCCTGCTCTTCAGGAATCTCCCTTATAATTGTTAATAGCCCCTTCAATAAATAGGCCTTTTCTTCATTGGTATTCAAAAGTGATTTTTCTATCTTGATGATTTCCTGATTAATCACTTCATCAGGGATATTGCCATACATATTTTCAATTACAGTAAAGGCTTCAAATGCAGTTAAAAAGGATTCATGGATGACCAGCTCAATGAAAACGGAAAGATATTCAGTGTAATTGAGGCCATTCTGCCAGCAACATGCAACAAGTTCTTTCTGTTCTTCCTTGTATTTTTCATTGGTAATCGCACTGATAAGCAATGTTACGCTCTTTTCATTCTTGAGCTCTGAAAAAAGATTTAAAATGCTTTTTTTGATTTCGGGGAAAGAAGTATCATGGAGTAAATCCAGGAGTCCTTCCATAATCAACAGATTGCCAGATTCCCTGATTTTTTCAATTGTTTCCAATACAAACTCCTGATCGGTTGATTGTAGGTGGGAAAGGATTTCCTTAGATTTTATATCAATGCTCATACGTACAATATGGTTTTTAGCGCCCCGCTACTCTTAATAGGATTCAACTTTATCAGAAATAAATTAATTTGTCAGTTTCCAGGGCGCTTATTTTTGGATAGGTACAAAGGTAAATTTTTTCTGCATAATTACAGGAGGAATCGGCCATGGCTGTTGATTAAAAATAATATTATTCAGCCATTAATTAGTCAAGACAGGTAATCGATTCCGAATTGGAGCGGATATATCCTTGTGATAAAATAAACTATATTTGACCTCTTATTTTTTTAATTCAGACGAATGGAGACAAACAGAAAACTTTTGCGATCACTGGGTTTGGGATATGTTATTGTGGTTGTAGTGGGTAATATTATCGGATCCGGTGTTTACAAAAAGATTGCCCCAATGGCTGCAGAACTTCATTCGTCAGGCTGGGTTTTGATTGCCTGGATCGTGGGTGGTTTGATAACCTTATTTGGAGCCCTTAGTAATGCTGAGGTGGCCGGACTACTGGCAGATACCGGAGGTGATTTTGCCTATTATAAAAAGGTTTATAACCGTTTCTTTGCCTTTATTTATGGATGGTCGTTGTTTTCGGTTATTCAGACAGCTGCGATCTCTTCACTGGCCTATGTTTTTGCTCAATCACTCAACAGTTTGCTTAATTTGCGGAATTACTCCCTTCGATGGGTCAGTTTTCAATAGGCGGGATTTTCTATCCTTTCGAAGGTTTTACCGTGAAACTGACGGCCATTCTGTTAATTATCTTCCTAACCCTTATAAATATAAAAGGGATATTGACCGGAGCAGGGGTGAGTAAATTGGTGCTATTCCTGGTTTTTTCCGGATTATTTTTAATTGTGGCTTTCGGATTGGGAAGTCACCAGTCACATCCTTTTCAAAGTTTCGATTTTGGTCCTGTCTCCCAGGCTCCTGTAACTATCTCAACATTTTTTACAGCTATGCTCGCCTCATTTTGGGCTTATCAGGGATGGGCTTCTGTGGGATTTATCGGTGGTGAAGTCAAGGAGGCGAAACGAAATATTCCTAAAGGTATTGTAATCGGTGTTTTTATGGTCATTGCCGTTTATTTACTGGTCAATGTTACCTATCTTTCCCTGCTATCAATTCCTCAGCTGGAGCAAATTTACAAGTCGGGAAACCAAATTGCTGCTGTGGAGGCAGTGAGATCTTTTTGGGGAGATAACGGTGCGTTATTTATCTCATTTCTGATCCTTATTACAACTCTGGGTTGTACTAATGCAACAATTCTAGCCAGTGCCAGACCCTATTATGCCATGGCAAAGGAGAACTTGTTCTTTAAAAGCGCAGGATCTTTAAATAAGGCCAATACGCCTGCCAACTCTTTGATCTGGCAGGGGGTATGGGCCTCTGTTCTGGTGTTATCCGGAACCTTTGATCAGCTGACAGATATGATTATATTCGCTGTATTTATATTTTATGGTGCTACTTCACTGGCCGTTTTTATTTTACGGCGAAGAATGCCTGATGCACCAAGGCCATATAAGGTTTGGGGCTATCCGATAGTTCCTGCAGTTTTTATTGTTTTTTGTATGGTATTGGTTTTTAATACCATTTTCACCAGGCCCAGGGAAGCAGTATTGGGACTTACCCTTATTTTTTCAGGATTGCCCGTTTATTGGTATCTGCACCGGAAATAACAGAAATAATATCTGGCAAGGAACGATACATTGCCAAAGATACTCGTCTTAAACAATTCAGGTAAGCCTTAATTTGGGTTCTTTTGCAAAAGTGTTACTTTTTTGACGATTTTAACAATCACTTCACATGCTTTGGCCATAGAGGTGGTGGGAACGTATTCATATTTCCCGTGAAAATTATGACCCCCTGCAAAAATATTCGGACAGGGAAGACCCATATAGGAGAGCCGGGAGCCATCAGTACCTCCCCGGATAGGCACAATCTTTGGCTGGACCCCCGATTCAATCATCGCTTCTTCAGCTAAATCGACAATATATTTTACAGGCTCAATTTTTTCGCGCATATTGAAATACTGATCTTTAAGTGTCAGTTCAGCTGTACCATCTCCAAACTCACGATTGACCATGCTTACCACTTTTTGTAAAAGCTGTTTGCGTTCCTCAATACCAATAAGGGTAAAATCACGCAGGATAAATTCGATTTCAGCGTGCTCGACCGTTCCCTGCATTCCAGTAACGTGATAGAATCCCTGATATCCATCGGTATGTTCCGGAACTTCAAATGCAGGAAGCATGGCCATTAACTGATTGGCGATCCTTATGGCATTTTTCATTTTTCCTTTGGCATATCCGGGATGAACACTGGAACCTTGAATGAGAATCCTGGCACCCGCTGCGTTGAAATTCTCAAATTCCAATTCGCCCAATTCACCCCCGTCAATGGTGTAGGCAAATTCAGCACCAAATTTAGCTAAATCAAAGTGGTCTGCCCCTTCGCCAATCTCCTCATCCGGAGTGAACGCAATCTTAACTTTCCCATGTTGTATCTCCGGATGTTGGACCAAATATTCCATAGCAGTAACAATTTCTGATATGCCGGCTTTGTCATCAGCTCCCAGGAGAGTATTTCCACTGGTCACAATTAATTGCTGACCAATGTAATGGCTCAGTTCCGGGAATATAGAAGGAGAGAGTATAATATTTTTCTCCTGATTAAGCACGATATCCTTGCCGTCATAGTTTGTGATGATTTGGGGTGAAACACCCTCCGCGGTGAAATCAGGACTTGTATCCATGTGTGCTACAAAACCCACAACAGGAGCTGTTCCGGTGCAGTTGGCAGGAAGCGTTGCGTAGACATAACCCCACAAATCCACTTCAACATCATCCAGTCCGATAACTCTTAATTCGTCGGCAAGCACCCTGGCAAAAACCCGTTGTCCTTCGGAACTTGGCGTTTTACCACTCACCGAATCGGAGCAGGTATTATATTTGACATACCGGATAAAACGTTCAGTAACCATCTTTTCCATGGATATTTATTGTGAATTAAATATTTATGTATTTTGAAACTGTTTAAAAATTATAATTTACCTCTTTTGCCCGTAGGGCATAAATCTCTATAGAATAACAAACCAATGAATAATTTTGGTCCGTTAGAACATTAACAGGAAATAGATTAATTCCCTTCGGGAAATTTGTTTTCAGAATTATACTTTCTATTAATATTTATCTCCCGCGGAAAAATTCAAATAGATTATTAATTAAATTGCTTATAATTAAGTATTTAGTAAGCAAGGGCAAATATTACCCGTTGTTTTGAAGGTTTCCCGGTGACCATACATTTTCCTTCCTCTTCCACACTATCAAATGGAATACAGCGCAACGTAGCTTTTGTCTCCTCTTTAATTCTAAGTTCTGTCTCTGTGGTGCCATCCCAGTGAGCAAGAAAGAATCCCCCTTTTGTAACCAGTAATTCCTTGAATTGATCGTAGGAATCTACTTTGGTCATATTTTCAGCTCTGAATTGAAAGGCCTTATTGTAAATATTTTCCTGGATAGAGTCAAGAAGATCTGCTACAATCTGATCGATATTCCCGAGTTGTTCAACCGATTTTTCCAAGGTATCGCGGCGGGCCACTTCAACCGAACCATTTTCAAGGTCGCGTGGACCAATTGCCAGTCGAACAGGAACCCCTTTAAGTTCATATTCTGCAAATTTCCATCCCGGGCGCTGTGAATCCCGGTTATCGTACTTAACACTGATGCCACGGGCTCGCAATTTGACCATGATCTCCTCAACTTTGACTGAAATTTCAGCCAATTGTTCCATATTTTTGTAAATAGGGACGATAACCACCTGGAAGGGGGCAAGTTTTGGAGGAAGTACCAGTCCATTATTATCGGAGTGGGCCATGATCAGCGCACCAATCAATCGTGTTGAAACACCCCATGAGGAGGCCCAAACATAGTCAAGTTTTCCATCCCGGTTGGCAAACTGAACATCGAATGCTTTTGCGAAATTCTGTCCTAAAAAGTGTGATGTCCCCGATTGTAAGGCCTTCCCGTCCTGCATTAATGCCTCGATTGTATAAGTCTCAAGTGCTCCTGCAAACCGTTCGTTCGCCGATTTGGCCCCTTTGATGACCGGAATAGCCATGAAATCTTCAGCGAAACTGGCATAGACGTTAATCATTTGGGTGGTTTCGGCAAGAGCTTCTTCACTCGTTTCGTGAGCGGTATGCCCCTCCTGCCATAAAAATTCTGTTGTACGGAGAAACATCCGGGTACGCATTTCCCACCGTACCACATTTGCCCACTGATTACAGAGGATTGGCAAATCGCGATAGGACTGTATCCAGTTTTTATAGGTGCTCCATATAATTGTCTCTGAAGTTGGGCGAATAATCAACTCTTCTTCAAGCTTTGCTTCAGGATCGACTACAACACCTTTCCCGTCGGGATCGTTTTTTAGCCGGTAATGGGTAACTACTGCACACTCTTTTGCGAAGCCATCGACATGGGCAGCCTCTTTTGAAAAGAAAGATTTCGGGATAAAGAGAGGGAAGTATGCATTCACATGCCCGGTGTCCTTGAACATTTTATCGAGCTGGGCCTGCATTTTTTCCCATATTGCATAGCCATAAGGTTTGATCACCATACAGCCCCGAACAGCAGAATTTTCAGCCAGATCAGCTTTTGTTACTAAATCATTGTACCATTGGGAATAATTTTCTTCCTTTGTTGTGAGAACTTTAGCCATTACTTACTTTTTGGTATAATATTTGCTTTTAAATTGAAAATTTCAAGTCACAAATTAACGAAAAGTTCAGGAATTTATTAATATAAAGGAGAACAAATCATGAAAACAGATGTCAGACTGCTTGCAGTCATCGCACTTCTTGTAAGTGCATGTACAACAGGATCGATGGTTACATCAAGAAGTTATAGTGACGATGCCTATTATTCCCCGGGAGACCATCCTCCTGTAGTCGCCAACACTATACCTTCAAACCAGAAACCCGAAAGGCGCCCAACTACACTATCCGGTTTACAACAGGATGATGCTGCAAAAATCGTGGATAACTATCTTTCGGATAAAAAAGAGGGTAATTCCAATAATTATGCGTTGAATAACACCCCAGTTCTTTCCGATACAACTTATGAAGCTGATGAGGAAGCCAAGAACCTGATCAATAATTATGATGAACCTGAAGATGTTGATTATACTACCCGCATCCGGACTTTTTATGATCCTTATGCCTATGATCCTTATTGGGATTCCTTCTATTATCCGGGCTTTGGATTTGGCTGGGGCCTGGGCTTTGGCGGCTTCTATGGTGGTTATGGTTTTGGCTATGGTGGATTTTATGGTGGTTTTTATAATCCATTTTTTGGCTGGGGTATGTACAATCCATTCTGGGGCGGATATTATGGCGGATACTATGGTATGGGCCATGGTTATGGTGGCGGTTTTGGCCGTGGTTTTTATAACGGAAGGCAGAACTATGCAGGAAGAATGGGTTCTAATTCTATAGGCCTTAATAGTGCTAGAATTGGATTAAACTCATCTGCTTCTGGAATAAAATCAACAGGACGCACAGTTTCTGGTGCATCCGCTAATGGAGTCACCAAAAGCGCTTCTGTCAATTCTACTCGTCAGGCGGGGACACGTTATACAGCAGGTCAGAATGTAACTAAAAGTGCCGGTTTAAATGCAACCAATTTGCGCAGAACCACTGTTAGAAACTCAGTGACCAGCCGCGCCCAAGGGTATACTCCGACCTATTCAAGGCCAAGAACAAATATTCAGTCAACCTATAACAGCGGTACAGCACGTCAGTATTCAAGGCCACAGAGCTCCGCATCAACCAGATCATCTTTGAGTAGTTCCTATCAGAGAGGATCAAGTCGTTCAGGGGCAGTGTCCGGGTCTGCTTTGAAAAGTGGGTCTGTAAGAAGTAGTAGTTCTTCATCCCATTCTTATTCTGCCCCTGCAAGGAGCAGTAGCGGCAGTAGTGGCGGAGGAAGGTCTTTCTCCGGTGGCGGCGGAGGTGGCGGTGGCCGAAGACGTTAATCGTTAACCGAAAGTAATGCAATTCAGGATCCGCTCTTGAACTATCCAATAAAGCATAACAAATGAGTATCATAAGTGGGAGTTTTATTTGAATAATCGAAGAAGTAAATTATTGACTTTGTTGTATTCGGATAAAACTCCTTTTATAAAATCAAAAATCATTGATTATGAAAAAATTAGTACTTACCCTATTTGCAACAATAGGATTAATTACCCTCTCTTTCAGTCAGTATGTTGACCAGGCCTTAATCTTTTCACAACAGAATTTTGGTTCAACAGCCCGTTCCCAATCAATGGGAGGTGCCTTCGGTGCTATTGGGGGAGATTTCTCTTCCCTGAGCATAAATCCTGCCGGAATTGGCGTCTATCTTAAACCTGAGATTTCTGCAACTTTCGATATTATTGGTGTGAATAGTGTCAAATCAACCTATCAGGGACAATCAACTGATGATCGGAACAATAATTTCAGCATGAGAAATCTGGGATATGTATTCACCACTCCAGTTCAGGGCGGAAATTCCGGTTTAGTGTCCTTTAATTTTGGAATCGGATTCAATAAGCTCAATAACTATAATCAAACGAGCTCAGTCAGTAGTGTGAACTCAGCGACCTCCAGAATGGATGCTTTTGCCCAAAATACCAACGGAATCACAACTACCGAACTTTATAGCGAAAACAATCCCTTTCAAAGTCAAAACGTACCATGGGAGAGTGAAATGGCCTGGCAAAATTATCTGATCAATGTATCTAATCCGGACCAAAATGGGGTAGGAAATGCCTATCAATCGATTTTGTTCCAAAATGAGCTTGTTAATCAAAGCCTTACTGTAAATAAGCAAGGATATCTTAATGAATATGTTTTTTCATTCGGTGCCAATTTTAATCATAAGTTATACCTGGGTGCAACNCTGGGGATACAGGACCTTTATTATAGTCAATCATCCACCTATTCCGAGAATGGCGGATTTGGTCGGTTTGATTATTACAACTATGCCAGTACCAGGGGGACCGGTTATAACCTCAAGTTGGGAGTCATTTACAAACCTACCTCTGCATTAAGACTTGGACTGGCAATTCATACCCCCACCTTATTTGATCTGAAGGAGAATTATAATTCTTCCATGACTTCTGACCTGCAAAATGTGAGTACAATTGCCAATGGAGCACATTCTTCAGATTCGCCTTTTGGAAATTTTGGATATAAAATGGATACTCCTACCCGGGCTATAGCCAGTATAGCCTACCAATTCGGTAAAAAAGGTATGTTATCTTTTGATTACGAATATGTGGATTATTCTAAAATGCAATATCACGAAGGAAATGATGGCTATAATTTTTCGGTCGAAAATTCAATTATCAGTTCTGTCTACCGTTCAGTAAATAATATCCGATTTGGAGGAGAATACAAACCGATCAATGCTGTGAGCCTAAGGGCTGGTTATGAATTATTCGGAAATCCTTACAGTTCATCAGTGGTTACACCTGATCCAAATAATGCGGGTCAATATTTAACTATAGCTCAGCCCAACACCAATTTTAGTTATAGAACCGTCAATTTGGGAGTCGGGTACCGGATTAATAACGTTTTGTTTGATCTTACCTATAGCCAGGGAAGCAGAACTGACTATGGCTATACCTATCAGGGAAGTGACAGCAATACGGCTACCTATTTTACCGGTTCCAAAAGCGATCCGGTAAAGTATCAAAATACCAACAGCCGACTAATTTTCACCCTGGCATTCAAACTTTAAAAAATTAATTTTTTTCCATAGTCCGGGTCCGACTTTAAGTCGGGCTCGGACTAACTTCAGTTCGGACCCGGACTTTATAAATGGACTTTACAGGATCATTCCTGCACCAACCACATTATTAGTCCCTTCATCGATCAAGATCAGGCTTCCGGTATCCCGATTCTTTTTGTACGGATCGAAAAACAANGGTTTGGTGGTTTTAATAGTGATTCGGGCAATTTGGTTTAACCCGACACTCAGATCATCGTGAATCTCCNCGGTCGTATTGATATTTACTTTGTACTTAACCTCTGTTACGATGCAGCGCAATTCATTTGAATTATGCTTCAACTGGTATTTCCCTCTGACGACCAGAGGTTTTTCATTGAGCCAGCAAACCATTAAATCAATCTCTTGTGATTGCTGCGGTTGATTGTCTGCATCAACGATCATCGATCCACGGCTGACATCAATCTCATCTGTTAGTCTGATCGTCACTGATTGTGGGGGAAAGGCGTAGTCAAGACTCACACCGGCAAAATCGATCGCTTCAATGGTTGTCTTTAACCCGCCTGGTAATATGGCGACTTCCTGACCTACCCTGAAAATTCCGCTGGCTACCCTTCCTGCATAACCGCGGTAATCATGATATTCATCGGTAATGGGACGAATAACATACTGAACCGGGAATCGGGGATCTTTTAGGTTCCAATCCTGACCTACCGGCAGTGCTTCAAGCAATCCTAAAAATGTATCACCTTTATACCAGGACATATTATTGGAAGGATCTACCACATTATCTCCAAGTTTGGCACTAATGGGTAAAAAGTGAATATCCTGATTGTCCAGTCTGCTGGCAACATCGATAAAATCTTCCTTAATCCGTTCAAAAACCTCTTCACTAAAATCAACCAGATCCATTTTATTCACGCATACCAAAATGTGTGGAATATTTAATAAAGCTGCAATATAAGCATGTCGCCGGGTCTGTTCGATTACGCCATTTCGGGCATCAACGAGGATCACAGCAGCATTGGCCGTAGAAGCGCCGGTCACCATATTTCGGGTATATTGGATATGGCCTGGGGTGTCAGCTATGATAAATTTGCGTTTGGGAGTTGCAAAATAGCGGTAGGCAACATCGATAGTAATTCCCTGTTCCCGCTCAGCCCGCAGTCCGTCTGTAAGCAATGCCAGGTTTACTTCTTCGCCTCCCCGACTGATACTTGCTTGTTCGAGCGCCTCCATCTGATCCTCAAAAATAGCTTTGCTATCGTATAACAGCCTGCCAATTAGCGTACTTTTGCCGTCATCAACACTTCCTGCCGTCGTAAACCGCAATAATTCCATATCGAGATATCCGTGTTCTTTTCCAGACATAATTTGAATTGTAAAATTAAAAATAACCTTCCCTCTTGCGATCTTCCATGGCGGCCTCGGAACGCTTGTCATCAGCCCGGCTGCCACGTTCTGTTACACGGCTTGCGGCCACTTCCTGAATGATATCTTCAAGGGAATTTGCCTCGGAAAGGGTGACTCCGGTACAGGTAATATCACCGATTGTCCGGCAGCGTACTTTCTTCTTCTCCACTTTTTCATTGGGTTTTAATTGCATAAACGGAGCACTTGCCATCCATGACCCGTCGCGACAAAAAACATCACGCTCGTGGGTGAAGTATAAACTGGGCATTTCGATGTTTTCCATCAGAATGTATTGCCACACATCCATCTCTGTCCAATTGCTGATAGGAAAGACCCGAAAATGTTCTCCCATATGTTTGGCTCCGCAAAACAGATTCCAAAGTTCCGGACGTTGATTTTTGGGATCCCACTGTCCAAACTCGTCACGATGTGAGAAAAAGCGCTCCTTAGCCCTGGCTTTCTCCTCATCGCGCCGTCCTCCACCCATGGCGCAGTCAAATTTCATCTCCTCAATAGCATCCAAAAGAGTAACCGTCTGAAGGACATTACGACTTGCATTCAAACCTTTCTCTTCTATAGCCCGGCCATTGTTTATGGAATCCTGAACGTATTTGACAATCAGTCGGGTGCCGAATTTTTCCGCCAGATTATCCCTGTATTTGATGGTCTCCTCAAAGTTGTGACCTGTATCAATATGCATTAAAGGGAAAGGGACTTTTAACGGATGAAACGCTTTCCAGGCAAGATGAAACATCACAATCGAATCTTTTCCCCCTGAAAAAAGCATCACCGGTCGCTCAAACTGAGCAACAACTTCCCGAATTACAAAAATTGATTCTGCTTCAAGCTCCCTTAAATGATTTATACTATATACCTCCATATCAAATGATTTCTCTAATTCCAATAATGGTCTGCCTTATTATACTCTTTTTGAATTATTGAACAAACAGGTGACAAAAGTAGCAAATCCGATGAAAATCTGTGTCATCGGATTTGAAGCATTGGTGATCGTCCAGTTATTTTGTTTAGTCTTGGATCTTTTCAATGGCACATTTCATATCATCAGCGTTGGAGACTTTGTCGAAAAAACTGACAAAGGCGGCATAGTCTGATGCCGGATAGATTCCTTTATTAAGTTGAAAGGTACGTGTATAGCATAACTGGTTATTCGAATATTCAACTTTTGACTGATATTCGCCAAATTGTGATTTAATAAAAACCGGTTTTGGCAGATTTTCAGGTTTCATTTTCGAAGACATTTGATAAATGATTGTATCGCGGTCGAAAGAGGGTCTTCTTACTAAGATGTCAGTTTTTCTCGACCGTAAATTGGATGGTGCTTCGACCATACTGTTCAAAAAATTCAATCGCATCAGGTACTTTGAACCCATTGGAGTAAGGTAATTTTCAAATTCCACATTCAGTGTTTCTTCAATTGATGGTATTTTAGCTTTTGTTTCTTTGTATTTAAAATTTAACAATTGAAATGCAGGGAATCTCATTCTTTCGGATATTATGCGCTTTTTATCTGCGTCATCAGCCAGATAAGTCGACAGGATGTTTTCATAGTTCAACCCTTTGTAGACTGTGTTTATTTCAACTCTCCCTGTCCCATCTTCATTGATTTTAACGTGTGATGTGTGTGTTTCCAGGTTATTGGCTAAACTATATGCAGTGGTGTGAACAACTTTACTTTTTTCATTGTCAATCAGGAGGATATCCCGATCATCGGTAAAGTTGCCGATAAAACCACAAGGTACACGTTGACTGGTACATTCGAGCCAAATGGTATCATTCTTCAGGGGTACACATAAAAATGCATGGTTGAATTGAGATGAAGGAAAATCCCTGATCATTGGGGGTGCATTTTTCCCTGCATTAACCAGACAATAATTTGCACTCAACCCAACAGCCTCCAGGAGCGTTTTCATGTAATTTGCCAACGCTTTGCAGTCGCCGTAGGATAACCTTTGAACCGTAGATGCATCGAATGGTTGCCATCCTCCAATGCCTATCTGGATACTCACATATCTTGTGCGCCCTTGCATATATTCATATAATTTCCGGATTTTCTCATAATCATCGGGAGTACCGGCGATGAGTTCATTTAAAAACTTTTTGGTTTCATCTCCGAGTACGTTTTTTCCTCTATTGAGGGTAGATATGAACTTACCAAAATTTCCCCAGGTACTAAAATCACCCTGATTTCCATCAATTTCAAAAGCCGAAGGAGCAGCCATCATGCAGGGGAATATATTCTGTTCTGGCACACTATATGGTTCCCATTCCAAAGCTTTTAGATTTCGGGCTTCCCAGTAATAAATAGTATTTGAATCATCTGAAGTGGCCTTTACACTGGGAATGGTATTTCGCTCCAGATATCTAAATGTCAAACTTTTAGGAATTATAGCTTTATAAGAACTCTTTTCAACTGCAAGATTGAATTTTGATTGAGGATACCATGAAGGAAACGAAAAGAAACCATCCATGGATTTTTCATAAGAATACTCAACAGTAAACGGAAAATTACGGACTTTGGGATCAATATACTTCACCCGGTTGTCCTCGTATATTGAATATCCGGAAATTGCACTGTAGTCGAGGATATCGTCCATTGGTATTCTTTTGATTTGCTCTCCATTTTCATCGTAGACATGCCCTCTAACCCCTGATATCCTGCTGAACCTATCATAAAATTCGTGAAAGTAGGCATCATCCAGGCCATTCTTATTTAAAATCGTTATAGCATAGGTAACATTTACAGTAGCCCTGGTAAGTGATTTTACTTCTAAAATAATTTCTTCGTTGCGGACAACAGATCTTGCATTTTCCTTCAGATCTTTTGGGATATCGGAAACTTTATATTTGATATCCCCTGCATTAACCGTTCCTGAAAATATTAAAATAATTCCTGATAAAACTCTGACCGATTTAATATTAAACATGGTTAAAGCGTTTTAATTGAAATTTGCTCGGAGTGTTTTTTAACCATTTCGGAAAATAGAGCTCTGAGGTTGGCATATTCATTTTCAGGAAAAATGGCTTTATTTATCCGAAACCTGTAGGTCAATTGTACAACATTGTCATTTTTAGTAAACTGGTACATAAATACAGCGCTTCCATCTGGTAATTTCATGGATATTGGTTTGGGGAGTTCTATGACTTGTGCCCCTTCAGGTAAAGTAAGTTTAAATAAATAGATTATTTCAGATGGGGAGATGAAATCTACAGGGTATTTGCGCTCTGCTGTTTTAAAGGGGTTGGAAGTTATTTGCTCGAAAAGAAAAGGATTGATATAAACCTGATTTCCGGAACTTGTGACCATATTTTTTATTTTTACTTTATACGTTTCCATCAGTGGAAGATAGATGCTGTCNAGATTGGTTATCTCACAGTCAATTACACTTAAACCCTTATTTTCGGCTTCGAAATTCTTTAGATACTCTTCCTTTGAGTTGAATTTTTCATATTTTTTCCTGAAATCCAGAGCTGCATAATCGTAACTGGATTTGGCAATTTGTCCTGAAAGCATATTATCGGCATCCAACTTCAAATCGAACGAGATGAATTTTTTATTCTTTTTTTCAGATTCCAAATCGATCCATCCCGATTTTTTTTCATCAATCAGCCTGCCTTGCAGGTTAATACATCTTTGAGGAAGCGTACCCACCGGAAGAAATCCTTCGGTCGCATCTACAAAATATTTTTTATCATTCAATACAACATAGGCAATTACGTAATTCAGTTTGTCTAAAGAAGGATTTACCGGAGTTAGAAAACCATTGTCACGAGTACTAAGTGCAACAGGATAAACTTCGAAATCCAACTTTTTCAGAAGCTGAATTAGTGTCAGATTAATATCCCCTGAATTTCCGATTTTCTTATTGAATGAAGTGCTCAAATTACCTGAAGAAGCAAAAACAGACTCTCTTTCGTTCCATTTTACCGCCTTTTTAATCGCTTCCTGAGCAGCTTTTAAACGCTCAAACGGATCGCTCTGATTTTTCTTTATCTCTTTAGCTATTCCGTTTAAAAAGGAACATCCTTCCATGGCTCTTCCAAAATACTGATTTTCATTAAGCCGGGTATTCACAGCTTCCCAGGTTGTGCAGAATTCCTCATAAAACCAAGTAAGATTTATATTAAGGATCTCTATATCGAATTTGGTCATATAATTTTTTACTGAGTTCATATAGGGTTCCAGTTTAAATGCCGGCATCTCTTTGGCTACCCAACGCATTTCGTTGCTTTCAGACAGTCGTTCGAACCCGAAGTAGTTTTTGCGAAACGACACTTCTGAAGATGGTTCAAGAATCAATTCGCTCCACCGGACAGGTATCTCTTGCTGAAACAACCATTCAGATGGTAATCCGTTAAATCTAAAATTCAGATCAATGACGGAACCTTCTCTGACATTGGGCATTGCAATTCGGATCCTGGAATAATTTTTAGTAACATTTTCAGTAAAGATTGACTCGGATTTTAGCTTTGACTCAACCACTTCCCCGTTTTCAAGGTTATAGGTAATTCCCCTGATATCGGCTTTTGAAGATATGGGAAAAATCTGATTACCCCACGAAGCACCCTCTTTTTTGAAAATTTTAATGCGTAAAGTCCTTTCAAATTCAAACCGGGTTGAATTGAAATATCCATAATCACACAGAATAGCAGCTACAGCAGTGCTATCCGACGGATAAACTTTCATTTCAAGATCAGATTTGATTATTTTCCCGTACTTAACAGGCGCTTTTTGAGCTAATGCAGAGAAATGTAAAATACAAAATAACAGAATTGCAGGAATGAATTTTTGGCCCGTATTTTTCATTTTGACTGATGATTTAAAATTAGGTTGAACAGGCAACAAAGTTAGATATTTATATTTATGTAAATAAATAATAGTGTGCAAATTGGCTAATTTTATTAAAGTTTTTCTTGAATATTAATAAATTATATTAACATATGAATTTGCTTTTCTTAATTTATTAGTATAAATGTATTGCCCATGGATGTAAAACGTTGAATTTAAACTTTTGCTTACAATTAATCATAAAATTATTGGTTTGATATATTGAAAGATAAACTGTCGGCGGGCATTGTAAAACTGAATATACTGCCCATATTCTCGTTACTCTTAATTTTTAATTTTCCTCCGTGTTTTTCAACAAAATCTTTACAAATTATTAACCCAAGACCTGAACTGTATTCTCCTTCAGTACCTTTTCGGTTGGATTGTACATCGTGGAGGAGGAAGAGGTGATCGATAAGCACTTGAGTCATTCCGATTCCGGAGTCCTTAACTGAAAACTCAACCAGTCGGGATGAAAGTTTTTCTGCAGAAATAGTGATTCTTCCTCCCTTAGGCGTAAATTTTACGGCGTTTGACAATAAATTTCGAATAATGCTTCCAAACATATTCTCATCTGCAAAAACGGTTAAATCTTCAGGAATCTGCTCATTAATTAAAATCTCTTTTTGGTTAGCCAATTGATTTGCCAGAATTAAATAATCTGCAATTTTCTGACGGATTAAAAATGATTTTGGAGCAAATGCCATTAACCCCCTTTGCATTCGTGACCATTCCAAAAGATTTCCCAGTAAACGAAAGAGGTGAACTGCAGAGTTTCGCATCAAAAATGTGACTTCCTGAATCTCCTTTAAAGTCATATCGGGTAATCTTCTGGCTAATGTCTCGGTTAATCCGAGAAATCCACTGAACGGACTACGCAAATCGTGGGCTATTATAGAAAAGAATTTGTCTTTTTCCCCATTTATTCTTTGGAGGTCCTCATTCTTTACGCGTATTAATTCCTGCGCTTGTTTATGGGAAGAGACATTTCTGATCACAGATAGAAATTGGGAATTTGCATAGGCTACGATTTTTGCTTCAAAGTAATTGATCCCTTCAGGCAGCTTTAGGGTATATTCACATAATTGAACCTCTCCTGTCTGTAATGCTGCTTGAAATGCAACGTCAAATTGTTGTGCTATTTCAAGAGGAATGACATCATACATGCTTTTGCCAATGAAATTATTGGGCTGAGTATACAATTGGTTATCAATGGGCCCATGATAATTTTGATAAATGCCTTGTTGGTCCTGAATAAAAATCATATCAGGAATTGCTGTCAACAAAGCATTAACCTGGGCTTCACTTATTTTTAGCGCTTCTTCTGCGTTCTTTCGGTCGGTAATATCAATAGTGAATCCTGCCAGATATTGAGGCTTTCCTTCGATAATAACCGGAAATTTAATAGTGGTATACGACCTTCCGTTCAGCTCCTCTTCAGAAGTAACGACCTTCCCATTTGTCATGGCTTCCTGATCGTCTGCTTCCAGATTAAGTGCAAGAGAGGAGGGAACAACCAGATTCAGGTTCTTGCCAATTAACTCCGAAAGAGGTTTACCCAGCATCTTTTCATAATTCTTACTTAATTTAATAGTCTTTAAATTTTCATCTTTAAAAAAGATATAAACCGGACTATATTTCATAAAGCTTTGAAATATTTCCTCACTTTCCAGAAGTGCCTGTTCCGTTTTTTTAAGCTGTGTTATATCTTTGGAAACACAATTGACATAAAGTACCTCTCCTTTTTCATTTTTCGATGGATCTGCCGTAGTGAGGTAATATTGGGATTCACCAGAATGGGTATTAACTTTAACCTCAATCTCCCCCTTTTCACCTGTTTGAAATACCTTTCGGACAAGTGCAAGTCGTTTTTCAGCTTCACCATCCGGAAAAATATCGAAAGGTGTTTTCCCAATAATTTCATCGGGATTTTTCCCGAACGGACGGGAGAATGCTTCATTTACAAAATGGTAAGTTTCATCCCGGTTGAAGCCGAAGATCGGTTCGCTTGAAAACTGGATAAAGCTTCGGAACTTCTCCTCACTTAGGATTAAGGCCTCTTCAATTCGCTTCTTTTCGGTAATATCCTTACCAAAACACAAAAACCGTTGCGGGGACAATGTGACCGCATTTAATGTCATCCAAATCTTAGATCCGTTTTTGTGTTTTAACTGGAGATCAGCGACTGCATTGCCAGATTCTTTTAATTTTTTATAGTGAGCAAGGCCATCCGGAAGAGACTCTTCAGCGATCACATCATGGAGGAATAAGTTCAATATCTCCTCTCTTGAATATCCAAGAGAGGTAGTTACCATTTCGTTTACTTCAATATATTGACCATTATCATCAATAATAAAGATCGAATCCGGGGCATTTTCCATATATCTTCGGAACTTGCTCTCACTTTCCAATAAAGCATTTTCAGATAGTTTACGTTCTGTAATATCCTGCACCATCCCAACAGAACGGATAATTCGTCCGGATGCATCCCTGATATGTTCACATTTCTCAAAAACATATTTTATTTCACCGGTATTCTTATGAATCATCCTGTGCTGGATCTCATACCCGGTAAGTTGATTATGAATAGAATCCATATAGGCCGAATTTACTGAATTGCGGTCTTCAGGATGGACCCGCTCGAGAAATGCTTCGTAAGTAGCATTGAATTCCTGAGGCAACAATCCAAAAATCCGATAGACTTCATCCGACCAGGTTACCTGCCCACTTTGCAGGTCTAATTCCCAACTTCCAAGATGAGCCATCTCCTGAGTCTTATCTAATCTGGCCTTGCTTGCAATTACCAATCTTTCTGCGAAATCACGCCCTGTAATATCAAAATGCTGAACAATAGCATTGGTCAACCTTCCTTCAGTGTTAAAAATGGTTGAAATATGGACCTCCAATATGAGGTTTCTACTTGGCAACGGTGAAAGTCCATCAATTTTAGAAGCATCGTATGAGGTGACAAATTTTACTGTCTTACCATTCTCAAATACCTTTTTAACTAGTGGCATGAAACCTTGTGTCTCAATTAAATTATCCTTGAAAATATTATACTTTCCTACAACATCCTCATCACTAATCTGAAAGATATCGCGGCATGCCTGATTCATTCGTATTAGCACCCCTTTGTCATCAGAAATCCAGAGTGAATTGGGGCTGTTTTCAACAATATTGTTCAGAAAATCCTGATTAAGTTTTAAAGCATCTTCGGTATTCCTGTGTGCAGTTATATCCACAGCCGTTAAAAGACACCTGTCCTCATTTTCAGTAAATAGGCCTGTTAACTGAACGAACATTGGGTGAGCATCTTCACCAAGAAGCGTTACTTCACAAGTTTGCCTGGTTTTACATTGGAATATTCTTTCCAGGAAGGTATTTAATATTTGCTTGGTATCATCAGAAACAAATAAATTAAACTTCTTATTAATCAGGTAGACCCTTTCTTTTCCGATCATTTGGGATCCGCGGATATTCAATTCAAGGATGTCACTCTGCTTTGAAAGTGTAAAATAGCCGGATGGTGCAAAATCGTAGAGTTCAATGTATTTTTCCCTGGCTTCATCGGCCTTTCTCTTTGCGATTTGGAGTTCCTATTCTGCAACTCCAACTCAATTTGGTGCTCGTAAAGTGTCTGAAGAAGATGTGCTGTTTCTAAGTCATTCAATTGTTTGGAAGTTTTCAAAGTCATAATTTTTAGAATCGTTTCCGCATCAGGTGAGGAGAAAACAACCATACATTTTTTATTGCAGCCTTTGAACTGCAGAAAGATGGATGTATCCTAATTATTATCAGATGATCGTTCAGATCAAAGTTAGGTATTTTTTAAGAATTTATTTAGGATGGATAAAATCTTATTTTCATGCTACTGATGAGTTTTATTACTATAAGTCCAGTTATGTAAGTGGAAAGATTTAATGCCGTAATTATATCTTTCTATATCTCAGATAATCAATTCGTAATAACATTGAAAACTGAACATTATTCATTGACGATTACTTAGATTAATCCTAGTCAGGGATATAGAGAATTTGTTCAATTGAGGTACTTACCAAGTTAAGCACAATACCGTCAACTCCCTATTGAGAAAGCGATTCTTTGTCATTCAATGATGAGTCCAATTTTTTTTGAACAGGAAGTCTCCCGGCTTTTTTTAAAGCCTGATTCAAAATGTATTCGATTTGTCCATTCATGCTGCGAAACTCATCCGCAGCCCATCGCTCCAACGCGTTGGATACTTCGGGATCGATCCGCAGCACAAATGATTTCTTGCCTGCCATTTTGTTCTAATATATTGATCCTGTATTAATTACGGGTCTGGCAGATTCATCTGCACAAAGTACTACGAGCAAATTACTCACCATAGAAGCTTTTTTCTCATCATCAAGTGATATAATATCCTGGTCTTTAAGCTGATCCAATGCCAATTTCACCATTCCCACTGCTCCTTCAACAATTTTTTGCCGCGCTGCAACAATGGCTGTTGCCTGCTGACGACGTAACATCGCACCGGCAATCTCGGGAGCATAGGAGAGATTTGAAATACGGGCTTCGATCACCTCTATTCCAACCAATAATAATCGTTCGCTGATTTCAGTCGCGAGTGAACGGTTGATTTCATCAATTCCCGACCTCAGGCATATGATCTGTTCTCCCCCTTTTTCCTCCTCAATGTTATCATAGGGATAGGTATGGGCAATTTTACGCAAAGCCGATTCTGTCTGAATCTTAATGAATTTCTGGTAAGACTCCTCTGATTTGGTTTTTTTCATCCCCGTTTTAGGATCAACCTCTTCCAATGCTTCGATATTGAATACTGCTTTGTAGGTGTCGATCACCTTCCAAACGACTATTGCACTGATTACTATTGGATTACCCTGCTGATCATTTACCTTGATAATGTCAGACTCAAGGTTACGCACCCTCAGAGAAACTTTCTTTTTACCGTAAAACGGGTTGAGCCAGAAAAATCCATTCGTTTTTACAGTACCCTGGTATTTCCCAAAGAATACCAGCACCGCTGTTTGGTTGGGCTGTATAATAAATAAACCAGTTAACCAGAATATTCCCCCAAAGGACAAAATAAGCAGTACCGGAATAAACCAGGGATCGTGGTAAAAAATCAATCCCAGGGGTGCAAATAACAAAACCAGTGCAATCAATAAATGGAGAAATCCATTGTTCTTTAATTTAATCTCTTTTTCCATGATAAATTAATTTAATATGATACTACAATGATATCATATTAAATTCAAATATAAAAATTTAATCCATTTTTTTTCGTATTTAAATTAAAAATCTTCTTGTGGTTCGAAACCCCTGGAGCTGCAACGATCGATTACAGGATGTCTCTTAAAATAATCTTGTTTAGCAAATTATCAGTGTTCTGGGTATAAGGGATGTTCAAAGGGGTAGATTGAAAAACTATTTGTAATTTTATAGATTTTAGAAACAATATATTTTATTAGTATTATATGTCTGAAAGTATTAAAAATCAATATATTGAAATTAAAGGTGCCCGGGTTCACAATCTGAAAAATATCGATCTTCAGATTCCCAGGAATAAAATGATTGTGATTACCGGTCTCTCGGGATCGGGAAAATCATCCTTGGCTTTTGACACGCTTTTTGCTGAAGGTCAACGCCGGTATGTAGAGAGCCTCTCCTCGTATGCGCGACAGTTTTTGGGTAGGATGGACAAGCCTGATGTCGATTATATCAAAGGGATTCCTCCGGCCATTGCCATNGAACAAAAGGTTAATACGCGCAACCCCCGCTCAACAGTAGGAACTTCTACTGAAATTTACGATTATATCAAATTGCTTTATGCCAGAATTGGCAGAACTTATTCCCCGGTTTCCGGGAAAGAGGTAGTCCGCCACGAGGTGAGCGATGTTGTGAATGCTATTTTTTCAAGCCCTGAAGGGACAAAAGTGATTCTGCTTTCCCCATTTCAGATAAAAAAAGGGAGAACATTAGCGCAGGAGGCAGATTTACTTCAACAACAAGGGTTTACGCGCCTTGAGCTAGATGGAACAGTTACACGAATTGCAGATCTCGAAGGTGAACTTTCAATCCGGAAGAAGATCAAAGAGATAAACATTGTGATTGACCGGTTTTCAGTTTCCAATGATGAAGATTTGCTCAGTCGTGCAGCCGACTCTATTCAAACGGCATTTTACGAAGGGAAAGGTGATTGCCTGGTCCGGATGACCACTTCGGATGAAACATCATTACTCAGCTTTTCAAACCGGTTTGAGGCTGACGGAATTGTATTTGAAGAACCGACCCTTCACACTTTCAGTTTCAATAACCCAATCGGTGCTTGTCCAGTTTGCGAAGGATACGGAAAAACAATCGGTATTGACGAGGATCTGGTGATTCCCAACAAATCACTTTCGATTTATAATGAGGCAATTGTATGCTGGAAGGGGGAGAAGATGGGGGAATGGAAAGAACAGTTGATCATGAATTCAGATCGCTTTAGTTTTCCTATTCACACTCCCTATTTTGATCTAACCCCGGAACAAAAGCGGCTGTTATGGACCGGGAATCAATATTTCGAAGGATTAAACAGTTTCTTTAAAAGTGTTGAAGAGCAGGCTTACAAAATACAATACAGGGTAATGCTATCTCGCTACCGAGGTAAAACAACCTGTCCTGAATGCGAAGGTACCCGTCTGAAGAAGGAAGCATCTTACGTCCGAATAGGTGGAAAAGCTGTTTCTGAGTTGGTTAACCAGCCTGTAGATCAGCTTGGTTTGTTTTTCAATAACCTGCAATTAACTGAACATGATAAGATTGTCTCTGACAGGCTCCTGATTGAAATCAGGAACAGAATCGAATTTCTATGTGATGTCGGTTTGGGATATCTCACACTCAACAGGCTTTCCTCATCTTTGTCAGGCGGTGAATCGCAACGGATAAACCTGGCAACCTCTCTGGGAAGCAGCCTGGTCGGTTCGATGTATATCCTGGATGAACCTTCAATTGGGCTGCACTCTCGTGATACAATCCGACTGATCAAAGTTTTACGAAAGTTGCAGCAACTTGGTAACAGTGTGATCATTGTCGAACATGACGAAGAGATCATCCGGGATGCCGATATGGTTATTGATATCGGGCCCCTTGCCGGAAGAAATGGGGGAGAAGTAGTTTTCCAAGGCTCACATAAAGAGCTGGCATCTAATAATATAAGTCTCACAGCTAAATATTTAAACGGCACAGAAAAGATTTCAATACCTTCAGTTCGAAGGAAATGGAATAATTTTATTGAGATTACCGGAGCCAGGGAAAACAACCTGAAGGGGATTGATGTCCGGTTTCCCCTGAATACATTGACCGTAGTTACAGGAGTGAGCGGTTCAGGAAAGTCCTCTCTGGTCCGGAAGATTCTTTACCCGGCCCTATCGAAGCATCTTGGAGGTTATGGTGAGAAAACCGGTGACCATACCCGAATGCAGGGAGATTTATCGTTGATTACTGCCGTGGAATTTGTCGACCAGAATCCAATCGGAAAATCCTCCAGGTCAAATCCGGTGACATATCTTAAGACGTACGATGATATCAGAAAGCTGTATGCAGAACAACAGGCGTCAAAAATTAATGGATTTACAGCTTCCCATTTCTCTTTTAATATAGACGGAGGCAGGTGTGAGGAGTGCCAGGGCGAAGGGGAAATAAAGGTCGAGATGCAATTTATGGCTGATATCCATCTCACCTGTGAAAGCTGTAACGGAAAACGGTTTAAGCCGGATGTACTGGATGTAAAATTCAAGGAAAAGAATATTTTTGATATCCTTGAAATGACCGTTGACGAAGCAATTACGTTTTTTTCTGAAAAAGATAGGCACGAAGGGAAAAAAATTGCGAAAAAACTGCTCCCATTGCAAGATGTTGGTCTTGGTTATGTTAAGCTAGGACAATCCTCAAGCACGCTTTCGGGAGGGGAGAGTCAGCGCATTAAACTAGCCTCATTTCTGGCTAAAGAGAAGGACTCACCTACACTCTTTATTTTTGATGAACCAACCACCGGACTACATTTTCACGACATCCGTAAATTGCTCGATGCCATTAATGCGCTGATATCGAGAGGACATTCAGTGCTGATTATTGAACACAATATGGAGGTGATCAAGGTGGCCGACTGGATTATTGATTTGGGTCCGGAAGGTGGCGATTCAGGAGGTTATAAGGTGTTCGAAGGGACACCCGATGAACTTTTAAAATGTGAAGAATCATACACCGGTAAATACCTGATTAATAAGTTATCATAAATTTGTCATCTCCTTGTTAACCTGGTAATAATATCCTTATACTGAGGAAAGCAGACGATTAATTCACTTCGTACTGCCAGCTCGAAATCTTGAAAGTCGAATCCTGGCGCGACAGTGCAACCAACGAGGGCGTAGTCATTATCATTGACCAGGGTTGCCCCGAACCAAGTGCCGCCGGTAACGACGAACTGCGGAATTTCTCCACGCTCAATATGACACCCAATCGTGGATTTGGAATAAATACCTTCATTTGTTATTGTGTGAATGTAGATTGGAGAACCTGAGTAGAAATGCCAGATTTCATCCTGATGGATCCGGTGAAATGCTGAGAAAGTATCTGAAGTGAGTAAGAAATAGATACAGGTGGAGTAACTCCTTTCTCCCAAATACCTGTTATCAAGGCTATCGGATTTGATTCGTTCACTACATCGGTAGGTTTCTTTGAAAAATCCACCTTCAGGATGCGGTTGAAGGTCCAGTTTTTGGATTATATGGGTCAGCAGGGAATTTATCTGTTTTGATTGAGGCATCGGGATTAGTTTTGGAATTTGACGAACAAAGTTACTGAAATTAAAATATGATCATTTGGAACTTGAATATTTTAAAACTCCAATACTATTTGGTAATTTTACACTGTAAACTGATCAAAATTCCTGTTTTATGGCTCACCAAACCCTTAAAACTTCTTATTCGGATCTGGTCGACCGACTGAACCGTTTTCCACAGGGAGCTCCCCCATCTGAACTTCTTAACAAGATTCTCAAAGTGCTTTTCAGCGACCAGGAGGCACAACTGGTTTCCCTCTTACCCATCAAACCTTTTACCGCGGAAAAAGCGAGCAGGATCTGGAAATTAGATCTTACCTCAACGCGCAAAATTCTGGACACCCTTGCCGGAAAAGCCTTGCTGGTTGATATTGAACAAGATGGAAATCAGGAATATGTCCTTCCGCCACCTATGGCTGGTTTCTTTGAATTTTCGATGATGCGGATTCGTCACGATATCGATCAAAAGGCGCTTGGCGAACTGTTTTATCAATACCTGAATGTTGAAGAAGACTTTATCCGTGAGCTGTTTACCAAAGGTGAGACACAGCTTGGAAGGGTTTTTGTTAACGAACCTGCTCTTTCAACTGAAAATGCATTGCATGTTCTTGATTACGAACGTGCAACAGAGGTAATCAAAACAGCCAGTCATATTGCCGTCGGAATCTGTTATTGCCGCCACAAAATGGAACATTTGGGAAGGGCTTGCAAGGCTCCAAAAGAAATTTGCATGACCTTCAATACCACTGCAGCTTCACTGACCAAACATGGACAT